>WBZM01000875.1_pt1 | contig 35202 bp, 31 predicted proteins | sample 5204271 | NCBI WGS metagenome assembly WBZM01 (sample SAMN12344346, study PRJNA552823) | activated sludge metagenome | biome: Activated sludge suspended growth; feature: Nitrification reactor; material: Wastewater; isolation source: activated sludge from nitrification reactor of wastewater... | reverse complement strand
GCCTCACCGCTGTCGCTCTTGGCCTTGACCGCCGCGAGCGCCATCAGGTTGGTGCAGTCCCAGTAGTACGACGAGAAGATCGTGTCGATGCCGGTCTTGGCGAACTCAGCGGTGAACGGGCTCTCGACCCCCTGGGGAGCGGACGCCGGAGCGGTGCCGCGGATGCCCTCGACCTTGGACGGGTCCGACGGGTCGACGGTCTTGCCGAAGCTCGAGCCCTTCATCCCGTCCGCGGTGTACAGCGGCATCTGCGACGGGCCGGCGCCCTTGCCGATCAGCGTGCTGACGACCTTGGCGCCGTCGTCGTTGAAGCCGAGGATGACCACGGCGTCGGGCGACGAGTCGAGGGCCTTCTGGACGTCCGCGTCGAAGTTCGAGGCGTCGGGGTTGTACAGCACGGTCTCGGTGACCTGTGCGCCGCTCGACTCGAGCGCCTTGGACAGGGACTCCGAGAAGCCCTTGCCGTAGTCGTCGTTGCGGGCGAGGATCGCCACCTTCTGGTGCTTGTCACCGGTGATCAGGGCGGCGAGTGCCGGGCCCTGGAGGTCGTCGCCGGGGGCGGTCCGGAAGAAGTAGCCGTCGCCGCCGCCGCTCAGGTTGGCCGCGGTGGTCGATCCGGAGCAGGTCGGGACCTTGTCGGTGCCGAACGAGTTGAGCATCTTGGCGGCCACACCCGACGGTGCCGGGCCGATGATGGCGTCGACCTTGTCGGTGTTGATCAGCTTGGCGTAGCTGGTGGCGGCCACGTTCGGGTTGGTGCCGTCGTCGGCGACGACGAGCTCCACCGGCTTGCCGTTGACGCCGCCGGCGTCGTTGATCGCCTTGACCGCCATGGCCACCGGCGTCTCCAACGACTTGACGATGACGTTCAGGTCGCCGGTCTGGGGGACGAGGTTGCCCAGCTTCAGCTGGCCGTCGACGTTGCCGCGGTCGCCGCCGCTGTTCGACGCCTCTGTCGTGGTCGTGGACTTGTCGCTCGACTCGTCGTCGCCCCCGCAGGCCGAGGCGATCAGCCCCAGTGCCGCGATGGCGACGATGAGCGCTCGCGTGACGTTCTTGCGCATCACCCGTGTCTCCTCGGATCGTCCCCCCGGACGCCGTGTCCGGGTCCGACCACCCTAGGTTCGCGGGAGTCGCCGGTGACGGCTTTCGCGCTCAGGCGGCGCGGGAACGACGGCGACGGGGCCGATGGCTGACCAGGCGGGTCGCAGATCGCCACACGGCGCGGTAGTGCTCGCGGGTCTGCTCGCCGAGGTCGTGGGGCTCGGAGATGACCGACGCTCCACTTCCGACGGCGGACGGCAGGCCGCCCACCTGCAGGACCCGGTCACGACTGACGACGCAGCGGTCCTGGATCTCTTCGGCCGCCGCGACGCGGATGCGCAGCTTCAGGTCGCGATGGCCCAGGGACCGGACGTGCTCCACCAGGCCGGCGAGCTCCCCGTCGTCGAGGCGGTCGCTGACCAGCACCCGTGTGACCGACGTGTGGGCGACCAGGTACTCGAGCTCGCTGCGACGGCAGTACGGGTCGACGACCATCGGTCGGTGCAGCGACGCGACCCGACCGACGATTCGGGCGAAGGCCAGCGGATCGCTCGAGCTGAGGTCCGCGTCGAGCACCTCGAAGGTGGGGAAGCCGTCCTCGAGCCCGAGTGCGTCGATCACCCGACGCCCCAGCTCGGTCGGGGCCATGCCGGACGCGCCGACGGACTGCAGGAGACCCCGGCGCAGCAGCGACTCCACCGAGCCCTCCTGGAACTCGGAGTGCCGGCCGGTCAGCCCGGTGACCGTGGCGAGCCCGGCGGGTCGGCGGCCCTCGGCGAGTCCCGTCAGCTCGGCGCGGCTCGGAGCGTGTCCCACCTCGTGCAGGCGGACCGCCCACAGAAGGATCCGATGAGACTCCTCGTCCAACAACTCCATTCCCCCCAACCTAGAGGGGTGGCGCGACGAACCGGCGACTCTGGGGGTGACCGTCGTCATATCGGACTCAGCCCGCGGTGAGTCCGACCAGGTGACCGGTCTCGTTGAAGGACCGCAGCCGGGGCCGGCCGCCGTCGACGTCGATGCGGGTGATCGACGCCGGGTCGACGTGGCTGGTCCAGTTCACGTCCGCACCGAGCGCCCAGCCGACAGCCGCCTTGACCGGCGACACGTGGGTGGCGACGACCACCGATCCGTCCCCGGCTCGAGCGGCCCAGTCCCGGCACGCCTCGTCGACCCTCGCCGCCACGCCGTGAAGCGACTCGCCCGCTGTCGGGCTGAAGTGCGGGTCCGAGCGCCACTCGGACCAGATCTCGGGTGGGACCTCGGACAGCGGTCGGCCGTCCCAGTCGCCGTAGTCGACCTCGATGAAGCGCTCGTCGACCTCGACGGGCAGCCCGAACGCCTCGGCGGTCTCGACCGCCCGACGCAACGGACTGGACACGACCGTCCGGATCGGTCCGCTCGACGCGGTCACCGCGGCGGCCAGCGCGACCGCCTGGCGGCGTCCGAGCGCGTCCAGGTCCACGTCGAGCCGTCCGAGCAGCAGCCCCGCCGCGTTGGCCGCGGTCCGGCCGTGACGCACGACGACCAGGGAGCTCACGGCGTCCTTCTCCCCGAACGGGGGCCCGGGCCCCCCATGACCGCCCGGTCGAGCTGACCGGTGCGCAGGAACCGTGACCGCCGCTCCGCGTCGTCGAGCCCGAAGCGCCTCCACGCCCACCACCCGAGCGCGAGGCCGATCAGCTCCATCACCACGCTCCAGAGACCACGGTCGAGCTCGGGTGCGGGACCGGGGGTGAACGACCAGCCCAGGAATGGCCACCAGAACGTGGCGGTCAGCGTGAACGCCAGGTCGACGACCAGGTGCATGTACATGCCGATCGGCAGGCCCAACCACCGGCGCCGCACCAGCCGACGACGGACCGTGGCCGCCATCACGATCACGAGCACCGCCGTCGGCGCCACCAGGGCGTGCAGCGGGCCGGCACCGAAGGGAACCTCGAGCACGGGCAGCACCGAGCCGAGGGCCACCAGCCGGTAGTCGATCGCCGGGCTCTGGAACACCGCCCAGGTGATCGCCACCCCGAGGACCGCGAACCAGATGAACACGACCGCGCACCTACCCCGCAGCGCTCAGCGCACCAGGATGCGGTCGCACTCCGGACACAGCACCAACGCGTCCTCGGGGGCGTGTCGCAGCGCTTCCAGCTCGGCCGACGGGATCTCCAGGTGGCACCCCTCGCAGCGGTTGCCGAGCAGCCGGGCCGCCCCCACCCCGCCCAGGCGGCTGCGGGTGCTCTCGTAGGCGACGAGCACCTCGTCGGGCACCGCGCCCGCAGCCACGGCCCTGTCACGTTCCAGGGTCGCGAGCTCGCCGTCGAGCTCGGATCGCGCTGCGTCCACCTCGGAGGTCAGGGCGTCCAGGCGGGCGTCGAGCTCGGCCACCTCGGCTTCGAGCGCGTCGACCTCGGCCTGGATGGGCTCGGCCGCTTCCATGATCTCGATCGCCTCGTCCTCGAGCTCGGTCTGGCGGGCCTTGAGCAGCCGGTGGTCGGCCTGGAACGCCTCGAGCTCCTTGTGGGCGACCACGCTGCCGTCGTAGAGCTTGCGGTCGATCTCGGCCGCCTTGTCCTCGACCAGGGCGGCTTCGTCCTCCAACGCCTTCTCGCGCTTGACCAGCTCGCGGAGCCGACCCCGGGCGGTCTCGGCCCGGGCGTCCGCGGCGTCGCGGTCCCGACGGGCCTCGGCCGCCGCCTCCGCCTGCGGGAGGTGGTCACGTCGATGCCGGACCTGATCGGCCCGGGTGTCCAGCGTCTGCACGTCGATCAGGCCGTCGAGCGATCCCACGCCGCAGAAGCTACAGGGCGGACCGAAGCTCAGCCGCCGGCACCGGCTCCGCCGCCGCCCGCACCGTCACCGGTTCCCGTCCCCCCGGTTCCCGTCCCGGCACCGGTACCGCCACCCGCACCACCGCCGTTGCCGCCCCCTGCACCGTCGTCACCTCCGGACCCACCGCCGGTGCCGTGGCCGGAGCTCCCGGAGCCGCTCGACCCGGACCCTCCGGTGACGGAGTCCGGCGCGGTGGTCATCGACCGTGACCGCGACCGGGTCGAGGACTTCGACGTCGAGCCGGTCGACTTCGACGACGATCCCTTCCACGGATCGGGCACGGCCTTGGCCTTGGGGAGCTTGTCGGCCTCGGGGAACTCGAGCACCGGGGCGCCGTCGAGCACGTCGGACATGAACGCGTGCCAGACCCGAGCCGCGGTGGCACCGCCTTGCACCTTGCCGCCCTTCATGTGGGTGTTGGCCGCCGGGTTGCCGATCCACACCGCGGTCGACAGCTGCGGGGTGAACCCGATGAACCACACGTCGGTGTTCCGGCCGCCCTCGACCTCGGTCGTGCCGGTCTTGCCGGCCGCCGGTCGCCGCTGGGGAAGGGACCCGGCGGAGTAGGTGCCGCTGGTGACGACCTTCTCCATGCCGACGATCGCCTGACGGGCGACGTCGACGGGGATGACCTGTTCGTTGCGGGGCTTGGCCTCGAAGATCACCTTGCCGGTGCGGTCCTCCACCTTCGACACGAAGTGGGCGTCGTTGCGGCGTCCGTCGTTGGCGATCGTGGCGTAGGCCAGGGCCATGTCGAGCGGCTTGACGAGGGCGTCGCAGCCGATGGTGAAGCACGCCGGTTCGACGTGATTGGGATCGAGCGACGACGCGGTGATGCCCAGCTTGACCGCCGTGTCCTTGACCGCGTCGAAGCCCACCGCGCCCTGCAGGCGCATGAACGCGCAGTTGTTGGACTGCGCCAGCGCCCGACCGAGGTCGACCATGCCCTGCGACGGGCAGTCGTCGGGGTAGGGACCCGACTCCTTGACGCCCCACAGCTTCTTCATGTTCTCCGGGGCGTAGGCACCCGAGACGGTGCTGTTGATGCTGTAGCCCGCGTCGAGGGCGGCGACCAGGGTGAACACCTTGAACGACGATCCCGATGACCGCCCACCGAGCGGGGCCGCGGTCTCGACCAGGCCCTTGCCGGGGACCTCGGCCTCTCCGACGATCGCACGCACAGCCCCGGTGGCCGGCTCCACCGAGGCCAGCGCCACCGCGGTCTCGGGGTTGGCGGCGTGCAGGGGGTTCGCCGCGGCTGCGGCGTCGGCCGCGGTCTGCATGTCGGGGTCGATCGTCGTGGTGATGCGGAGCCCGCCGTTGAACACGAGGTAGCGGCGCAGCTCCTCGGTCGGCGCCAGCCACTCGGCCTTCAGCAGCTCGTCGCGGATCTTGCGCTCGACGTAGGTCAGCGACTCGGTCGTCGTCGCCACCGGTCGGCCATGGGCCCGGGTGGGAAGCGGGACCGACGCGATGAACGTGGCCTGGTTCTGGTCGATCAGACCCTGGTCCTGCATCCGCTTGAGCACGACCAGCCGGCGCTCCTTGGCCACCTTCGGGAAGCGGATCGGGTCGTACCCGTTGGGGTAGCGGATCAGCGATGCCAGTACCGCGGCCTCGGCGTAGTTGATCTGCGACGCCGGCTTGTCGAAGTAGGTCTGGGCGCCGGCCTGTACCCCATACGCGCCGCGACCCAGGTACACGGTGTTGAGGTACTGCTCGAGGATCTGGTCCTTGCACACCTTCTTGGCCACACCGTCGCAGAGCTGCTGTTCGAGCTGGACCGCGAGGGACGCCTCCTTCATCTTGCGGGTGAAGTTCCGCTCGTCGCCGACCAGGGAGAGCTTGACCAGCTGCTGGGTGATCGTCGAGCCGCCCTGGGAGATCGTTCCCGCGTCGCTGTTGGCCCGGAACGCCCGCAGGATCGAGCGCACCGAGACGCCGTCGTGGTCGTAGAAGTCGGCGTCCTCCACCGCCAGCACCGTCTTCTGCAGCTCGGGCGAGATCTGGTCCAGCGTGACGACGTCGCGGTTCTCGACTCCGGCCAGGATGCCGTACGGCTCGCCTGACTGCGTGAAGATGTGGGAGGCCTCCGGCAGGGACGGCAGCGCGATCTTGGTCCGGGCGGTGAAGGACGCGGCCTCGGGTAGCTTGCCGATCTGGGGCAGGAGAGCCGCCGCGACCAGGGCGAGCGCGCTGACGCCCAGCACGACGATCGCGGCGAAGCGCAGGAGGAGTCGGGTCGGTCGGTTCATGGCAGGGGGTCGCCGGCAGCGGCTCCGTCCCACGCTACCGGCCACCGCCGGCCCGGTCGGGGCGCCGACGGGCGTGCTCGGCCATGACCGAGCAGATCCTCAGGGACGCCGGTCCGCAGGGTCGGCCGGTAGCGTGCCCGGCCATGGCCCATCGGTTCCGCTTCGGCATCCAGACCACCCGCCCCTTCGAGGGGATGACGTGGGCCGAGACCGCCCGACGGATCGAGGAGCTCGGCTACTGCACCCTGTTCGTTCCCGACCACTTCGGCGACCAGCTCGCTCCGATCGCGGCGCTGTCGGTGGCGGCCGAGGCCACCACCACGCTGAAGGTCGGCGCCCTGGTGTTCGACAACGACTACCGACACCCGGTCACGCTGGCCAAGGAGATGGCCACCCTGGACCTGCTCAGCTCGGGCCGGGTCGAGCTCGGTCTCGGCGCCGGCTGGATGGTCACCGACTACGAGCAGTCCGGCATGACATACGACCCGCCCGCGGTCCGCGTCGACCGCTTCGAGGAGGCGCTGGCCGTCGTTCAGGGCCTGTTCGGCGACGGACCGTTCGACTTCGACGGCGAGCACTACCGGATCTCGGGCCTCGAGGGCCTGCCACGCCCCCACACCCCCGGCGGTCCCCCGCTGCTGATCGGCGGTGGCGGACGGAGGGTGCTGTCGATCGCGGCCCGCCACGCCGACATCGTCGGGGTCAACCCCGACCTGCGCTCCGGACGGATCGACGCGGCGACGACCGCCGACGCGCTCGCCTCGGCGGTCGACCGCAAGATCGCCTGGGTCCGCGAGGCCGCCGGGGACCGCATCGAGCAGATCGAGCTCAACCAGCTGTGCTTCGCGGCCACCGTCACCGACGACCTCGACCCGTACGTCGAGTTCCTGGCCGGACTGTTCGGCACCCCGGCCGACGAAGTGCTCGAGTCGCCGACCGTGGTCGCCGGTTCCCTTCCCGAGGTCGTCGACCGCCTGGAGGCCCGACGGGACCGCTGGGGGTTCAGCTACCACGTGTTCCAGGGCGACGCGGCCGAGGTCATGGCCCCGGTCGTGGCCGAGCTGAGCGGGCGCTGACGGTCACCCCGTGATCCGACGGTCGCGCTCCACCCTCTCCACCCGCGACGCCACCACCGTCGCGCTCGCCGGGGCCGGCGCCATCGCCGTCGTGCACGCCCTGGCCGCGCCGTCCGCCGGCTGTCGGGTGACCGCGGTGGCATCGGCCGGCGGTTCGTCGGCCCGGCACCTGGCGGGCCAGCTCGACGAGCAGGTGCGCCACGCGGTGCGCGCCGTGCCGATCGACGACCTGCCCGCCGGGGCCGACCTGCTGGTCGTCGCCAGCCCGCCGGACTCCCACGTCGCGCTCGCCCTGCAGGGCCTGGCCGCGGGAGCCGACGTGCTGGTCGAGAAGCCGCTGGCGACGAACCTGGCCGACGCCGACCGCCTCGTCGACGCCACCCGGGCCGCCACCGCGTCCGGAGTGGTCCTCCGATGCGCCGAGAACCTGCTGCACGCGCCGAGCTGGGCGGTGGTCACCGAACACCGCTCCGCCATGGGGCCGCTGCAGCACCTGTCGGCCCGGACCCTCCAGCCGCCGCCGAGTTGGGGGCACTTCACCCGACCGCTCACCGCTGGCGGCGTCCTGTTCGACCTCGGCCCCCACGCCCTGGCGCTGGTGATGGCGCTGGCAGGCGAGCCGGTCGTGTCGGTGACCGGCGAGCTGTCCTCCACCCGCGACGACGGCGCGGATGACGACGCGTCGGTGCAGTTGCGCTTCGCCTCCGGACTGGTCGCCACGGTCGAGGTGTCGTGGACCGCACCGGAGGTGGAGTGGTCGCTGCAGGCCGCGTCGGCCGACGGCGTCGCCCGCCTGGAGCTCTCGCCCGACGTGCTGGTCGAGATCGACGGCGAGCCGGTGGCGGTCCCGGACCGGGTCACCGACGCGGCGGACCCGGCGTTGGAGCGGATGGGCTACATCGGACAGCTGGCCCGTCTCGAGGAGTCCCAGACCGTCGAGGCGGCCCGCGACGTGCTCGAGGTGATCTGCGCCGCGTACGCGTCGGCCGGAAGCGGTGGGACCGAGGTGCCGGTGCCCTTCGTCGGCGACCGGACGCTCACCCCGATGCATCTGTGGCGGGGCTGAGCCCGCTCAGAAGTCCTCGTCGAAGGCGACGTCGCCGGACACGCCCACCTGGTACGACGACACGGTCCGCTCGAAGAAGTTGGTCAGCTCCTGGACGTCCTGGAGCTCCATGAAGGCGAACGGGTTCTTCGATCCGTACACCTTGGACAGCCCCAGGGTCAGCAGCCGCTGGTCGGCCACGTACTGCAGGTACTCGCGCATGTCGACCAGCGACATGCCGGCCACACCCTGGCTCAGGAGGTCCTCGGCGAAGCCGAACTCGCACTCGACCGCCTCGGAGATCATCTCGGTGACCCGGGCGCCGAGGTCGTCGTCGAACAGGTCGGGCTCCTCGCGTCGGACCTGCTCGATCACCTCGAAGGCGAAGTTCATGTGGCAGGACTCGTCGCGGAACACCCAGTTGGTGCCCGACGCCAAGCCGTTGAGCAGGCCCTTGGAGCGCAGGAAGTAGACGTAGGCGAACGCCCCGAAGAAGAACAGCCCCTCGATGCAGGCCGCGAAGCAGATCAGGTTCAACAGGAACTGCTTGCGCTCCTCGCGGGTGCGCAGCTCGGCCAGGCCGTGGATCGAGTCGATCCACTTGAAGCAGAACTCACCCTTGCGGCGGATCGACGGGATGTTGTCGATCGCCGCGAACGCCTGCGCCCGCTCGTCCTGGTCCGGGATGTAGGTGTCGAGCAGCGTCAGGTAGAACTGGACGTGCAGCGCCTCCTCGTAGAGCTGGCGGCTCAGGTACATCCGGGCTTCGGGCGTGTTGATGTGCTGGTACAGGTTGAGCACCAGGTTGTTCGACACGATCGAGTCGCCGGTGGCGAAGAACGCGACCAGGCGGTTGATCAGGTGCCGCTCGGCGGGCAGCAGCTTGCGCTGGAGGTCGACGAGGTCGTCGGAGAAGTCGATCTCCTCGACGGTCCAGGTGTTGCGGATCGCGGCGCGGTACATCTCGTAGAACTGCGGGTAGCGCATGGGCCGCAGGGTGAGGTGGAACCCGGGGTCGAGCAGCTGACCCCCGGCGGGCGCGGCTCCGGCCGCCGGCGTAGCGGCTCCCGTCGTGGCGGCTGGGTCGAACAGGTCGGGGTCGAGCGAGACGGCTTCGTTCAGGGCCATGGGACGTGGTGCTCCTGGGGTGAGGGCGAGTGGGGCGGATCGGAAGTAGCTGGAGTCGGGGTCGGCGGCTGCTCAGCGAGCGGTGCTCACTGGCAGGCCTCGCACGCCTCGGGGTTCTCGAGCGAGCACGCCAAGGCCTCTTCGTCGGTGTAGGCGGTGGGCGCCGGCGCGGGTTCGCCGCCGCCCGGCCCCCCGGGACCGCCCGGTCCGCCGGGGCCCGAGCCGTCCGGGGTGCTCGACGTCGTCGCTCCCGTCGTCGTCTTGTTGATGCGGGTCGCCGGACGGGAACGCAGGTAGTACGTGGTCTTCAGCCCGGACTTCCAGGCGTGGACGTACATCGACGACAGCTTCCCGATGGTCGGCGACTCCATGAACAGGTTCAGCGACTGGCTCTGGTCGATGTACGCGCCGCGGGCGGCACCCATGTCGAGCAGGGCCCGCATCGGCAGCTCCCAGGCGGTGCGGTACACGGCCCGGACATCCGCGGGGATGGCGTCGATGCCCTGGACCGAGCCCTCGTCGCGCTTGATCGCCGAGATGATCGAGTCGGTCCACAGGCCCCGGGCCTGCAGCTCGCGGACCAGGTACGTGTTGATCTGAAGGAACTCGCCCGAGAGCGTCTCGCGCTTGAACAGGTTCGACACCTGCGGCTCGATGCACTCGTAGCAGCCGGCGATCGACGCGATCGTCGCGGTCGGAGCGATGGCGATCATCAGCGAGTTGCGGAGGCCGACCTCGGCGATGCGCTCCTTGAGGGCGTCCCAGCGGGCGGCGTCGGTCGGGGTGACGCCCCACAGGTCGAACTGGAGCTGGCCCGACGCGGCGCGGGTCTCGGCGAACCCGTCGTGGGCACCGTGGGCCTCGGCCAGGTCCGCGGACGCGGTCAGGGCGTTGAAGTAGATCTCCTCGGAGATGCGGGTCGACAGGTCCTTCGCCGCGTCGGAGTCGAACGGCAGGCCGAGCTTGAAGAACACGTCCTGCAGGCCCATCAGCCCCAGACCGACCGGACGCCACTTGGAGTTGGAGCGGCCGGCGGCGTCGGTCGGGTAGAAGTTGATGTCGACGACCCGGTCGAGGAACGGCACCGCCAGGCGGACCACCTCGGCCAACCGGTCGAAGTCGAACGCGAGGGCGCCGTCGACACCCGGTCGCACCATGGCGCCGAGGTTGACCGAGCCCAGGTTGCACACCGCGGTCTCGGCCTGGTTGGTGACCTCGAGGATCTCGGTGCACAGGTTGGACAGGTGCACGACGTTGGGGGTGCCGTCGGCCTTGGTGGTCCCGGTCTGGTTGCACTTGAGGTTGGATGCGTCCTTGAACGTCATCCAGCCGTTGCCGGTCTCGGCCAGGGTGCGCATCATCCGCTGGTAGATCTGACGGGCCGGGACCTGGCGCTCGAACAGACCGTCGTTCTCGGCCTGGATGTAGGCGTCGCGGAACTCGTCGCCGTAGAGGTCGATCAGGTGCGGGACCTTCTTGGGGTCGAACAGCGACCACTGCCAGTCCTTCTCGACCCGCTCCATGAACAGGTCGGGTACCCAGTTGGCCAGGTTCAGGTTGAGCGTGCGGCGGGCGGTGTCGCCGACGTTGTCGCGCAGCTCGAGGAACTCCTCGATGTCGGCGTGCCAGGTCTCGAGGTAGACGCACGCGGCGCCCTTGCGCCGGCCGCCCTGGTTGACCGCCGCGACGGAGCTGTCGAGGGTCTTGAGCCACGGCACGATGCCGTTGGAGAGGCCGTTGGTGCCCCGGATCAGCGAGCCGCGGGACCGGACCCGGCTGTAGGACAGCCCGATGCCGCCGGCGTGCTTGGACAGGCGGGCGACGTCGCGGTAGCGGTCGTAGATGGCGTCGAGGTTGTCCTCGGGCGAGTCGAGCAGGTAGCAGCTCGACATCTGCGGATGGGCGGTTCCCGAGTTGAACAGCGTCGGTGAGCTCGGCAGGTACTCCAGGCTGGAGATCAGCTCGTAGAACTCGATCGCCTCCTCCGGGGTGCGCGACAGGCCGCAGGCGACGCGCAGCAGGAAGTACTGCGGCGTCTCGACGACCCGACGGGACTCGGGGTGGCGCAGCAGGTAGCGGTCGTACACGGTCCGCAGGCCGAAGAACTCGTAGAGCCAGTTGCGATCGGCCAGCACGGCGTCGTTGAGCTTGCGGGCGTTGGTGGCGACCATCGCCGCGGTCTCGTCGCCGATGATCCCCTGGGCGTGGCCCATGGCGACCGACTGGGAGAAGGAGTAGATGTCCTGGTTCTGGACCTCCTTGTCGATCACCGTCGCGAGCAGCCGGGCCGCCAGGCGCGAGTAGTTCGGCTCCTCGGAGATGAGCGCGGCCGCGGTGCGGATCGACAGCTCGTCGAGCTCCTCGGTGCTCGAGTGGTCGACCAGGCCCGAGATGGTGCGGGTGGCGACCCGCATCGGGTCGACGTTGTCGAGTCCCACCGCGCATCGGGCGACGGCGCGGACGATCTTGTTGAGGTCGACGGGCTCCAGGCTGCCGTCGCGCTTGCGAACCTGCATCGGGGATCCGGTGGCCGAGTCGGTGAGGTCGACCAGACCGGTCGACGTCGGCGGCGCGGGGGTGTCGCCCACCACCTGCACCGGGCGTCCGGCCGCTGTGGTGTCGATGCTCTCGGTTGTGCTGACGACGTCCTGGTCGAGTGCCACGACTCGTCCCCCTTCTGCGCTCCCTGCGCTGGTGTCGGTGTCTCCGGTTCGCCCGAACCGGAGGGTTCTCATCACGTGCTGCGGGACCCTCGGATAGACCTCGACCCGTGCGACCGGCGGTCGGACTGGCACCAGATGTTGTGGCCGAGCGTTCCCCCACCCCCAAGATGTGGGGACAGGGCCGTAATTACAGCCAGGTAACTACAGAGGTGTCAACGCTTTCCGAAAACCTCGCTCCGCGTCCACCGGAACACCCTCGGAAACGTGACGATTACCACTCTCCGCGCGAGTTCGGCATCGATCCCCGCGGTTCGCGGCCCGGGCGCGTCCTAGGGTGGGGCGATGGCCGACGACGCCGCTCCCCCGCTGCCCGGCTCCCCCGGAGCCCCGCTGTGGGACCCGCTCGCGGTTCCGGCCGCTACCGTCATCGTGCTGCGCGACGGCCCCGACGGACCCGAGGCGCTCATGCTGAAGCGGGACCGCGACCTCAGCTTCGCCGGCGGGATGTGGGTGTTCCCCGGAGGCCGAATCGACGACACCGACTTCGACCCCGGAGCTCCCGGGAATCCCGACGATGCCGACGTGGCGGTCGAGAACGCGGCGCGTCGGGCCGCGGCCCGGGAGGCGATCGAGGAGTCCGGGGTCGAGGTCGATCCGACCGCCCTTCGACGGTGGTCCCACTGGACACCTCCACCGCTGCAGGACAAGCGCTTCTCCACCGCCTTCTTCGTGGCCCCCGCCGTCGCCGCCGACGTCCGGGTCACCATCGACGACGGGGAGATCCGAGCGCACCGATGGGCCCGACCCGACGAGGTGATCCGCCGCCGCGACGCCGGCGAGGTCGCGCTGGCCCCGCCGACGTTCATCACCCTGACCCAGCTGCTCCGCCACGACTCGGTGGCTCAGATCCTCGACGCGGCGCCGACCAGTCCGATCGAGCACTTCTCGACCCGGGTCGCGCTGCGCGACGGCGGGTGGACCGCCGTGTACCACGGCGACAGCACCTTCGACGAGCTCGGAGACCTGGGCGGCATGGGCGAGGTCGACCTCGACGCCCCCGGACCCCGGCACCGGCTGGTCATGGCCGAGCGCTGGTCCTACCAGCGCGAGGGGTGCTGAGGATGACCGACCCGTCCGATCACGCCGACCTCGAGCACGATCCCAACGACCCCGACGGGGCCCGGGGACACGCCCGGGCGTCGGTCACCGTGCCGACGACGATCGTGTGCGTCGACTGCGGTGGGACCTGCCACCTGCTGACCGCCCCGTTCGACGACGGGGTCGGCCCGGTCGGGTTCCGGCCCGGCGACATCGTGTCGTACCGCTGCGCCGACTGCCTGGACCGCTGGGACGTCGAGCTCGACGAGTCCGACGTGAACTGATCCTGGTTCCGCCGATCGGCGGAGCCGACGCCTCAGGCGGCGGTGAGGAGGTGGTGGAGCAGTTCGTCGAGCGCGTAGGCGGTGAGGTGTTCTCCGCCGCCGTGGCAGCGACACGAGTCAGCCCCGATGTCTGGTGGCGGTTCAGGTGGGAGCGTCTGGAGGGGCAGCACCGCAACATCCGCGCCCGGTCCGGGTGTGGGGCCTGGCGGGCCGGAGGAACCAAGGCAGCGGGTTCCGTCATAGAACGTGAGTTGGCTGCCGTGTCGGACGATCCGCGAGCGTTTCCGGTGCAGTTCGTGGTGATGGAAGCTGCACAACAAGACACCGTTGTCGAGGAGGTCAGGTAGCCGATGTCCGAGCAACGACACGTCCTACCGGGCGACCACCTCGACGACGACGACACCGTCGTCATCCGGGTCGGGATCCTCGACGACGGCGTGGCAGCCCTCGAAGCCTGCGAGCATCGCAGCTTTGGTCTGGTCTTCTGCAGTCAACGATCGAAGATGAAGAGGTCGTAACCGTCGTCGCCGGCGCCGCGATCGATGGCGTGCGACCCGGCTTCGGACACGATCTGCATAGCTGCGTTGTCCGGATGGACCAACCAAACGATGTGGCTCCGGTCGGTCGTCGCTGGTGACTCCAGCACCGCACGCAACGCTGGCTTGGCCAACTTGCGTCCTCGATGCTCGTGCCCGATCAGGAATGCCTGCAGCAGCTCCGTCCCCTGGTGGTGATCGTGTGGTTTGAGGATGGCGACTCCGATCGGCTCTGTGTCCCCGTACACGAGGATCCCGGTAGCTCTCCCAAGAAGAACGGCCTGCGAACCTTCACCGTGGATGAAGTCCTCGACTTCTTCGATCCACGTCGGCGGGCGGGGCGTTCTGCCGAGGCTGTGCAGGTCCGCGAGTGTGCGCGTCTGAAGAGGGGCGAGATGGATCACCGGCAAGGGTCAGGAGCTCAGACGGGCTGCGATCCGATTGTGAGCACTCGGGTCGATTCGACCGTCGAAGTCGGGCCGATCCGTGCGCCGCTCTGGCGCCCTCATGGTCTTGATGAAGAGTCGGAGGGGGGTGATGTCGTTGTCTCGAAGGCTGAGATCCAGCGCTTCTGCGTAGCCCTCCATGAACCGCTCACGATCCTCGGCTGACCAGTCGGCAACGAAGCTGACATCACCCAGGATGACGGGCGAGGGTGCGGATCGGCGGACTTCGACCAGGACACGCAGGAAGTTGTGGGCCTCTGAACGCAGCTCGCGAGCGCGGTCGACTTCCGTTTGAGCGACCAGCACCAGGTCACCGTCGGCGTTCCGGATCTTCACCGGGCCGCGCTGAGCGGTTTCCACGACCTCTGGCCTGCGCAGGTCAGACCTCGTGAAGCTCGCGATCGGGACGTCAAGGATGCTCATGTGGTTGACCGTACCAAGTAGACAAGCATTTGTCACGGTACTGGCAACGAAGTGCCAGGAACGTGGCATGGGATGTACACTGCTGGCGTGGCGAGAGGACCCCTGGCAGGGCCCATCACGGCTGAGCGAGCCGGACGTCGAAGAGGTCCGTCCGGCTTCGCGGGGCACGCAAGGTTCTGGCTGGCTGTGCCCAGAGAGGTCCGAAGCCAGTGATGCGGCACCGCTCGTACCCTTTGCCGATGCGGCAGCACCGTGGTCGTCATGCCGCTTGATCCCGTCATCCCGCTCGCTTTCAGCGATCTTCGGATCTCCAGGCGTCTGCGCGCTTCAGAGGGGTTCCCTCAACACGCGACCCTCGCGTTCCGATGGGACTGCGCAGCAGCGAGCACGCCGCTGGAAAGGGGCAGGCACCATGGACCGGGAACCCACCGATCGATCAACCGTCGGAGACGACCGCGATCTGCTCGACGAGCTCACCCGGCTCCGGGACCGACTGGAACGGGCCGAGGCCCGGCTCGCCGCGATCGAATCCCCCGAGGGCAACCCGCGCACCGGCGCCGCTCCGGTTCCGACGACGCCCGACCGGCCCTGCACCCGCAGCCACCCCGACCCCAGCCCGATCACCGACAACCGGACCGTGACCGACCGCCGAGGGATGCTGGCCAAGGCCGGCACCGTCGCCGGCATCGCCGCCGCTGGACTGGCAGGGGCTGTCGCCACCGCGACGCCGGCCGCCGCTGCCAACGGCGATCCCCTCACGATGGGATCGAACAACAGCGCGTCGGCACAGACGAGGTCCTACAACGACTTCACCAGCCAGGACCACTTGTTCGAGTTCTGCGACACCGCCATTCCCGCGCCCGAGGGTTCCGGCCTCGCGACCCTGGTCGGTTCGGCCCAGTACTTCCCGATCGGTGTTCTCGGATACAGCTCCGTCGACTCTGGGACCGCGGTCTACGGCCGGTCGACCGGGAACGCGGCGTACGCGGTGCAGGCGATCGCGAGCGGATCTGGATCGGCCGGCGTGTACGCGAGCGGGAACATCGGAGCCTGGGCCCACGGTGTCAGCCAGGCCGTGCACGCCGAGGCCGGCTCCGGCGGAACCGCCGTGTACACGACCGGAGGAACACGGGGCCTCCTGGTCAACGGGGCCACCTACCCGTTGGCGATCCCACCCAACGGTGCCGGAACCTCCGCACCGGCGAGTGCCGCCAACACCGGCGACGTGTACGTCGACAGCCTCGGCACCCTGTACCACTGCGTCGCGGGCGGCACCCCGGGTACATGGAGACGACTGTCCGGCCCGGGAACCTCGGGTGCGTTCACCGCCATCGACCCGGTCCGCGTCCACGACTCCCGCCTGACCGGAGGGCACCTCGCCGGCGGGCAGAACCGCACGGTCAGCGTCGCCAACGGCATCGACCCCTTCACCGGCGCCGTCACCGTCCCCGACGCGGTGCCCGCCGGCGCCACCGCGATCTCCTACAACCTCAGCATCGCCGAGACCCAGGGAAGCGGCTACCTCCAGGTCGCCCCCGGAAACGCCGTCGCCATCACGTCCTCCTCGATCAACTGGACCGCCAGCAACCAGATCATCGCCAACGGACTGACGGTGAAGCTCGGCCCGAACCGCCAGGTCAAGGTCTTCGCCGCCGGCAACGCCACCCAGTTCATCATCGACGTCCTCGGCTACCACCTCTGAGCGCCCCGGTCGGGGCACGTGCGCCTGGACCGTTCCGACTGCTAGCCATGGGAGCACCGCAGCCACCGACACCGGAGGGTGCCCGTGCGCGTTCCCGCCGAGGTCAACGGAGCGCACCGGCGGCGATCCAGGATCGCGGCCGGAGCGGCGATCGCCGTCGTGGTCGTTCTCGCCGTGTTCGCCTTCCGTTGGGTCACAGGTGGCGCTCGGCCGGTCGCGTTCGACGACGCGGCCCGACCCACCGGATCCACTCTCCCGACCGAACCCGCAGAGCTGCGCCCCGAGCAGGGCATGTACCGCTATCGGGGCACGGGCACGGACCGACTCGACGTGCCGCCCCGGTCGCAGCCGCAGGGGCCTGACATGCCAGCGAGCGTCAGCCACCGGCCTGACGGATGCTGGACGTTCCGCATCGACTACAGCACCAACCACTGGCAGAGCTGGGACTACTGCCCCCGGGACGGTGGCCTGCTGGAGGCAGGAGGCACATCGTTCCAGCGCTGGGACTTCGGCGCGTTCGCGAGCGAGACCACCGCCACCTTCACCTGCTCCGACGCGGTCACCATCCGGGCCGATGCGCGTCCCGGCGACGAGTGGACGCAGCGGTGCACGGGAACGGCGACCGGCACCGACGGAACCACGGTGAGCGAGGGCCCGTACCGCTTCGTCGGGCGTGAGACCATGACGGTCGACGGCCGGCAGGAACCGGCGCTGCGCTACCGACGGGATCGCTCGACGTCGGGCAACCAGACCGGCAGCGAGAGCTCCGACGTCTGGTTCTCGGAGCGGACCGGCCTACCGCTGCGCAACGAACGGCACCTCGAGGCGCGCACCGACACCGTCATCGGCGAAGTCCTCTACACCGAGGAGGGCACGTTCGAGCTCGTGTCTCCAGAACCCCGGCGCTGACCGGCGCCAGCGGCCCGAACCCCCTCCGGGGTGCCCCGGCACCGCCACTACTCTGGATCGTCCATGGATCCTGCTCCGTCGACCCCCCGCGGCCCTGCCGATCAGCCTTATCCCGCCGTCTCGTCGCGGCCCGACCTGCCGGCGCTGGAGCAGCGCCTGCTCGACCGCTGGGAGGAGCAGAAGACCTTCGAACGCTCCGTCGAGCAGCGTCCCTCCGATGACGAGTTCGTCTTCTACGACGGGCCGCCGTTCGCCAACGGGCTCCCCCACTACGGCCACCTGCTGACCGGCTACGTCAAGGACGTCGTCCCCCGCTACCAGACCATGCGGGGCAAGCGGGTCGAGCGTCGCTTCGGCTGGGACTGCCACGGCCTGCCGGCCGAGATGATGGTCGAGCAGGAGTCCGGCGTCGCCGGCCGCGCCGCCATCACCGCCTACGGCATCGACCGCTTCAACGATCTCTGCCGCACCTCGGTGCTGCGCTACACCGACGAGTGGGAGCGCTACGTCACACGCCAGGCCCGCTGGGTCGACTTCGCGGACGACTACAAGACCATGGACCTCCCGTACATGGAGTCGGTGATCTGGGCCTTCAAGCAGCTGTGGGACAAGGGCCTGGTCTACGAGGCCTACCGGGTCATGCCGTACTCGTGGGGGGCCGAGACCCCGCTGTCGAACTTCGAGATCCGCCTCGACGACGCCACCCGCCCCCGCCAGGACCCCGCTCTCACCGTGGCGTTCACCGTCGCCGCCGACGGGCGCACCGGACGGGTCGCCGAGCTGCTCGGCGACGGACCGGCCGAGATCTGGGCGTGGACGACCACGCCGTGGACCCTGCCGTCCAACCTGGCGCTCGCGACCGGCCCCGACATCGGCTACTCGGTGGTCGAGGTCCGCTCCGGACGACGAGCCGGCACCAGGGTGCTGATCGGCTCGGGCGCGCTCGAGCGCTACGCCAAGGACCTCGGCGAGGACCACGAGGTGCTCGGCACCCTCACCGGAGCGGAGCTGGCCGGGCTCGCCTACGAGCCGCTGCTGCCCTACTTCGCCGGCCGGGAGAACTGCTTCGTCGTGCTCAGCGGCGACTTCGTCACCGACGACGACGGTACCGGCATCGTCCACATGGCACCCGGCTTCGGCGAGGACGACCAGCGGGTGTGCGAAGCGAACGGCATCGTGCTGGTGTGTCCGGTCGACGACAGCGGCCGCTTCACCGCCGAGGTCCCCGACTACGAGGGCCAGAACGTCTTCGACGCCAACCCGAACGTGATCACCGACCTCAAGGCCGCCGGCGTCGTCGTCCGCCACGACACCTACGAGCACAACTACCCGCACTGCTGGCGCACCGATACCCCGATCATCTACAAGGCCGTGTCGTCGTGGTACGTCGAGGTCACCGCCTTCCGCGACCGGCTCGTCGAGCTGAACCAGGACATCAACTGGATCCCGTCCCACGTGCGTGACGGCCAGTTCGGCAAGTGGCTCGAGGGCGCCCGCGACTGGTCGATCAGCCGCAACCGCTTCTGGGGTTCACCCATCCCGGTGTGGCGCTCCGACGACCCCGCGTACCCGCGCCTCGACGTCTACGGCAGCCTGGCCGAGATCGAGGCCGACTTCGGCGTCCGCCTCGACGACCTGCACCGCCCGACCGTCGACGAGCTGGTCCGGCCCAACCCCGACGACCCGACCGGCCGGTCGATGATGCGGCGGGTCCCCGAGGTGTTCGACTGCTGGTTCGAGTCGGGTTCCATGCCCTTCGCCCAGGTGCACTACCCGTTCGAGCACCGTGAATGGTTCGAGGAGCACTCCCCCGCCGACTTCATCGTCGAGTACATCGCCCAGACCCGCGGCTGGTTCTACACGCTGCACGTCCTGTCGGTGGCCCTGTTCGATCGACCGGCCTTCTCCAACGTCATCTGCCACGGAGTCGTGCTGGACCACGAGGGCCGCAAGCTCTCCAAGAAGCTGCGCAACTACCCGGACCCCGAAGAGGTGATGACCACCCTCGGCTCCGACGCGCTCCGCTGGTACCTGATGGCGTCGCCGATCCTGCGCGGCGGCGACCTGCGCATCGCGACCGACGCCTCCGACATCAGCGAGGTGGTGCGCCTGGTCATCAACCCGATCTGGAACGCGTACGCGTTCTTCACCCTGTACGCCAACGCGGACGGCGAGCGGGGCCGGTTCCGCACCGACGCGACCGGCGTGCTCGACCGCTACGTCCTGGCCAAGACCCGCGAGCTGGTCGAACGCGTCGGCGACCGCATGGACGCCTTCGACATCGCCGGTTCCTGCCAGGAGGTCCTCGCCTTCCTCGACGCGCTCAACAACTGGTACATCCGCCGGTCCCGCGAGCGGTTCTGGGGTTCCAGCGCCGAGGTGACCGCCCAGGACCGCGCCGATGCCCGCGACACGCTGTTCACGGTGCTCAGCACCCTGGTGCGGGTCACCGCGCCGCTGCTGCCGTTCGTGAGCGACGAGATCCACATGGGACTGCACCCCGAGGCCGACGGCACGTCCTCGGTCCACCTCGAGGACTGGCCCGACGCCGCCTCGCTGCCCTCCGATCCGGAGCTGGTCGACGCGATGGACCGCATTCGCGAGGTGTGCTCGGTCGCCCTCGGGCTGCGGGAGGACCACCGCCTGCGGGCGCGCCTGCCGCTGCGGAGCCTGACCGTCGCCGGACGCCACCTCGACGGCCTCCAGCCCCTGGCCGCGCTCGTCCGGGACGAGGTCAACGTGAAGGACGTCGTGTTCACCGACGACGTGGAGTCCGTCGGCTCGTTCCAGCTGCGACCGAACGCCCGGGTCCTCGGACCCCGGCTCGGCAAGGACGTCCAGAGCGTCATCCGGGCGGCCAAGGCCGGCGAGTGGACCGCCGGCGGCGACGGCACCGTGACCGTGGCCGGACACGAGCTGGGCGCGGACGAGTTCGACCTCACCCTCGAGGCCCGCGACGGCGCCGCCGCCGCTCCCCTGCACGACAGCAGCGCCGTGGTCGAGCTCGACGTCGAGGTCACCCCGGAGCTCGCCGCCGAGGGACTGGCCCGCGACGCGGTGCGCATGATCCAGCAGGCCCGCAAGGACGCCGGCCTGGACGTCACCGACCGCATCGAGACCCGCCTCGCACTGCCCGCCGAGATGGCTGACGCGGTCGACGCCCACCGGGACTGGGTGGCCGAGCAGGTCCTGGCCGTCTCGCTCGAGGTGACGGCGTCGGACGGGGAGCCGACCGCGGCCGTGGCGGTCGCCGGCTGAAGCGCCGGCTGAACGGACAGGACGTGGGACTGTGAGCGTCGCCGAGGTCGTCGACAGCCACGTCCACCTGCTGCCCGGCCGGCTGGGCGCCAAGGTGAGGACGATCTTCACCGACGTCGGCGGCTACGACCTGGCGTACCCGGCGGACCACGCCGCGGTGTGCGAGCAGTTGGCGGCCGAGGGCGTGGCGGCGGTCTGGACCCTTCCGTACGCCCATCGACCGGGTGTCGCCGATTCGCTCAACCGGGCGTCGGCCGCCACCGCGGCGGCGGACCTGGCGGTGCAGGTCGTCGCCGGCGCAACGGTTCACCCGGGCGACGACGACCCGGTGATGGTCGTGCGCCGGGCGGTCGAGGACGACGGAGCCCGGGTCCTCAAGCTCCACTGCTCGGTCGGTCGCTTCGATCCGCTCGATCCGGCACTCGTGCCGGTGTGGGACTACGTCGAGGAGACCCGGCTGCCGGTGGTGGTGCACGCCGGCCGCTCACCCGACGGGGTCGGCTCCGGCGACGACCTGCTCCCGCTCGACGAGACGGCACGTCGACACCCGGCGGCGCGGATCGTGATCGCTCACTGCGGGCACGACCACGAGACCGACGCAGTGGCGATCCTCGATCGTCACCCGAACGTGCACGCCGACCTCACCCCGGTGGTCAACCGGCTGGTCCAGGTACCGGCGGCTGACGCGGCCCGCCTGGCCGACCGCCTGCTGTTCGGGACCGACGCGCCCAACACCGAGGTGACCGCGGCGCGGTGCCGGGCCCACGTCGAGGCGCTCGGCCTGGTCCCGGAGGCGACCTCCGCGATCCTGGGCGGCAACGCCCGTCGCCTCGTCGCCGAGGTCGCGGACTGAGCTGGCTGGCCGACTGAGCTGGCTGACCGGCTGAGCTGGCTGACCGGCTGGCCCGCACTCCAGTCAGAAGTACGTCGGCCCCGACCGGTCCGGACCGACGAGCAACTCGGCTTCGGCCACCTCGTGCACCCCCTCCAGGCGCATGACGCGACGGCCGTCGGAGACCACGACGGTCACCGTCCCGTCGTCCGCGTCCTGAACTCCCACCATCGTCTGGTGGGGGTGCAGCGACTCGACCAGCGCACGACCGGGTCGGTCCGCGACCACGAGCAGTCGACGATCGGTGCGGGCCAGGACGCAGACCAGCCCCTTGGCGTGGCCCACCACCAGACGATGCACGACCTCCCCGGCAGCCAACGACGTCGAGGTCACCCGCAGCGCCGCCGTCGCCTGGGCCAGCGACCTCGCGTCGAGCCGTCCCATCGCCACGGCCATCGGGTCGGACCGACCATCGCCGGCAGAACCCGAGCCGAAGCCTGAGCCGCCCGAGCCGCCGGAGCGGCCCGGACCGCCCCCGGCGTCCCGTCGGGGCGTTCCGCGCCCGAACGGTCCGGACCCACCGGACGGGACGCCGCCGTCACCGGCCGACGCCCCGGTCGAGCGGCTGCCGACGCTGAAGCGCGACGCGGACGGGACCCGGGGCTCCGGTCCGGTCCCGAAGGTCGATCGGGCCGCCGGCGCGTCCGGGACCGTCCACCGGTCCTGAGGTCCCGGACCGACGTGTTGTCCGGACGAGCCACCGTCGACACCCACAGTGGGACCTGCCGACTCGACCGTCTCGGGAGGCGCGATCGGCTCGGGAGGTTCTGCCGGAGACGTGGTCCAACCCGCGGCGCGGTCGGCCTCGGTGCGGGAGCGGCGTCGACGGGTGGTCCCCGCCGCGCTCCACCGACCCGTCGGCCGGACCCGGCGTCGCGACGGTCGGTCGGCACCCACGTCGGATCCGCTCTCCGCGACGAGCGGCTCGGGTTCGGACGACGGCGGCGGCACGCCCGGGGGAACAGCGCCCGGGGGAACAGCGTCCGGGGTAGCGGGAACGACCGGAGGCGACGGAGCGACCGTCCGTTCGACCGCGGGCGGCGCCGGCGGCGCAGGGGTGGCCACCGGCGGCCACGGAGCCGCCGGTGCCACCGGCTCGGGTCGGGACGGAGGCGGAGGCAGGGGCAGCGGTGCCGTCCGGGGAGAGCGCGGGACGACCGGCCCGCCCGCGGACGTCGCCGGTGGAGGCGGGATCACCATGTGGGGAGGCAGCGGCGGCGGAACCGTCGGCAGCGGGACGCCCCTCCCCGTCGGGCGCGGGGGGAACGCCGCACTGGGCGGAGTGGCCGGGTCGGTGATCAGGTCCGCGTCACCCGTCCAGTGGAACGCCGCCTTGCCCATCCGGTGCAGGCGCGGCCGCTGGGCCCGCCGCGGTCGGGACCGGAGGTCGCCGTCGTCGAACACCGCCTCGAGCGGCGGGACCGCGGACGCCCACCGGGCCGGAGCGACGGTCGCCAGGACGCCCAGGGTCGCCGCCGCCACACCGACCAGCGCCACGCCACCGACCGGCACGGCGAACGACGTCACGCCCAACGAGGCGAGCGCCGCGACCCCGAGGCGGGCACCCACCAGCCCGACCACCAGTCCCACGAACGTCCCGACGAGAGCCAGGGCGACGCCCTCGCCGAGCACCATGCGCAGCACCTGGCGGCGGGTGGCACCGCTGGCGCGCAGCAGGCCCAGCTCGCGACGGCGTTCACCCACCGACAGGAGCAGCGTGTTGACCACACCGATCAGCGCCTGCACCAGGGTGAACAGCAGCATCCACTCGATGACCCGCTGGAACCCGGTCAGCACCTCGGATCGACGCTCGACGAACGCGTCGGGCCGCAGCACCGAGCTCACCCCGGACCGCGACGCCAGCTCCTCGACCTGCGCCCGGGTGGCGGCGTCGTCGGGCGACAGGGCGACCAGCGCCGCGATGTCGGTGGTGGCGGGGACCTGTCGGCTCAGCACGGCCCGGTCGAGCACCATGTCGCCGAGAAGGAGCTCGCCGGAGCGGTACACGCCGGCGACCCTCAGGTTCTCCGCTCCGGTGCTGGTGAAGGTGACCGGCACCGAGGCGCCGACCTGCAGCCCGATCTCGTCGGCCAACCTCGACGACACCAGCACGCTCGACTCGTCGAGGGGGCCGGGCGCCGGGCCGACCCACGTCGGGTTCATCAGCTCCCCGAAGCGGGCCATGTCGAAGCCGGTCATGCGCACCGGTCGGGCCCCGACCCAACCCCGACCGATCTGCCAGCCGCTCGCCGCGGTGACCGGCTCCAGACCCGAGATCTGCGCCACCAGGTCCTCGGGCAGACCGCCCTTGGTGAACGTTCCGGAGTCGACGACCAGGTCGGCCCGCACCAGGTCACGGACCTGGCCGTCGACGGAGTGGCTGAACGACGAGAGGAACACCGCCAGGCCCGACACGACCGCGGTGGCCAGGATCAGCGCGGCGGCGGTCGCCGCGGTGCGGGAGCGGTGGCGGGCGACGTCGCGGGCCGCGATCGTGCGCAGCGCCGGCGGACGCAGGGGGAGCACGCCGACGAAGCCCGACACCAGACCGGCGAGCAGCAGCGGGGTCGACCCGAGCGCCATCACCGCGACCGCGACGCCGAGGCCGAGCGACACCGGGTTCAGGCCCGCCTCGCCACGCGACACCAGCAGAGCGGCGGCCAGACCGACGACGACCGCCACGATCGCCGTCCGCAGCAACGACTGGGCGGCGGTGCGAGGAACCGGAGAAGCTCCGTGGCCGACCGCCTCTATCGGTGGCACCCGACAGGCGCGAACCGCCGGGACCACCGCGGCGACCACGGTCGCGATCGTGCCGATGACGACTGCCCACACCAGCGCGGGGATCGACACGGCGGACCCGGCAACGGGGACCGACGTGTTCAACGCTCCCAGGGCCCCCTCGATCAGTCGGCCGAGCAGCAGCCCGAGGGGAGCGCCGAGCACCGAGGCCAGCAGCGCGAGCAGTGCCGCTTCCGCCAGGGCCGAGAACAGCAGCTGACGCGACTTCGCCCCGACCAGTCGCAGCCCGGCGAACGTGCGTCGGCGTTCGGCGTACAGCAGCGTCAGCGAGTTGCCGACGGTGACCATGCCGACGACGAGAGCGAGAGCGGCGAAGCCGAGGATCAGCGAGCGGACCAGGGTGAAGCTGCGGTCGACCGACTCCTGCCGGTGCTCGGCCCCGGTGGGCCCGTCGACCACCTCGATGCCGGCGGGGAGCAGCGCCTCGATCGACGATCGCACCTGGGCCACGTCGGCACCCGGTTCGACCAGGATGTCGATGGTGTTGTCGTCGGTCGGCCGGTCGAAGCGCACGCGGGCTTCCGCGGTGCTCAGCAGAGCCAGGCTGGAGCCGGGGGGCAGGCCACCTCCGTCGGTGCTCACGATGCCGGACACGGTGTAGGGCGCGGCACCGGCGCGCCCCACGACGAACACCTGGTCGCCGACCTCCACGCCGCCCTCGGCGGCGGAACGCCGGTCGATCGCGACCTCGGTCGACGCCGTCGGCGGGCCACCGGAGACGAACTCGTAGGGCGACAGCCGTGCATCGGCGGGGAAGTTCGCTCCGATGGGCTGTTCGGTGAGCCCGAGGCGCACCAGGGTCTTGCCGTCCGGGCCGACGATCGGGGCGGTGTCCTCGATGCGGGGCGACACCACGGCCACGCCGGGAACCTGGGCGACGGTGGCCTCCAGGGAGGCGGGAACCAGCCGACGGACCTGCTCGGTGGGCGACTCGTAGGCGATCCCGCCCTCGATGACGAGGTCGGCCGGCGCGGAGCCGGCAGCGGCGAGGTCGTCCAACCCGCGACCGACGCGATCGAGCAGGTTCAGCGCTCCGGCCAGGTAGCCCACCGACAGGGCGATGGCGACCGTCGCGAGCAGCAGTCGGCGACGCTGGCGCAGCAGGGCGGACAGCATCGGTCGGACCCACACGCCCCGACGCCCACCCCGATGCCCAGCCGGGCGGCCCGGAGATCGGCCGGAGCTCTGACCGACCACCTCGGACACGTCCCTACGCTACCGGCCCGCGGTGCTCGACCCGCGCCGGCGGGCGGTCAGGCGAACGCCACGTCGAGGACGTCGTCGACGTCCTCGGAGCACAGCACGCCCTCGACGCCGGCGCCGTCGACGACCAGGGCCCACCACGAGCGACCCCGGCCGAGACGACCGACCACGTCCTGCACCGACTCGGCGGGGTGGACGCGGGGAAGCGCCACGAGCGGCTCGGCCAGGGAGCGGATCGGCACCGAGGCGCGGTTGGCCGGAGGGATCCGGGCGACCGCGTCCCGGGTGACGAGGGCACCGACCGCACCCCGCTCGTCGAGGACCGGGACGAACACCGCCCGGGGGTTGGTCCTGAGGACCGCTTCGAGCTCGGCCACCGACGCCCGCGGCGACAGCGGGGCGGGCAACTCGCGTCGGAGCTCGCCGACGGGGTGCTCGAGCACCTCCGGGCGATCCGCCGCGTCGCGCCACTGCGTGCGGGCCGCGACGAACAGGAAGAGCCCGAGCGCCAGGATCCACGCCCCGCTCCAGCGGTCCCCCATGGGGAAGAACAGCACGACCGCGGCGATGAGGATCACGACGGCGAGCACCTGCCCGATCATCGCGGCGGTGCGGGTCGCCCGCCGCTTGCGCCCCGACCGCCGCCACAGGAACGCGCGCAGCATCCGGCCCCCGTCGAGCGGGAACGCCGGCAGCAGGTTGGACACCGCCAGGATCACGTTGATGGCCGACAACCAGACCAGCAGGCCGAGCAGCACCCGGGATCCGTCGAGCTGGTCGATCTCCCACGCCGACAGGCCGGCCAGCACGGCGATCACCATGCTCATCGCCGGGCCCGCCGCCGCGATCCGGAACTCGGCCCCGGGTTCGTCCGCGTCGCCCTCGAGCTTGGCGACGCCGCCGAAGAGCCACAGCGTGATCTCGGCCACCCGCACGCCGTTGCGCTGGGCGATGTAGCTGTGCCCCAGCTCGTGGCCGACCAACGACACCAGGAACCCGACCACGCCCAGGACGGCGCCGAACCAGTAGGCGCTGGTGGGGTGGCGGGGCGCGATGCTCGGCAGCGACACCTGCGCCAGGCTGATCGCCAGCAGGACGCTGACCAGCAGCACACCGCCGTTGATCCCGATGGGGACGCCGAGCAGCCGGCCGAGTCGGAGGTGGGTGCGCACAACGGGCAGGGTACCGGCTGACGTGTTGGCACCGTCCCCGCCGGGATGCTCGGATGAGAGGCCGGTCAGCCGGCCGGCAACCCTGCTACCCGTGACTGTGCTTCCCGTGACCGTGCGACCTTGACCCTGCGATCGACCCGGACATCTCGTGACCGAACCCTCCCGCACCCACCTGGTCGTCCGGCGGTTGACCGACGCCGCCCAGCTGCGGGCGCTGCTGCACCGTGAACCGGTGAACCCCGTCGACGACCTCGACGACCCCGGTGCCGTGGAGCAGGCGCTGGGCGTGCGCACCGGATCGGACCGGCGGGTGTTCGGCCTGGTGCACCCGGAGCACCCCGAACGGGTCCGCACCGTCGTGTGGGTCGCACTGACCCACGGCGTGCCCGACTCGCTGGTCCCGCTCACCGACGGCGCAGGATCGTCGGACACCCGCCCGGACGTGGACAGCGCCGACACGGCGGTGTTCTGGTCGATCTGGAACGACGACCGCACCGTCGAGGGGGTCGGCAGGGGTGGGGATCTGATCGAGGGGGCCGCCGAGCTGCTCCGCGCCGAGCACCCGGGCCTGTCGACCATGGTCACCCTGTCACCGGCTCCCGGACTGCGGGACTGGGCGAACGCCCCCGAGCGGGTCGAGGTCGCGCCGGACCCGCTCGATCGCGCCGCCGTCGCCACCGCCGCGGCGCGCTACCTGACCGCACGGGACGAGAGGGGCCGACCGATCGATCCCGTCGCCCGGTTCCACCTGGGCAACGGCGCCCGGTTGTGGAGGGTCGTTCCCGATGCCGATCCGTCGCCGCGGGGCCGCGCCCGCTCCTTCGGCCTGCTGGTCAACTACCGCTACGAACCCGAGGACCGCGCCGCCAACCGAGCCGCACTCGACGCCGGACGGATCAGCCTCGGCGACCAGGTCCGCGAGCTGCTCGGCTGAACCCGATCGCGGGACCCTCCCCTCACGGCGGCGGAGGTAGCACGGCGGTGACGTCGTCGGGCGTCGTGACCGGGTTGACCACGCACAGCCGCAGCACCGTCTCACCCCGCCACGTCGTCGGCACGACGAAGCCGACCTGGTCACGGGCCAGACGCTCGCAGTGGTCGCGGTAGCGCTGCGGGGTCCACCCGGGCCGACGGACCAGGAGCACCGACAGCTCGGGTTCCATGACCAGCTCCAGGTGCTCCGAGGCCCGGACCCGGGCCGCGGCGAGCTCGGTGACCTCGATCGTGCGGTCGACCGCGGCGGCGTAGGCATCGGTGCCGTGCACGACCAGCGAGAACCAAAACGGCAGGCCGCGGGCCCGTCGGCTCAGGTGCGGGGCGTAGTCGCTCGGGTTCCACTCCCCGTCGTTGACCGCCTCGAGGTACTCGGCGTGCTGGGTGAAGGTCCGTCGGGCCTCCTCGGGCTCCCGGTACAGCACCGCGGCGCAGTCGTAGGGGGCGAACAGCCACTTGTGCGGGTCGATGGTGATCGAGTCGGCGCGCTCGATGCCGTCGAAGAGGTGGCGTCGCGACGTCGAGCAGAGCGCACCGCCGCCGTACGCGGCATCGACGTGGAACCAGGCCCCGCAGCGGGCGGCCAGGTCCCCGACCGCGTCCAGGTCGTCGACCGAGCCGGTGTTGGTCGTCCCCGCGGTGGCGACCACCGCCGCGACCCGCTCGCCGAGCGACTCGATGCCGCTGAGCGTCGCCGGATCGAGCTCGGCGGGCCGGAGCCTCCCGCAGTCGTCGTCGGGGACCAGGAACGGCTCCAGGTCGAGCAGCTCCAGGGCCGAACCGATCGACGAGTGGGCCCCGCGTGACAGAACCACGACCGGAGAACCCGAGGCGGCACCGCCGCGTCGGCGCCAACGGTGACGGGCCGCCGCCAACGCCGACAGGTTGGCGATCGAGCCGCCCGACACGAAGGTGCCACCCGCGCCGTCGGGCAGGCCCGCCCGATCCGCCAACCAGCGCAACGCCGCGTTCTCGGCGTGGACCGCGCCGGCGCCCTCCATCCACGAGCCGCCGTAGATGTTGCTGGCGCTGACGAGCATGTCGAACGCGGTGGCGGCCTCGCTCGCCGAGTTGGGCACGAAGGCGAGGTAGCGGGGGTGGTCCATCGACAGGCAGGCCGGGGCGATCACGTCGGTGAACAGGCGGAGGGCCCGCTCGCCACCCAGCCCGGATCCGGTGATCATCGTCCCCGCGGCCGCCGCGAGATCATCCGGCGTCCGGGCCCCGTCGAGCGGTGGCGGGTCGAGGGTGAGCCGGTCCCGCGCCGCGTCGATCACCGCCTCTCGCAGGATGTCGTCGGGCCGGTGCAGTCGCAGACCCGGGTCGTCGGACACGGGACCAGTCTCGTGCACGGTCGGCTTCGACGGGCGCGCAACTCAAACGGGCGCGCCGCACCTCCAAGGCTGACCTGCATGCCCCCGACTCATCTGTTGGGAGATCCGGTCTGTGGGGCGATCCGGGGGGTTTCAGGTGGGGTCGCTGCCGTTGGCCTGCGACGGCCCCGGACTCGGCTCCCCCACCTGATCCCCCGCCCCTGACCCCGAGCTGCTAGGCGGCGTAGGCCACGGCGGTGGTGATGGGACCCATGGCCGAGTCGAGGTCGAGCACCACGCGGGAGTCGATCTCGATGAACTCGCCCAGGGCAAGGCTCGTCTCCAGCATGAGCGCCGCCGCAGCATCAGCGTCGGCGACCCGGGACACGGTGACTCCCCCGCTGCCGTCGACGGCGATGTACCAGCAGAGCCGTTCCGACGACGTCAGCTCGGCCTCACGGGCTTCGGTCTTGCCCCAGACCTCCATCATCCGCTGCGCCTGCTCGGGTGACAGCGGCCGGGCCTTCCAGGTGGTGCACACCAACATGTGCCCTCCCCTCGTTGCGACGCTCGCCCACCCTCCGGTCAGAGGCGTCGGGTCGACCGTACGCCCGCCCCGCCCCGATGTGAACGTCCGATCGGACACTTCGACCGTTCCACCCCCGCCCGATGTCGATGTGCGACACTCCCGTGGCGTCACCCCCCAGCACCAGGAGTCCTGAGATGTCGACCCGCTACCTGCAGATGATCCGCATCGGCGGAGCCGTCGCGATCGCCGCCCTGTTGACGACCGCGGCGTCGTGCGGAGGCGACGACGAGAAGTCCACCTCGGGCCGACGTCCGAGCTCGACGACGACCACCGAGACCGACTCGACGCCGACGACGTTCGACGATCCCGCCGACGCCTGGGCCCAGGACGCCCAGGCCTACCGGGGCCAGGACGGGACGACGTACGAGCAGACGTGCCCGGGTGGCGGTTCAGCCGGTCCGGTGTGGGGGGCAGGCGTCTACACCGACGACTCGTCGATCTGCACCGCCGCGGTCCAGATGGGGCTCATCACGTTCAAGACCGGCGGTGACGTCACCTATGAGATCGGCCCGGCCAAGGACGCTTTCGAGGGTGGTGAGGCCAACGGGGTGACGTCGCAGTCCTACGGTGCGTACGGCGGGAGCTTCACGTTCCCCGACGCGCCTCCCGGCAGCGTCGAGTTCGCCGCCGGAGCGGAGTCGTGGAACCGCAATCTGGCGGACCAGCGCGGCAAGGACGGCACCAAGGTCACTGTGGTCTGCTCGGCCGACGGCCAGGCCGGATCGGTGTGGGGCAGCGGCCCGTACACCGACGACTCGTCGGTCTGCACCGCCGCGGTGCACGCCGGACTGATCACCCTCGCCGAGGGCGGAACCGTGAACGTCGAGGTCGCCGCCGGCGAGAGCAGCTACAAGGGCTCCGCCGCCCACGGGGTGACCAGCTCGGACTACGGAGCGTTCGACGGCAGCTTCACGTTCCCGAGCGATCAACCCGCCGGCTGAGCCGACGGCACGAAGGGCCGGGATCGGCCGGTGATCCGACTGGTGGTGACCGACCTCGACGGGACGTTCTGGGACGAAGACCTGGCGGTCCCCGAACCGCACCGACAGACGGTCGCCGCGCTGCGGGACCGGGACGTCGAGGTCATGGTGGCGACCTCCCGTCGGCACCGGGTCGTCGCCGAGCATCTCGGCCGCGCCGGCCTCGCCGTCGCCGCGGTGGTGCTGGACGGGGCGATGGGCGTCCACCTCGGCACCGGCATCCGCTTCCACGACGCCCGGTTCCCGGCACCCGCCGCGCACCGGGTACTCGAGGCGTTCCGTCGTCACGGAATGGAACCGTGCGCGTACGTCGACGAGGCGGACATCGACGTCGTGCTGCCACCGGAACCGGCGTCATGTCCGGCCTACGTCGAGTACCTGCGTCCGATCGCCCGCACCGGCAACCTCGACGAGTTGGTTTCGGCCGGAGGCGTGTACGGCTTCTCGGTCCTCGGACGGGACCGCCCCGATCTGTCACCGATCGCCTCCACGATCGCCAGGACGGGTGCCGAGACGACGCTGTTCCCCGAGGACCGGTTCGACGGGTGGGGTCTGGTGGTCGCGCCGCCGGCGGTGACCAAGTGGAACGGCGTGGCGGCATACGCGGCCTCGATCGGGGTCAGCCCGGAGCAGGTCCTCGCTGTCGGCGACGGCGACAACGACGTCGACATGCTGCGCCGTGCCGGCACCGCGGTCGCGGTCCGGGGCGGCACCGAAGGTGCGCTCGATGCCGCCGACCACCTGATCGACCCGCCATCGCGTCACGGCTGGGCCGCCATCGTCGAGCTCGCCACGTCCGGGCACGCGTGACCCCACGGGCTGGCGGGGCTGTGAAAGTCCCACGCCATGTGTACCCCACGGGACCAACGCCATGTGCGTCCGTCCGGTCTGTTCCCCTGTGGCCGGCCAGCGCGTCCTCAGCACGGTTGCGGGCCGGTGGTGCGAGAATGGAGCGATGACGACGGCACGGACGCTGACGCCACAAGGGCACGAGATCAACGCTGATCGTCTCGCGGAAGTGTGCAGGAGGTACGGGATCTCTGAGTTGTCGGTCTTCGGTTCGGTCGCCAGGGGTGACGCCGGGCCCGCCAGCGATATCGACCTGTTGTTCGTGCTCGAACCGGATGCCCGCCTCGGGTTCGCCCTGTTCGACCTCGAAGCCGAACTCGCAGAGATCTTCGATCGTCCGGTCGACCTGTTGCCGAGAGAGTCGGTTCATCGACTGATCCGAGACGCGGTGTTCGCCGAAGCCGAGGTCGTGTATGCAGCGTGAGGTGCTGCTGGTCGCCGAGATCATCGATGCGGCCGAACGCATCGTGTCGCTGACGTCCGGTGCCACAGTCGCCTCGTTGGACGCGGACCGGGATCGTCGCGAAGCGTTGCTGTGGAGCTTCACCGTGTTGGGAAAAGCCTCGGGTCAACTCGACGAGGACCTGAGGTCGAAGTTCCCGCACGTCCAGTGGCGCGCGGCGACCGCATTGCGGAACCGGATCGTGCACGGCTACTGGCAGATCAGCACCTCGATCCTGCTGACGACGGGGCAGGACGACAGGTCGCGGCGGACCCGGCTCGCTCGGTATGGTGCGGGCCTGATGAGGGAGGACCGACGGGTTTCCCATGGCCGCCTCCGGGCGTTGGTCGCTCTCGCGTCGATCGCACTCGTGGCCATGGTCATCGTGGGTCAGTTCCTGCTGCGGCGAACGCTGCACGATCTGCCGGCCTGCAAGGTGACGGCGGCGTCCGTCGCGACCGATCGAGCGAACTCGCCCGACGAGCGCCACTACACCGGTGGCGACCACCCCACCGACCCCTCTCCGGGCGATGTCTACAGCTGCGCCTCTGGTCCTGTGACCGGCGAGAAGATCTGCGAGTACGAGGTCACGCTGGTCCGAACCCGTGTGGTCGACTGCCACGCCGTCTAGGTAAGCAAGGTGCGGTTTCGCGACCGACCGGGGGAAACCGGAGTGGGCGTGGAGGGCTTCGAACCCCCGACTCCCTGCTTGTAAGGCAGGTGCTCTGACCAACTGAGCTACACGCCCGGAAGTCGACGAGCGTACCTGCGGCCCAGCCTCCTCCATCGACCTCCGGATTCTCATGACTCCTCGCGCCACCAGTGGCGCTGACGGTCATCGGAATCGAATCCCGTACGATCCGAACATGCTCTCCGGAATCGCCGACAAGGTCGCCGTGGTCACCGGCGCCGCCCGCCCCCGCTCGATCGGTCGGGCCACCGCCCGACGCCTGGCGGCCGAGGGGGCCCGGGTCGCATGCCTCGACATCGCCCGCCCCTACGACGACTTCCCCGACTACGCCGTGGCCACCGCCGACGACCTCGACGAGATCGTCGAGGAGCTGCGCGCCACCGGCGCCGAGGCCGTCGCGGTGCGAGCGGACGTGTCCGACGAGGACCAGGTGACCGCCGCGATCGCCGAGGTCGGCGAACGCCTGGGTCGCGTCGAGCTGCTCGCCAACGTCGCCGGCGGGTCCGGGGCGGGGATGGGCGCCGCTCCCCTGCTCGGGTTGACCAAGGGCGAGTTCCAGCGGGTGCTCGACGTCAACCTGGTCGGCACCTGGTTGGTCAGCCGCGCGTGCGCCGAGGTGATGATCGAGGCCGGCACCGGCGGACGGATCGTCAACACGTCCTCGCAGGCCGGCAAGGTCGGGTGGCCGATGATCGGCGCCTACTCGGCGGCCAAGGCCGGGGTCATCAATCTCACCCAGGTGATGGCCAAGGAGTGGGCGGCGTCGCAGATCCTGGTCAACGCCGTGTGCCCCGGCACGGTCGACACCGACCTGGTCAACCCCGGGAACCTGTTCGTCGACCTGATGGACGCCGCGCAACCCGACGGCTTCGGCGGCTGGGTCGGCCGGGAGATCCCGATCGGACGCATGCAGACCGCGGACGAGGTGGCGTCGGTGATCGCGTTCCTGATGTCCGACGACGCCCGCTACATCACCGGCGAGGCGGTCAACGTGTCGGGCGGGCAGATGATGGCGTGAGGCCCGATCCGGCCAGGTCGATGCGTCCGTCGCGGGCGAGCGCCACCAGCGCGGTCGCGGTCTCCGGCTGAAGCTCCGGCAGCTCGTCGGGCAGGAACCACGCGGTGCCCACGATCTCAGGCGAGCTGGGTCGGACGTCGTCGAGCGCAGCGGTCGCCGCGGGTCGGGCCAGGAACACGACGTCGACGCGGCGGGGGACGGGCTCGACCACCACCACCGGCTCGCCGATCAGCTCGACGGCCAGGTTGACCTCCTCGAGGGTCTCGCGGGCCGCGGCGATGTCGACCGGTTCACGGCGCTTGGCCAACCCGCCCGGGGTGCCCCACCGAGGGGCGTAGGAGTGCCGCACCAGCAGGATCGCCCCGTCGCGACGCTGCACGATGCAGATCGCGCCCACGGTGTACTTGGGGGTGCCGAAGCGCACGATCCAACGCCGGACGCGTCGGGGCAGCACCCGGAACACGCGCAGCAGCACCCGTTGGACGGCGTCGATCACCCCGCCACGATACGGCGCAGCGGCTCGAACCGGTCGGGCGGATCGGCACCGCCGACGGGTTCGTGGTCAGCCGGTGGGGCCCCGGGCGCTCATCAGCGCGTCGAGCAGCTGGGACGTGGCCGCGGAGACCGGCGTGCGGCGCACGCCGTGGCCGAGCTCGACGAGCGGTCGGCCGTCCAGGTCGGCCACCACCCCGCCGGCCTCGCCGATCAGCAGCACACCGCCCAGGTAGTCCCACGGTCCGAGGGCGTCGCCGGCACAGTCGACCGTCGCGTCGACCGACCCGTCGGCCACCGCGCACAGGTCGAGGGCGGTCGCTCCCAGCGCCCGGTACTGGCGCCAACCGAGGTGCTGCGACGGGTACCCGTTGAGCACGACCAGAGCGTCGGCCGGTCGCTGCACCGACGAGACCCGCACGGGCCGGCCGTCGCGGAACGCTCCCCCACCCCGGACCGCCGAGTAGCGCGTCCCGGTGGCCAGGTTCACCACCAACGCGGCGAGCGGACCCTCGGCGTCGACGGCGCAGAGACTGGTCGCGTACCACGGCAACCCCCGGCTGGCGTTCGTCGAGCCGTCGACCGGGTCGACGACCACGACCAGGTCGTTGCCCCGGTCCTCCATCCCGGACTCCTCGCTGAGGACCCCGACGCCTGCGGCGCGCAGCACCGACAGCGCGGCGGCATCGGCGACCAGATCGATGCGGTACTGACCGGGTCGCTCCCCGCGGTCCCGCCAGCTGGAGTCCGACGCGACCCCGTCGACGTCGAGGCGGTCCTCGGCCAGGGCGTCGGCCACGGCGGCCACCGTGCGGTCGAGCAACAGCTGGACGGTGCGGACCGAGCGGGAGTCGGACGCGTCGGAGCTCACGGATCGAGGGTACCGGTCCCCGCGCAACGTGGTTTCACGGGGCCGCCCCCGGCTGGCAATCTGGTGGGCGATGGCAGTCATCGACGTCGCCGGGTTCGTGGCGGACCTCAAGAACCACGCCGCGGACCACGGCTTCCACATCCACGACGAGCGGCACTTCGTCGAGACCTACTCCATGCGCCAGGCGTGGGAGGTGGAC
>WBZM01000874.1_pt1 | contig 35206 bp, 30 predicted proteins | sample 5204271 | NCBI WGS metagenome assembly WBZM01 (sample SAMN12344346, study PRJNA552823) | activated sludge metagenome | biome: Activated sludge suspended growth; feature: Nitrification reactor; material: Wastewater; isolation source: activated sludge from nitrification reactor of wastewater... | reverse complement strand
CGTCCGGTTTGACGGGAAGAGGCTGGAAACCTACCTACGATTTGGTTAATAAGTCACTCCGCAATCGAAAGAGCGGAGCAACAGGATACCAAGTCTACGAGGCAAGGCACCAGTCTTTTACCCTACTTGTTGTGCTGACTCAAATTTTGTCGCAAGCCATTCAAACCGTGATCACATTGAAAAGTGTTTTAGAAAACGGAAAAGATTCCTTAAATCTGATGCGTGATATTAACGCCGGAGTTAGAAGCGGTCTTGATATAATCCGAATCGTTAATCCTCATTTTAATCCGGGCGTCTATGGAAATCTGGATAAAGCTGACGAAGTGCTAAGAGCACTTCAATCAGTTTACGGCACGGTTCCTCAAGGTATGGATGAGGATCTTATGAAGTCCCAGGATCAAAGTGTCGCTGAAGTTATTGCGATGAACAGAAATCTCTACGACTACGCCGATCAAGTCGATAACGAAAGGGATAAAATATTGTTTCACGCGCAAGTCGTTAGCCCTCAAGGAGCCGGAAAACTTCAAAACCAGGCACTCGGCGTTCTAATTGGGGTCACAACGCAGCTTTTACGGACACAATCACAGATGTTAAAAATCATGGCGCAGAATATGGCCTATGACACCCGGAAAGAAAAACTAGCGACCCAAAACTTTCAAGAAAATTACCAGGGGCTATCCCGAGGCTTTGGCAGCCTTCCGAAGGAAACAAGGCTGCCTAGAATCGGAGGTGGCCAATGAATCCAAACTTAGAAGTTTTGGGATCGCTTGTTCAGGATCTCTACCACGGGCTGAGTAATCTATTCTATATAATGCTACCAGTGGCGATTCTATTTTCAGTGGTATTTGGATATTTAAAATCAGGTGATGCCAACTATCCAGATGTTATCAAACGCTCTTTCGTAGCGGCTTTGCTGCTGGCCTTTTTTCCAGAGGTATCCAATTTGATTTTGGATCTTTGTGATGGGCTAGCACTCAAGATTGATAATATGTCCGGGATTGAAACCTTCATGCGAATGGCCGAGGAAAAATCTAGAAGTTATGCAGTGGCTAAAAACGTACTACTTCTAAAATTTGATGACCTATTCATGGCGATTCTTAGCTTTGGAAGTTTCTTACTGTTACTGCTAGCCAGATACATCACTGTGGCGCTCTATTATTTCTATTGGGTCTTACTTTCCACTTGTGCGCCGCTGATGATTCTCTGCTATGTGTTTCCAAAAACTGCGGGAATTACAACCAATCTTTACAAAGGATTGATTGAGGTGGCGCTTTGGAAAGTGATTTGGGCGCTTATGTCGGCAATGCTCACGTCACTGTCATTTGGAAATATCTATCAGACTGATGGATCGTATTTAACCCTGATCGTGATGAATTTTGTTATCGCGATTGCTATGCTTTTTACACCGTTAATTATGCGCTCACTCATTGGAGAAGGCGTTCAAGCAACGGCCCAGACGATCGGAACAACGGCCGCACTTGCGGCGGTGGCGCTTCCCACAAGAATAGCCACTGTTCATCAGGTATCTCGGGAAATGATCTCAAATACCAGATTGTACGCTAACCAGAAATTTAAAAACATCCAATCAACATTTAGATCCAAAGGATCTTAAAAGGAGGTGCATTTATGAATACAAATAAAAAAATAAATCTACAAACGAGTTCTTACCCAAAAGCCATGCAGCAGTTTGCGGTAGAGAATTTTAATATCAAATATCTTTGTGCAGGCTTAATGGCAATTTCATTCTTTTTGATAGTGTTGACATTATACCTTGTAAAACAAGGGCCGTTGGTTGTCGCCATTGATAGCCAGGGAAGTGTTGCCAAAATTGATTCTAAAATTACCGATTTGCAAATCGAAGCTGCGATAAAAGAGTATGTCAACTATCGCTACTCGTGGGACGAAAAGACAATTGCAGACTCATTGGCTAAAGCTAAGTTTTTTGTTTTACCATCACTTACGCAAGCGTTTGAAAAATCAATGATTGAGGTTCAAAAGTTTGTTCGTGAAAAGAAAGTCAAACAAAGAGTTTACCCTAAAAGCGTAGTTGTTGATCTGAAAGAAAAAAAGGTCACTGTTTTAGCAGATCGAATTACCGAATTTGACAACTTAAAAGCCGCGACCGAAATGAAGATCATTTTTAACTTCACTACCGATAATCGCACTGTAGTGAATCCTTGGGGAATTTATATCACGAAAGAAACCGAAGAGGCTTCTCGATGAAATACTTTTTAATTTTTATCGTGTCTGTTTTTTCTTTTTGCGCTTCAGCGCAAATCAGAAAAGTCACCTATCGTGAGGACCAAATTTTAACTATTAAAACAGCCCTTGGAATTGCAACAATCATTCAGCTTCCTGAGACGATTCAATCAGCAATTATTGGCGACCAGTCAGCCTTTAAGATTGAGTACCTGGATAAAGCAGTTACGATTAAACCACTACGAGGAAATGCCAAGACTAATTTATACTTGGTAGCTGATAAAAAACGATACAATGTGCGCTTGTTGACCATGGGCCAAGACGGAGCGGATTACATTGTTTATATTTTATCATCGGCTAATGATGATAAAAAATCACAAGCTCGCTGGCTAGTTCTCAATAAATCAAATGAAGCAAACGGTCTAATATTAACCGTCGATCGAATCGGATTTTCCAAAAATGATTTTGTGCTTTTTGATTTATCGTTAAAAATGAAAGGTAATGATTCTATTTCTCTGAAACCTGAGGATGTCTGGGTATTTCAAAATAAAACATCACGAGTCATAAACAGCCTTTTCTTATCCGGCGTTAAGTTATCAAAAGAAAAGCCAATTAAAATTGGAATTTCTATCTCAAGATCAGAGCTTATCAAAGGAAAGCCACTAACTATCGAACTAGTAGGAAGTAGAACAAATTCGATTTCTATTTCAGAGGCGGCACTATGGAGGTAATTGCAAAACTCAAACAGGGGCTCAATAAAATTGGCGGTTTGTTTAAAAATGTCAAATCCATTTTTGTTAAAGAAAATGAAGTCAGTCAAAAAAAAGACATAAACTTTACTGCTTTTAGAAACCTAGCCATTGCTGGCGTGGTCTTGTTTGTCGCGATTGTCTTTATGCTGCCAACGGATGTTCCTGTTGAATTTAGCGAAAGGATCGAAAAAACGCGCTCAGAGACAAACGCTAGTTCTACAAGCGAACATCAATCTCAAAGCGGCTCTGCTCAAAACCTATGGGGATCTCCGGCAAGTTCGATTCCTATTCCCAGCGGCCACAATGAAGTCAATTACAACACTTCAATGCTTGTGGGTAGTAGTCAAAATGCAAAGACCCAGCTTCGAGCCGGTCAAAGACTGCCGCTTCGCCTGATTGATAATGTTATTGTTTCGCAAGAATCCGTCCCAGTACTTGCCGAATTGATTCTAGATTCAAGCACGGATTCAGGCCTAAGGCTTCTTGCGGGTACAAGATTCTATGGGGAGGCGAGTTTTCAAAAAGGAAGTGATCGAGCACAGATTCGCTTTAGTCAGATATCTCTGCCCAGCGGGAAAATAAGAAAAATTTCTGCTAACTCTTTAAGTAAAGATGGTCAGCCCGGCGTGGTTGGCCGCGTATTTTCTGACGGCACTAAAAATACGGCAGGTCAAATTCTTACCACTTTCGTTGGCGGTTTAGCACAAGGCTCGATGGAAACAGATGTTCTTGGACGCTCCAAAGGTGGAATTGAAAACGGCCTGCTTGGAGCGGTAGCGGCGACCGCGCAAGCGCGAGCGCAATCATACGGTGAAAAACTAAAAACAGAACGAGAATGGATCGAGCTTAATTCCGGCACCGAATGCGATGCCGTTTTAAGTGATTCTCTGCAACTTCAAAATGGAGGTGATCAATATGAGTGAAAATAAAAGATCAGATATGACAGATAGAGGATTTTTAATGTTAGTTTTAGCTCTTGGCGCATTTATAATTTGGCTTAAGTTTAAATTTCAAATCATCATGTTTTATCTTAAATGGCGACTGGCGATTGCGCTTTTTATTACGATTTTAATTTTATTTGCTTTCTTAAAACTAAAGAAAAAATTTCTATCTGTTTTCAAAGAGAAGGATATTGAAAACGACGTCATTAAGCCAAAAGAAAATGAGGACGCTGTTTATGCAGGTATGTCCGATACGGGAAAGTCTGTATTTATTAAACAAACTTTTCGGCGGATGCACACTCAAATTGTCGGAACAACTAACGCCGGCAAAACAGAATCGGTAATTTTGCCATGGGCCATTGATGACATTAAAAAAGGACGAGGCCTTTTGATGATTGATGGTAAATCTGATTCCAATTTACTTGATAAACTCTACGCCTACGCAAAAAAACATCACCGTGAACATGACATTAGGATATTATCAATATGTAATGTCGATATTAGTCACACGTTTAATCCGCTGGCTGGCGGCACCGCTTTAGAGGTGGCTGAGCGTGTTTTTAATGCGCTCAATTTTGAAAACGAATATTTTAAAAGCATTCAGTACGACGCCTTTTTGCATTGCCTATTGATTTTAGATGCCGCCAATATCAAAGCCACACCATATAGAGTCATCGAGTGTTTAAAAAGTGAAAAGGTATTATCGGAACTTGCCGTTGAATCCCAAAACGAGCGTCTGATTTCGTGGTCAAAAGACTTTTTAAAACTCTCAAGGGACGAGCGAGAGCAACGAGCAAGCGGCCTAGTTGCTCAGTTGCAAAGCTTCACCGTGGGCGAAATGGCCGGAATTTTTAACTGCGAGCAATCAGACATCAATCTTGAAAGAGCGCTTGAAAATGGCGAAATCATTTATTGTCAGCTACCGGCATTAAAAATTCCAACTCTTGGTAAAGCTACGGGAAAAATGATTCTGCAATGCTTACAAAGCGCGGTCGGATCAAGGCACCTTGGCAAATACCAAGATCAGAAGTTTTTCTCTGTTTACTTGGATGATTTTACCGAGTACCTGACCCCAAATTTTGTGACTCTTCTTAATAAATCACGAAGTGCCAACGTAGGGATTGTGTTCGCTCACCAGGCTTTAGGCGATCTAAAAGCACTTGGCGATGGAATAATGAACACGATTTTAACGAACTCTAACCTCAAGATATTTATGCGTACAAACGAGCCCGAGTCGGCTAACTATTTCTCAGAGGTCATCGGAACGGCTGAAGGTGCAAAGGTTACTGAAAGACAAAAGCAAAGCCTATTTGGATCAGAAAAGACAGGCGATGGCTCCGTGCGCGAAGTCGAAGAGTTTAAATTTCATCCTAATATTTTTAAGCAAAGTCTTGGTATTGGTGAAGCCGTCATTATCTTACCGCACGAGAAAGGCAGTCTACCGATCCGCTTAAAATTCAAAAAGTCATTTGATTTGGATAAGCCCACTATCCCGAAAATCAATAAAACTGAGCCGCTCAGTCTAGCAAGAAAAATGGAGGTTGCTGCGGCAGCTGAAAAATCTGTCACTCAAGATCCAGTTGAAAATATCATCGGCGGCATTTTAAGTGAGCAAAAAAGGAAGGTATCATGAAGCTAATACTCATTTGTTCCATTTTGTTTTTTCTTAATTCATGTGCCAACAAACCCAAATGCGGAAACCCAGACGGAGCTAGGACAGTTTTGACTGGCAGCTCAAGCTGCCAAGTGAGAATCAGACAAGTCACTATTGGGTCAGATTTTAATATTCCCGAAAGTTTAAAGGGAAAACTGACTTCAGATTTTACCTTGGACTGGCAAGAAACACGATTGATTGATGGCCGAATTGAAATTGGACACTTTGTTTTAATACAGGAATCCAGCGCAGCAAAGGCGGCTCAATGAGGCACTGGAGAAATGATATCGTATTAGAAGCTTGTGAGTTTACCGCTCGCTGGGGCTTTTTAAATCAGGAGTTATTTTTTGAATTTATGTGCCCGATGAGCCGTGCGCATAAATTTAGATACTGGAAGTTCTTAACAACAGGTGGAAAGTTTTACCAATCTAAAGCCAGTGAAAAAGTTTTGCTGTTAACGGCTAAAGGCCGACATTCGGTTGGCGGAATTGCAAGACCTGCGCGCAGATCCATCTATGTCGCTCATGATGCCATAGCCGCAAGGGTCATACTGTCACTTCAAAAGAGAGGCTTGATATTTAATTACTGGCTAGAAGATGAGCTTATGCGAAATCCTCTTGAAGGCTATTCTATTCTTGGCAATGAGCAAATGTTAAAAATTCCAGATGCCGTTTTTGATTTAAGAACTGCTGGTGGCGGAACGATAAGATGCTCACTCGAAATTGAGCGCACAACTAAATCAAGAGCTCGCTACGCTAAGAACGCACTAGCTTATTTAGGGTATTCAAAAATTAGTGTTATGCTTTTTGCTGTTGGAACAGAATCAACAAAAGATATTGTCGGCCAAGCATTTCGAGGCAAAATGTTTTCAGAGAAGAACAAAATTCCTGGAATATTTAATCTGAATAATTTTGATCCGGCGGAATTGAATACAATTGTTAGGTTCAGCACTCAAGAAATGACACTTAAACAACTTATATCAGCTTTAACGAAGCTTGAGATTAGATCGCTCAACTTTTCCCGAGACGATAAAGAGACTGCCGTCTCGTTAAAAAAAATAGAAAACCGCGAGGCGGCCTGATGAAAATAATCAGCAAAATCAAACAAATGCGGCCCACCCAGTCTCGTCCCCCTAAATCTACGATTTTTCCTGTCCACCCCCACCCAACGAGTTGATTGGAGGTGGACAGGAACCGGGGGACGAGACTGGGTGGGTAATACAAAAAATAAAAATGATTAACAAAAGGAGGATATTGGAAAGGAAGATACAAAACGAAACAAAGAGAATTGTATCAGGCAGGCGTTAGAAGTTTGATTCTATCGGCTGTAGATTTGAGAAGGCTTGATGTTAAAAACTTCGATTGGGATTTGTGGTTTGGCCTGCCTGATATAATTCTCGATGTTCCGTATGATGAGAGCAGATGTCCCATCTGCTCTCGGCTTGGATGGGATCGTCAATAGTGGCGACCCGCTGTTTTCTGTGTCGCGCTTGAGCGCGACTTTTAGGCGGAAAAATGACCTTTCGATAGTGGAAATTAATATAAACATGCAACCAAAGGAGGTGCGACTATGAACAAAGAAGCGAATGAAAAAGAAATAAAACTAAATAAAGAACCAGATGAAAATCAGGGAAAATTTATTAGGATTTCAGTTGAGGCCGATACTGCATTGACTGAATTGCATAAGAACGTAAACAGCCAAGATGATTCAATTAAAGTCACAAAGGTTATGCTGGCAAGCTACGTTTTAGAGAAGCACTGTCCCCAATTTGGTGACGACGACATTAAAACCTTGTATATGAAACATGTTTCCGAAGTGGATTTATTGCGTATGGCCTATAAGCGCGCGATGGACTCTGGTGTTATTCCCGACAATCTTAAGGAAATACTGTTTGCTAACGCGGGCTTAGCCCAGGGTGTGAAAAAACCAAAAAAAACTAGACAGTCAAACGGTAGCAATGCTACCGTAGACGAAGTGGAGGCAAGTTGAAACCGCAGCAATTCAAAAAAATACGTGAGTCCTTCGGACTTACCCAAAAGGAAATTGCCAACTGCCTTGGGCTTACACAAAAAACAGTGAGCCAATATGAAATGGGTTTTCGTAAACCTGGCCCTACAGTTCAGGTTATAATGGAAACTTTAGATCGAGTGAGTGTTAAGCAACTGAAAGATCTTCTAGATATCATGAATGAAGTTTCAGAAGAGATTCAGGCCAAGCATTCAAAACGGAAAACGGATTGAGTCGTCGCCGTGAAAAAAGGGAAAGTAAAACTATGACACATTTACCACCAATTTCGATTCAGTACATCAAGGATGATAGCGTGAACTCACAAAAACGAAGTAATGATGTTGTAGAATTACTTTTTCAGATAGTATTGCATAAGCCAAAGCGCGGTCGTCCTAGAACAACAAGCAACACGGAGCTAGACAATGTCGCATAAAATCGGGGCCTATTTACGTGTAAGTACTGAGGAGCAGGCTGCGGCGGTTGAAGGATCGCTTGATAATCAAAAATTTCGACTTAAGAACTATGTTGATTCAAAATGTATCCAAGAAAAAAATTGGGGCAAAATAGTTGATTTTTATATTGATGATGGGAAGTCAGCAAAAGATACCAACAGGCCAGCCTATCAAAGAATGATGCTTGATCTAAAAAATAAGAAGATCGATTTGATTTTAGTTGCAGATCTGTCTCGTCTATCTCGTAACATGATGGATTTTTGTGGGTTACTGAATTTTTTGGATAAACACAAGGCCGGATTTCTTTCTATTAAAGAGCAGTTTGATACAAGTACTTCGATTGGGAGAATGATGGTGTTGCAAATTATTAATTTGGCTCAGTTCGAGCGCGAGCAAACGTCAGAGAGAGTGGCTCTGGGAGCTCACGCGAGGGCGATGCGTGGCCTGTTAAATGGTGGTAGACCAATTCTTGGATTTGATAAAGACCCTACCAAACCTGGCGTTTATGTTGTCAACCATGAAGAAGCCAAGCTTGTACGACAAATATTTGACCTATATCTGAATGAGGGTTCGCGCTCACGAACAATCAAAAAATTAGGTGAGCTTGGAATTCAGCCAAAGCTTCACGAAAATTCAAAAGTACCAACACCGAATCGTAGCTGGAGTGTCGGGAATCTAGGTTATTTACTAAGCAATGCAGCCTATATGGGTTGTCTAGAAGTGAACAAAGGCAACAAGAACCTCGATCAACAATCTTTAAAGGCGCACCAAAAATACCAAATCGTAAAAGCACCCTGGCCGGCAATTGTTTCAGAAGAAGTCTATGAAAAAGTTCAAGACCAATTAGAAGTTTCAAAGTTGGCTGAACGTACTAGGCTGAAGGATGCAAAACCACGGCTTTATATTCTATCAGGTATTTTCAAATGTGCGGAGTGTGGAGAATCTTTAGTTGGACAGTCCTATCATGGTCACGGTGGGGCTTACAGATATTATGGGCATACTACTAAAGGTGCAAAAAATGGTTGTAAGATACAAAGGATTTCAGCCGATGAAATAGAAAGTGCTGTAATCAAACATCTGAAAGAAAATCTTGCTGACTCAAGTTACTTTAAAAAGCTACAGAAAAAACTGTCTGAGCTTACGGAAAAATCTTCGACGAACTATACTGAGCAAATTAAAAAACTAAAGGCTGAGATTAAAAGTTTAGAACAGGAATCTGTAAATATCTTTAGGATGCAGGCGCAAGGAAATTTTAATTCTGATGTTTTGAAAATGATGTCTGAGCGCCTTGAATTCATTGCAAAACAAAAGTCGCAATACAATGAATCGCTAAAGATGTGTGAATCTAGGCAAGGCGATGTGTTCGATGCGAAAGATTCGACTCACTTTATTCAGACTACGTTTGTTGATTTTGAAAAGGGATTCGATAAAGCGCCGGTGGGGTTAAAGAAAAGATTGGTTCGTAACACGTTTAAACAAGTCGTGTTGGCTCACGATAAATTGGCGATGTGGTTTTATCTAGATAGTGATGATCGAGGACGCGGAGGGCATGGGCTCAAATTGGTTAGAGATGAGACCAGTGAAGTAGGTGTTTCTTTGGATTCTGGGGCTAATTTTGGGTTTTCTAAGCTGTCGGACCGAGGTTTGGATATTGGATTATTTGGTGATCGCGGCACGACTCGAACGTGCGACCTATTGCTTAGAAGGCAATTGCTCTATCCAACTGAGCTACGCGACCTGGAATAAAAATGAAAGGATAGATATGCCCTAGACAACTAAATTTGGCAATAAGAATCGGGTCTTATTTAGATTTTTTTGAAGACTTGAACCGAGGGCAGTTCCTATAAGAACAATTTGCCAAATAAATAAAATCCATATTAAAAACAGTGGGATAGCCGCGAGTCCTCCATAAAACCTATTCATATAGAAGGCTTCTTTGGCTAACCAGGTGAAAGATTTTTGCAAAATAATAATTCCTGTTGTTGAAAAAAAAGCTGAAAAAATAGCAACTCGTTTTAAAACTTTTTCTGCAGGAAAAATAAGATAAATTAAAAAAAGAATCAGAAATAAGGCGACTCCATCGGAACCAGAGGAATAATGTTTTACCAAGGGCTTGACGAGGGCTAAGGATCTGAATCCTACATAGACAGCTAAAAAAGTGGGAAACAATAAAATAGAGAACCAGACGACAAGAAATTTTTTATAGAAAGGCCTTTTCTGAGAAGATGTCCAAATTTTTTGGATCCCCAACTCCATATCACTAAACAACCGCCAAGAGGTGAACATCAATGCAAAAAGGGCCGTGGAACCAAAAGTTTTTGCCTGGATTTTACCAAGAACAATTTTAACCCATTCCGTAGCTTGACCGCCAACAGCTTCTTTAAAATAGGATAAAATAAGACTTTCAATCTTAGGTGACAAATAATCCAAACCGCCAATCGTCTTAAAAGTAACCAAAGTAAGCGCGAGAAATGGAATCACGCTCAAAACAGAAGTAAACGCCAGAGATCCTGCTATTAAATGAATATCGCCCTGACGAACTTTTTGAATGACATCTTTGACAACGGTGACTAACAGCAAAAATACCTCTTAAAAAATTTTAGAAAAAGATAGAACGACATGCAATACTTAATTTAAAGCTATCAGACTTGTCTAAAGTAGTGGAAAAAAGAAATCTCTAACTAGGGCTTCATTTTTTTTTATTTAAGCCGAGCTTTCTGGAATGAAAATAGAAAAAATACCCTTTATTTTTGGAATTTTATTAAGTTTATTTTTTTTCTTCTTTACAAAAACTTACTATGATTACCGTGAAACACCTGATGACCTTAAGAAACATTCAGTTTTATTAGAATCATTTTCAGATTTAGATCTCAGGTACAATGATCTAAAATATAAAATAGCACCGTTTTCTAATTCAAAAGCTCCAGTGGCTCTTGTTTCGATTGATGATGATTCCCTAACTGAAATTGGACGATGGCCTTGGAGCCGTGATTTGATCGCAGAGATGGTTGATAACATTATGAAAAATGATGTTGCCAGTTTGGCCTTTGATGTGATTTTTTCAGAGCCAGAAAAGAATAATCTCCAAGCTGATGAAAATCTTGGGAAAGTTATAGAAAAATATTCAGATAAAATTATTCTTGGAACTTTTAGTGAAAACAGCATTAAAAATAGTCGAAAGTTTCAAGATTATTGTTTTAATGAAGCCTTTAAATCCACAAAAGGCACGGAGTTGGTCAAACAGAATGTCGTCTTGAGCATTGATGATTTAGATGACGTGCTCGAGGGTTACGCCTGGGGCGACCTCTTTCAACCAATTTTTAATAATATTAAAAAAAATCTAGAGCAGACTAAGCTGAATGCCTATGGAAAAACGGATGTTTCAGAACTTCATCAGTTTCAGAAAAATGCTCTTGACCTCGAACAAAGTAAACAACTATTTGAGTATTGTAAAAGCTGGATGACTAAAGATGATTCTTACTTGTTTGGGGATGATTTAACGAAAGAAAGCAAAGAACAAGTACTTAATATTTATAAATCTGTTTTTAAAGATTTAAATCCAAAAGATATTGATGATCTGGTTACAAAATTAGATCAAAAATCTCTATTTAATCCTATTCCTCAGTTTGGACTTTGGACACCCAACATCGAGATATTGCAAAAAAAAGCCCTCTACACAGCAAGCTTCGTGGCTAATCAGGATAGGGATGGCTATATTAGAAGGTATCCACTTTTTTATCGTTCTGGTAACAGGTTAGGGTTAAGCTATATTCCATCCCTTGCATTGCAATCATATTTGTTAGCCAAAAATTATCGAGCTGAAGTGTCAGTTGAAAAAAATGATCAAGGAACAGAAAAAAAAATATCTGGTTTTAGTATTTTTGATTCCGAGAATATATTGAAATACAAAATTCCAATAGATTCATCGGCTCGAACCATTATTAAATACTATGGACCACAAATGTCTTTGCCATACATACCAGCCAAAGAATTTTTTTCAAATTCAGAGACGATCAAAGTTTATCATCGGCAAATTGTTAATGGTAAAGCTTCAATGGAAACAGCTATCGAGGTTGTAAACAAAAAAGAATTTTTGAAAGGGAGATCGTTAATCGTTGGAGCCACAGCCATTGGTGTTTACGACTTAAGAACGATACCTCTAGAAGCAAATTATCCTGGGCCAGAGGTTCATTTGACGATGTTGGCAAATTTATTTGATGAAACTTTTGTGAAATACTTTTCAGCTGAGGCCAAAATATTTCCCTATCTTACTTTAGGTATCGGGATCCTATTTTCTTTTATATGGTCCCATTTAGGGGCCATTAGCTCCTTTTTTGCGTTAAATATCTTAATTGGTTTTTTGCTCGCTACGGATTATTACCTTTTTAAATCGAATCAGATGGTGATGTCTGGAATACTCATCATTATGTTGTATTTATTTACGAGCAATATTTTTATTACTTTTTACAAATACTTCACCGAGGAAAAAAAGAAAAAGCAGTTAAAATCCACGTTTTCAAAATATGTTTCACCGGCAGTAGTGGATGAACTTTTGAAATCTGACGAGAATTTGAAGCTAGGTGGGCGAAGACAGCGGATGAGTGTTTTCTTCTCTGACGTGAGAGGTTTTACAACCATTTCTGAAAAACTAGCCCCTGAGGAATTGTCGCGGGTTTTGAATCTTTATTTAACTCCAATGACAGAAATAGTATTTAAAAATAATGGGACTTTAGATAAATACATTGGGGATGCAGTTATGGCTTTTTTTGGTGCGCCTATTTTTGACAAAAACCATGCGGCCCAAGCCTGCCGCTGCGCTTTAGAGAGCATTGTTAAACTTAAAGAGTTGCAAAAGGAATTTGAAGCTCAGAATTTACCACATATAGATATTGGTATCGGGATCAATACGGGCGAAATGAGCGTGGGAAACATGGGCAGCAATATCGTTCAAAATTACACCGTTATGGGGGATTCCGTGAACCTTGCATCAAGGCTCGAAGGAATCACCAAAGAGTATGGAGTGAGGATCGTGATCAGTGAGACTACTTATCAAGATGTTAAGGATCAGTTCATAGCTAGAGAGATTGATAAAGTGAAAGTAAAGGGTAAAAATTTGCCTGTATCGATTTTTGAACTTATCAGTGAAAAGCAAGCCAGTGAAAAACAAAATAAATCTGCGAATGTTCATGATTTGAAAGAATATCGATATTTAAAACATTTTGAAGAGGCCTATCAAAGTTATCTAAAAAAAGACTTCATCAATGCAATATCCTTATTTAATGAAGTTATTAAGATATTGCCGGATGACAAGGTGTCGAAATTGTATCTTCACCGGTGTGAAGATTTTCTTGCCAATCCTCCAGAGGAAAACTGGGACGGAGTATTTACCATGAAAACGAAATAGGGCTACCTCTACAGATATTAATTTGCTAGGACAAAAGAAGATTTTAAATTTTTGATTTCCTGCATGTATTCAAAAACCTTATTTGAAAGTTGTACGTCCTTGGTATTTGCTAGTTGAAAGGACAATCCATAAAGTCGCAGATGGATGCTGTTCAAAATAAAACCCAGGTTTTGATCCGTTAAATTTAAAGAATAATATTTTGGATCAGCTTGAAGTTTTAGGAACTGAATGAAATTCTCAATTTCGAAAAGGATGGCCTTTTCGGACTGAATGCTTAATTGCGTTTTATTAAATGTTTTTTCTTGCAACAAAAGTTCAAACGTTTTCAATTGACTAAAAAAGTTGACAATCATCCAAGCAGACTCGGGCAATTGATTTAAATAATCTTCGAGGGAAGAACAGCGAAAATAAGAGACAGCAAACGAACATTTGGAATTAACGGAGATTTCATTTTTCCTGCATTGTTTTTTGTTTGGAACATCATAGAGTTTAAGTAATGAATCCAAGCTTTGTAAACTATAGCCATTCGTTGTTTGATAACCGTTTTTAGAATAGGAAATTTTATCAGAAATGTAGATAAAACCGTGGTACTCTTTAATTTTTTGATTCTTGATGGTTCTAATTGCGCCGATATCTCCAGGAAGCTTCTCATCATGGTCAGAAATTTGGCGACACAAGGGAGATCTCATATAGTAGGACATTTCATTGGGAGAAGTGTATCGCAAGATGGGTATAATTTCTGTGATTACTAGGGACAGATTCCAACAATTTGGACCTTCGATAAGCGGCCTGGAATCTTGAAATTGCTTTACATGATCTGGAACGCAGGATGTGATATCATAGCTGCAAGAATCAGCCGCTTGTTCATAAAATAAATTATCAATATCGCACTTTGTATTTTTATCTATTTGTTTCTTATCTAATGGTTCAGTAGATTGAATATTTTCAGTCCAACTTTTTATATCAAGAATCAAATTTTTAACTGAAGAGCAAGTTTTATCTTTTAAAAATATCCTGTTCTCAATTCGTTTAATTTCAAATGAAAAAGCAGCAGAACTTAATAACAATAGTAAAAACACCAACGCAAATTTTGAGAAGGTCTTAAGTTGGCAGAACGGCTTACTCATAATTTGGGATTCAAACATCAGACAAATTTACTCAGTAATTTTAGAATTTAAAATTTAAATTAAACGAAATGAAAAAAAGACAAAATAAAATGAGTAATTGTCATTATTTTAGACAACTCCTAATTATTGAATCCAAAACATGACATAATAATAGATGGGGGCTACAAAAATGAGTCGGTCCATTCTTTGAAGAAAGTCACCACGTCCTAGAACGAATCCTCCCACGATTTTAACGCCGGCATCACGTCTGACAACAGTCATGACCAAGTCGCCAAACATGCCACCCAGAGAAGCCACTAAACCTGCCGTGTACCAGTATTTGTCAGACTGATCTGGAAGCAGAGACCTCATCATTCCAGCCAAAACAAGAGTTAAAAACATCGACGTCAGAGTAGATCCTAAAGTTCGCTTGGGGTCGATTCTTTTAAATAAGCGATAGGACTTAAAATACCTGCTGATAGCCAGATTCGTGTTGTCACAGAATTCAGTTAAAACAATTAAATACAAGAATTGATAAACTCCATTGGGCAAATTTAAGATTAAGCCTAAATGCATAAAAGACCAGCCTAAGAAAATAAAGGCCAGCAAGGTTAATGAAATGTATTGAATCATTCTCCTGTAATTGTTGCGCATTAAGGGGATCAAGCAAGCGACACCTAAAACGATCATAGGAATTTGATTATATAACGCCAGGGAACGATAATAACTGCAAACTCCCAGGGTGAGAATTCCCAGATAACAGAGTAAAACAAAATAACTTCGATGAAACATGCCAATGATTTGAAAAAAAGCCTTGGCTCCGTAAATGGACATCATGCAGAGAATGAAAAGGGGAGCTGGGCTAGGGAGTGAAAAAAACAAAAACAAAAGTGGCGCCAAGAATAGCCAAGAGTTAATACTAGCCCAGGCAATAACAAAATAATGATTCTTGGATCTAAAAAAGTAAACAATTAAACCTGAAATAAAAATAATACTCAAAACAATGAGACTTGTTTGTCGGTAGACTGGATCGCTAAAAAGCAGAGAGTAACTCAAAAAGTTCACAATTTTTCCTTGGTGCTAATTTCCAGGTCTTTAATCTTTTTATACAAATTGGATTTAGATACTTTCAAAATGTGGGCAGCTCCTTCAATGTCGTCGTTACTTACTTTAAGGCAAGATTGAATAATTTGTTTTTCTGTATTTTTTAACAAGAAATCTAGGCCCAAGGCAAGCTGTGATAAGTCCAATTCTAAGTTATTTGTGAAATATTGATTTTGAGCTTGCCTATTTCTAGCGGTTAAAAAAGGAATGATATCTATGGACCTAATAAGGGGCAATGGCGAAGTGAGGCTGAGTTGTTCACATATTCTTTTGAGTTCGCGAACATTGCCTGGCCAGAAATAAGTCATCAGTTCTTGGTGGCCATCATTAGTTAATTTTTTATTTCTTTTGGGCCGTTCATTTTCAAGAAAATAGTTAGCCAGCTCAAGGATATCTTCCTTTCTTTCGCGTAAGGGGGGAAGCTCAATCTTTTGAGCAGATATGCGATAGTAAAGATCTTCCCGAAAGCTGCCTTCTTTGATTAAGGTGAGCAAGGGTTTGTTGGAGGCGACAATCACGCGGGTTTGAATTTTAATGGTATCTCTGGCACCCACTTTTCTTATTTCTCCTGATTCTAAAAAACGGAGCATTTTTACTTGAAAACTTAAAGGCATGGCTTCGATTTCATCTAAAAATAAATCACCACCATGAGCGGCTTCAGCAAGACCAATTTTAGTATTTTCGGCACCAGTGAAAGAACCTTTTAAATGGCCAAACATTTCACTTTCAAATAAACTTTCAGTGATACTTGAAACATTAACAGCAACAAAAGGTCTTTCCGATTCTTGAAGGTGCAATAATTTGGCGACGACTTCCTTGCCAGTTCCAGTTTCTCCCTCAATGAGTACTGTTTTTTTTTCTCCCTTGAGCTCGGCTATTTGTTTTTTAATTTGTAAACTTTTTTGTGAACTTCCGATCCAATGGACTAAATGTCTTTCATAGGATTTGGAATCAAAATTTCTTATCAACCAATGGGCTTGAATTTTTTCTAAGATCGAGTTGACTTCTTCTAAACTCAGAGGTTTTGCCATGAATTTTTGTGCGCCGGCAAGCAAGCAGGATTCCATAATATCTCTGTTGAGGTCTCCTGACATGGCAACAATTTCAATTTGTGGATCTCTTTTATGAAGTTTTTCAATAACAGAAATACCTACGGCTTCTCTAGAGTTTTTTCTCAAGTGCATGTCGATAAAGGCGGCATGAAACAAAAAATCCTCTGGAATCAATTGAGGATCTTGGAAACCTATAATTTTCCAAGGTTTTTGAATGCAGGCTTTCAAAGCTTGGTGAATTAAGGGGTCATCATCGACAACGAGAAGAATAAATTCATAATCTGACATAGGGTAGAGTGTGACAGCCCTCAAAATAAGACAAAAGAATTAATGCTTAGAGTTAGTCATATTTTTGCTAAAAAAAAATAAAAATAAGAACATAATGCCTCAAAGAGGGCTTAAATGAACGAAAAGAATCTTAAAGTTTTATTGGTTGAAAATATTCACACGATTGCAAAAACAAGATTAGAAGAAGAGGGCTATGAAGTTGATTTGATTTCCTATGCTCCTGATGAAGAGGAATTGGTCACTCTATTAAAAAAATATGATGTGCTAGGTCTTCGATCTAAGACAGAGGTCACGGCAAAGGTTATAGAGAGCTCCAAACACCTTTCCGCCATTGGTGCTTTTTGTATTGGTACGAATCAAATTAATTTATCCGCTGCCAAAAAAATTGGTTTGCCAGTCTTCAATGCTCCTCACGCCAATACTCGCAGTGTCGCTGAACTTGTCATTGCAGAGATGATCTCTTTATCCAGACAATTGGGTGATCGAAATACGAAGGCCCATCAAGGGGAATGGGTGAAATCAGCTGATGGCAGTCGTGAAGTGCGTGGTAAGACTTTGGGAATTATCGGGTATGGCCATATAGGAAGTCAACTTTCTATTCTGGCTGAATCAATGGGTATGAAAGTGGTGTTTTTTGATTTAATTAAAAAACTACCTCTCGGAAATGCACGGTCCATGAGGAGTCTTGAAGAACTTTTAGAGTACTCTGATTTTGTATCCTTACATGTTCCCGAAACCAAAGTAACAAAAAATATGATTTCACAAAAAGAATTTAACCTGATGAAAAAAGGTAGCTACCTCATAAATGCTAGTCGTGGAACTGTTGTTGTTATTGAGGATTTGGTGGATGCCTTAAAATCACACCAGCTTGCTGGTTGTGCCATCGATGTCTTTCCCATAGAACCTTCGTCAAATAAAGAGAAATTTATTTCTCCATTGCAAGGGTTGGGAAATGTGATCTTAACCCCTCATATAGGAGGGTCGACGGAGGAGGCTCAGTACTCTATTGGTCTTGAAGTGGCCGATAGTTTTAGAAAATATCTAAAACTGGGATCGACCTCTGGAGCCGTTAATTTTCCAAATATGGAATTATCTTTTACGGAGGGTGTAAGGCGAATACAAAATGTTCACCGGAACGAACCAGGAGTATTGGGTGAAATCAATGGAATTATTTCACAAGCAGGTGCTAACATTCAGGGACAATTTTTATCCACGGATGAAAAAATAGGCTACTTGGTTATTGATGTTGAAACAGACAAAGCCGAGGAGTTGGCACAAGAAATTCAAAAATCTTCCAGAAGTCTAAGAACTAGATTAGTTTTTTAAATAAATAGTAGGTTTTTATTTTATCTTTGTCGTATCGTTCATAGACTTCCAAAACATCTTCAGTTCGTTCCCATTTATGTTCGGCAAAGTACTCGTTGACCTCACCATAGACTTTAAAGGGACCAATGGCAGGGGAACCCAAAAATTCGGCAATAATATATTCCTGGGATGGGATGACTTTAAAATGAAAACCCTCAGGAAGAACATAGAGTGATGGTTGCAAAAATGAAATTTTCTCTGGTAGCCAGCAACCCACATGACTTTTAAGTCGAGCATGTTCTTTTATCTCTGGATTATCAAGAAAATGTCCAAAGCTTTTCTGACAATTCAAACTATTTTCGGCAGCCCATTTTTCCACAGCTTCAATATCATGTATAATTTGGTGGTAGGGTCCCACATGTTCCTTATAAAGCAAAAACATTTCTGGGTAAGAAATAACCTTAATGGAAACGGGTTTAAAAACACCTAGATTAATAGAGGCCCAACACAGTAGAATTAGCAAAGAGAGAATAATTCCAAGAAAAACACTTCTCATGATGATGTTTTCCATTTGATCGAACATCCCATGGAAGGGATTTGTTTTTCGGTCAGGGATTGATGTTTTTTTAATTTCATCATGGCATTAAACAACTCTCTTTGAGTTACCTTCTCAGGGTCTCTCCATGAATCATCGAGCCGTCCGCGATAGCGAAGTATTAAATGAGAGTCATAACCAAAGAAGTCAGGGGTGCAAACAGCTCCAAAGGACTTAGCGACTTCTTGAGATTCATCATATAAATAAGCAAAGGGGTATTTTTTTTCCAGGGCTCTTTTCTTCAAATTAGAAAAAGAATCTTCGGGATATTTACTCGCGTCGTTGGCAGCGATAGCAAGAACATGGACGTTTTGTTTTTGGAGGTCTTCTGCTAAAACAATTAACCTGTCTTCTATTGCTTTCACATAAGGACAGTGATTACAAAGAAACATTATTAGAAGAGGCTTTCCATCTGAAAAATCCTTTAACTGATACATTTTTTCATCTGTTGCCCGGAGTTTAAAATCGGGACAGGGTTTATTTAGTTCATTTTCTGGGGTGTGAGTGAGTGCCAATGTGAATCCTTTTTTGAGTCAAATTTGTGACCAGGGAACTTTTTTTCCACTGCTGATCAGTTCAGCATTTTCTAAAACCTCATCAATGGGGGCTTCTAGAAGAGTCCATTGATTCAAAGCCCATTTCAAATTTTCACAGTCTGTAGAATTTAAAGGTTCCCCAGCGGCAGAGACACCTTCTGTTAACTCAAAAAATAAGCGATCGAGAAAACGTACCCAGTCGGTTCCCAATAAAGGGAGATTTTTGGGAAAGGAATGAACTAAAGAGGAGGCCATGGGAATATTTTCTGGAAAGGTTAAAACATTGATGCCAATACCAATGTGAGTGATAATTTCAGAGCCCTGACTGATGGTTTCAATTAAAATCCCAGATATTTTTTTATCAAGTACGTAAATATCATTTGGGGCCTTGAGTGAAAAAGGAATAAAGGTCCAGGTTGTTTTTAAAGCCCGCCACAAAGCCATACCGACCCTGCTGGTGAAGGAGGAATGTGGAGCCTGCGGCAAGTAGAAACTCCAAGTGCTTAATAGGGACCCACCCTTTTCACTATGCCACTTATTTTTTTGACGGCCTCTTCCTTCTGATTGAAAGTCTGTAAGAGTTAATTTGAAATCATTCTCCCCAAGATCTGAATCCTTGGCTAAAGCATTTGTACTTTGGGTTTGGGGCAAGTAAGTCACAGGGATTTGGCTGTTATCGGCCCATGCTTTACTCATTTTTCCAATAAGGATATCTTGCAGTGGATTGTCTTTGGATGAGTTTTTAGGAAGGGACATTTTTTTTCCACTCAAATTGCAAACTAATATCTGCCACAGGCGCCGAATGAGTCAGCGCACCAACGCTGATATAATCAATTCCAATAGCGGCTACGGAGGCGACCCTGTCGATGCTCATATTTCCACTTGCTTCCGTTTCAATACCTGGAGGGGTGAGCCTTTTAGCTTCGGTCATCATTTCGTTAGTCATGTTGTCAAGTAATATTCTATTAACAGCTAAGGAAACGGCCTCTTTAACCTGCTCAAGAGTTGCCACTTCGACTTCGATTTTTAACTCTGAGTTTTGTCTGACTCTTTTCACAGCCGGAGTGATGCCGCCCATGATCGCAATATGGTTATCCTTTAGTAAGATGGCAGAAGAAAGATTCATTCGGTGATTCATACCACCACCATGAACCACAGCCTTTTTTTCAAGATCACGGTAGGCGGGTAAGGTCTTTCTTGTATCCAAAATGATGGTATTAGTTCCTTTAACGGCGTTGACAAACTTGTGAGTGTAGGTTGCAATTCCAGAAAGATGTCCCAGAAAATTTAGGGCAACCCTTTCGGCCTTGAGGATTCTAAGTAAGTCCCCTTCCAAGGAGCAAATATTTTGATTTTTTAAAATGAGCTGCCCTTCCTCAAAATTCCATTTAATTTTTAAGGATGGCTCAACCATCATCATGGTATTTTCAAATGGCAAAAGTCCAGAGAGGACCAGATCCTCCTTGGCTTTGAGGACGGCTTTTCCTTGTTGTGGGAGTAAACCTAAGGATTCAGTGGTTACATCACCTTGAGGCATATCTTCTTTAATGGCTGCTTTAATTAATTCACTGAGAATCATAGAATATGATTAAATAGACTTTTCTACATCCTGAAGCAACTTTTTTATTTCTTCTCTGACAACTCGCTCTGCAATTTCGGGAATAAGATGGTAACACATTTTCTCGATAAGGGTCCTCGCCTCTTCACGAAAAAGACTTTCTTGATCTAGAGAATCAATTGAAGATGGTTTTATTTTCCCAGGAGGCGAGCTTAAGGAAGGTGCTTTGGGCAGGCCCGTGGCTTCAAGGTCATTATTGAAAATAATTTCTTCAAAATTATCAGTGACGTTAATTTGGGCATTTTTAAGGTCGGGTTCGTCAAGGGTGAAAACGTTGTCTTTTGGCCCATCTATTTTTATTCCCTTGACCTCGAGAGGGCTGGGAATAACTTCAATTTTTTTCTGAGTCCAATCTTCTGTTTCTTCAATGTGTTTGTCATTTTTTTTATCTGTGTTGTTACTAAGGTTTTTATCCAAGGACAAATAAGACATATCATTCAGAGGCACTTGGGCAAAATCATCATCTTCAGAGATCAATTCAAGAGCTTCGGTGGAAGGTATTGACGGGATTTGTGGGTTCTCCTTAAAGTTATCGATTTCTGCAAAATTTAAAAAAGAGCTTATCGGATTGGAAATCGTTTTGGGAGCCAGTTCTTGAACTATTTGTCTGAGAGTCTCCACTTCAAAGGGCTTCTCAAGGCGTCGATCGGCTTTACTTTCAATGGCTTTTTTTTCATCAATACCCATAAGGCTATTCCACATCAAGACAACAGGGATGCTACTGGTATCGGGATCTATTTTTAAATCTTTGCAAACATCATAACCTGTTTTTTTTGCAAGCAAAACATCGGTAAAAATAATGTCTGGTTGAAAAACCTTAGCTATAGGAATGACGTCAATTCCGGAATGGACCGGTTTAACCTCCACAGAAAAATCTTGAAGTGCTAATTGAATTACTTTTTTAATGGTCTGACTTTCGTCAGCCAGCAAGACGCGTAAAGCCATACGCTAAGTTAATAGGGATTTTTTTTACGAGTCAAGACATAATGAGATCATGCTGAGAATTGATAGATATATTTCCAAGTTCTTTGTGGGGTATTTTTTAGGTGGGATTCTTGTTTTTTTAACAGTTTTTCTGGCAATAGATATTTTGTCCACTTTTGTCAGTTATCAACATGTCGCCCCTCGTTTTTTATTGGAATATTATTTATTATATATTCCCGATATTATTCAAAAGCTGATCCCCGTTTCCTGTTTGCTAGCGACAATTCTGACCTTGTCGACTTTGAATAAAACCAATGAATTGATTGCTTTATTTGCCTCAGGTTATTCTTTATTTAGAATTTCGTTTCCCATTGTATTTATTGTTCTAGTCCTCTCCTTATTTAGTTTTTATTTAAGTGACCGGGTGATTCCTTCTTTGACTCGGCAAAAGAATTATATTTTTTATCACGAGATTAAAAAGAACCCAAGCCAGTTTTCCATTATCAAGACTAATCGGATTTGGTACCGTTCCAAAAACGAAATTTTTAATATCAAAACTTTGAGCCTTGATGGTTCTAAGGCCCATGGATTGACCCTTTATACTTTTGACGATAGCTGGGATTTGCAAAGAATGATCACGGCTGAAGAAGTGGACCTAAAAAACAAATCACTTAAAGATGCTTCAGGTCATTACCAATGGGCCCTAAAAAAAGGGACAGTGACTGTTTTTTATCAAGATTCAAGCTTCCCTTTGTCGACGGATTTCCAAGAAAAAATAATCGTTATGAATGAAGAGGCTCAGGACTTACAAAGTAGTGGGCAAACCTCAGAAATGCTTTCGCAAAAAGAACTTTCTAAGTTTATCAATAAAAATAAAGAAGCTGGCTTAGATACGATTCGCTATGAAGTGGACTACCATGCAAAATTAGCCTTTGCCTTTGCGGGCTTGGTGATGACGATTCTGGGTATTCCTTTTAGTGTCACGAAAGAACGTTCCGGAGGGGTTATGATGAACGTTGGAATTTGTATTGGATTGGTGTTTTTGTACTGGATTTTTTATAATTCCTCTATCACCTTAGGAACTCATGGTCATTTAAAGCCCATTCTTGCCGGTTGGATCCCTAATTTTGTTATGTTGGGTTTTGGAATTCTATTAATTTCAAAGTCAAAAAAATAAGTTGATTTTATAGTAAGAAAAGCACAGAAATAAATTTATTATGTCTATATTAAAAATACTTACCTATCCAGATCCACGGTTAAGAGAAATTTCAGAACCCGTCGAGGTTTTTGATGAATCCTTAAAGAAAATAACTGGAGATATGCTTGAAACGATGTATCACTCAAAGGGGATTGGACTAGCAGCTCCACAAATCGATATTCTTAAGAGAGTGGTTGTTATTGACACGCGTCCAAAGGATGAAGAAGGTCGAAGATATAAATATGAAGAAATGGGTGAGCTCGAGAAACTAATTCCGCAGCCATTGGTATTAATCAATCCAAAAATTATCAAAGGTGAGGGTAAAACAACTTTTGATGAAGGGTGTTTGAGTGTACCTTCTTTTTATGAAACTGTACACCGATTTGAGACCATTATGGTTGAAACCTATGATCTTCAAGGGCGCAAAAAAAACTTTCAAACAGATGGATTATTGGCGATTTGTATTCAGCATGAATTGGATCATCTAGAAGGAAAATTATTTATTGACCATTTGAGTTTTTTAAAAAGTAATAAAATTAAAAGCCAAATTAAAAAACATGGTTATCCCTTAAAAAGCGTTTCAAAGGATAAAGTTGAAAGGAAGTTATGAGTCAAATCAGAGTTTGTTTTTTAGGAACTCCTGAATTTGCAGTGACCTCATTAAAAGCTTTGCTTGACGACGAACATTTTGAAGTGGTAGGCGTTGTCACCCAGCCAGATCGCCCAGCAGGAAGAAAGCTCACTCTGACCCCGAGTCCAGTCAAAGTATTAGCACAAAATAAGGGATTAAAAGTTCTGGCCCCTGAATCTTTAAAGGATAACCACTTAATTTTAGATGCCATTAAAACTTGGGGTGCCGAAATCGCTGTGGTGGTTGCCTTCGGGCAAATTTTATCTGAGGAGTTTATGTCCTCATTTAGCCTTGGTGCTGTGAATATTCATGCGTCTTTATTACCCCGATGGCGTGGAGCCGCCCCGATACAAAGAGCTATTCAATATGGAGATATTGAAACCGGAGTGGCTCTTCAGAAGATGGTTAAAAAATTAGATGCTGGAGACATTATTGGAATCAGAAAAGTAACTATTTCATCAGAAATGACAGCTCTTGAACTTCATGATCAACTCGCTTTGTTAGGGGCCGATTTATTGCGAGTGGATTTGATGGATTTTATTCGAGGAAATTTGGCTCCAGTAAAGCAAAATGAAGAAAATGTGTTGTTGGCAAAAAAAATAGATAAGCTAGAATCAGAGATCAAATGGAACTTATCGGCCTTAGAAATCCATAATCAAGTACGAGCCCTCACCATGGGGCCAGGTTCCTATACTTTTTTTGAAGGAAAAAAAATCAAGATTCATAAAACATTGTGGCGTAAAGAGTCTTCTCCATTTCCCAAGAAGTTTTCTACCCAGGCAGATTTAAATTCCTATTTGAGCGGCTACAAAAAACGCCAGGCCTTGGCTTCTGATCAAAATCAAATAGGCCGAATTCTTAAAATCACGGAAGAGTCTCTCACCATACAGTGCGGCCCAGATCCTTTTTTGCTAGGGTCGGGTAGTAAAGAATTTACAGAACTAGAAGTTATAGAAGTGCAACCAGAATCAAGAAATAAAATGAAAATAAAAGATTTTCTCAAAGGACATTCACTAAAAATAGGTGATAAATTAGGTTCAGTCTTATGAAAAAAATTGCTCCCAGTATTTTAGCCGCTGATTTTGCAAATTTAGAAAAAGAAATTAAAGCTGTTTCTAAAGCCGGTGCTGATCTTATCCATGTCGATGTGATGGATGGACATTTTGTTCCCAACATCACTATCGGCGCTCCCGTAGTTGCTTCGTTGAAAAAAGTTTCGACAATTCCGTTGGATGTCCATTTGATGATTGATAAGCCCGAGAAATTTATTGATGATTTTTTAAATGCTGGAAGTGATTTTCTGACCATTCATATTGAATCCACAGGTCAGGCAGAGATGATCTTAAAAAAGATTCAAACCAAAGCTAAGAGTGGACTGTCTTTAAAACCCAAAACAAAAATCAATGAACTAGAGCCCTATTTAAAGTGGGTTGACTTGGTCTTAGTTATGACCGTGGAACCGGGATTTGGCGGGCAGTCCTTTATGGCAAATCAAGTTGAAAAAATAGCATGGCTTGTGGATTACCGTAACAAGCACCATTTAAATTACGAAATTGAAGTCGACGGTGGTGTTAATTCCGAAACACGAAAATACCTGAACAGTGCTGATATTTTAGTCTCTGGATCTTACATTTTTAAAAATGATTATAAAAAAAATATCGATTCCCTAAGATAGGGGTTCACTCTTTGTGATTTAGCATGAAGTTATTTTTTTAGGGTGGGGTCGTTTTTTTTATCTAATTCAGATTTCTCGTAAATCTTGTTTACTAGGTCTGCCAGATCTGAAAAAAAATCATATTTTCTTAGATGAAGGGGGTATCTACTTGGCTTTCCTTCCAGAATTTCTGAAAGAAATTTTTTAAAGGCAAAAACTGGGCCTGAGATGTGCTGCAATAATAAAATACCAGCCACTAGGGAAAGCGAAAGAGTAAAAATTCCAAAGAGAGAGAGAATATAAAACAGTAGATTTGAGAGTTCGATAATGATTTGATTTAAATACCTGCTGGTCGCTGAATCTAAATTATTGATTTCGGAGATCAATTTGGACTCACAAACCTTTAAAACCATAATGAAAAAAATAAAATTAATCAGTCCAAAGGAAACAAAAAAAATGGATATCCCATATTGAAGTTTGGGATCATTGATAACTTTTCGATTAAAAAGATTTTTGAGTGAATCCATGTTTATATATTATCTCCTCATATCAGTTTAAAAAACAAATTAATAAACAAATTAAAAACAAATCTTCTTCCGATCAATTTATTAGGGAATTTGCTTTAATTCGATAAATCCTGGTATCGCCATACTTGGAAGTATCATGTTTATAGACCAAACTTCCGTTTCTAAAGATAGCCACACCAATGCTGATATCAAAGCCGGTAGCCCGTCCAGGGCAATCAGTAGCTGGTACGTATTCTTGATTATTGTTAAATTGCATTAACGGAACGGGGGCGGAGGGAGTGCCACCGCATAAAGGCTTAAATTGAACGATGGCTTGAAGAGAGCAAGTGGTATCTGCAGCAGTCGTGGTATCGGGACACCGAGATGAAGTTTTCGTATAAAATACTTTGTTCGTAGAAAGCCCTCCCGCTAGTTTGCCCATGTCAGCTGGCGGATTTGGCCAAATGCCAGAAAATAACAATGGGGGATTGGGGGTATAGAGAAGTAAATCATAACTCTGACTTTGGTCACAGGGTGTTGGGTTTGCGAAAAGGCATCGGTATAAATTATGATTCGTTGTAAATCGTGAGTTTCTCAGGGCTAGTTCGTCAGCCAGAAGAGTTTCTAAATTATCTAATATAACTTTTTGCGCTTCTAGGCTTTGCGATTGAAGTAAAATAGAAAAAGAGTTTTGTTGATCCATCAGTACGAATTGTTGGCCAATAAAAAAAACGACAGAGAGTATCAGGACAAATGAAAGTAGCCCTATCCCATTCCTTTTTTGAATGAGTCTAAAGAAAAAAATAGATTCGTCGGTTTTATTCAAGCCTATTGATTTGGTTAATTTGACCAATTTGTATTTCCTTTGCTGAAAGGATTCCATCGGCCATAGGCACACATAAAATTATAGGAGTAAAATCCAGTAGCCCCATTTATCGAGTAGCTGTTTACGGCCTTCATTACAGCTTCAGGGGTAGAATGTCCTGTTTCCTTTGCTCCTAGTAATTTGATGGTTGTTAATGCTGAAGAGCCGCCGCATAACAGAGGTGTGTAGTCAGTCCATGGCTTGGGAGGGGTCTGAAAAAAAGCACCAGATTGATTTACAAATTCCCAATTAATGGGTCCCGGACTGCCATTGTACCAAACGACGAAAGAAGTAGGGGCATTTTTTGGAAAAAAATCCAAACCGGGGTTGTCGGGAAATATATAGGTTTGATGCCTGGTTAAATTTGAATTTAAATTAATATGAGCATTTGGCAACCAAGCAAATGGTTTAATTCCAGGTTCCGTATTATACCGATAAATTCTATAAACATCTTGAACATTGATATCTCCATTGCCGACAATGTTCATATTTAGCTGATCTAAGTTATTACCGAAGGTGTAGGAAATGGGAACCCCTGGGATGCTTCCATTCCAAGAATCATAACAGCGAAGCAGTTTCGTTGCTTCAACAGTCCATAGACCCGCATCATTTTTACTATCTTGAATTGGATTTAAAGACGCATCCAAAGTGAATCCCCATGGAGAATTGAGCATCGGTTGATTAGTTGGATTTAAATAGTCAGCAAATTCTGCCAAGCTGCTTAAGCTTGGTTGGCAAGTTCGATGATTTAACTTACCGCTTACAAGCTTAGCTCTGAAAGCTGGTAACGGCGCGTCTCCGGGCAGCATCACATTTGGGGTTATTCTTTTAAGTGATAAATCCCCCGAAAATCCTGGTGGAATATTACAGGGCTTATCAATGATTGAAGTTCCTGTTCCAGCCGGAAAATCAATAGTGCACACAAGTGAATCATCGATGGATTTGTAAACGCCAACAGTAATGTCCTCGTCGGGTTCAAAATCGGCACGGACATAGACCTTAGGAATAAATGATTTTAAGGGACGAATCGAATTATCTGGGAGTGTTAGCCACAAAGACTCAGGAAGATAAAATTGGATTCCTGGAATTTTAACAACAGGAATATAGGCGTTATTGTTAAATTCCGTTTGAGCCAAACCGCCGGTGCAGGCATTGGTCCCAGATGAAAAAGTGTACTTGACTGCGATATCTGGAGAGGCTGTAGCGGCAGGGGATTCCAATATTCCATTGACAACCGCAGTGGTGGCGCAGGTTCTGCGATTATTGGGCGCATCCAGAGTGCAACTTGCAGCCGTGTTGCTGACCAAAGTTAATAAAGGAGCGGCTACTTCGGGAATATTTGGAGTGGACCAAGTAATTTCAGGATTTAGATTGCAACAACTTCCCGTTTCAAAACTCGTACTGGCGACGCCATTCGTATTGAGGCGAATTTTAAGGGGAGTGCTAGCGAGAGCATTGTTAATAATTGTCTTCTCGCTTAAAGTCACTGTCATCGTATTTTGAGATACCGCTAAAACTTGCGAATTCACTGTACGCCCAGTGAATTTATTTTTTGCCGTCGTGACGATGGGAAAATTTTGACTTGAACCTGTGATGATCTGGCTTAAATCAAAGGGAAAGGAAACAATACCATTGGTTCCTGAAACGGCGCTGAATGGGATGTCCGTTCCATTAATTTTGAGAGTTTGATCCAGCAAATCTTCGTCATCAGCTATACCCATAGAGTACTGAACAGAATCGTTTCCAGGTATGCAATTGCGAGTTTGGGATAACAGAGGTTGCGATGGAGGAATGACAAGTTGAGGTCGTGGGACAATTCTGACTGTGATGTAGTTCATAGACTCAATAGTTCCTGAGCCTTCGTCCGTAGCAAGGACTCTGAATTGATAATACCCTGACTTAAATGTAGGCGCCACAAAGTTTCCAGACGCATTGATGGTCCATCGAAATTGAGCTTGGAGGGCTGCTGAATCAGTAGGTGTCGCGCCGATGGCCATGGATTTATTTACAAATACAGGAGAGCTAGCGCTTGTTTGAATTCCAAAATTAATAATCTGATTTGGTTTGGCTCCAGCAAGGAGAACGGTCCAAGGAAGAAGGTTATTGGCTGGGTCCTTCACATCCGTCCAGCCCAAGGCGAAAATATCTGGCGGAATGCTGTTATCAAAGTAGGGAGCCGCATCTACACCTGTTATGGCCCGGTATTGTAGCCGCATGGACACCAACCCTGTGGGGTTACCGAGAATAGCTTCAAAACGGAGTCCCTTTGGTTGAGCCACCTGATCCGGCAGGCCATAATATTTTTGTACGGAATAGATTCCGTTTGAGTTCAATAAGATAGGATTGTCATTTTCAGACAAAAGTCGAGAGAGCTGAATTCCCTTAGTTAAAGGTATATAGGCTTCCCCTTCAATAGGAGACATCATGACTGTTCCTGTAAAGTCAGGTCGCAGTGACACCTTATACCTGATCGTTAGGGCAATCGCCTTATTACATGCTGTTGCAAAGTTAGAGCAAAAAGGTTCGGCCCAGGTCATTGCAGAGATCGGGCATGAGGATGGATCCGCTGCTTGGCGTTGGCTGCATCGAACGCCGGTCACGGTGTAAAATACATCTTCACCAGCAACGGCTTTATTAGGGTCTTCGGAATGCCCAAGGGAGAGGTAAAATCGAAATCCCCTAGAATCCTCCATGGGTCCCTTATTACAGCTGCCTGCAGTAGCGAGGGACGGCATGCAGTCTGCTAAAGCACTGAAATTTGTTAAATTATTAGGAGTTCCGATGTTTGGAGTGAGTCCGTCTGTCCCCAAAGCGATATTCATTCTGCCTGAACTTTCCAAAACCAAGAGATGTAAGGCATTAAGTCTGATTTTATTAACAAGTTCAAATTTGGTTGCCCCCATACTCACGCGGCTACTATTGACATTGAGCAGCTGCATCATTGACGTGATTGAAAGTAAAATAATCCCCGAAATTCCTAAACTAATGACTGCTTCCAACAAGGAAAAACCTCGCGAGGTTTTTAAAAGTGAAAATAGCAGCGAAAATTTGGATTGGTGGTGTTTTATCTTTTTCATAGTGATTAAAGCCTCGGCAAAAAATCACAAAAACTTTAGACATTTTCAATAGCTCTGAATTGGCCATCAAAAGCGCTTCAAAAAGATTCGAAATCACAAAACACTCAAAAGCGAGTTTGTCTCAATTGGAAACATTGTCTCACATGAATTGACTTTGAGAGACAGAGTGTAAATTCCAGCGCCTCCATGGGCGGCTTCCGTAGGTTGGTTTTTAGGATCCAAGATTTTAAGCACTTGGCTTTTCATATTAGATTTGGGGCTAATGATTTCGATAAGATCGCCTGTCTTGATTTTGTTACGGACATCCACACTCACCTCAGAGCCCCTAACTTCTTTTACCAGGCCTGCAAACTTTTGAGAGCCTTCTCGCGAAGCGGAATGCTTATAATTTTGGGCCTCTGGGGTCGGTTGCCCCATGAGAAACCCTTTATGGTAACCACGATGGGCCACTTTGTGAATTTCTTCCAATAACCGAGTATCAAATTCCTTTCCATTTTGAAGATCATCAATGGCCTGACGATAAATTTTAGCTACATGAGCGGCATAATGTACAGATTTGGTGCGGCCTTCCACTTTAAAGGAAATGACACCAGCTTCTTTAAGCTCTGCAAGATGCTCGATCAAACAGAGATCTTTGGCATTCATGATATAGGTTCCATTTTCATCTTCATCAATTTGATAAAACTGCCCAGGATCTCTGAGGTCCTCTAAGAAATACTCGGTTTCATTTTTAACTTTTTCGGGATCATAGGCATGTAGGTGATATCCATAGCGACATGAATTATCACAGACCCCTTGATTAGCATCACGGTAACTCATGTAATGGGAAAGCAAACAACGACCTGAATAGGCAATACAGATAGACCCGTGAACAAAAGCTTCTAATTCCATGTCAGGGACTTTGTTTTTAATTTCTTTGATTTCTGTTAATCGCAATTCTCGGCTCAGAATAATGCGTGAAACTCCGATTTGTTGCCAAAACTTAACACTTTGCCAATTCATGCAATTGGCCTGTACCGACAGATGAATGGGCATCTCTGGATATTTTTCTTTCACTATTGAAATCAAGCCAGGATCGCTCATGATCATGGCATCAGGTTTTAGATCCATCCATGTTTTGAGCTGTTCAGAAAAAGGTTTCAACTTCAAATTACGAGCAAAAATATTCGCCGTCAGGTAAACTTTTTTATTTTGCGAATGAGCAAAATCGATCCCTTCTTTTAAATCCGCATATCCGAATTCATTTTCTCTGGCTCTTAAACTGAAAAGCGGGACACCCGCATAAACCGCATCGGCACCATAGAGAATGGCAAATTGAAGCTTTTCAAAAGACCCTGCGGGCATTAATAATTCCATCATAGTGACCTCAAATATTTTGAGCATGCCTTTATCATTTATAGATCTAGAAACGCAACAATATTCTTGATTGCTATTGGAGATAGTCTATACAAATATTAGAGGTGAAAAATGCAAATCCAAGGGCATTCATTAAGTATCGATTTATTAATGGCAATGGTTCGTCAGCAGAAACACCCTTTAACATTGTCTTCGCAAGCCAAAGCTATGATGTTGGAGTCCAGAAGTTATATTGAAAAAAGAATAAACCAAGGTGAAGTCATCTATGGGGTGAACACAGGGTTTGGCGCTTTTTCAAGCGTGCGGATTTCAAATCATGAAATAGAAACCTTGCAGCGAAATTTAATCCGATCACATAGTGTAGGAATTGGTGATCCTTTTACGCCTCTGCAGACCAAGGCCATGATGATTCTTAGAGCGAATGCCTTAGCAACAGGAAAAAGTGGAATCAGACCCGTAGTCGTTGAAAAAATTCTAGAATTTATTAATAACGATATCATTCCCGTCATACCTTGCAAAGGCAGCGTGGGGGCCAGCGGCGATTTAGCTCCCCTTTCTCATTTGGCATTGGCCTTGATTGGCGAGGGGGAGGTTTGGACAGAAGACCATCGTAAAGTTTCTGTAGCTAAGGTCTTGGTTGAAAAAAATATCCAGCCCTTGGTTCTTCAAGCTAAAGAAGGACTATCTTTGATAAATGGTTGTCAGGTGATGACGGCTATTGGACTATTAGCAGCTTATGATACAAGAAATTTATTAAAAATCATCGATGTCTCTGGGGCCATGTCATTGGAAGCACTTCGGGGATCAAGAAGTGCTTTTGACCCCTTAATTTCAGCCACCAGAAACCACCCTGGAGAGGCAAAAACAGCTCGAAATTTAATGAAAATTTTAACCCAAAAAAGTGAAATTGCTGACAGTCACTTGAAATGTAGTAAGGTTCAAGATGCCTATTCTCTTCGTTGTATGCCCGCTGTCCATGGTGCGGTGAAAGACACTTTAAGACAAGTTATTTCAACCTTAGAGATTGAAGCAAACTCCTCAACGGATAACCCTCTCGTATTTGCCAATGAAAATAAAATTTTATCCTGTGGTAATTTTCATGGAATGCCGGTGGCCTTTGCCATGGATTATTTGGGTATAGCCCTTTCAAGTTTAGCCTCCATCAGTGAGTGTCGTATCGCTAAGTTGATCAATCCAGCGATGTCAGAATTACCTGCTTTTCTTGTCAAAGAAGGAGGCTTACAGTCAGGTCATATGATTGTTCAGGTTGCCGCCGCCTCTTTGGTATCTGAAAATAAAGTTTTGTCCCATCCCGCCAGCGTTGACACCATTCCTACCTCTGCAGAAAAAGAGGATCATGTTTCTATGGGAACCATCGCTGCCAGAAAAGCGGGAAGTATTTTGGAAAACGCCCAAACCGTGGTGGCGATGGAGTTGCTTTCGTCAACCCAAGGAATTGATTTGCTAGCTCCCATGCAGCCTTCCAAACCTTTGCAGGTTGTAAAAAATTTGATTAGGGAACGGGTTCCCTATGCCGAAAAAGACAGGGTTTTTTCAACGGATATTCATTATCTTTTGGAGTTAATTAAATCGGAAGTGATAGTGAAAACCATAGAAGCTGAGGTGGGGGAATTGGAGGTTTAACTTAGTTATTAAAAACAGAAACTGGTTTAGAAAATGCGGATCAGCCAATGGAGAAATATAAGCAGTTAATGTATTCATGAGGTAATTGAAACCCGTAGTTGGTGAAAAAAGTTATTTTGTACAATTTTTAGCAATTCAAATTATTTTATAATCCGAGTTTGTTTTTGATAGACGCTAATTCTTTTTCCTGCTTTTCAAGGCGAGCCTTAAGTGCAGCATTTTCGGCTTCGAGTTTATCAGCCCTAGAATTTGCTTCAGCTTTTACGGAAGCAATTTCCCGTGATTTTTTTTCATCTGAAGTTTTAACCTCAACACTGAGTGCTTTAAATTCCGCGTAAAACGCTTTTATAGCCCCGGTTATCCAAGGCACTAACCCAGTATAGTTAACTTGCTTAAAGCCGTCTTCGCCAGTTCTAACGAATTCCGGAGCCACCTTTTCAAGCTCTTGAGCAATGTAGCCAGTGTGGCGTCCATTATCAACACTGCGCCAATCATAAGTCACAGTTCTTAGTTTCAAAATGTTTTCTAAAGAAGAGGCATCTGAAAAAGTTTCGACATTCTTTTTAAGCCTTTCATCAGACGAGCAAGCAAAGCCCGTTGAGGCAGGCGTAACGGTACAAGTAGTAGCGCCACCATCAGCAAAAGTAGCTATTGTAGCACCTGAAGAACCAAGAACATGAAGATTCGTGGAAGGGCCTGTAGTTCCTATTCCTACGTTGCCATTTGATTTAATGGTTAAACGAGTTATTGGTGTTGGTGACCCATCCGGAGTCGTCTTAAGTTCAAGCCGCCCTGGATAGTCATCGACTCCTGAATCATTATCGACAAAAGCGTCAACACTTGCTGAAAATTTATTGCCGGACCAAGTACCACGGTTGCTAAAAGAAAGACCACCGATTTGGTCATTATTTAGGAGAATTGAACTTGATGCGTAGGTTCCTCTAGATCGACTTAACACATAACGTGGGACGGTGGAGTTACTCCAAATTTGATAGTCTAAACCACCTTCTTCATCATCATCAATTTGCAATCGAGGCTCCCCCCAAGCATAAATAGTAGACTCCATATCCCGCACGTATAAACCTGCAGCACCACTCCCTGCAGCGAGTGGTGTTGACGGATTATAGGTAAATCCAAAGAAAGAAGCATAAGAGTCAGTCACCTGCATTCCTTGGAATGCACCACTACCAGTTTCGTAGGAGCCGTTAACAAAGTGCCCGATTGAATCTATCCCAATGACTGGAGTTGTAGCACTTGGAACTCCACCAGATAACAAAAGGTTAGCATTGGCTAAATTTGTAGAAATCATAGCATTTGCCCCGGAGGCCTTTGTCTGGATCCCGCCGTTAGTAACTTTTAAATTGCCTGTTGCTATTTCGAGACTTGAGGTTGGACTTGTAGTCCCTATACCGACGTTGCCAGTAGGGTCGATACGCAACTTTTCAGTCAAGGTATTCGATCCCCTTGTGCTAAAAGCTAGATAGGCATTGTTAGTTCCATCCGTTAGACCTTCCTCAATTGTTGCACCATTGATAGAATTGTTTCCAAAAGATAATACCAAGCCTGACCCAGCCGTGGATGAAGCATTTTGAAGATGTAAAATATTGCGAAGTGAGCCGCTCAAGCCATAGACATGTAAATCTGCTTGAAGTGGCAACGATCCTGTTCCGATTCCTAATCTGCCGTCACTTGCAACAACTGATAATGGGCTTCCACTTGAATTTTGCCACTCTTGAAGATTGGCGTCCTGACCTGCAGCCCCCTTCACAGCCACAACAAGCGAACTGGCATTCATCGGGTTTACCACAAGACTCCGATTGCCTATAATTTGCCGTTGAGCCGTTACACCCGCTCCATTAATTGAGAGTATATCAAGACCGCCAGATAGAAGGTAAAGATATCCGCCACCGGCTTGATCGATGTATCCGTTGTTATCGTTTTCATACAGAGTCATAACTCTTGTAGGATTGATGGAACCAACTTTACGAATTGTAACAGGAGTGACAGCCGTGTTTATATCCAGAATCGAGGCAGGACTCGCAGTCCCAATACCCACGTTTCCGCCCATAAAGCTAGCCGCGTAGCCAGCACCGGCCTGGGTCACAGCCAAAGCCGTTGAAGCAGAGTTAGAATTATTCACCAGTGGCCCTGTCATCGTGCCCCCGGCTAGAGGTAATTTCGTCGCGTCGGTTGCGGTGATGTTTGTTAAATTAGATCCATCAATCGCCGGTAATTTATCTGAGGCTCCTACTTGAACTATTTTTCCCGTTGTGACCCCAACATCCACATTGATAGTTCCAGATGTGGTAATCGTGCCACCCGTAAGGCCGTTTCCAGC
>WBZM01000872.1_pt1 | contig 35257 bp, 24 predicted proteins | sample 5204271 | NCBI WGS metagenome assembly WBZM01 (sample SAMN12344346, study PRJNA552823) | activated sludge metagenome | biome: Activated sludge suspended growth; feature: Nitrification reactor; material: Wastewater; isolation source: activated sludge from nitrification reactor of wastewater... | reverse complement strand
ACAGCTTCGGGACTGGAGCCTGATGCTGAACGACGCAGCAGCCCGGGGGAGGGTCGCCGCCAGGGACACCATCCTGGTCGGCCCCCGAGGGGTGGGTAAGACCGCGCTGCTGACCGCCTACGCCCGGATCGCCCAGGCCCAGGGAACGGTGGTGGTCGACCTGCAGGCGGTCCGGGGGGAGGCCGGACTCATCGAGTCCCTCATGCAGCACGCACGGCGTCTGACCGCTGAAGAGGCCGGGCCGTGGCGTAGGGCACGTGCCTCCTTCGAGCGGCTCGCCGGCTTCAATATCGGCCTCGCGGGCATCGGTGCTGGCGTGAGCCTGCGCGACACCTCCACTGCACCAGCACGCCCGGACGCCGGATCTCTGGCCGGGGCCCTCGCCCGCCTGGCCGCCGAGGTCGCCAAGGACCACTCCAGCGGTGGGCTCCTCATTACCGTCGATGAGCTGCAGGTCGCCGCCCACCCAGACCTCGCCCTGCTCGCCGCCACGTTGCACAGACTCAACGTCGACCACTCAGGCGCCAACGTCACCTTCGCTGCCTCCGGCCTGCCCTTCACCACATCCGTGCTCAACGCGGCGGGAGTAACCCACCCCGACCGGCTCTTCGAGGTCGTCGACGTCCCGCTGACCCTGCCACCGAACGACGCCCGGTACGCGCTCGTTGAGCCCGCGCGCGCAGAGCACGTCGCGTGGGAGGTAGCGGCCCTTGATCGTGTCCTCACCGTCACCAACGGCTACCCCGCGCATCTGCAACTGGTCGCAGACGCGGTATGGCGCGCAGCCAAAGGCCCCGACGCCATCACCCTGGCGGACGTGGAAACCACCCTTCCGGGCCTGGTCGACCAACTCGACCGGCGCACCTTCGGCCCCCGCTGGGAACGACTGACCGACCGGCAAGCCGAGTTTCTCGCGGCCCTGGCCCTGCACGGCGGTCGGGCCGGCATGGCTGACCTCGCCCGCACCCTCAACCGCACGAGCACCGAGTTGAGCTGGCTTCGCGACCAGCTGATCAAGGAAGGCGACATCTACCCGCCCCGCTACGGCCACGTCGCCATGGCCGTGCCCCTGTTCACCGAGTTCGTCCTGGCCCGCTACCCCCAAGATCGGCTCGTCCCCAGCAGTGAGCTACTCACCCTCGAGCAGATGAAGGAGAACGCTGGCTACCCAAGCCGAGATTTCAGCAGCCTCCATGTGGGTCAGCCCAAGCCTCGCCCAACTCTCCCTCCCGGCCCATCGGCTTCGCACGAGAGAGGGCGATGAGGTGACAAGGCAGGACGGGAAGCCCGTCGATAGGCCGACACAGCGGGACTGCTTGGCGTGCGCGGACGGGCCAGAACAACCATCTGCGAAGCCAAGGAGTGCAGCATGGACGACCTGACGGATCTCGAATCCCTCCCAATCGAGCAACTCATCGAGATGATCAGGGAGAAGACCGGGGCCGGTGTCAACCTGTCGTTCCCAGGGAAGGTGCTTGCCCGTCAACTCGGACGTAGGGTCCGACCGCGTACCCTGCGCACCGTCAAGGCCCATGGGGCCGGTGACGAGGATGCGCGCGCGAAGAACTTGCTGATCGAAGGCGACAACCTCCAGGCTTTGGCGTCGCTGTATCGCGAGAAGGGGCAGGTGGACTTGATCCTGACTGACCCGCCCTACAACACAGTTATCTGACCCGGGGTCTCGGACGTCACTTCCTGTTGACGACGTGCGTCGAAGTCGGCGTGTCTGACACTTTCTGCCGACCCTGTCAGTAACTTGACCGGCATGGAGGCGAACGCGAGGTATCGACTCGACGTTGCGCTGCTTGACGATGGCGGGACGCAGCGCTTCGTCGTGGTTGGGGATGACGACCGCCTGCATCGGCCGGCCACTGACTGGCTGGGATTTCTGCATGACGTTGGTCGTTCGCCGAACACTGTCAGGAGCTACGGCAACCGCATCGCTTGGTACTTGTCGTGGACCGCACAGACTGCGGACTGGCGGACGGTGAGCCTTGGCCATTTCGCGATGTGGCGACGCGTGTTGGCGACGACGCCCGTGCGTAAAACCAATGGCGCGGAGTCCATGCGCAGCGATGCGACGGTCGCCTTGTGGATGACGCCGGTTCGCTCGTTCTACGAGTGGGCCGACGCACATGGACTTCTGACGAACGATGTCGCCAAACGGATGACCGAGGTCAAGTACTTCGCCCCCGGTACGAAGCCGGGAGGCGAGTACGGCAAAACCCGACGGGTTCTGGTTCCGGAGCTGAGGACCGCCAGCCGACCGGTAGTGAAGGATCCTGAGTGGATCGACGACGAACAGGCACGACAGCGGCTTCTTGGCCTCGACCTCAACGTCCGCGACCGGTTCATCATCGACCTGCTTTATTACACCGGGATCCGGGCAGGTGAAGCCTTGTCCCTGTTCACCGCCGACCTGCACTTCGGCGGCGGCTCACCCGAGCTCGGGTGCAAGATCGTCGACCCACACTTCCACGTCAGGGTAAACAACCCGGTCGAGAACGGATCCCGAGCCAAGGGCTGCGCCCGGACCCTCTACGTTCACGAGCAGCTCGTCGAGCGCTACATCGACTATGTCCTCGAACGTCAGCGGCTCCTTAAGGCCGATGACCGCTCACCGCACGCGCTCGTGAATCTCTACGATGCTGGGCGACTCGGGCGAGCGATGACGTACGCCGGGCTGCGGAAGCTCCTGCTCCGATGCAGCACACGGATCGGCTACGAGCTGACGGGTCCCCATATGCTTCGCCACACACTCGCCACTCGACTGGTGCGCGGTATCGACTGCGAGCCGCAGGCCGTGGACGTGGTCCAGGCCATCCTCGGGCACCGAAGCCTGAACTCCACGCAGGTCTACACCCACGATCTGGAGCGGGCTAAGCAGGCAGCCCTCGCCGCTCTCGCCCCCCGATCTGTCCTGCTGGGTCCAACCCGATGAGCACCGCCCTTCGCGCTCTTTCCTCCGCGCTGGTCGACCCCAAACCAGCACCTGCCGAGGCATGGGTGGATCACCTGAAAGGCAGCATCGTCCGCGACTGGCGTCCAGGTGAGTTCGACTTCGAGACCCTGGTCTTCACCCCCGACCCCGGAAACCCCAGAACGTCGGCCGGCTACTGCGTCCGGTCGGGCTGCACCACGCTCCTTCCCCGAGCTGCCATATGTCACTCATGCCGTAACGACCACAAGCGCTCCGGAACTGCCCTCTCGCTGAATGAGTGGGCCTTGCAAGCTGATCCGCCCCTTCGATTCGAAGCCAAGGTCGGCTGCGCAGTTGGTGGCTGCAAACGCAGTCACGGCGGGAAAGGCTTGTGTCACTCGCATCACGCCAGGTTCACCAAGTGGGCCAAGAAGCAAGTCGGAGCCACCGACGTCGCGTCATGGATCGCTGCCGTGGCCCCAGGGCCATTTCCCCCGCTGCCCCGCTGCCGCGCCGGGGCTTGTCCACGAGACACCACACGCAAGAACGGCCTCTGCCATAGCCACCAAGCGGCGTACCGCAAGTGGGAGCGAGGCGGCGGAGTACCCGGACTTCCGGTCGATGCCGACACATGGGTCCGCACGACTCAGGAACCCCCGGCGGACCGATCCCTCACCACATATTCTCGGTCGGCGGCCGTCCCGTTCGGCGTGCTGCCTGAGCCAGTGCGCTGGGAGTTCCTCTACGCGATCCAGCAGCGAGACCTCGGCGGTGGCGTTCTGTCGACGTCCGACCTGCGAGGCACCTACCGAGCGCTGCTCCGCCGTGGCTGCACCTCCGTCGTCGGACAAGACCTTTTGGGGATGGCCACTGACAACGCTTCGCGGGCAGGGATGCTCAACGAATGGCAGCGTCACATCGACGACGCCCACCGCGCGTGGTCGGGAACGGACACCCGTGACCCGAGAATCATCTATCTGCGCGACCTCGAACTAACCCAATCAACTCTGCCTGTGGGGCCGAATGCGAAGGTAGATCTCAGCCCGATCCAATCGCGGTGGATCGCGCAGTCCTACGAGAGCTGGATCCGCTCAGCGCCCCGCGGCAGGCAGGACGTCGGGTACCTGCTCCACATGGTGGTTCTGATCGACGAGATCCTGACTGCTCGCGGTACACCGCGCGATGCGCTTGGCCGACCGGACATGGATGCAATCGTCAGCGGGATCCGGAAGCGCTGGCACCTGGATCACACTCAGCGTCGCCAGATTGGCCTACTCAACAGGTTCGTCGCCCACTGTCGCCGCGATGAGGCTCTCCACGACTCTTGGGGAGACATTCCGTCCACCTTCGCCGTCGACCTCGCTAAGCACCGCCCACGCGGAACCAGATCGCGCACCCGCGATGGTGATGACGCCTTCCGGTTCGTTCCCCAGCCGATTCTCGACCACCTCATGGATAACTTGACGCTGGTCCAGCGCCGTACGCCCTACTTGACGGCCGAGGCGCGCGTCATGCTCTTCCTTCAAGAACGGTGCGGACGGCGCACCACGGAAACGGTGCGGCTCAAGGACGACTGCATCTCCTACGACAACCAGGGCTCGCCCTACCTTGAGTGGGAGCGGTGCAAGCCTCCATACACGATGGGCAAACGGCTCCCGATCCATCAGGAGACGCATGACGTCATCCGCAAGTGGCAGCAGATCAAGCGCGACCACGCCATCGAGTCGCAATGGCTGTTTCCCTCGATGCATAGGCCGGGTGTCGACAAGCCGTGGAACTCGACCTACCTCCAAGCGCGCGTCCAAGACTTGGTTGCTGCGGTCCTGGAGAAGGCTCCCTACGAGGGACCCGCGGAAGGTCCGGAAGGCAACCTCATTCATTTCGACCTCACGAAACTGGATGCCTACTCGTTCCGGCACGCCTTCGCACAGCGCTTTGCGGACGCCACCGATGCTGAAGGTCGGTCAACGACCCCACCGGACGTGTTGCAGGAGTACATGGGGCACAGCAGTTTCAACACGACGATGGCCTACTTCAAGGTCACCGCGAGACGACGGAAGAGGGCCCTCGAAGCAGTCGCGCCGCGCCGCTTGAACATCCATGGCGAGGTCATCAGCGCAGATCGGGAGCGAGATGGATTCACGAAGGTCGCCGTGTCACTCGGGCACTGCACCGAGCCCCAGAACGTCGCAGCTGGTGGCCACGGCTGCATGGTCGACCACGCGTGTGAGTCGTGCCCGTTCTTCCTCGTTGATCCTCTCGAACGCGACGGGATGGAGGCCAAACGGCATGCGCTGCGGGTGAAGTTGGAGCGGGCGCGAGTCATCAACTCCCAACAGCATCTGTTGGATCACTACGAGGCCAGGATTAAGGACACCAGCACCATCATCGACGGCATCGACGCATACATCGACGGCTTGCCCGAACACGAACGCGAAGCGATTCGAGGGGCCATTGGCAGGATGGCCGACATCCGCCGCCGGGCGACGGCCACCCGACACATCGACCTGCGCCAACTCCTGGAGACCAGCCATGACCACTGATGCAGCGGTGGCCGCCCTGCAACGTAACCGCGCCGACACCTCAGCTGCCAAACAACGAGCAGTCCTAACGGCCCTCGATCATCTCGCTGCCCAGGGCGGTGAGATGAACATCTCGACGGTCGCACGCGCGGCAGGGGTGTCACGCCAGTTCGTCTACACACATGACAGCCTGCGCGAGGCTGTCGCTAGAGCGGCGGGTGCGGTGCGCGACGGCCAGTCTGGCCGGACTGCGACGGCTGATGTTGCCCTTGGGCTCCGGGCGGACCGTCGCGTGCTGACGTCGAAAGTGGAACGTCAGGCCGCGACCATCATGGAGCTCAGGGCCCAGATCGGAGCCCTTGAGCGTCAACGTCAGCGTTGGCTCGGCAGCCAACTCAATAGCGGCGCAGAGATTGACCCCGAGGCTCACGCCGAAGTGCGGATTACCAATGAGCGACTGCTCGCCGACAACTCAAGTCTGCGCAGTCAGGTCACCGAGCTACGCCGCGTCGTCAAAGTCCTTGAAGCTGATCTCGCCGCCTCGCGGCAGGCCCATGCTGAGGACGTGGCAAGTCTGGCTGAGGCCGGCGTGGCGGTCAGGCCACTCGGATTGCGCTCATGACCACCCTGGGGTGTTCGTTCGAGCCGATGGAGTCCGCATGACGATAACTGAGATGATTGTCAAGGAGCAGGTAGTGAAGTCGCGCCACCGCGTCAAGACCTACGGGGAGGTGTTCACCCCGCGCCACATGGTCGAGCAGATGCTGGATTTGGTTCGCGAGGATCTGGAGACCGGCCCCGGTTTTGTCGACAAGACATTCCTCGAGCCTTCGGCCGGGGATGGCAACTTCCTCGTGGCGATCCTGCGGCGGAAACTGGCCGGTATCGCGAAGAGGTATCCGGCGGGTGAGTGGGTGCAGGAGTCACTGTTCGCGTTGGCTTCGATCTACGGGGTCGAGTTGCTAGAGGATAACCACCGGGACGCGAAGGCAGTCATGCTCGCCGAGTTCGTGGGTTTCCATCAGGGCTATGGAACGCTTATCGGCCCAGACACCGACGCGTATCGCGCCGCCGTCTACCTGCTTGATCTAAACATCGTCTGCGGCAACACCCTCACAGGTCAGACCGCCGACGGGCGGGACATCCAGTTCTCGTGGTGGCACCGGATCGACGACCAGCCGGGGATGGTCCGACGGGAGCCGTTCACGCTCGCCTCGCTGCGCGATGACTACGTCTTCGACTTCACCATTTACGACACCTATCAGCCGTGCCGGATTGACCGGGTCCACCAGGATGCGAGGGACTGATGCCTAGCCCGAAGATCAACACGTACCGGGAGATCCGACCGGTCATCTATTCCTGGTCGACACCGGATCTGCCGAAGTACGCGGGTTGGGAGAAGATCGGGTACACCGACCAGCAGACGGCGGCCGAGCGCGTGGCCCAGCAGGCATCGCAGCTGTCGATCGAAAAGAACGTGGAGTGGTCTCGGCGTGCTCTGTTCACGACCGAGGCTGGCGGACGCTTCACCGACCATGACTTCCACGCCTATCTCAAGCAGCAGGGGGTGGAGCGTGAGACCACCCCGCACCGGACGGAGTGGCACCACTTCGAGGGCGCGCCGAAGAAGTCGCTGGAGTACCTCAACGACTTCGCCGGCCAAGACTTCTCCAGCATCCAGATGGACGGGACCGACGACTACGTCCTGCGGCCCGAGCAGCAGGCTGCGGTCAACCAGGCAGTTGCAGCCTTCGCGGCTGGCAGCGCCGAAGTGTTGTGGAACGCGAAGCCACGGTTCGGTAAGACGCTGACCACCTACGACCTGATACGCACGCTTGACGTGCGCCGCGTGCTGATCGTCACCAACCGCCCGGCAATCGCGAACTCATGGTTCGACGACTTCACACGCTTCATCGGACACCGGACGACGTTCAAGTTCGTCTCGGAGTCACCCTCGCTGGCTGGCCGTTCACCGATGACACGTGAGCAGTGGCGTGCCTACTCACGCGATCGCCAGGACGAGGATCCGCGCATCGTCGAGTTCGTGTCGCTGCAGGACCTCAAAGGTTCTCAGTACTTCGGTGGCTCCCACGACAAGCTCCGGCACATCGCCCAGTTCGACTGGGACCTGCTGGTCATTGACGAGGCTCACGAGGGCATCGACACCACCAAGACCGACGTCGCGTTCGAGCAGATCAAACGAGCCCGGACCCTGCATCTGTCGGGTACCCCGTTCAAAGCACTGGCCGCTGGCAAGTTCGGCCAGGACCAGATCTTCAACTGGACCTACGAGGACGAGCAGGTCGCCGGCCAACAGTGGAACCAGCCGGGGCAAGATAACCCGTACGCGGCGTTGCCGACGCTCAACCTGTGGACCTACCAGATCTCGCGCATGATCACCGATCGTCTGGCCGAGGGCGTCGCGATCGACGAAGACGGGGCGAACATCGACTACGCGTTCGACCTCAACGAGTTCTTCGCGACCAAGGACAACGGGTTCTTCGAGCACGAGGCCGAGATCATCAAGTTCCTCGACTGTATGGCCACCAACGAGAAGTACCCGTTCTCCACCCCGGAGCTGCGCGACGAGATCCGACACTCCTTCTGGTTGCTCAACCGGGTCGCCTCCGCGAAGGCCCTGGAGCGGCTACTGAAGAAGCACGACGTCTTCAAGGACTACACGGTCGTCGTGGCCGCCGGCGACGGGAAGACCGAAGACGACACCGACTCGGTGGCCGCCGACAAGGCCCTCAACCGGGTACGCGCAGCGATCTCCCACGCCGAGGCCTCGGGTGGCAAAACGATCACCTTGTCGGTGGGGCAGCTGACCACTGGTGTCACGGTGCCGGAGTGGACGGCAGTGATCATGCTGTCCGACCTGGCCTCCCCGGCCTTGTACATGCAGGCGGCGTTCCGGGCGCAAAACCCGTGCACCTTCGAGCGCGGTGGGCTGGTGTTCCAGAAGCAGAACGCCTACATCTTCGATTTCGCGCCCGAGCGCACTCTGACGATCTTCGACGCCTTCGCGAACAACCTGCACGCCAACCCCTCGGGTGACCCCGCGGTGCGGCGGGAGAACATCCGCACGTTGCTGAACTTCTTCCCCGTCCTGGGTGAGGACGCCGAGGGCCGGATGATCGAGCTCAACGCCGCCCAGGTACTGACCTTCCCGCAGGTCTTCAAGGCTCGGGAAGTTGTGCGTCGAGGGTTCCTGTCGAATCTGCTCTTCGCGAACGTCGCCGGCATCTTCCGCTACTCCGAGCACGTCAAGGAGATCCTGGACAAGCTGCCTACCGCGAACCAGGGCAAGATCAAGGACGGACAGCCGCTCGAGATCCCGCAGCCGCCGCCGGTCACCGACCCCGACGGAACCGTCCAAGTCGACGCGGAGACGGTGATCAACCCGAAGATCAAGGAGCTCGGTCAGCCCGTCTACCGGATCGAGGACCTTCCGAGCGTGCAGCCGGACACTCCGCCGGCCACCGTGGCAAAGAAGATCGCTGAGGCAGTCACCGAGCAGACCAGGCAGAAGCGCGAGGAGCTGAAGCAGGAGTACGGGCTCACCGCCAAGCAGGTCGAACGCGATGAGAAGCGCACCGAACAGGTCCTCAAAAACCGGGTCGAACGCGCCTACACCGAGCACACCATCGCCAACAAGCACCTCGACGACGAACTGAAGAACGCTGCCACGCAGGCCGAAGCCGAAGCGGTACAGGCCAAGAAGGCCGAGCAGGACGAGGCTCTCAAGAAGGACATCCTGTCGATCGTCGAGGAGACGATGCAGGAGGTCGTGCCCGAGGTGGTCACCCGCGAGGAGACCAAGAAGGAACAGAAACGGGCGAACCAGACCATGGACGACGCCCGCTCCCACCTGCGCGGTTTCGCTCGCACCATCCCGATGTTCCTCATGGCCTACGGCGACCGTGGGATGCGACTGTCCAACTTCGACGACTACACCCCCGACGACGTGTTCGAGGAGATCACCGGGATCACCGAGACCGAGTTCCGGCTGCTGCGCGACGGCCAGGACGTCACCGAAGAAGACGGCACGGTCACGAAGATCCCGGGCATGTTCGACGAAGCAGTCTTCGACCAGTCAGTGCAGGAGTTCCTCGACAAGAAGGAAGCCCTGGCGGACTACTTCGACGACGCGCAAACCGAGAACATCTTCGCCTACATCCCGCAGCAGAAGACCTCGCTGGTATTCACCCCGCAACCAGTGGTGAAGATGATGGTCGACACCGTGGAGGCAGAGAACCCGGGTATCTTCAGCGACCCCACCAAGACCTTCGCAGACCTGTTTTCCACCGCAGGGTTGTTCCTCATGGAGCTCGTCCGACGCCTCGACACTGGCCTGGCCGCCGCGTTCCCGGACCAGGATGAACGACTCAAGCACATCCTCACCTCACAGCTCTTCGAGATGAGCCACAACGAAATCCTGCACCGCATCACCCTCGAAGCCGTCTCCGGTGGCGTGCCCGATCGCAAGGCATGGATCCAGGACTCTGGCCACTTCAGGGTGGGCAACCTCGCGAGGATGAGCTCGGACGAGCGGCAGGCGATGGTTGACGAGATGCTGACGGAAGGCAACTGACATGAGCAAGAAGTTCGACGTCGTTATCGGCAACCCGCCGTACCAGGAGGAGGCCCAGGGCGACGGCACCCGCGACACTCCCGTCTACCACCTGTTCATGGACGCGGCCTACGAGGTCGGCAAGAAGGTCGTGCTGATCACGCCGGCACGCTTCCTGTTCAACGCCGGCTTCACGCCGAAGGCGTGGAACGAGAGGATGCTCGCCGACCCGCACCTCACCGTCCCGCACTACGTGCCCAACAGCGATCAGTTGTTCCCAGGGACGGACATCAAGGGCGGAATCGCAGTAACCTATCGCGACGAGAACCGCGCAAACGAGCCGATTGAAATCTTCACTAGCTATCCGGAACTGAACACAATCCTGCACAAGGTGAGCCCGAACTCGTCGGGTCACGGCTCCCTTGCTGATGAGGTATCAAGTGGCCGTGCATACGCGTACACGGAGGCGATGCACGACGCGCACCCAAAGGCATCGGCACTCATGTCGGGAGATGCCCAGCGTCGCGTCAGTACCAATGCGTTTAGCCAACTTGGTTTTCTGTTCCACACGGACCGACCGGACGACGGCTTTAACTACGTGAGCGTGCTTGGGCTCGACGGCCGCGCACGGCAGCACCGCTGGATCAGAGCTGATTTTCTTGCGGGTCCACAGAGCTTCGAAAAGTACAAGGTGGTCCTTGCGAAGGCAAATGGTTCGGGTTCTTTTGGGGAAGTGCTTTCGTCGCCGGTGGTGAGTGGGCCAGGCATCGGAGTGACGATGACGTTCGTCACGGTCGGGGCCTTCGACGATGAGGCTGCCGCTGAGGCTTGCTTGAAGTACATCAAATCGAAGTTCGCCCGCGCGATGCTCGGCGTCCTGAAGATCACCCAGGACAACCCTGCCAAGGTCTGGAAGTACGTGCCGCTGCAGGACTTCACGTCCGCATCCGACATCGATTGGTCCAAGTCGATCCCTCAGATCGACCAGCAACTGTATGCCAAGTACGGGCTCGGCGACGACGAGATCGCCTTCATCGAGGCCAACGTCAAACCGATGGACTGACCGCCGGTCATGGGATCTTGCCGGAATATAGGACGGAGTCAGTGGTGTCCGACGTGAAGAGAGGCGGGCTCGAGTGGGTCCCGGACTCGGCCGGAATCTACTTCAGCGACAGGTTCAAAATCAGCCCGCACGTGCTCGAAGAGTACGGCGCGTTCGACATATCCGTGGTGTCCGATCTGCCGGTCTTCGTCGACCCATTCCTGCTGTTCAACAGTGACAAGGAGCAGTACCAAGCGCTCCACGACCACATCCTCGACTACCTGCGATTCCTTCGTGACCATGCTCACGAACCGCTGGAGCCCGGTCGAATCAAGAGCTGGTACACATTCAGCGAGGTCCGCCAGAACTGGCTCGGCTTCTCGGTCGGCAGCAACCGCGGGCACGGTCTGGGGACGAAGTTCGCCGTTGACCTCCATGCCGCATTGGGGGACGTTCTGGACAACTTCGGAGACGAGACAATCACGGCCTCCAGCCACGTCGAAAAGCTCGCGCTGATCCGCTCCGGCGTGGGACGCGACACCATCTCGGACCTCACCACCAACCTGATCAAGCATTATCTGGCTCATCGCAATTGAGGGTGTATCGGGCGCTGTGATCGTGGGCGGCGCGTCGGTGCCCGTGTAGGGGTCGAGGTCTTCCGATGATGGGAGTTCTCATCGTCTGATGAGGTGGCGGACAGCCCCCCGCCTCCCGCTGCTGGATTGACGGTGATCTTCCTGGGCCACCCTCCCCAGACCATCGTCTGATGAGGTGGCGGACAGCCCCCGCCCGTAGTCGGACAGCGTGGTCGAGTCCCCCGAGCCGGCTGGGCCTCTGCTGTAGGGGCGATTCCGGTGAGGGTGAAGCCGGCGCTGACGTAGTGAGGGGCGTTCGCGGGGGTGGGGCTGGCGGGGACGGTGTTGACGGAGTCCCCAGCCATCAGGTCCATGGTGGTGGGCTTCGTGACGTGGGAGAAGATGACGCCCCCACTGGTCAGCACGTTGCATCAGGGCCCGTCAGGGGGCCAAGGACCCGCTCGACGTCGATGAGCGATTCGAACGTCCACACCAGGCCGACTCCGGGCCACGCCAGGGCTTGACGGATCACGATGGGAACGCGAACAGCCGCACGTAGCAAACGGCGCGCCGGGGCCCCAGGGCGCAGTGGGTTCGAGGCCGGATCAACGTCGCCCTGTGCGCTGCATCTGCCAGATGGTCAGGTTCGCGCTCGCCTGCCCTTCGACGCGGACGCGGACGCCCACCGCATCGGCCCGCGACGGGTACACCCGGGCGGTCAGTGGGACTCCGTCGGCGAAGACTTCCAGCATCGAGTGGTCCACCAGCACCCTCAGCGTCACGATGTCGTCGCTGGGTGTCGGCAGGGTGCCGCCGAGTTCGCTGAGATCGTAGTCGTCGGCCGGCGAATCGACCCTGCTCCGACTGCGGTCCAGATCAACGATGCCCGTCAGCCCGCGGGAGGCCAGCAGGTCGACGGCCCGGGCGACCTCGGTCGTGGTCGGCTCACCCCCCGGGAGGTCGCCCAGCCGGGGGAAGACGTCGAACCACTCGTTCTCGGCCAGCGGGTCGTCGCGACGGGGTACCCCCAGCAGCGACAGAGCGGCCGAGTTCAGCCACCCGTTGTGGGCGTCGCCGGCGACCAGGACCACCGGACGGCCGGCGCTCACCGCGTCCAGTTCCGCGACGGTCCCCGGTCGCGACCACGGCGCGGACCGGTACCCGAACCCCACCAGGACGCGCCCCGGGGGCGCCTGGGAGGCGGCCGCACCGACGCGAGCGCACACCTCCGCGGCGCTGCGGGTGCCCGCGACGTCGAGCCACGTCGTCGAGCGCACCCACTGGGTGAAGTGCACGTGGGCGTCCCACAGCCCGGGCAGCGCCCAGACCCCGGACGCCTCGAGCTCCGGCTCGCCCAGCGACCGCAGACGGGCGCCCACCTCCACGACGACCCCGTCAGCGATGCGCACGTCGACCGGGCCGACGTCGCCGTCCGCGTCGAGACGCACCGGCCTGACCTCCCGTACCAGCAGCGATCCAGCCATCGGACGCTCAGCTCGCGTCGAGGCCGGTGAAGGTCCACCGGGTGGTGGACCCGAACGGGTGCTCGGCGTCGATCCGGGTCGAGGGGAAGTCGGGCCGGTTGGCGGCGTTGGGGAGGCCCTGGGCCTCGAGGGCCACGCCGCCCCGGTCCGGGTACGGCGCGCCGTGCAGACCCGGGGTGTCCTCGTGCAGCCCGGCGCCGCTGAAGACCTGAAGGCTGGGCTGGTCGGTCCTGATCTCCAGCCCGCGGCCGCTGGCGGGATGGGTCAGCACGGCGGCCGGGCCGTCTGTGGCGTCGAGGACGTAGGCGTGATCGAGGCCGGCCGAGGCCGCGAGTTGGGGGTGCGCCGCGTCCAGCACGTCACGCAGGGGCACGCCGCCCCGCAGGTCGAAGGGGGTGCCCGTCACGTCGACGGGGCTGCCGACCGGGATGCCCGAGTCGTCGGTGAACAGCACCCTGCTCGCCCTGACGGACAGCACGTGGTCGGCGATGGTCCCCGAGCCGGCAAGGTTGACGTAGGGGTGCAGGCAGGGCGAGGCGATGGTCGGGCGGTCGGTGCGCACCCGGATGGTGTGGGTCAGGTGGGGTCCGTCGAGCACGTAGGTGAGGGACGCCGCGAGCTCGCCGGGGTGCCCGCCCGTCGGGTCCGTCCAGTCCAGCGTGAGGGTGACGGCGGTGGACGTCGCCCCGGTGATGCTCCAGACCTGCCGGGAGAACCCCGCGGGTCCGCCGTGGAGGCTGTTGCCCCGATCGTTGGTCGCGAGCTGGTGAGCGACGCCGTCGAGCCGGAAGCGTCCATCGGCGATGCGGTTGGCCGTCGGCCCCACCAAGGCTCCCAGGTAGAAGGTGCTCGCCGCCCGGTCGGCGTCGTCAGCGTGGCCGAGGAGGAGGTCCACGTCACCGTCGACCGCACGGATCAGGACGCGGTTGAGCGCCGCGCCGAGGGCGCGAACCTCCACCCGCAGGAACTCGTTGTGCAGGGTGTGGCAGTCCATGGTGCCTCCAGGGGACACGGCGCGATCAGGCCGGGTGTGGACGCGGGCGGTCACGACTCCACCCGGAACGACAGCGACGCCGACACCGGACGCGGCCACAGAGCGTGCTCGGGGCGCACGTCAGGCCCGCACGAGCGCGAGCCGAGCCCGTGCTGCGCCAGGTCGAGGTAGAGGTGCACGCCGCGCGAGGCCGGCAGTTCGTGCTGGTGGCGGGCGGCCGTCCACTCCTCGGCGCTGTGCCGCGCCACCACGAAGCCGGGGCGCGCCCCGGCGACGGGCGCGGTCGTCACGGTGAGGTCGGGCGGCCCGTCCCCGTGGAGGCGCAGTTCCCGCAGCCCCTCGCGGTGGCCGCTCTCCTGGGGCACGGCGTACCGGACGGTGAGGTCGTCCACGGCGGTCGCGAACCGGCCGACCCGAGCGGCGGCCCGGCTGTCGGCGTAGTTCTCGCCGGGCCCGGTGCCGAACCAGGCGGCTGCCGCGTACTCTGCGGGCAGCAGCAGGTGGACGCCGATGCGCGGCCAGGTCACCGACCAGCCGGTGGAGGGCTCCACGTCGACGTCGAGGTGCAGGGCGCCGTTCAGCCAGCGCCACCGCTGCTCGACGGTCACACTCCGGGCCGAGTTCGCCGCCGCCAGGCGGTACCGGGTGATGAGGCCGTCGGGGCCCGCGGTCACGCCGACGAGACGGTGCTGCAGCCGGTCAAGGCCCGCCTCGCGCCACCGCTCGGCCGAAGACGGCCCGTCGACGCCCAGCCCCATCGTCTCGGCGGGGTCCGCCAGCTCGTAGGACCCGCGCGTCGACAGCGAGTCGTTCTCGGTGGGCGCCCGCCACAGGGTCACCTCCCCGCCCTGGGCGGCCAGCGCTCCGAGCGACACGAGGCGTCCCCGGCGGTCGAACCGCGCGTCACCGAGCGCGAACCCGTCCTCGGTCCGGTGGGCCGGCTCGGACGCCACCCGTGGCGCCCCCGGAACGGCTGCCGCGGGGACCGTCCCCAACTCCCGCTGCGCGGTCGTGACCACGTGCCCGGCCGGGGCCCACGGCGTGGCCTCAGCGAGGGCCGCGGTGACGGTGAGCCAGTGCTCGCCCGGAGTGCTGCGGTCGAGGGTGGGCAGCGGCACGGTCGCCGTTCCGCCGGCTGGCACCGGCGGCACCGCCAGGGACCCGGAGGCCGCGGCGCGGCCGTCCACCTCGTGCACCCACGCGAACTCCAGGTCGCCGGTGTCGGTGTCGTGGCGGCGGTTCTCCACCGTCACCCCGGCGTCGAACGCGATCTTGATCGGCGACACGACGGCCGCGTACTCGGCGAGCATGGGCGTCGGCGTTCCGTCGGCGAGCACCATGCCGTCGCACACGAAGCTGCCGTCGTGGTAGACCTCGCCGAAGTCGCCGCCGTAGGCGTGGAACGGCGTGCCGTCGGGGGTCGTGGTGAGGATGCCGTGGTCGCGCCACTCCCACACGAACCCGCCGTGCAGGGCCGGGTGGGCGTCGAAGGTCGCCTCGTAGGTGGCGATGGCGCCGGCGCCGTTGCCCATGGCGTGGACGTACTCGCACTCGATGATCGGACGCCCAGGCCGGGTCTTCATAAGGTGGACGAGTTCCTCGACGGTGGCGTACATGCGCGACACGACGTCGACGTACCGGTCGGTGTGGTCGTTCTCGTAGTGCACCGGACGCCCCGGGTCGCGTCGGTGGATCCAGGCGGCCATGGCGGCGAGGTTGCTGCCCGGCCCGGACTCGTTGCCGAGCGACCAGGCGATGACGCAGGGGTGGTTCTTGTCGCGCTCGACCATGCGGCGCGCCCGGTCGAGGTACACCTCGCGCCAGTCGGGGTCGTCGGAGGGGTTGCCCACCCAGCCGTTGGTCTCGAAGCCGTGGGTCTCGAGGTCGCACTCGTCGATGACCCAGAAGCCGAGCTCGTCGGCGAGGTCGAGCAGCGTCGGGTGGGGCGGGTAGTGGCTCGTGCGGATCGCGTTGAGGTTGTGCCGCTTCATGAGCAGCATCGCCTCGCGCACCCTGTCGGCGTGGAACACCCGACCGTCGATCGGGTCGAAGTCGTGCCGGTTGACGCCGCGGAGCCGCACGCGGCGTCCGTTCACCAACCAGGCGTCGCCGACGACCTCGACGCGGACGAACCCCGTGCGCACCGTGACGGTCTCGGCCGCGGCGGCGACCACGACGTCGTAGAGGCGCGGGGCGTCCGCGCTCCAGGGGTCGACGGGGCCGACGTCGAGGGTGTGCGGCGCGGCGGCGTCCGCGATCTCGGCGGCCAGCCCCAGCTCGGGGCAGGCGACGCGCACGGGGTAGGCGGCGGGGTCGCAGGAGAGCTCGACGGCGAGGGTGCCGCGGCCCGTCACGGGGTCGCGGTCGGCGCGCAGCCACACGTCGTCGAGGCCTCCGTCGGGCCGGTGCAGCAGGGTGACTTCGCGGAAGAGGCCGGGCAGCCACCACTGGTCCTGGTCCTCGATGTAGGACATCGCCGACCACTGGTGCACGCGCACGACGAGGACGTTCTCCCCCGCCCGGACGGCGTCGGTCACGTCGAGCTCCTGCCGCAGCCGGCTACCGCGCACGACGCCGACCTCGGCGCCGTTGAGCCAGACCCGGCCGAGCGACTCGATGCCGTCGAAACGCAGCCAGACCCGGCCGGAGTCGAGCCAGTCGGCGGGCACCTCGAAGCGGCGCCGGTGGTCGCCGGTCGGGTTGGCGTCCGGAACGTGGGGCGGGTCGAGCGGGAACGGGTACTTCACATTCGTGTAGGCCGGACGCCCCCAGCGTCCGTCGCCGCGCAGCACCCAGTGGGACGGGACGTCGATGGTGTCCCAGGCGGCGTCGTCGTAGTCGGCCTCGGACGCCGCGGCGTCCGCCTCACCGGCGCTGGGGTACAGGCGGAAGGCCCAGTCGCCGCACAGGTCGATGCTGGGCGCGGTGGTGCGCAGGTGGGCGCGGGGCGCCACGCGGCGTCCGGACCCGGGGGAGATCTCCTCGACGTAGGCGATGTCACGGGAGGCGGTGGGGGACGTGGGGGTTCCTCGCTCGGGCAGGCGGCGCGTCCGGACGCGGGCGGCGTCCGTCGGCGGTGATGGGTGGTGGGTGACGCGACGCCGCCCCCGGCTTTGCGGCCGGGGGCGGGGTCGGGGGATCAGCCCTTGGTGGCGCCGAGCGTGAGCCCGGAGACGAAGTGCTTCTGGAGGGCGAAGTAGATGATGATCGTCGGGAGGGCGATCATCACCGCCCCGGCGGCGACCAGGTTGTTGTCGGTGAAGAACGCACCCGACAGGTTGGTCAGCGAGCTCGTGATGGGGAACATCTTGCCGTTCTGCAGCAGGACGGTCGCCCAGAAGAACTCGTTGTAGATCCAGGTGATCTCGAGCGTGGCGAGGGCCGCGAGCGAGGGGCGGCAGAGCGGGAGCGTGAGCTTCCAGTACTGCTGCCAGATGCTGGCGCCGTCCACCATGGCCGACTCGTAGATCTCCTTCGGCAGGGCCTTCATGTAGTTCGACAGCACGAACGTGCAGAAGCCGACCTGGAAGCCCGTGTTGACCGCGATGAGCCCCCAGTACGAGTTCAGCAGGGTGCCGGACTCGCTGAACCAGAAGGGCACCTCGACGCTCTGGAACATCTTGAACACCGGGATCAGCAGGGCCTGGGGTGGCAGCAGGTTGCCGGCCGTGAAGGCGCCCAGCATGACGATGTTGAACTTCCAGGTGAAGCGGGCGAGCACGAAGGCCACCATCGACGCGAGGAAGAGCGTGAGGGCGACGGCCGGGATCGTGATGATCGCCGAGTTCAGGAACTTCTGGGCGAACTCGCCGACCTGCCACGCGGTGACGTAGTTGTCGAACGTGAAGCCGCCGAGGCTGAGGTAGCCGAACCGGGCGGTGTACTGGTAGTCGCGCAGCGACGCCAACACGGCGTACAGCAGCGGGACCAGCCAGATGGTCGTCATCACGGCCAGGAACGCGTGGGTCGCGATGCGGCCCTTGGTCCAGGGCCGTCGCGGGACGGCCAGGGCCGTGGCCGAGGGGGTGGTCATCGGTCCTCCTTCATGACGATCCGCAGGTAGATGATGATGAACACCGTCGAGATTACGAGCATGATCGTCGCCAGCGCCGAGCCGAAGCCGATGCGCTGCGCCTCGCCCACGATGTTGCGGGTGACCTCGGTCGCCAGCAGTTCCAGGCCGTTGCGGCCTCGGTTGATCACCCAGACGAGGTCGAACGCGCGGAGCGAGTCGATGAACGTGATGACCAGCACCACGACGTTGATCGGGAACATGACGGGGAACACCACGTGGAAGAACGTCTGCACCTCGGACGCCCCGTCGATCCGGGCCGCCTCCTTCAGGGCGAGGTCCACGCCCTTGAGGCCGGCCAAGTAGAGCAGCATGACATAGCCGACGTGCCGCCACGAGGTCGCGATGAGCGCCGACCACAGGTTGATCTTCGGGTCGCCGTACCAGTCGATCGTCGTGCCCAGGATCGCGTTGAACAGGCCCTGGTCGCGGCTGAACATCAGCTGCCAGATGAACCCGATGAGGGCCATCGACAGCACCACGGGCAGGTAGAGCGACGTCTGGTAGAACTTCGTGTGCGAGGCCTCGCGGTCGAGCAGCACCGCGATGAGGAGGCCGATCGGTGTGGCGATGAAGAACAGCACCAACAGCCAGATCACGTTGTGCTGGATGGCCGGCCAGAAGGCCGGGTAGATCGTGGCGGCCTCGGTGTACCACCGGGTGCCGACGAACTTCGCCTCGCTGAGCGGGCCGAACCCGTCCCAGTCGAAGAACGACATCACGACCGACGCGATCGCGGGGAACCACACCAGGGTGGCCACGACGGCCGTCGGGATGAGGACCATCAAGGCGACGGTGACCCGGTCACGGGTCGACATCCGGGCCTTCCGGTGCCTCCCCGTGACCGGCGCTTTCGTTGCGGTCGTCATGACGCGAAGATCGACTTCTTCTGGGCCTCGACGTTCTTCAGGATCGTGGCGATGTCGTCGGGGTTCTTGATGAAGCTCTGCAGCGCAGGGCCCATGACGGTCGAGGCGAAGTCGGGACGCGAGTCGCGGTCGAGGAACAGCGACACCTCCTTGGCGCCCTTGAGCAGGCCGAGCATCTTCTTCTGCAGGTCGGTGTACTTCGTCTCGTCGGCCTGCTGGCTGGTGGCGACGACCGACGGGTCGGCCTGCACCAGGATGTTCTGCGCGGCCGCGCTGCCCAGGTAGCCGAGCCACTTCTTGGCGCCGGCCTCGTTCTTCGGGCGGCGGCTCATCATGTAGCCGTCCGTGGGGGCCTCGATCGCGCCCGTCCCGATGGCGGAGTCGATCTCGGGGAAGATGAAGAAGTCCAGGTCGTCCTGCTCGGCGCCCTTGGCGAACTGCTGCGCGGCGAAGGTGCCCAGGTAGTACATGCCCGCCTGTCCCTTCTGGAGCGACTGCGCGGCCTCCTGCCAGCTGCGGCCCAGCGCGTCCGCCTGGTGGTAGGGGAGCAGACCCTTCCAGGTGTCGAACACCTTGGTGACCTTGGCGGACGTCCAGTCCTCCTTACCGTTCATCAGGCTGATGTGGTAGTCGTACCCGTTGACGCGCATGTTCAGGATGTCGAACATGCCCATCGCCTCCCAGCCGTCCTTGTCGGCGAAGGCCATGGGCGCGAGGCCGGCGGCCTTCATCTTGTCGCCGAGGGCCTTGAACTCGTCGAGGGTCTTCGGGACCTCGTAGCCGTTCTTCTCCCACATGCTCTTGCGGTACAGGACCACCCACGGGTAGTAGGTCGCCGGCATGATGATCTGCTTGCCGTCCTCGGTGGAGCATGCCTTCTTCAGCCCCTCGGGGATGCCCGGCGTCGCCTGGTACACGTCGGAGAGGTCGCCGACGAGGTTCTTCGAGGCGAAGAAGCGCGCCCGGTAACCGGCGAACCAGCCGAAGGCGTCGTCGGGGGAGCCCTGCAGGTAGTTGTTGATGTTCTCCTGGAACGTCGTGTGGGCCACGGTGTTCAGCTTCACCGTGAGGCCGGGGTTCGCGGTCTGGAACGCCTTGACGGCCGCCTCGATGGCGGCCTTCGGCACGGGGTCGGCCTGGTTGTTGCCGAAGGTGATCTCGCCGGTCGGCGCGCCGCCGGGCGAGGCGGCGCCGGACGTGGCGGTGCCTCCGCTCGAGCAGGCGGCGAGGCCCAGGGCACCCAGGGCGAGGGCGCCGCCGAGCAGGGAACGGCGGGACATGCCGCTCACGGGAGCGACGGGGAACCGGGCGAGGTACTCGGCTTCGGTCTGCGGACGGGACATTCGGTGGCCTACTTTCCTTCGTTGGAGAGCTGTTGGACGGGTTGGGCGTGCGGTGCGGTGTCTGCCAGGACCAGGCTGCCCCAGGGTTCCAGGGTGAGCCGGTGGTCTGCGGGCAGGGGGACGCCGGCGACCAGGTCGTCGACGCCATGGGGGGTCACCGCCTGCGCGGCCTCCCCGCTCCAGTTGTGGACGAAGTGGATCCTCCGCCCGTCGGCCACGCCCGAGAGGACGGTGACCGCGGTGTCGCGGCGCCAGACGGCCGCGACCGGGGTGGGGACCAGGTGCCGCACGAGGTCGGCGCCGAGGGTCCGGTCGGGAACGGTGCCCACGTAGGTGACCCGGCCGAGCCCGTGGGCGCGGGTGGTCACGGCCGGGAACCGGCCCAACTGGGGGTGGACGTAGCGGGCGAGCACGTCGGCGTCGTCCACGAGGAGGTGGTCGGCCCACCACTGCCCGGACGCCCCCGCGCTCACCGGCATGCCGTCCCCGACGAGGGGGAGCGGCGCCCGCAGCGAGGTGAACTCCTCGTAGTGGACGCCGGCGGCCGGCCCCACGACGTCAGGGGCGACCGCGAACCGGGCGCGGGACTCCTCGTCGCCGTAGCCGGTGCGCGGGCCCACCACCAGGTGGCCTCCGGCCGCGGCGTAGGCGGCCAGCTTCTCGAGCTGCTCGGTCGTGGCGACGTAGTACGCGGCGGCGACCAGCACCGGGAAACGGGCGGCCGCCTCGGCGGCGTCCAGGTCGTCCCACTGCTCGGCGTGGAGGATGCGGGCCTGGGCGCCGCCGTGCAGCACGGCGGCGTGGAAGGCGTCCACGATGTCGTGGTACGCGGTGGGCCGGGGGCTGCCGTCGGGGTTGCAGAGCGGCGGGAAGTCCTCGAACGACTGCTTGGAGTCGGTCGAGTAGAGGAGCGCCACGTCGGCGTCCGGGGTGTAGCCGTCGAGGCGGTCGCCGAGGCCGGCGAGCAGGGCACCCAGCTGGGCGACCTCGTCGTAGATGCGGCCGGGCACCTGGCTGTGGGGCAGGACGCCGCCCCAGTAGGTCTCGGCGCCGGTGTGCAGCGTGTGCCAGTGCCAGTACTCGATCATCGAGGCGCCGCGGGCGATGAGGGCGAGCGCGCTCTGCCGGATCTGGCCCGGGTAGGGCGGGAAGTGCTGCCACCACCAGTTGATCGACTGCAGGTTGGTCTCGGTGACGAGGAACCGCTCCTGCCGCAGGGCGTAGCCGCGGTCGCCCAGCTCGAGCAGGCCGGCGACGCCGGTGCGGATCCAGTGGTCGGGGCGAGTGAGCTGCAGGGCGAGGTCGAGGTGGTCCTCGACGCCGTGGTAGGCGTTGAGGGCGGGCACGTCGAGGCCTCGCACCACCTGCTGCTCGTGCACGGCCGGCCGGTCGAGCGCGACGCACGTGGTGACGAACTGGTCGTCCCGCGCGTACTCCCGCACGAGGTCAGCCTGCCAGCCGATGAAGCCGCTCACGACGTGATTCTGATAACGGCGCCAGGCGAGTCCGTACTGGGGCTGCAGGTTGCCGTCCGGACGCCAGAGCTCGGCCCAGTCGCCGAGGCGGTGTGACCAGTACGCGAGGCCCCACGCACGGTTGAGGGTCTCGACGTCGCCATAGCGCGCCTTCAGCCACTCGACGAACCCGACGAACGTGTTGTGGTTGTGCAGCAACATGGCGCCCGGCTCGTTGTCGACCTGGAACCCCACGACGGCGGGGTGGGCGGCGTGACGACCGACGATGGCCCGGATGACCCGCTCGGCGTGGAACCGGAACGCGGCGTGGGTGATGTCGACCTCCTGCCGGCGGCCCCATCCCTGGCGCCGCCCGGTGGCGACCTCGCCGGCGATCTCGGGGTAGGTGTGCCACAGCCACGGCGGCACGGCGTACGTGGGCGTCCCCAGGATGACGTCGATGCCGCGGGTGTGGGCGCCGTCCAGGACGGGCTGGAGCCACCCGAGGTCGAACTGGCCGTTGCGAGGTTCCCACGTCGACCACACCGACTCGCCCACGCGGATGACGTTGAAGTGGGCGGCACGCATCAGGTCGAGATCGCGGTCGAGGTCGAGGTGCGGCTGGTACTCGGCGTAGTAGGCGGCGCCGAACCCCAGCGGGTGGTGGTGCGGCGCTGCAGCGGTCACGGCGGATCCTTGCGGGAGGGTTTACGTTAGCGGAAACGTTACCGGTAACAGTTTGGGCGGCGCAAGGGTTTCGAGCGATCGTGTCCGAGGGATTTCAGGGTGAGGAGAGACCGCCGCCCGGGCGTCCGGTCGAGGCGCGCGGGACCAGTTCCGCCACGGGCATGCCGAGGTCGGGAGGCCCGCCAATTCCCTGGAGCGCGAGCAACGCGTGCACGGTGCTGCGTCCCATCCGCGGGAAGTCGACCGCCATGGTGGTGAGCGGCGGCCAGTAGTACGCGGTGTCGGCGATGCCGTCGTAGCCCGAAACGCTCACGTCGTCGGGCACCCGGACGCCGTGTCCCTGCAGCCAGAACAGCGCCCCGAGCGCGAGCTGGTCGCTCGCGGCCACGATCGCGGTGGGGGCGTCCGCGCGGGGGTAGGACGCCATCGCCTCATAGCCGGCGGCGGCGCCCCACAAACCCTCCGTCTCGCCGCAGTTGAGCAGTCCCCGTCGGGCGATCACCTCGCGGTAGGCCTCGCGACGGTTGCGCTCGGCGAGCCACGACAGGGGGCCACCGATGTGGAAGAAGCGCTCGTGGCCGAGGTCGGCCAGGTGGGTCACGACCCGCGCGAAGGGGTGCTGGAGGGTCAGGTCATCGCCGGGCTGCAGCACCGGTTCGGCCTCGACGACCCACGGCACCTTGAGGCGCTCGAGTTGCAACAATTCGAGCACCGGGTCGGACGGCGAGATGACCACCACCCCCGCCAGCGTCGTCCGGTTCATCAGGCGCACCGCGTTCCTGAGTGAGACGGCGTCCTCGGGGTCGACGCGGAGGATGTCGAGGATGTACCCGGCCGATCGGGCGGCCTTGGCCGCGCCGGCGAGGATGCGCTGGGGCGCCCAGTCGTCGAGGTCGAAGACGAAGGCGCCGATCCGGTGCGACTTCTTCGTGGCGAGCGCCTGGGCCATCTCGTTGACCTGGTAGTCGAGGGCGTTCATCGCCTGCTCGACCCGCTCGCGGTTGTCCGGGCGCAACGTCTCGCCCCGGAGGTATCGCGAGACGGTCTGGTGGCTGACGCCGGCGCGCTCGGCGACGGTGTAGATCGTGGCGGGCCGGCTGCGCTCGCCACGAGCGGCCGGGCCGTGGGTCGCCATGCTGGCCTGCGCCTCCTCTTGGACGCCGTGGGTCCACCCGGAACGTTACCGGTAACGCGGCGACTCCGGAAGCCTGTGCCCGCGCGGACGGCTCACACCCTCAGCCGACCCGCTCCCCGGGAGCCGACGCGGTGGCGGCCAGGAAGGCGGGCGGGGCGAAGCCATGGTCCGCGAACGCCGTGGCGACGGCGTCCGCCACCTGGGAGACGGCGTCGGTGTCGACGAGCGCGATCGCCGACCCGCCGAACCCGCCACCGGTCATCCGGGCCCCGAGCGCGCCGGCGCGCCGGGCGGCGTCCACGGCGACGTCGAGTTCGGGGCAGCTGACCTCGTAGTCGCCGGCCAGCGAGGCGTGGGAGCCGTCAAGATCGGGCCCGATCTCGCGGAGGCGTCCGGCCGAGACGAGGTTGACGACGCGGCGGACGCGCTCCTGTTCGGTGAACACGTGCCGGGCCCGCGCGACTTCGACGGGATCGTCGAGCCTGGCCAGGGCGGCGGCGGGGTCGTCCACCTCGGACGGCGTTCGGACGCCGAGGCGCTCGGCAGCCCGCTCGCAGGCCGCCCGACGGCTGGCGTACTGGCCGTCGGCGAGCGCGTGCGGGGCGCGGGTGTCGATCACGAGGATGGCCAATCCGGCCGGGTCGAGGTCGAGCGGAACCTGGCTCACCGTGGCGTCGCTGCTGTCGATGAGGAGCGCGTGGCCGCGCGTGCTGCGGAGGGCGGCGGCCTGGTCCATGCCGCCGGTCGCGGCCCCGGCGACCTCGTTCTCCGCGCGGACGCACGCGGCGGCCAGGCGGGCTCGTCCCGCATCGTCGACGCCGAGCGTCCCCTGGTTGAAGACCTCGTCGAGGGCCAGCGCGACCGCTGTCTCGAGGGCGGCCGAGGACGACAGGCCGGCCCCCAGGGGCACGCAGGACGCCAGGGCCGCGTCGAAGCCGCCGATCGGCAGGCCCTCGTCGCGCAGCACCCACGCCGGTCCGCCCGCGTAGGCGATCCAGCCGGACGCGCGGCCGGGACCGAGGTCGTCCACGGATCCGGTCCACTGGGCGTCCGGGGCGAGGTCCGAGACCAACCGTACCGAGTCGTCGGCGCGGGGGGCCAGCGCGACGAACGTCCGGTGGGGCAGGGCGAACGGCAGGCTGAACCCGCCGTTGTAGTCGAGGTGTTCGCCGATCAGGTTGACCCGCCCCGGCGCCGCCCACACGCCGGCGGGCGCCGTCCCGTACGCGGCGACGAAGAGGTCTGAGGCGCGGCGGACGCCGTCGGCGTCGTCCCAGGCGGGCAACAGCGGGGCATGGTTCGGCATGGCCAGCAGCCTAGTGCTGGTGGGCGCCGCCCGGGACGGGTTGGGCGTGCGCCCCATTGGAGCCACGACCGAGACCGTCGGCTGCTAGCCGGCGGCTGTCTCTCCGACCGCCCGCCGGAGCAGTGCCGCGATCGTCGCCTCGATGTCGTCGTTCCACGTCGTGATGGCGTACGCGGTGGGCCACACCTCGCCCTCGTCGAGCTTCGCGAGGTCCTCGAAACCGAGGTGGCCGTAGCGGGTCTTGAACTTGCCGGCGAACTGGTAGAAGAACACCACCTTGCCGTCGAGGCAGTAGGCGGGGAACCCGTACCACGTCTTGCACGTCAGGTGCGGCAGGTCCCGCTTCACGAGGGCGTGCAGGCCCTCCGCGATCGCACGGTCGTGATCGTCCATGGCGGCGATGGCGTCCAGGACGTCCTGCTCGCCGTTCTTGCCCGCCCGCGTGCGCCTGCGTTCCGCGGCCACCTGCTTGACGGCGGCCCTCTCGTCAGCGGACAAGCCGCTTTCTTTCGTGGCCATGGGGCGATGGTGCCACGGCGGTCGGGCTCGCGCCAAGGGCGCCAAGTCAGGCGGCGTGCGGCCAGTGAAGGTCGATCCGGCTGGGAGGTGGAACAGGCGGAGGCGGCAGTTCGTGGCTACCGTCCTGGTCGACGCGGTAGCGATAGCCCAGCGGCGACGTCCAGTGGAAGAGGCCGGGAGCTGGTTGGTCGAGACGCCACCCGGCGTGCGTCTTGGCGTTGTGGGCTCGGCGCGCGAGCGGGCCCAGGTTGTCGGGGCACGTCTGACCCGGAGGGGCATCGAGGCCGTGCTCGTAGGGGCGCGTGTGATCGAGGTCCAGGCCGGTGGACGCGCGCGCGGACCAGGGGAAGACGTCGTAGGGGTGGCGCCAGCGCACGATCCGGGCGATCGCCACCGGGGTCTCGTAGCTGTCGACTGCGGGGTTGTCAGCGAGATCGACCACGGGCCTGACGACGACGCGGTCATGGCCGAGCCACTGCCTGACCTGCTGTTCCAGCACGGGACCGAGCTGCTCGCACCGTCCCACCTGGGAGCCGGGGGCGAGGTGGATGACGAGCTCGGCGCAGGGCCGGGACCGCCTGGGTCGGGGGGTGGGGTTGCCCGCGGCGTTGCTGCCCCCGGGAGCCTCGGCGTCGGGGCCGGCGAGCAGCGCGCTGGCCTGCTCGGGCCGCGCGAGGACGCCGAGGGCTGTGGCGCGGAGCACGTCCAGGTCGTCGGTGTGGCCGCCGAGGGCCAACTGGCCGGCGAGTTGGGTGAGCGAGTGCCACAGGCGGTGGGCGTCCGCGGCGTCGGTGCGGGCGACGACCAGCGCCGTGCCGTCGCCGTGCTGACGCACGCGGACGAACCGCTCGGCCTGCGCCTTGGTGGCGCGGCGGGCGGCGAGGGCGACGTCGGCGCGCACGATCAGCCCGGCGAGCTTGCGCTTGAGCCGGCCCCACGGCAGGCGGCCCAGGGCGGGTTCGAGTCGCCGGTCGACCCAGGCGGCGGCTTCGCGGGACAGCCCGGCGGCCCGGGTGGCGGCGACCACCTGCTTCGCCTGCCACACCCGCGCCCGACCCTCCCTGGTGGCGGCCCAGACCGCGGGGTGGCGATGGACCAGGTCGAGACTGTCGGCGATCATGATGCTGGCCGACGTGATCGTCGTCCTCAGTTGCGGCGCCAGTTCGGTGGCGAGGTGCTCGGCGACCAGCGGGGTGCCCTCCCCACCCGCGGAAACCAGACGATCGTGGCCGGGGAGCGTCGGCCCGGTGGCGGGCATCGCGGCGTACGCGGCGGCCAGGCGCACGACCAGGTCGACCTGGCGGACCTGCGCCGCATGCTCGGTGGCGAACGCGCCCGCCAGCGCGTCCACCAACGTGCGTGCGCCCGGCGACTGCTGGGGTCTCCGCACCACTCCGTCGTCCATGACCACCACGGTAGGACGCGCCTCCGACAATTTACGAACAAGCATCTGATTTCCTGTGTCTTCATCCCTGTCGCCGGGCCTGTCCGAAGAGGCGGAACCACCCGGCGGCCCGGCCACGACACAAGGACCGTGGGTTCGCCGACGAACCCCACGACGCAGGGACTCGGAGGCCTACGCTCACGCTATGAAGACGTGGCGTGCCGCCGCTGTTGCGGCCCTGGTCGGGATGCTCCTGCTGAGCAGCGGGCGCGACAGACGCTCATCACAATCCACGGTGTAGCTGGGGCCTGAATCCGCCGGTCTCGAGCAGGCTGCGGGCGATGTAGTTGGTGAGGTTCCGGAAACCGAGCGCGGAGCCGCGGAGGTGCTCGAGGCGGCCGTTGATGGCTTCGGTCGGGCCGTTCGATGTGCCTGGCCGGTCGAAGTAGGCCAGAACGTCAGCGGCCCGCTGTTTCAGGGTTCGGCCGAGGGTGCGGAGCTCGACGAGCGCGGCGGGCGCGCCGCTGCTGAGGCTGGTGATGAGCTTGGTCATGAGGTCGCGCCCGCGGGCGGGGTCGGGGTCGCGGTAGGCGGTGATCATCCGCTGGTAGGCAGCCCAGGTGACCTCGACCTGGACGTGGGCGTCGTCGGCGAACAGGGCGTCGAGGCGGGTCTTCTGTTTGTCGGTGAGCAGGCTGGTGCCGGTGTGCAGGGTGCGCCGTGCCGAATAGAGCGGGTCGCCGGCACGGCCGCGGTGGCCGTGGAGGTCTTGCTGGATGCGGCGGCGGCACCGGTCGAGGGCGTCGCCGGCGAGCCTCACGACGTGGAAGGGATCCATCACCGCGACCGCGTCGGGCAACTCCTCGGTGGTGGCGGTCTTGAACCCGGTGAACCCGTCCATCGCGACCACCTCCACCGCATCACGCCACGCCTGGTCTCGTTCAGCCAGCCAGGTGGCGAACACGCTCTTGGAGCGGCCCTCGACCATGTCGAGCAACCTCGCCGGCCCCTTGCCGGTGCGGGGACCGGTGAGGTCGATGATCACGGTGACGTACTTGTCTCCGCGGCGGGTGTGGCGCCACACGTGCTCATCCACGCCGATCGTGGTGACCCCGTCGAACCGGGCCACATCGTTGATCAGGACCCGCTTGCCCTCGGCCAGGACCGCGTCGTTGGCGGTGTTCCAACTGACGTCCAGTCCTTCGGCGACCCTGGCCACGGTGAGGTGCTGCACCACGATCCCTTCCAGCGCCCACCGCAGGCCACGCCGCGACAGCCTGGCCTTGGGCTCGGCGGCCCGGCTGGTGTCCTGACGCCACACATGCGAGCAGTCGGCGCACCGGTACCGCCTGATGATCATCTCCAGCACGGTCGGCCGCCACCCGAGCGGTTCGTGAGCGAGCCGACGCACCACGGTGTCACGCAGCAGGCCGTGCTGGCCGCATCGGTGACACCAGTCGTCAGGCTCCACAACCCGGCAAGCGATGACCGCTCGTTCTGGTTCGACTCGTTGGCCGACCGCGACGAGCCCCAGCTCGTCGAGCCGGCAAAAGGTGGTCAGGTCAGGGGCAGCGAAGGTAGCGTCGGGCACGTCGAGGTCTTCCAGATGGTTGGCGTGAGAACCTCCATCCTCGGAAGACCTCGACCCCTACCCGGTGACCGACGCGCCGACCACGATCACACCGCACCTACACCCCCGATTGTGATGAGCCCATTATCTTTTGCGGTACACGAGCGAGTTCGCGGTTGACAACCTTGCGCCGGCGGACCGCAAGACGATCTCCGTTCCACGGGCCAAGTTCAACTACAACACCCAGACATGGGCGACAGGGAAGTACGACCTCCCATTCACCGACGGTGACTTCGTCATCCTGACGCCGACCGACCTGCTCACCAAGGACGACACCTGGATCAACCAGTCCGACATGTTGAGGTCGTTCGATCAGCTCCCCGACGTTGTCAGGAACGACCAGCTTCGGGCCGACGTGACCAACTACCTGCGCATGCGTCTTACCCGCAGATCTTCTGAGCGCGAGCAGCGCGAGGTGCGCAGGCGGGCCCTGCTCCAGTTCCCCGAACTCATCGACTGCTACATCAAGCTCAAGGAGGACACCGGCGAGCAAGCAGTCGCGATCAGCCGAGACAAGGTTGACGATACCCAGGAGATGTTGCACGACCAGGTGCAGCGAGCGGCGCGTGACCTTGCTGAGAAGACCAACCTATTCGCGAAACCATGGACCTCGTACGACGAAGCGCTCCAGGCGATCGAGACTTTCAGGGATTACGTCGAGAACCAGGACGGGTGGCGCGTCATCAACCGCGGCCACGGCAAGGGCTTTGCGAATGAGGCGGAGGTGCAGGGCTTCTTCGGCCTGTTGCTTCAGCCCTCCCGCTTCGACGTGAATCGAGAGGCAAACAACGGCCGCGGACCCGTCGACTTCAAGATCTCCATGGGGTTAGACAGCACCCTGATTGAGTTCAAACTCGCCAAGAGCAGCTCCCTTGAGCGCAACATGGAGCGTCAGGTTGCGGTGTACGAGAGGGCCAACAAGACGAACTCCTCGGTGTTCGTTGTCATCGGCTACACCCAGACCGAGATAACAAGGGTGGCCCGGGTGATGACGAAGCTGGGGCTGGATCAGCCAGGTGCGAGGAAGGTCGTCGTTATCGACGCATCACCGAAGGCGTCAGCGTCGAAGGTGTAACGCACGCCCTTGGTCCCGCTGGATCGGCCGCGCTGCGGCCACCAGACTCGGCGCGCCCGATTCTACGCGTCACTCGGATGCCCAACGGGTCGCAGGCGGCTACGGGCGGGCCTCCACTGACTGGTGCTGGCCCGGTCATGTTTCTGACAGTCATGGACACGGAGAACCCGCCCCAGCATGGGGATCCGCAGCGCAGGGTTAGATAAACACCGGGGGCGACTTTCGGTACAACGACAAGTGGGACAAGGACCCCAACGACCCGGACCTCGGCGAGTTCGTGGGCAGCGACGATCCCGCGCGCCACACCAAGTGGATGAAGTTCATGTACCCCCGGCTCCAGATGATGAAGGCGATGCTCAAGCCGGGTGGTGTGCTGGCGGTCTGCATCGACAGCCGTGAGCTCTTCCACCTCGGCCAGATGCTCGATGAGCTCTTCTACGAGGAGAACCGGCTCGCGATCATCAACTGGGAGAAGACCGCAGCCGCCCGTGCTGACAAGACACACGTGACCACAACGACCGAGTACATCTTGGTGTACGCCAAGAATGCAGAGCGGGCAAAGACTGCTTCGTTGGAGCGGTCCGAATCCGACAACCGTCGATACGGCAACCCCGACAACGACGCACAGGGGCTCTGGCGCGAGGGAAACCTGACCGCGCGCACCTGGTCCGAAAGCGGGGACTTCGCCATCCAGTCTCCCTTCACCGGCGAGCTGCACTATCCCGCCGGGGAAGGCGCCTGGCGGCACCCGAAGCGCAACATCAAGAAGTGGCTTGAAGAGTGGGGTTCGGAGTATCAGGAGAAGTCGCTCAATGACGGCCACGTACGTGGCTTGGTCATCAAGGACGGCTTCAATGGTGAGGTTGCCCAAAAGGCTAAGTCCCGCCTCGCCGAAGAGAACTGGCCCTTCATCTGGTTCGGTCACGATGGCAGAGGTCGGCCACGCACCAAGACCTATCTTGAAAAGATCAAGAAGGGCAAGGTGGCCGTCACCTACTGGAGCGACGAGCAGCACGATCTTCCCGAGGAACTTGGGTCAACATCCTGGGATTATGAGGATTCTGGTCGCACGAGCGACGGTCTCGCCGAGCTAACCGCGTTGGTCGGATCAGGACATGGCTTTACAACAGTGAAGCCACTGAAACTGATGATGAAGATCATTCAGCTGTGGGCGCCCCCAGATGGAGTTGTCTTGGATCCCTTCGCGGGATCGGGGACGACGGCCCACGCGGTGCTCTCATTGAACGCTTTAACCGGCTGTGATCGCCGCTTCATCTTGATTGAGCAGGGAAGGCCAGAGAAGGGCGACTCCTACGCCAAGACTCTTACCGTAGACCGGCTGAAGCGGGCCGTGAATGGTGACTGGGCCAACGGCAAGGGGAAGCCACTGGGCGGCGGCTTCACCTTCAAGTCTTTGGAAAAGAAGGTCGACGCCAAGGCGCTGCTCATGATGGAGCGCGACGAGATGATCGACACGGTCATCGCCTCGCACTCATCGACGGGCAGCCGACGTAGTCCAGTCCTGATCCCTGTGCCGGACGAGGCGGCCTACGAGTACCTGGTAGCGCGCAATGTCAACAACGAGGGCATCTACCTCGTGTGGCACGGCGCCGGGTCGAACACCGACCTGACCGAGGAGGTTTACGAGGACATTACCGAGGAGGCCGACGCCGCCGGGCTGGCTCCGACGTATCACGTGTACAGCCGGCGTAACCTCATCGTCACTGACGACGTGGTGTGGTACCAGATCCCCGACCGCATCCTGTCCGACTTCGGTCTCGATCTCCGTACCGAGTCGTTCATCGAGGAGTCCTGATCGTGACCATCGAGCTTTTCCAGTTCCAGCAGGAGGCGGCGTCGCAGATCGCCGACCGGTTCATCGACTACCACAGCGACCCGATCCCCTATGGCCGCGGGGCCAAGCGGCGCGACGTGCCCTTCTACCAGGCGCTCTCGTCGATTACCGGCTCTGGCAAGACCGCGGTCCTCGCCCAAGCCGTGAGCGAGATCGTGGCCATGATGGAGGTGCCGCCGGTCATTCTGTGGCTCTCCAAGGGCAAGGTGGTTGTGCAGCAGACCTACGCCAACTTGGCCGACGGCGGGAAGTACAAGCACTTGCTGCCTGACACCACGGTGCGGCTGCTCAGCGAGTACGACCCCGAGGACGTGGCCAATTCCAAGGAGTCGCTGCTCTACTTCGCCACGGTCGGCACCTTCAACCAGCGGGACCGTGAGAAGAGCAACCTGAAGATCTTCGCGGCCGACACCGACACCATCGAGTCGACGAGGTGGGAGGCGCTGAAGGGCCGCGAGACAGCCGAAGGAGTGCGTCGCCCGCTGGTCGTGGTCTACGACGAGGCCCAGAACCTGAGCGACCAGCAGACAACGCTGCTGCTGGAGCAGCAGCCGGCCGTCTTCCTGCTCGCCAGCGCCACGTTGCGCTTCCCGGCGCAGTTCTCCACCGAGGTGATCGACCCGCTGCGCTCTCAGGGGGACTACGCCACGGAGGACCTCATCACCACCGTCCCCTCGGCCACGGTGGTGGCCTCGGGTCTGGTGAAGGGCATCATTGCGCTGGATGGCCTGAACGCACCGATGCAGGAGACGGTGAGCGAGATGCTGGCCGACCTGCGCGAGGCTGAGGCGGCGGCCGATGCCCAGGGCTTGGCCTTCCTGCCGAAGGCGATCTACGTCTGCAACACCAACATGGTCGCCGATGACGCCGGCATGAGCGACGACCCGAAGCAGGTGTTTGAGCAACGGCAGGCCCCTCCCATCCTCATCTGGCGCTACCTCACCGAGCAGTGCGGCATCCCCGCCGACCAGGTGGCGGTTTACGCCGACCTCAAGACGCACAAAGACTTCCCGCTGCCTCTGGACTTCAACCTGTATACCGGCGGCGACAACGACTACGAGGAGTTCGTGGCCGGCGACTACCGGCACATCATCTTCAACCAGACCCTCCAGGAGGGCTGGGACGACCCGAGCGTCTACTTCGCGTACGTCGACAAGAGCATGGACTCGACGGTGCAGATCGCCCAGATCATCGGGCGGGTGCTGCGCCAGCCGGGCGCAACGCACTACGAGGCGGACCGCTTGAACACCGCGCACTTCTACGTTCGCGTCGATCGCAACGACGCCTTCTCTCAGGTGGTCGAGGACGTGAGGAACGGCCTCGGTGGAAACGCCCCAGAGGTCCGCATCCTCACCTCCCCGCCGGGTACGGAAGACCCTAAGAACCTGGAGCCCAAGGAGACCCGCACGGTACCCCGGACGGGGGTCGACAACCGGGCCGCTGCCGAGCCCGTGGAGAAGGTCCTGGCCAAGGTGCACGACTACACGGGCGACACCGTGAACACGAAGGGTGAAGGGCGGCGCCGCACCGTCCAGCAGGCGATCGGTTCGAACGAGGCAGCGGACACCGACTGGGTGCAGTTCGAGCAGTCCAACCGGGTGAACGCCCGGTGGGTGTTCCGGCGTGAGGTATCGCGGCGCTACCGACTGGCCCTAAACGTCATCGACACCGACGGCGCGAAGTTCGACGCCAAAGTGGGCGTTGGTAGCAGCGCCTACCAGAGCCTCGCGGACAACGCTGCCGAGGCCGTCGACGAATACCTCCGGCACGCGGTCATCAAGCTTCTGAAGCCGAAGCCGTACGAGATCGGCAGCACGCTTGTGCGGACGTCAAGCATGGAGACCTTCAAGAACTCGCTGCATGAGGGATATGACGGCCTCAACGACCTGGAGCTGAAGTTCGCCCGTGCTCTCGACGAGACGGGTTTGCCTTGGGCTCGGAACAGGTCGCAGACGGGCTACAAGATCCCGCTCGTGACCCTCGGTCAGACGTCCTGGTTCTTCCCGGACTTCATCGTGTGGTCAGGGGTGGACGTCCTCTGTGTGGACACCAAAGCGTCGTTCATCATCGAGCCCGAGGCGCGGCGGAAGCTGTTGGCCATCGAGCCACACAAGGAGGTCCAGACCATGGTCAAGGTCAAGCTAGTCACCACCGGTACGTGGAAGACCGACGGGACACAGGACAGCAAGGACGGGTACTCGATCTGGGCGCTTGGTAGTGGGCAGTCGCTGCGCGCTCTGCCCTTCGAGGACCTAGACGCGCTGGCCAACTCGTTCTTGCCTTCGAGCTCAAACTAACTCGCTTCACTCGACTTGCCGCGCTGGTGATCCTTCACGAGCACCACGCCTCATTAGGGGGCAAGGCAATCGAGGAGAGCCATGCAACGTTCGCGACGGACCAACCCCTACCCGTTCACCTGGGAGATCCCGCTTGCGCTGGTCGTCGCGGTGCTCTTCCTGCTGCTGATGGGTGTGCAGCTCGGTCGCTCAGCGGCGAACCTGCTTGCCGGCAACGGGTGGGTCTTCGTCGACCGGTCCGCACTGTTCATCAGCCTGCCCGGAATCGTCAGCGGGCACGCCGACGCGGGCCTGGGCCCGCTGAGCCGCCATCCCGGCCCCGCTGTCTTGTGGGGCTCGATCTGCGCCGTCGAGGGGATCATCCTGGTCATCTGTGCTGCTGGGCTGAAGTGGGGGCTTGGCCGTTGGGGACCCGGCCGGTTGCATGGCGTGGCCACTCGTGCGGAAGCGGAGGCGCTGTTGGGCAGGACCAGACTGCGCAAGCACGCCAAAGTGATTCGGCCGGACTTGTACGGAGCCAGCAGGGAGAGCGGCCGATGAGGCGCCTGCGGCCGGTGGAGGTCGGGTGGCGCCTGGGTGACGCCCGCGAGCCGCGCGGGGGTCAGCTGTGGGTGCCGTGGGATCGGACCGCCGGAGTGATCGGGCCGCAGGGATCGGGTAAAACGCTGGACCTGCTCGCCCCGGCCCTCATCGACGCGCCGGGCGCGGCGCTGACCACCTTGACGAAGGTCTATGACCTGCTGCTCACCTTTACCGCCCGATCCACTCGGCAACGACCGTGCATCGTTCTCGACCCGTTCGGTCTGGTGCCCGGACTACCTGAGGTGGTGTGGGACCCCATCCAGGGCTGCGTCGACCCCCTTGTCGCCGAACGACGCGCCAAGGCGTTCACCGCTGGCACCGTCAAAGGCGCGGTCGCCGGCGGGCACGCCGACGACGCGGCCCGCTTCTACGCGGCCGAGGCCGCCAAGGTGCTGCAGGGCTACTTCCACGCCGCCGCGCTGACTGGGCGGAGCCTCGAGCACGTCCTGTCGTGGGTGGCCAAACCGTTGGCCGCCACCGATCCCACGGAGATCCTGCGCGAGCACCCCCACGCCGCGACCTTCTGGGACGGACTGCTCTACGGGGCGTTGCACGGCGACGACCGAACCGCCGGCAACACCATCACCACTGTCCAACAGGCCATGTCCCTGTTCTTCCAAGAGGACATCCGCCGCCGCTGCGTCCCCGGCCCCCATCGCGCCGCCACCGACATTGCCCAGGTGATCTCCCAGGGCGGCACCATCTACCTGCTCGGGCGCGAAGACCCCTATGCCTCGGCGTCGCCGCTGATGACGGCATTCGCCGAGCACGTTCTGGACACCGCTCTGCAGGCCGCGAACAGGTCGCCGTGGGGGCGGCTGTGCCCACCCTTCCACGCGATCCTCGACGAGCTGCCCTCGACCGCCCCGTTGCCGACCCTACGCACCCGCATGGCCAACGAACGCGCCCTGGGGATCTCGTTCATGTGGGCCGCCCAGG
>WBZM01000871.1_pt1 | contig 35295 bp, 37 predicted proteins | sample 5204271 | NCBI WGS metagenome assembly WBZM01 (sample SAMN12344346, study PRJNA552823) | activated sludge metagenome | biome: Activated sludge suspended growth; feature: Nitrification reactor; material: Wastewater; isolation source: activated sludge from nitrification reactor of wastewater... | reverse complement strand
GTCGAGCGGATGGTCGCCGACCCCGAGGACTGGTCAGCGTTCGACGAGGCGCTCTTCATCCGGCAGCTCCACGAGGCTGGCATCTCAGAAGACCTCGCCGCTCGGCGTGCCTTCTTCAACGCCGAGGTGATGACGAGAGACGTGCAAGAGCGGGAAGTCCGGTCCGAGCTCGACGCGCTCAGCTCCGTGCGGGCTGATCTGCACCAGATGTGGCACACCCGGTTCGAAGCCGAGCGCGCCGCATGCGACGAGTCCACAGCGTCGCTTCCGGGTCTGTACCCACAGGTGATGTCTGCCGTCGAGAGCCACCATCAGGCCAACCCATCGCGAGCGCTCCGCGACACGCTGGTGCATCGCTCGGGTCTCGTACACCACCTGGTCGAGGCAGGGCACGCCGGCTGGGTGCGCGACTACCACCGCATTGCTGAGGAGCATCGATGAGCGACTTGGTACCGGCATCTCGACCCCCGGAGTCGCACGCCAACTTCAGACGTGGCCAGTTGCTCGTGCTCCTCGCCGCATTCGACACCCCGATGGCCCTCGACCGGATCGGATACCTCGAGTTCTTCGCCGCGAACCCCCATCTGGTGATTCGCGACGAAGCGGAATCGGTGCGGCTGCAACTCGCCGGGTTTAGCCCGTCGGCGCTCTCGTACCAGTCGGCCCCAGAGCGCTTCGCCAATCGGCGGTCGAGGCTTCGCACTGATCTGTCAGCGCTCACCGCTTGGGGCTACGCAACCGTTTCCGTCGACGAGGGGCGGATCGTTGTCGGCCTGACCGATACGGGTCGTGAACGATCCGGCGAGCTCGTCTCGCTCTACGCGGATGCCTACCGGTCGAGTATCGACCTTGTTCGTCCGTTGTTCCGTCTTTCCCCCACCGCCCTCGCCAAGCGGGCGTCGGAGTGGCTCTCGAAGTCTGATCGTCACCTCGACATCCTGGACGTCGATCTAGACACTCAGCTCCGCTTCGATCTCGACGGCACCCCTACCGAGGAGCAGCCCTGATGGCGAAGATCCGAGTACGCAAGCTGCGGCTCCAGGGCATCGCACGCCCGTACGAGGTCACCTTTGCCGATGAGGAGTCCGGCTCGCCGCGAGCCCTCGCCGTAATCGCCGGGCAGATCTCCACCGGCAAGACCAGCGTCCTCGAGTTCATTCGCTACTGCCTTGGCGGGAAGGACTTTCCCCACCATCCCGAGGTCCGATCCAAGGTTCGATCCGCGTTGCTCGAGTGCGAACTGCAAGGCATGACCTTCGTGATCGAGCGGGCCGCCGTTCTCGGCCCCTCGAAGATCGCCACGGTGCACTCGTGCACCCTCGATGCGCTCGACGAGCCCCACTTCCAACGTGAGCTGGTCGTCTCACCACCCAGCGACGAGAAGTCGCTCTCGCAGTACTTGCTTGATCAGTTCGGCGTCGGCAACGTCGTCCTCCGCGAAGCCCCCACCAAAGAGGCCTCCGGAGTCGACAAGCTCTCCATCAACGATGTGCTCCGCCTGGTGCTCATCGAGAACCCGGACCTTGACAACCGCAACCTCCTCCTGGAGCACAGCACGCCCGTGGTCCGCCTCAAGCACGAGCAGGTACTGGACCTGCTCTTCGGAGCGCACGACAACACAGCAGCATCTAGGGCTGCTGAGGCCCGGAGCCTTGAGGCCCGGATCAGGGACGCTGAGGTCGAGTTGGCCACGATCGAGTCGTTCATGAGCGAGCAGAAAATCCCCGAGAAGGAGGCGATCGACGCAAGGCTCGCCGAGGTCGCCGAGCAGGGCGAAGCGGTCCGCTCAACCCTCGACGAGATCGAGGAACAGATGGATGCTGAGGCTGCCTTCGGCGACCAACAGCGCTCGGCCTACAACGCAGCGGCGGGACGTGCCGCTCGGGCATCGAACGCCATGCGGGATGCCAGCACCCAGCTCGACAGGCTCGTGGCCCTCGGAGCCCAATACGAGCAGGACGTGAAGAAGCTCGTGTTCGCGAAGGAGGCGAGCAGTCTGTTCGACCCGTACTCGCTCCAGGTCTGCCCGTGGTGCCTGCAACCCGTCGATGCCGTCGCGGAGGCGCCCACGGACGGGACGTGCGTCGCCTGCCATCAGCACCTCGGCGATGGCGAGGAGATCGATCTGGACCGGGAACTCCGCTCGGTGCGCACCCGGCAACGCGAGTTGCTCCAGTACGTCGAGGACCTTCAGGCGAGATCGGCGTCCCTCGAGGCAGAGCTGGCCGCAGCAGCCGACGATCAACGCCGGGCCCAGCGCGCCTTCGACGAGGCGATGCGTGCTCGGTTCTCCCCGTTCATGGCTCAGCGCGACGAGCTGTTTGGGGAGGAGGTCAGGTTCGAGGCGGAGTCCCAGGCGCTTCGCCGCCTGCTCGGGATGCACCGATCTCGAGCCGGGAGGCGCTCGGAGCTGGGAAGCCTCCGTCAGCAGCTCGCAGAGGTGCTGCAAGCACAGGTCGATGCCGAGGTGACCAACGTCGAGCGTGCTGACGTCCTCGCTGACCTTCGGGAGCGGTTCGAAGCGATTCTGGGCGAGTTCCACTTCCCGAAGTTGAGCGAGGTGGAGCTCGATAAGCGTTACGTTCCGTCCGTCCGCGGAGTGCGGTACGACCAGCTCGGCTCATCCGGTGCCATGACCCTCGTGTCCATTGCGTGGTACCTGGCGGTCTTTGAGAAGTCGGTTGAGGAAGGCGGTGCCCATCCGGGGCTCCTGATGATCGATAGCCCCCAGAAGAACCTCGTGCCCGCAAGCGGCCAGCATGCCGACGACTACCAGGCTCCTGCGATCGCCCGAGGCGTCTACGAGCACCTGATGCGGTGGGCTGGGACGGAGGCTGGGCGCGGAAGCCAGATTCTGCTAGTCGACAACGAGCCACCCGACTTCGTCAGCGATCACGTGGTTGTCCGCTACACCGGTGACAAGGACGTACCGCCCTACGGTCTCATCGACGACGCCACCGACTGAGTCCACGGTCCTCAGGTCCGCGATCGCACGGGTGCTCAGGGTCGCGGCCGCCTGATCGCAACGGCTCGAAGATCGGAACTTGGTCGACTTCCCTCGGTGAGCCAGCGAACGATCAGTCCCGTGTCTTCGCCGAGTTGCGGTGGCTGCCCGGTCCCAGATCAGGGGGTGGGGCTTCTACCGGGTCTTCTACCGAACCATCCGCAACGGGGGGTCACGGACCGGTACGGACTGGAGAGACCTCTCGGAGAAGGCCCTGCTCAGCGGTATGATTCGGTACACGAGTGTACGGGTCGGGATCTTGATCTGATCGCTCATAACCCGAAGGTCGCAGGTTCAAATCCTGCCCCCGCCACCAACTGGAAAGCCCGGAATCTCAAGGGATTCCGGGCTTTCGACGTTCTCGGCTGCCTCGGGCGTCTACCGGGTCGATCTACCGACTGCAGGTGGCCATCCTTGGGATTGCAGACTTCGCAGGTGGTCGTGCCGGTAGACGTCTACCGGCTGGCGGCGAACAGCTGGCTGAACTTGTCGGCGGCTTCCGCGCCCATGCCCGGCATCACGTGTTGGTAGGTGGCCATCGTGAACCCAGGGTTGGCGTGACCGAGTCGTTCCGACACGACCTTGATCGGAGTGCCCGCCGCAACGAGGAGCGACGCGTGGGTGTGGCGGAGTCCGTGGAAGCAGATGCAGGGCATGTTGAGCCGGAGGACCTGTCGGTGGAACAGCTGGTAGATCGACTCGGGGTGAACCGGGTCGCCTGCGGTGTTGGTGAAGATCGGGTTGTTGGTGCCGACCGGGTGGCCGTCTCGCTGTTGGCGGCGCCGCCACGCTCGGAGCACTCCTTCGGTATCGCTGTCGAGGTCGATGCACCGTCGGCTTGTTCGGGTCTTCACGGCGACTTCGACGGCGCGCCCGGAGACGACCTGACGACTCCGGGCGATGGAGAGCCGATGGGTGCTCTGGTGCCAGTCGCCCCAGCGGAGCCCGGCGAGCTCCCCGCGCCGCATGCCGGTGAACGCGGCGAGGTGTAGCGCCGGGTGCAAACGCAGGTGCCGGGTGGCCGCGAGGAACTCGGCGAGCTGTTCAGCGGTCCAACATTCGGGGCCGCTGCGCTGGCGCAGCCGAGACCGGGGCGGCTGTGCGCCGAGTGCGGGGTTCACAGTGACGAGGTGTTGGCGCACAGCTTGGGTGAACGCGGACCGGATGACGACGTGGACGTCGTAGACCCTCTTGGGTGCCAGCCCGGCCTGCTTCACGCCGCCGGTGGTGAGCAGGTCGTTGTAGAGACGGCCGAGGTGCTCTGATCGGACCGACCGCAGCGGCATCGAGCCGAGCACCGGGTTGATGTAGTGCTCGATCATCCACTCGTAGCGGTACGCCGTGGTGGACTGGAGCCGTTGTCGGCGCATCGGCATGAACCGCTCGGTCAGGTATCGGCCGAACCTGAGCTGTGTCGCGACCACGTCCCCCTCTGCCTCGTCAATCGCGTCGAGCCGAGCGGCGATCGCTTCCGCGTCGGTTCGACTGTGACCCGCCGGGTGCCAGCGACGGCGTTCTCGCCCGGTGGCGGGGTCGATGCCGTCGTACGCGACGACGTAGAAACGGTTCTTGCGTTCGATGATGTAGGCCATGCCGTCTCTGATCGGCACGTGCTCGCTTCGGAGCCAACCCGACGAGCCCGCCGTCGGTTCGGCTCGTGCACCGACATCGTGCGCGTGGCCGACGGCGAGAGGCGTCGCCCCCATCGACAAACGACCTGATCGGCTCGATCGTTGAGTATTGGCTCAACGCCGACGCCATGGACCTCATTACGCAGCTCTAGGTCGGCGCGACCAGCGGTGAAGTGTAGGAGCGGCGGCCCGGTGCCGATGCTCGAGTCACGAGGGGGCACCAGTAGTCCGGGGCTCGGCAGCTCGGACGATGTCGGGGAGCTGCCAGGACTTCGTGGAGAGCGCAGGCTGGGGGCCGTAGAAGCGCATGAGGACTTCGAAGCTGTGTCCGCTGCTGGTCGGCAGCCAGTTCGATTCACGGCCCGCCAGCGCGTTGGGCCCGATGTGCAGGTCGACAGTGCCGTCGTCGTTCGTCTGCAAGCCGGGTGACGTGGAGGATCTACTCGGTCGTCCGACTTCGCGGATCAATGCGTGGGTCTCGCGGTCGTAACCGGTGAGCGACCAGTACAGATCCACGGGCGCATCAGCGGGAACGGTGAGCTGGTAGTCCAGGCTGCCGTGGAGAGGTGCACCCGTGTTGTCGCGGGTGGCCATCAGGTAGAACTGGTCGGCCCCCGTGTGCTCGGTCGTTGCGAACGCCCAGTAATAGGCGGCGCTGCGGGCATCGACCGGGTAGGAGTCCGGATCAGTGAACCCGCTGCCGGCGGCAGTGGCCAGTTCGGTGTTCGACGGAAGCGCCCACGCCGTACCAGGGAAGAAGGGCTCGGCGAAGAAGCTCTCGTACTGGGCGTCGAGGAACCTGCGAGCCTCTCCGATGGCCTCTCCCAGCAGCTCTTGGCCCGCCGCGGTCGGGGCGAACTCGCTGTCCTTGGTGATGCCAACTGAGCGGAGCATGTCGATCATCGCCCGGTCACGTTCTTGCCATGGTTCGCTCTTCACGAACCGGTCGAGCAGATCGTAGAAGCGCACATCGAACGGGATCGTCGCGTCGAAGAGCACGTCGGACATGTCGTGGAATGCTGTCGGCGGCGAGGTGACGGAGTCGTCGTAGCGGTAGAGCTTCACGCCGTCGAGTGCGTAGTCGACGGCGGTGGATACATCGGCGTCGCTTCCGCTGCGGATGCTGGAACGGAGCAGCGCGTACGCGCGGTTCGTCGGGCAGGCGAGCTCGAAGAACCCGGCGGGGGCCGGCTCGTCCCAGCCCGGCGGGGTAAGGAGGTAGCGACCACCTTCACCGACGTCGCGCCCGGTGCTGCCCACGTCCCCGAGGGGGACCTGCCAGGCATCCATGACCGATCCGATGATCGCCGCGTCGTCGGTGGCAGCGGGGATATCCAGCACGACGGGGCCCTCGTGCACGGAGATGAACGGCATGAGGGAGATCGCGTCGGGATTCGGGGTGAGGGTCTGGTTGTGCCAGTCGAGCGGCCGTGACCAGTACGCGATCTCGTTCGAGTCGCAGCCAGCACCGAGAGCTGCCTCCGCCATGACGAGGAAGTTGACCGCTGGCGTTCCCCAGATCGCCGCCTCCACAGCCCGCCGGAGCACCGTCGCCGCATGTACGTCGACGTGCACGTTGTCGGCCATGTCACCCCTTCTTCACGGATCGGACCTCCGAGCCTCTGGTGAGGAGGTCGTAGGGCAGTACCTTGGTGGCACACGACAGTAGTGTACTTGACAGTACAGAATCACTCTGGAATCATCTCTGATGGATGGTGACGCCGCAGTTGAGTCCCGAGGATCGGCGCGCTCGCGCCGAGCAGGTCAGTTGCGCCGACATCGTGGACGCCCTGGGCAGACGCCACCGGCACCGGGCTCACCTCCTGGACCTTGTCAGCCCCACCCCCGGCAGGCTGCTCTTTGGCCCTGCTGTGACGATCTCGTTCTTCCCGACGTGTGCGGCTGCGCTCGACCCTGCGGTTCACAACTTCCGGTCGTTGTTCCGCTCGGCCGTCGGCGACGAGCCGGAGGGGAAGGTGCTGGTACTCGCGTCTAACGGCCATCAGGGCGTATCGGTCGGTGGCGGGACAAAACTCGGGCGCATCCACCACTACGGGCTCGACGGAGTGCTGACGGATGGTCGTCTCCGAGACTTCGCTGAACTCCAGACCTACGAGTTCGCTGCCTACTGCTCTGGCGAGGCGCTGGAGGCGGGCGGCTCGGTGATCACCCCACACCAGGCGAACGTTCCAGTGGTCCTACAGGGAGTTGGCATCATGCCGGGTGACTACATCTTCGCCGACGGTTCCGGGGCCGCCATCATCCCGGGCGCCGAGGTCGACGAGGTCCTGCTCGGCGCCCTCGCGGTTCGCGAGGAGGATGCCGCCTTCCGCGAGCAGATCGCGAACGAGCGTGGGCCCGGTCCGCTGGACACTCCCGGTGCTGGTGAGCGATGAGCGATCTCGGCGCAGATGCAGATGCAGGCGAGGAGGACGACCGACCGGGCGACCGGCTCGGTGGTGGTTCCGACGCATGGGCTGACATGCAGTTGGCATCGGGGGCTCCACAGGATCGCCAGGCGTTCGCCTGTCCGAACTGTGGACACGAGCTGTCCATGTACACGGAGCCGGACGGAGCCAGCCGGGCCGAGAACGTGGCCGCTCGGCTCGCCGACTTCTTCGGGTCCTGGATGTTCATGCTGTTCCTGGCTGTCTCGATCATCGCCTGGTTGGCAGTGAACGTGGTGGTCGGCCTGCTCCAGCCCAGTCCGGCTCTCGCGTTCAGCCAACTCGACATTGCCCTGGCGATCGTGGCTGCAATGCAAGGACCGTTGATCCTGCTCACCCAACGACGGGATTCAGAGCGTGACCGCGCTCGGGACATCGAGATCTTCCACATCGCACTGAACACCGAAGAGGACGTGCACGCGATTCGTGCAGCCATGGAGCAGCAGGGGCGTGGCGTCGGCACATCCGTCGAAACCGATCGGCCTGGCGAAGGGAGCCGATGATGGGCGTGGTCAACAGCGGATTCGGCGGGGGTCCCCGGGCCAGTGACCGACTGCCTCCAGGGCAGACCCTCGCCGAGGACTGGCCCGTACTGACGGCCGGTCCGACTCCGGACATCGCCGAGAGCGAGTGGTCGTTCACCATCACGACCGAGGACGGCGTCGAGCACCGATGGGACTGGGCGGCGCTCCTCGAGGTGGGCGTCGAGGACATCGTGACCGACATTCACTGCGTGACCCACTGGTCGAAGCTCGACATGGCTTGGCGTGGGGTTCCTGTGGAGAGCCTCTTCGAGGACGTCGACACGGCCTACGACTACGTGATGGTCGAGTGCTACGGCGGATACACGACGAACCTCTCGCTCGACGACCTCTTCGACGATCAGGCGTGGATAGCCACCGAGGCCGAGGGAGAGCCGCTCATACCCGAGCACGGCGGGCCGGCGCGGCTGCTCGTTCCACACCTCTACTTCTGGAAGAGCGCCAAGTGGGTCAGTGGGATGCGGATGTTGCCCTCCGACGAGCCGGGCTTCTGGGAGCAGAACGGCTATCACCTTCGAGGCGATCCGTGGTTGGAGGAGCGGTACTGGTGATCGAGCCGATCCGCGCTCGGTGGCACGTCGCACGGCTGGTTCGCAGGTCGGCCGAGACCGAGTCGGCGGTGCGCCTCGTGCTGGAGGTGCCGACCTGGCCCGGGAACCACGCCGGTTCCCACGTCGACATCCGGCTCACTGCGCCGGACGGGTACCAGGCCACCCGTTCGTACTCGCTGGCGTCGTCGGGCGAGTCGACCCGCGTCGTCCTCGCGGTCGACGAGTTGCCTGCCGGAGAGGTGTCCCCCTACCTGGTACACCACCTCGCAGTGGGGGAAGAGGTCGAGCTCCACGGGCCGCTCGGACGGTTCTTCGTCTGGATCCCTTCGGCGGCGGATCGAACTCCCGTCCAACTCATCGCAGGCGGATCGGGCGTCGTGCCCCTGTTCGCGATGGCGGCGGCACGCGAGCGCGAGACCGACGGCGCCGAGTTCCGACTCCTCTACTCGGTCCGGACTCCGCGCGACGCCTTCTTCGCGACGGAGCTCGACGCCCTGACGCGAACCCAGGTCGAGATCGTGCACACCCGCGAGTCACCTCCGGGATCGACTCGCCCACCCGGGAGGCTGACCCGGGACGCTCTCGCGGCGGCCACCGTCCCTGCAGCCCTCGACCCGAGCGTCTACGTCTGTGGGCCGACACCCTTCGTCGAGACGGTTGCCGGATGGCTGGTCGAACTCGGACACGAAGCGGTCAGGATCCGCACCGAGCGATTCGGAGGCGGGTGACGATGCGCGGGCCCTATGACGTACTGGCGAGAGCGCCGCGAACGGCATCCAGGGCCATGTCGAGTGCCATCGCCATGGCTGCTCCGTCTCGCCTGGTCTGCGAGAGCAGGTAGCCGCCCTGCACTGCGGCCATCAGGCCAACGGCCAGCGCGCCGGTGTTCGCGTCCTGGCGCAGCTCGCCCGCTTCCCGCATCCGCTCCAAGCCGTCGCGCAGCCACTGCTCCCAGACCGTGAACGCCTGATCGAGCTTCACCCGAGCGGACTCCGACCGGTCCGACAGCTCGCTCGCCAGTGACCCGATGGGACAGCCGTGGGCTCCCCGGGGCCCGCGAACGCTGACCACGACGGAATCCCGCCAGCGCTCAAGCCCGCGCATCGACTGCAGGTTCTCGAGGAATCGACCTTGGTCGTTCAGGACTCGCTCGATCTGGTACTCCACTACTGCCTCCACCAACTCGGTCTTCGGGGTGGGTCCGAAGTAGTGGTAGATCTGCGACTTGCCGGTGCCGCTGGCATCGATGACGTCATCGATGCTGGTGACCTCGACCCCCTGCATGTAGAAGAGGTCGGCGGCAGCGTCCACGATGCGTTGCCGGGTCGCCGCTCCCTTGGCGGTCAGCCGTCTCGGTGTGGCGGACGGCTGTTCCTCATCCAATGCGCCCTCTCGGCGCGAGCACAGCCCAGGCGGTCATCAGCCCATCCTATCTGGGTGGATGAGCGAGCCCGGGTGGCGCCGGCTGGCGAGGGGCGATCTGCTCGATGGCCACGACGGCTCATGATCCGGAGCTGACGGCTTGGTCGACGACGCCTCGCAGATGGATCCGAGCACGGTGGAGGGCGTCGACGGTGTCGTCCTGGTCGAGGCGAAGCATCTGCGCAGCGTCGGCCACCGACACGTTGTCGATGTCAACGAGTTGCACGATCTGACGCAGCGGATCGGTCAGTCCCGCTACGGCCTCGTCCAGGACTCCGTACAGATCTGCGGTGAACACGTCGTCCTCGGTACTGAGCGTGTTCGCCGGACCCCAGCGGTTCGGCGTGTCGACATGGCGCCCGGCGTCGGGCCCGGCGTCGTAGAAGTCTGGATAGAAGAGCTCAGCGGTGTCGCCGTCGGAATCGGGGGCGGCCCTGCGCAGCTCGGTCCTCGTTTCGTAATCATTGAGGCTTCTCACCACCGGACCGGGGTCACCGAACGAGCGGTCGGTCAGGTCCTGTGCGAGCGTTGAGAGCTCCAGGGCCCCCGGGCCTTGCTCCAACGCTGCGAGCAGGGTCTGCTGCACGAGGTCTTCGGGGGCATCCGGATCCAGGGTCGCTGCGAGTCGGTACAAGCTGCGAACGGTGTCGGCGAGGTCGTCTGGACTGTCGCCGACACCGTCGAACAGGACCGAGAGGTTGTCGGGTACCTCGGTGGGCGCCCGGGAGCCGACGAGGTCGGCGACGGTCTCGACCTGGTCGGCGAACAGTCGACAGTCCGGGCACGAGTTGAGGTGTTCCCGGACGACCTCAGTGTCGCTCTGCGGTAGGAGGCCGGTCTGGAACCGGGTGAGTTGGTCGATGCAGGCCGGGCAGTGCAACTCGGGTTCGTGGGTGTGTTGGGGGGTCACGGCTGATCTCCTGGGTTGGCGTCGAGGGCGGCCCCGACGGGGCGGACAGGTGACTCCGGTGGGACTGGCACGGCACCCTGAGCGAGCTTCAGCCGGGTCCACACATTCATGTTGATGACGACGGCGGCGATCTCCGCGACCTCGGTCTCCGTGAAGTGGGCACGCAAGTTCTCGTGCAGGGCGGGGAACTCCCGATGATCGAACGACGTGAGGCCCTCACAGTACGAGAGCGCCGCCTGCTCGGCCGGCGAGAACATGGCGCTCTCCCGCCACGAGGCCAGATGCGCGATCACCGCAGATGCAACCCCGCGCTGGGCAGCGACCTCGGTGTGCAGGATCAGGCAGTAGGAACACGGGTTCAGCTGCGCCACGCGCAACCTCAGCAACTGCAGCAATGTCGGATCTACCGCCAGCACTGCGGTGTACCCGAACTGCGCTGCCATCTCCTTGGCGATGCCGTGGAAGGGAGTCAGGTCGGGTTCGAAACGAGTGTTGTCGAATCGCAGACCGCCGAGCCCGGGCTTCCAATCCTCGGCGCCGCCCTCAGACATCATTGCGGCGGACCATGCCCGGATCAGTCGGGTCCAACAGCGCTTCGTACTCTGGGTGTCGCTCGATGAAGGCCTGGAACACCGGGCACCGCACCGTGACTCGCCGGCCGTCGACACGGATCTGGTCGAGGACCCTCCGAATGAGCGCCGTGGCCAATCCACGTCGTCGGTACTCCGGGAGGATCGACGTCGCGAGGAGCACCACCCTGCCGTCCTTCTCCACGAACGGAACCGCTCCGAACTCGACGCCGTCCGCCGTGGCGACGAATGCACCGGCCGCGTCGTCTCTTACGATCGAGAACGACAAACCCTCCGGGCGTGGATGCTCGTCCGCAACGACCGAATCGTCCGGAGAGCTGACCGGCGGAATTTGGTCGTTCAAGTACATGTGAGCCGATGAGGGTGGGCCGCCGTGAGTCTGATCGGACATGTGGTGGTCCCGTCTGTGAGAGCTTCAACATCAGCGATGTCGGCGGGCTGACACTAACTGCTGAAACAGTCGTTCGTGATGACAAGGCCGATGGCCGTACCGTCACCCGCTCCCGCCGTTCGGCGCCTGCTGGAGCAGAGTGACCCGCTCGCCGACGCCGGGAATAAATGTACCTTAAAGTACGTTCATCGGCGTACCGGCGCAGCCGGATTGCCGCTCAAGGAGCCACCCCGTGAATCCAGACGCCTACCGCAAGACCCCCGAGTCACTCAGCACGCTCACTGCCACGCAGCGCCACGTGACGCAGCAGGACGGCACCGAGCCGCCCTTCGACAACGCCTATTGGGACCACCACGAGCCAGGTATCTACGTCGACATCGTCTCGGGTCAGCCCCTCTTCTCGTCCACCGACAAGTACGACAGCGGGACCGGCTGGCCGAGCTTCACCGCTCCGATCGACCCCGACACCGTCACGACCAAGACAGACCTCAAGATCGGTAGCGCCCGCACCGAGGTGCGTTCGTCGGGTGCGGACAGCCACCTTGGCCACGTCTTCCCGGACGGCCCGCGGGATGCCGGGGGGCAGCGCTACTGCATGAACTCTGCGGCGCTGCGCTTCGTACCCGCTGCCGAGCTCGAGAACGAGGGCTACGGCGAGTACCGCACCCTGTTCGCCGACATCGACCACAGTTCCGACGAGGAGAACCCAGCATGACGAGCGACACCAACACCCCCGGCGAGGTCACCCTCCAGGAGGGCACCGAGACGGCGATCCTTGCCGGGGGGTGCTTCTGGGGCATGGAGGATCTCTTCCGTCGCCAGCCCGGCGTACTCGGAACCCGCGTGGGATACACCGGCGGGCAGAACGACAACCCGACCTACCGCAACCACCCAGGTCACGCGGAGGCCATCGAGGTCGTCTTCGACCCCTCGACGACGACCTACCGGGACATCCTGGCGTTCTTCTTCCAGATCCACGACCCCTCGACACTCGACCGTCAGGGCAACGACATCGGCTCGAGCTACCGCTCGGCGATCTTCCCGATCGGCACGGAGCAGGAGCAGGTCGCACGCGACACGATCGAGGACGTGGACGCGTCCGGTCTGTGGCCGGCGAAGGTCGTCACCACGATCGAGCCTCAGGGCTCGTTCTGGGAGGCCGAGCCGGAGCATCAGGACTACCTGGAGCGAATCCCGAACGGGTACACCTGCCACTTCCCGCGCGATGGCTGGGTACTGAAATGACCCAGGACTCCACACCGACAACCATGAAGGCCATCGTTCAGGACCGCTTCGGCGACGCCTCGGTACTCAAGATCGAGGAACGCCCCGTGCCTGCGCCGCTGCCCACCGAGGTGCTCGTGCGGGTGCACGCGGCGGGGGTCAATCCGGTCGACTGGAAGACCCGTGAAGGATACGGAATGGCCGGCGTTCTCGGTCAGCCGCCGTTCGTGCTCGGCTGGGACGTGGCCGGGGTCGTCGAACAGGTCGGCTTCGGCGTCACCACGGTTGCGGTCGGTGATCGCGTGTTCGGGATGCCGTGGTTCCCGCGGGCTGCCAATGCGTATTCCGAGTACATCACCGCCCCTTCCCGTCAGCTCGCCAGGATCCCGGAGGGCCTCTCCTTCGAGGAAGCGGCCGCTGTCCCTCTTGCTGCGTTGACCGCGTGGCAGACCTTGGTCGACACCGCCCATGTCCAGGCAGGTCAGCGTGTCCTGGTCACCGCGGCCGCAGGAGGCGTGGGACATTTCGCCGTTCAGTTCGCCCGCCATCTGGGCGCCACGGTGGTCGCCACCGCGAGTGAGCGAAACCACGCCTGGCTCAGCGACCTCGGCGCGGACGACGTCGTCGACTATCACCAGGCGGGTTACGAGGCGCAGATTCGCGACATCGATGTCGCCATCGAGCTTGTCGGAGGTCCTCAGGAGACCGGACTACTCCAGGCGATCCGTCCCGGCGGCCTGATTGTCGCGGTGCCGGGCGGTGTATCCGAAGCGCTGGCTGATCGCGCGAAGGATGCGGGGGTGAACGTCACTGCCTATCTGGTCGAACCCGACGGTGCCGGCCTGGCCCACATCGCAACCCTCATCGAAGCCGGAGAGGTCCGGGTCGAAGTCGCCTCGGTCTATCCCTTCGATGAGGTCGCTCGGGCACACGAGGAGCTGCAAGCCAACCGCACCCGAGGCAAAGTCGTACTGCGCCTCGACGCCGAGGCCCGTTCGTCGTCCGCGACGGCGGCGACAGCCCATCGCCGTGGGCCTGACAAGAACAGGGCCGGGCGCGACCGGGTGGAGTGAGCCGAGGAGCGCGAGCACCGCGATCTGGCGCGAAGAGAGGGAACCATGAGGACCATCGGCATCCTCGGAGCCGGCCAAGTAGGAAGCACGCTCGGGCGCGCAGCGATAGGGGCGGGCTACGACATCGTGATCGCCAACTCGCGAGCACCCGAGACGTTGAAGGACCTTGTCGGCGAGTTGGGCCCGCGGGCGCGCGCCGCACGTGCCACAGACGCGGCAGCGAGTGCCGACTTCGTCATCGTGGCGTATCCGTACGCGCCCACTGACGTCCTGCCGGTCGACGAACTCGCGGGGAAGGTCGTCCTCGACACCAACAACTACATGGCGTGGCGCGACGGGAACTGCCCCGAGATCGACGCTGGACTCACGACCGTTCATGAGCTTCGTCAGGATCAGCTGTCCGGATCTCTGGTCGCGAAGGCATTCAGCCATGTCCAGTTCCACGCCCGCTCTCCGATTCGTGATGCCAACGACACCCTGCCTGGCCTCGTGCGGCTGGCACGACCCCGCGGGGCCCCCGACCGCAAAGCGCTCGTCGTGTCGAGCAACTACACCCAGGCCGTGGAACTGGTCGCGCACTTCTACGACGAGCTGGGCTTCGATGCTGTCGACAACAGCCCGCTGAGTGAGTCGTGGCGGAGTGCTCCCGGCACACCGATGTGGTCACGATCGGTCGACGGACTGAACACCGCTGAGCTCGTCCTCGCACTGCAGCAGGCAGACCGCACCTCGGACTGACCCGATCGATTCCGACCAGCTCCCGACGATGGCGAGCGCGGTGAGAGCGCCGCGGCCGAAGCTCTGCGGTAACCAGCGCATCGGCATCGGTGACCGTCAGCCCGCGGTCATCTGAAGCGTTGCCATGGCTGACGAAGTGGCGGAGACGTCCAAGCTTCGGGCCGTGACCGCCGAGGGCCGCGGCTGTGGCTCGAACCCGAAGGTCAGTCTCACCTGCGTCCTGTGCGCTCATGGCCGGCGCCAGCGATGGTCGGAGGCTGGGCAGTGATGCCCATAGCATCGTCTCGCTGGATCCCGAACGACCGCCTCAGTTTCTACTGTTCCTTCTACTGTGCGGCGCGACACGGGGGTGTACGGGCTAGCACGACGGCGATACGATGATCGACGAAACCCTTGCAGAAGGGCACGATCCGGTACGCAGAGGTACGGGCTGAGGGGCTGAGCAGCGAGCTCATAACCCGAAGGTCGCAGGTTCAAATCCTGCCCCCGCCACCAACTGAATGTGCAGGTCAGGCCCCACTTTTCGGAGTGGGGCCTGCTGCTTGTCTGGGGTGACGTCTACCGGGTGATCTACCGGCTCGGCGGGACCTGGCCCGCTGACCTGGGCGTTCGCTGGAGTCGTGCCGGTAGACGTCTACCGGGCGTGGGCGGCGAGGAGCGCCGCGAACTGCTGCGCGGCGGCGGCGCTCATGCCGGGGAGCAGGTGCTGGTAGGTGTGGATGGTGAAGGCGACGTTGGCGTGGCCGAGCCGTTCGCTGACGACCTTGACCGGTACGCCGTCCATGATGAGCAGCGAGGCGTGGGTGTGGCGGAGGTCGTGGAACCGGATGCGGGCCAGGTCGGGCATGGCTCGCTGGAGGCGGTCGAAGAGCTGGCTGAGCGATTCGGGGTTGACGAACCGGCCGCCGGTGTTGACGAACATCCAGTCATCTGCGCCGTGGGGCAGTCCTTCTCGGGCGAGGCGTCGCCGCCAGCGGGCGAGCACGTCGATGGTGGCGTCGTCGAGGTCGATGCAGCGGCGGCTGGTGCGGGTCTTGACGGGGACCTCGACAGGCTGACCGGCGATGCTCTGGAGGGTGCGGCTGATCGAGAGGCGCTGGTTGGCCCGGTCGAGGTCCGACCAGCGGAGCCCGGCGACCTCGCCGCGGCGCATGCCGGTGCAGGCGGTGAGGTGCAGCGCCGGGTAGAGCCGGTGGTGGCCAGCCGAGGCCAGGAACGACGCCAGTTCGGCGGCGGTCCAGGACCGGGGAACCGTGCGGGTCTGGCGCTTGTGGCGGGCGTTGGCAGCATGGGCGACGTTGCTGTCGACGAGCTGGCGGCGCCGGGCGAGGTCGAGGCCGGACCGGACGATCACGTGGACTTCGTGCACGGTCTTGGGAGCGAGGCCGGTGCGGTGACGTCCGCCGGTGGTGGCCAGCTGGTCGTAGAGGCCGTCGAGGTGGTCGGCGCGCAGGCGCCGGAGCGGGACGTGCCCGATGGAAGGGTTGATGTAGTTGTCCACCATCCACGAGTAGCGGTACGAGGTGGATGCCCGGACGTGGCGACGCTTGGTCGGTAGCCACGTGTCGGTGAGGAACTCGCCGAGGTGCACGGGTCCGCCGCGGCGTGGAGCGGTGCCGGCGGCATCGCGTTCGATGCGCGCCGCCATGGCTTCGGCCTCGTGGCGGTCACCGCCGGCGGGGTGCCATCGGCGTCGCTCCTTGCCCGTGAGCGGGTCGAGGCCGTCGTAGGCGACGACGTAGAAGCGGTCCTTGCGTTCGATGATGTAGGCCATCGCCCGAGCTTGGCCACTTCGGGACCAACCCGACGAGCCTGCTGGTGCCGTGACCAGGGACTTCCACCGCTGGGCGTCGAGTGATCACCGGTCGACTCGATCCGGTCTCTCGTCATGGAAGTGCTTCGCGAGCGATGAGGTCGGCGCCGCGGGTGGTGTTCTCGTGCAGGACGAAGTGGCCGCCGGGGACGGTGATGAGGTCGGCACGGGCTCGCTTCGCCTGGGCGGCGAAGATGTCGGGCAGGAAGGTGTGCTCGCCGGCGACGATCGTGGTGGGACAGGTCAGGTCGGGGAGGTGGTCCCAGGCGTGGGCGGCGCCGCCTGCGGCGGCTGAGACCTCGAAGATCGTCGCTTCGATCTCGGGCCGGCACGCGAGGTGCACACCGCTGGCGTCGACGGTGGTTCCCCACCGGATGTAGGCGTCGAGGGCTTCGGGAGCGAGCTGGGACAGCGGTTCCTTGCTGCGGTAGGTGCCGGTCATCTCGGCGCGTGTTGCGAAGGTGGGTCGCCGGCGCCGCGCCGCTGCGGCCATGGGGTTCTCGTGTTGGTGGGGGAAGGCGTCGGTGGGGAATGCCACGGGCTCGGCGAGCAGTAGCCGGGTCCAGCGTTGGGGGTCGAGGCGGTGCACGAGGATGGCAACGGCACCGCCGAGAGATCCGCCGACGCCGGCGACCGTGGGGAGGTCGAGGTGGTCGAGGACCTCGAGGACGTCGATGGCGAGGTTCTCGAATCGGTAGGCGCCGGGGTGGTCGGGCGCGGTGCTGCCGCCGTGGCCGCGCAGGTCGAGGGCGATGGGGCGGGCGGCCGCGGCGATGCAGTGGGCGATGGGCTCGTACAGCCCGCCGCAGAAGCCGTTGGGGTGCAACAGCACGACCGGTGGCCCGTCGCCGCCCCAGTCGAGTGCCCGGATGGTGATGCCGGACTGGCCGGGGAGGTCGATGACCTGGGGTGGTGGTGGCGATGGTCGGTGCGACATGGGGGGCGCCGTTGGGGTCGCGCCGTCAGGGGATGGCCGCGAGCGATTCGGCGATGGGCTTCCAGCGGGAGAGGTGCTGGGGGTCCTCCGTCCAGGCGATGGCGCCGAAGTAGTTGACGACGCGGGTGGCGAGGCCGGCGTAGCGGTCGGCGATGGCGTCAGCGATGGTGGACCAGGTTCCTTCGGTGACGAAGTGGCGGAGGATGTCGTCGGTGATGACGGCGCTCATCCCGGCGATGTCGCCGGCGCGCTGGTGGTCGCGCAGCGCGGCGGTGGTGCCGGGGTGGCCGATGTCATCGAAGATGAACGCGTAGTTGGGGGTCGAGCCGTAGAAGGCGATCTGGGTGCGGGCGAGCTCGCGCCATCTGTCCCGTTCGTCGGTGGTGTCGCCGACGACGAGGAAGGCGGGGACGATGATCTCGAAGTGGTCGAGGTGGCGGCCGGCGAGCTGCGCGCCGGCGGCGAGCTGCGGTGCGACGGTGTCGGTGAGGTAGGTGCGGGTGTTGAGGGGGTGGACGTGGACCCCGTCGGCGACCCGGCCCGCGAGGCGCAGCATCCACGGGTTGACCGCGGCGAGGTCGATGGGCGGGTCCGGCGCGCTGATGGGCCCGGGGGACCAGATGGGTGGCAGGAGGGTGAGCTCGTAGTGGTCGCTGTGGTAGTCGAGCGGGGAGGCGCCGCGAAACGCGTCGAAGCACGCCCGGACGGCGCCGATGTAGTCGCGGATGCGGGGGCCGGGCGGGTCGAAGGTTGCGCTGTAGCGGCGTTCGATGTGGGCGCGGACCTGGGTGCCGAGCCCGAGGCGGAACCGGCCGTCGGTGGCGTCGGCGAGCTCCCAGGCGATCTGGGCGGTGACCATGGGGCTGCGGGGGAACGCGACGGCTATCCCGGTGAGCAGGTCGATGTCGGCGGCGAGGGCGGCGGCCGCGCACGACAGGTAGGCGGTGCGGCCGGCTTCGGTGATGACGAGCCCGGAGTGGCCGCTCTCGGCGGCGTGCCGGGCGAGCTGCTGGATGGTGTTTAGGCGCGTGCCGCCGGTCATGAGGTCGAGCTTCATGGCGCGCTCCTCACGTAGTGAATGCGATCCGCTGGGTGGGTTCCCCCTGCCACCATCGAGGAATGCTGTTGGGGGCCACTTCGACAGGTCGGGTCATCCACGTCCCCGGGTGCTACTTGATCTCGGCGAGCGCGAATGCTTCGTATTCTGCTTCGGTGTCGACCCAGTCCTCGAACTGGATGACCCCCAGCTCTTCGAAGCGGCGGCGGAGCCATGCATTGTTGGCGTCGAGCAGGCCGAGCTTCTTGCAGTTGGGGACGATCTTGGTGAAGAGCATCTTCTGGAACTCGCTGCGGATGGGCGAGGCTTGGGTGAGCGGGATCGCGACCTTCGGGTCGATGCCGAGGCGGTCCCAGACCTCTTGTTGGAGGAACCGGTCGCGCATGCGGACGGCGGCCTCGAACGCGAACTCTTGGCGTTCGGCAAGCTCGTTGTCGGTGAGCTCGGCGTAGTACTCCTTGAGGCTGAGCACGCCGAAGGCGACGTGGCGGGCTTCATCGGCCATGACGTAGCGGAGGAGCTGTTTGAGGAGGGGTTCCTCGGTGAGCATGTGCATGAACCCGAACGCGGCGAGGGCGAGGCCTTCGACCATGATCTGCATGCCGAGGTAGGTCATGTCCCACCGGGCGTCGGCGACGATGTCGTCGAGCAGCATGCCGAGATGAGTGTTGATGGGGTAGTAGCCCTCGAGCTTGGTGTCGAGGTACTTCGCGAACACTTCGACGTGGCGGGCTTCGTCCATGACCTGGGTGGCGGCGTAGTACTTGGCGTCGATCCAGGGGACGGTCTCCACGATCTTCGCGGTGCAGAGCAGAGCGCCCTGTTCGCCGTGCATGAACTGGCTGAGCGCCCATACCTGGGATTCCATGCCGAGCTGCAACCATTCGGCGTCTCCCCAGGTGGCCAGCGGGGTGTTGGCGACGTCCATCTGGTCGGGCCCGAACGATGGCAGCAGCAGCTTGGCCACCTGCTCGAGGTCGACGTCGGTGTCCCACGGAAGGTCGGTCTCACCGTTCCACTGCGCGGTCTTGGCCTTCTCGTAGAGCTTGTTGAGCCCGGGCCGAGCGCCCTTCTCGTAATCCCAGGTGAAGATGGCTTCCGCGTTGTCGGTGATGGCGTGCACCGCCGAGTCGATGTCGGTGTTGGTCATGGCCAGGATGGCGTCGAGGTCGTTGACGCCCTCGCGGCCAATGAGGTCCTGGTTGGAGGTGGTGGTCATGTTGGGGCTCCTTGGGAGGCGTGAACGACGAGGGTGGACTCTGGTCATGCGCTCTCGCGCTGGCGTTGTGCGAGAGGGGCGAGGAACGCGGCAACAGCTTCGGTGAAGGGGTCGTTCGTGTCGCCGGCGACCATGTGGCCGGCACCGTTGATGTCCACGAACTCCGCGTGGGGGACGGCCCGGCGGAACTCCGCTGCGCCGTCTTCGGTGAGCAGGTCGCTGTGGCGGCCCCGCACGAGCAGGCATGGCACGCGCAGTCGTCGCGCTGCGGCGTGCAGGGCTTCGGGGTCTCGGGCGCTGATCAGGCTCGTGGGGCCGTCGATGAGCTTTGGGTCCCAGTGCCAGCGGTAGCGACCGTCGTCGCCGAGGCGAAGGTTGCGCTTCAAACCGTCGAGGTCTTTGGGGGCGGGGCGGTGCGGGTTGTAGGCGGCGACCGCTTCGGCGACTTCTTCGACCGATTGGAAGCCTTCGGGTCGGTCAGCCATGAAGGCGAGTATCCGGTCGGCGCCGGTTTGCTCGATGCGGGGCGCGATGTCGACGAGGACGAGCGCGTTCGTGATCCCGCCAGGGCGCTGGTCGTGCGCGAGCAGCGCGGTGATCCCACCTAGGGACGCGCCAACGACCGCGGCGATCGGGCCGAGCTGGGAGCGGATCAATTCGATGTCGGCGGCGAACGCCCGTCGGCGGTAGTCACCGTCGGGCGCCCAGTCGCTGTCCCCGTGGCCCCGCAAGTCGACGGCGACGGTGCAGAACCCTTCGTTGCTGAGCCGTTCGGTGGTTCGTAGCCACGCGTGGCGGGTCTGCCCGGCACCGTGGAGCAGGACGACGACGGGCTGGTCCGGGTCGCCTCGCCGGTCAGCCGCGAGCCGGACACCGTCGGTCCCTTCGAGGGTCATCCTCGTCGCCGTGTTGCTCATGAGGCGGGCCGTTCGGCGTGGACGCTCTCGAAGAGGAAGCCGATGAGTTCGGGGTCGTCAAGGATGTTCCAGTCGGGGGCCATGAGCTTGGCGTAACGCTCGAAGTAGAGAAGCTGCTTCGCGACGAGGACGAGCTCACGGGGCAGGCGCACCTCGTAGCGTGTACCGATCCGGACGATGTCGATGAGCACCTGGCCGTAGGAGATCTCCGACAGCGGCTTGGCGAGGATCGGTTCCACGATCTCGGCGATGTCGGCCGACGCCTGGTCGAGGTCAACCGGCTTGAGGACGGCGCCGAGGTCATAGATCGACTTGGCGACTTCGACGAAGTCGCCGTCGATGAGCAGAGCGGGGAGCCCATTGCGGATGATGGCCTTGGTGCGGTCGTCGAGCTGGCCGACGATACCGAAGTCCAAGAACACGACGTTGCCGGCGGTGTCGACCATGAGGTTCCCGGCGTGGACGTCGCCGTGGAAGAACCCGTGGTGCAGCGCAGCTTCCATCCAAGCGCGCACGCCCCGCTTCAACAGTTCGGCAAGATCGAACCCGGTGGCCCGGAGCGCCTCGGTGTCGTCGATGCTGTGGCCATGGATCTGCTCCATGGTGAGCACCCGCGGCGTCGTGAACCGCCAATGCACCGCGGGGACACGGACGCCAGAGTTTTCGCCGAAGGTCTTGAGGTTGTCGGCAAAGCGTTCCATTGCCTGGGCTTCGAGCACGAAGTTGAGCTCATGGGCGAGTGTCGCTGAGAAGTCCTCGACGACCGCGACGGGGTTTGCCATCCTTGCCCGGGCCGACCGCCGCTCCAACAGGTGGGCAGCGCCGGCAAGGATCGACAGGTCGGCGGCGAGTCGGGCTCGGATGCCGCGACGTTGCACCTTGACCACGACGTCGGTGCCGTCGTGCAGCGTCGCCGCATGCACCTGTGCGATCGACGCCGAGGCCAACGGAACCGGATCGAACCGCCCGAAGACGTCACCGGGGGCGCCGCCGAGCTCGCGGCGGATGACGTGATCCACATCGACCGGCGCGAGCGGCGGCACACGGTCGAGCAACGTCCGCAACTCGTCGGACAGCACCTCGGGGAACAGCCCGGGGCTCGACGCGATGAGCTGCGCCAACTTCACATAGGTGGGCCCCAACTCGGTGAAGGCACGACGGGCTTCACGCGCCGCGGTCGGACTCCAGTCCGGCCGCGAGAGCAACCCTCGGTGCACAATCGGGCCAACCGCCGCTCGAGCCGCATGGCGACCGGCGATCAACACGGTGGTCGCGGCGCGGGCGGCGGTTGCGGTGCGCCCGACACGTGCAGAAGTGATCTCGCTGACGGGACTGGACATGCCCTCTCCGTGCAACAACTCGACGAATCTGTCGCAGTGTGGCACACTGGCCGGGATGGAGTCCAGCTCCGCGACGACGTTGTCGTTGTTCACCCTGCCCGTGGACCACCAAGGGATCCCGAGTGCTCCGAGCGCGGAGCTCGACCCGTACCTCGATGCCGCAGCCAGGTGTTTCGTGCGCTATGGCGTGCGGCGAACCTCGGTGCAGGACGTCGCGACCGAGCTGGGCGTGAATCGCACGACGGTCTACCGCCAGGTCGGCACGATCGACAATCAGATCCGCCTCCTGATCGCCCGCGACCTGCATCGGCTGCTCGCCGAGCTGCCAGCGTCGCTTGCTGACAAGAGCGGACCTCGGGCCGTGGTCGAGTTGATGGCGGCGATCATCGGTTATGCCTCCAAGCACCCGGTGCTGGCCAAGGTCCTCGCCGACGAACCCGAGGTGATCGGACCATTCCTTGCCTCCGACCTTCCCGAGGTCATCGCCCGCATCAAGTCCGCCCTCGCACCGCTGCTGCAGGCGGCGATGGCGACGAGCCAGATCGCCACCCGGGACGCCGATCTGCTCGCCGAGTCCCTGGTCCGGCTGGGCATCACCTTGATCCTCGCCCCACCGCCGGGCGACCTCGGCACGTTCCTCGCCGAGGTGCTCGTCCCCACCCTCAAACCACCTCCCTGACACCTGGTCACCGCCGAGTGCTCAGCTCAGCTGGTCGGGAATCAACGCGTGGCTGCGTGTTGAGCGGGTGGATCTGGATGCCGTCCGCGACCTCCGAGGCGTCTCTCAGGCCGATCACGTCACATTGCTCCTGGTATCGCGCCGGCCCTGCCGGCGGCGTTGCACGAAACGCCCGAGAGCGGTCGCCGATGCGACAGCTGCCAGAGCTCCCGAGAGCAGCCCGACAACCACTCCTAGGCCGATGCTTGGCTTGGACTCCACGATGACGCGCCCGGCGACACGGTCGCTCACTTCGTCCACGAGCGCTTGAACACCGGGAACCCTGAATAGCACCGTTGGCACGCCGATCTCCTGAGCTGCGGCCCGCTGCAGCTCGTGGTCGCTTGGGCGCGATGTCGCGATCGTGAGCGTCGCCATCAACACAGCGACAACTGCGGAGGCGAACGCGGCGCCTGCGATCGCCGCGATGCCAATTGGTCGAGACGCACTTGATCCACTATCGGGTCGATCAAGGCTCGTCACTGCGCTACTCCGTTCCGTCCCCGTGTGAGCACGGGTGATCAGCCGTCATCGCTCCCTACCCGGCGGTGAACGCGAAGGGCAGGGTGCGGGGGCCGCGGACCTGGCCGGCGGACCAGGTGACGGCGTCGGGGTCGGTGAGGGTGAACTCGGGGATGCGTTCGAGCCAGGTTTGCAGGGCGACTCGTAGTTCCATTCGGGCGAGGTTGGAGCCGAGGCAGCGGTGGATGCCGACACCGAAGGCGAAGTGCCGGTTGGCTTCGCGGTCGAGGACGACGTTGTCGGGGCGGTCGAAGATCTCGGGGTCGCGGTTGCCCGAGGGGAACGGCAGGAGCAGGCGGTCGCCTTTGCGCATGGGGCAACCGCCGACTTCGGTGTCTTCGATGACTTCGCGGGCCATGGTCACGGGCGCGAACACGCGGAGGAACTCCTCGGTGGCGGAGTTGATGAGATCGGGTTCGTCGCGGAGGCGGCGGCGGTCGTCGGGGTTGGTGGCGAGGTGCAGCAGTGAGGAGCCGATGGCCGACCAGGTGGTGTCGATGCCGGCGAGGAGCAGCAGGATGCACACGCCGAGGATCTCCTCGTCGGTGAGTGGCCGGCCGTCGGGCATGCGGGCCTCGAGGAGGTGGGTGATGATGTCGTCGCGGGGGCTGGTCCGGTGCTGGTCGACGTGTCCGGCAAGGTAGCCGCCGATCTCGAAGATGGCTTCGAAGGTGGCGTCACCGGCGATGGGGCTTTCTTCGATGAGGCGGTGGATCCAGTCGCGGAACTGGGCGTGGTCGCTGTCGGGGATGCCGAGCATGCGGGTGATGACCTTGATGGGGACGTGCTGCGCGAAGTCCGTGGCGGCGTCGCATCCGCCGTCGGTGATGAACCCGTCGATGAGGTCGTTGGCCATGGCCCGGGTGATGGGCTCGTAGTCGGCGACGACCTTCGGGGAGAAGACTGGGAGCAGGAGCCGGCGGATGTCGGTGTGGTACGGGGGGTCCTCGGTGATGGGCGGGGCGTGGAATCCGAGGTCGTGGGGTGATTCGGGGCGGTCGGTGACCAGGATGGTGCGGGAGGAGAAATGGTGGTGGTCGTGGGCGATGGCGGCGAGGTCCTCGTAGCGGGTGGGGATCCACACGCCGTGGTACCGGTCGGTGTGCGCGATCGGGCAGTCGGTCCGGAGCTGCTCGTAGATCGGGTAGGGGTCGGCGACGAAGGTGGGATCGAGGTGGTCGAAGTCGGCGGTCCAGTCGGTGACGGGTGGTCGGTTCATCGCTGGTCTCCGGTCAGGGGTCGATGGTGATGGCGTGTTCGGGGCAGTTGGCTTCGGCGAGCCGGGCGGCGGCTTCGAGGTCGGCGGGGACCGACCCGGGTGCGGCGGTGGCGTAGCCGAGGTCGTCGATGTCGAACAGGACGGGGGCGAGCGCGTGGCAGCGGTTGTGGCCCTGGCAGCGCTCGGCGTCGACGACGACTCTCATGTGAGGGCTTCGGCGGGCTTGGCGGCGAGGGCGTCGAACTCGGTGGTGAGGCGGGCGCCGTCGGGGTGCGCGGCGAGCTCGGAGCGGACCTGGGCGAGGCGGTAGGCGAGGATCCGGTCGAACCGGTCGCCGGTCTGGTTGTCCAATGCCGCCCGGCGGGCGGCATTGACGAGATCGGCGCCGGGGACGGTGGTTCCACTGACGGTGCGCACGGTCAGCGTGGCGAGCTCGGCCAGCGCGCATTGGAGGTAGGCGACGTGGATGTCTTCGTCGATGCGGATGTGGTCGATGGTGTCGCGGGCGAAGCCGGCGTCGTGGCTGCACTCGGGGTCGCCGAGCACCTCGGACGCCCACGCAAAGGTGTGGTAGGCGAGCAGCTCGATGACGAGGATCTGGATCATCGCCCGCACGAGCAGTTGCAGCTCGGGGGCGACGTCGTCGCGCAGGCCGTCGAGCATGCCGCCGACGGTGATCGCTTCGGGTGATGGTCTTGCGGGGCCTTCGTAGCCGGGCGGCGGCGCGATGGGCAGGTTCTCGAACATGTCGATGGTGATCGGGGGGTCGGCGAGCGCGGCGTCGCGCACCGCGAACCACATCTGGTCATGGCCGGCTTCGGGGCCGCGACCGGCTTCGTCGTTGCCGTGGGCCTCGAGGAGGCCATCGAAGAGGTGCCCGAGGCAGGTGCCGGCGATCGGTTCGACGATGTGGGACTGGAGGTCCATCGGGGGGATGAGCTTGATGCCGTCGTTGCCGAACCCTTCGACGACCCCGATGAGGGTGAGGATGCGGGTCATGGCGCCGGCTGCGCCGTTGCGCAGCAGCAGCTTGGCTTGTTCGGTGTTGGGTACGAAGGCGTGGTCGACGGCGTCGGGGTCGATGACGCGGGTGGGGTGCCCGGCGGCGGCGAGCTTCGCGGTCCATGCCGCGATGGCGGGGATGCGGTGGGTGGACCGGGGCGGGAGGTAGGTGCCGTCGGGTCCGTAGCCGCCGTGGAGCAGCACGCCGGCTCGTTCGATGCGCCGGGTGTAGTCGGGGTCAGTGAGGATCTCGTCTCGGGTGTAGCGAAGCCGTGGCGTGCCGGTCATCGTTTCCGTCCTTTGGTGGAGGTTCGGGGTCGGGTCGGGGGAGCGAGCCCTCCGAGGAGCAGGTCGTCGAGGCGGCCCGCAGCGGCATCGGAGTCGATGGGTTGGCCGGTGACGACGTAGTGGAGGCCGACCATGGTCACTGCACCGAAGATCGCCGATGCGGTCACGTCGTCGTCGATCGGGCGCAGTGACCCGTCGATCTCGCCGGCGTGGAGCAGCTTGCGGACCGGTTCGTGGAAGCTCGCCCAGATGGCGTCGGCCAGCGCGGGGATGCGGGTGATGCGGCCGAGCTCGGTGAGCAGCACGGTGCACAGCTCGCGGTGCTTTGCGAACAGGCCGAGGTAGGCGCCGAAGACGGCGTGGAGCCGGTCGCGGGCGAGTTCGTCACGGTCGAGGATGTGGCCGATCTCCACCGAGAGGTCACGCAGGAGCCGTTCCAGCAGCCAGGCGAGGATCTCCTCTTTGGAGGAGAAGTGGTAGTAGAGCGTCGGGCGGGGGATGCCGGTGGCTTCGACGATGTCGTCCATGCGGGTGCCGTCGAGACCCCGGGCCGCGAACACCGCCGAGGCGGCCGGGAGCGCGGCGGCGATGTTGTCGGTGACCTCTCTCATCGTGTGGTGCCTTCCTTGGGGGTGACGGCGACGTTGAGGTGGTTCACGCCGCGCAGGATCAGCGTCCCACGCCAATCGGGGCCGTTGTCGAGCCACGCGATGTCCGCGAAGCGGCGGGTGAGGCGGTCGAAGACGACCCGGCCTTCGAGCCGGGCGAGGTTGGCGCCGAGGCAGTAGTGGATCCCGGCGGCGAAGCTGAGCGGGTGGTTCGGGTGCCGGGTCACGTCGAAGCGGTCGGGGTCCGGGAACACCGCGGGATCGCGGTTGGCGGCGCCGAGGAACGTCACGACGGTCTCTCCGGTCGTGATGGTGTGCCCGTCGATCTCGACGGGTTCGAACGCGGTGCGGGCGTCGACCTGCACGGGGCTCTCGAAGCGCAGCATCTCCTCGACCGCGGAATCGACGAGGGCGGGGTCGGCTCGCAGCCGGTCGAACTGGTCAGGGTTTCGCAGCAGGCACAGCAGCCCGTTGCCGATGAGGTTGGTGGTGGTCTCGAACCCTGCGGAGAACAACAGGATGAGGGTGGCAACCATCTCGTCCTCCGTCAGGCGGTCGTCGCCGTCGCGTGCGGCGATCAACGCCGAGGTCAGGTCATGGTCGAGATCGCGGCGACGCCGGGCGATGAGCCCACGGAAGTAGTCGTCCATGACCGCCATGGCATGCTCGGCGGCGTCGAGCTGAGTGTCGGTGACGCCTGGTTCGAGGGCGGCGGCCGCGTTGCGCACGAGGACTCGGAACTGGTCACGGTCCGACGGTGGGACGCCGACGAGCTCGCCGATGACCTGCACCGGCAGCCGGAACGCCAGGGCGTCCATCACGTCGACCTCGCCCGCTTCGGCCATCCGCTCGACGATCACGTCGGCCATGTGGCCGATGTGGGCCTCGAGGCGGGCGATCTGGCGGGGTGTGAAGCCCCGCGACACGAGACCGCGCAGGCGGGTGTGGTCGGGTGGGTTGACGAAGAGCATCGAGTTGCCCATCACGCTGCGTTGACGGGGCGGGAGGCCGGGGCTGAACAGCGCGGCCCGGTCGGCGTCGAGGCTGCCCTTGCCCAGCCGCGGGTCTCGCAGGACGTTGTTGCAGTCCGACCAGCGGGTCAGGAACCACACCGGGCCGAGCTCGCTGTGATGCACCGGCGCGGCGTCGCGCAGCAGCCGGTAACGGGGATAGGGATCGGCGCGGCCCTCCGGGGTGAGGAGGGTCTCCATGACCAGCCCGTCGGGGCTCATCGGGGGAGGTTCGGCGCTCAGTGTGTCGGTCATGGCGGTCCTTCAGGTCGACGCGTAGCGGGTCGGGGATCCCAGGTCGATCACCACGTCGCCGTCGGCGACGAGCAGATCGACGTGGCCGAGCACCTCCGAGATGGCGAGCAGGATCTCGAAGCCGTCGATGTGGGGGAACACCGCCCGCGACAGCTCGTAGGCGGTCGGTTCGACCAGCCGGGAGATGTGGGCGTGGATCTCCTCGGCCCGGCGCTCGTGGTGGGCTCGCGTGGCGGTCACGAGCGCACCCACCGACGTGAAGGCCGGACCGTGCCCCGGGAGCACGACCTGGGGATCGAGGGCTTCGAACCGGTCGAGGGAGCCGAGGTAGTCGACGAGGCTGCGGCGCCGCAGCAGGTCGCTGTCGCCGTCGAGCTCGACGAGGGGGTTGGGAGTGATCGCCGGCAACAGGTGATCGCCCGAGAGCAACCGCGACGAGACAGGCTCCCACAGCGACAGGTGGCCGGCGGCGTGGCCCGGCGTGACCAGCGCCTGCAGCGTCCGACCGCCGAGGCGCAGCTCGTCGCCGTCGTCCACCGCGATGACCCGTGACTCGTCGATGTCGTGAAGCCACTCGCGGACCGCGCCGTAGAAGGCGGGAAAGACCCCGAGCATCTCCTCGGGGATCCCGAACGAGCGGATCAGCGTGTAGAGCTGGTCGCGATCGCGGTTCTCCAGAAGCTTCGGAACCTCGGCACGACCGGCGTAGATCGGCGCGCCCGCCCGCTCGGCGAGCCATCCGGCGGTGCCGTAGTGATCGGGATGCGCGTGGGTCACGACGACCGCGCCGACGTCGGCGGCGTCGAGGCCGACCTTCGCCAGCTCGGCGGTCAACGTCGCCACGCTGTCGGCGTAGAGCATCCCCGGGTCGACGACGGTCACCGGGTCATCGAGCAACAGGTAGCAGTTCACCGGGCCGACCGGGAACGGCGTGGGCAGCTCGAAGCGGCGCACCGACTCTGGGAGCCGGTCGAGCGTCGGCACCAAGGGTTCACGCATCCGTCGTCCTCCGTCCGCACATAGTGACGGCATCTAGACATCGTGTCTAGACCAAGTTGGACGCGATGTCTAGACTCGCCGTGGGGTGGTCAGCCGCCCTCGGAGGTCTCCACGTGACGTCTGCTCTCTATCGCCTGGGCCGCTGGTGCGCGCACCGGCCGTGGCGCGTCATCGCGGTGTGGATGTTGGCCGCCGCCGCGGTGCTCGCTGCCGGCGCACGATGGGGTGCGGCGTCGAGTGAGAGCATCGAGATCCCCGGCACCGAATCGCAACGGGCGATCGACCTGCTCGAGGAGCGCTACCCCGACGCAGCCGGCGGGCGCGCTCGGGTGGTCTTCGCCACCGACGCCGGCCGGGTCACCGACCCGCAGTTCCGGTCAGGCGCCCAGGGCACCCTGGACCAGATCCGGGCCCTGCCCCGGGTCCGGCAGGTGATCGACCCCTTCGGCCCCGCCGGCGGGTTCCTCGTCTCGCCGGACGGGCGGATCGCGTTCGCCGAGATCGTGTACGCCGTGACCGCCCGCGAGGTCGGCGTCGACGGCGTCGATGCCCTCACCGCCACCGCCGGTCCCGCCCGCGACGCCGGTCTCGATGTTGCGTTCGGCGGCCCCGTCGTCGAGCGGATCGGACCCGACGACACCCACGCCTCCGAGCTCATCGGACTCGCAGTCGCGGTGATCGTCCTCGCCGTCGCGTTCGGATCGGTCACGGCGATGGCGTTGCCGATGTGCACGTCACTCGTCGGCCTGGGCGTCGGTCTCGCGCTCATGCGCCTCCTCGGCGGGTTCGTCGAGGTCACCTCCGTCGCGCCGATCCTCGGATCGATGATCGGCATCGCGGTCGGGATCGACTACTCGCTGTTCATCGTCACCCGACACCGACAGCAACTCGCTCAGGGATACGAGCTCGACGAGTCCGTCGCGCGAGCCCTCGCCACCTCCGGCCAAGCCGTCGTGTTCGCCGGCGTGACGGTCATGATCGCCATCTTGGGCCTCGCGCTCATCGGCATCCCCCTTGTCGCCGCGCTCGGCTACGCCGTCTCACTCATGGTCGCGATCGCGGTCCTCGTCGCCATCACCCTGCTCCCCGCGCTGCTCGGCCTCGTCGGAACCCGCATCGACCGGCTCCGCGTCCCTGGCGTGCAACTGCGCTACGAGAGCGACCACCACACCTCCCGGTCCACCTCGGCCCGATGGGCCCGCCTCGTCACCCGCCGACCCTGGCCGTTCCTCGCAGCCGGCTCCGTGCTCCTCGTCGCACTGGCGGTTCCCGCGGCCCGCCTCGAGCTGGGCTGGCCCGACGCGGGGAACCTGCCCCCTGACACCACCGCCCGCCACGCGTATGACCTGCTCGCCGAGGGCTTCGGTGAAGGGTTCAACGGGCCCCTGCTGATCGCCGTCGACCTGCGTGAGGTCGCCGATCCCCCCGGCGCGCTGGCAACCATCAGCACCGCAGTCGCCGCAACCCCGGGCGTGCAGTTCGCGTCACCCGCCCAGACCAACGACACCGGCGACACCGCGGTCATCCAGGTCGTTCCCACCACCAGCCCCCAAGACCCAGCCACCGAGGACCTCGTCGACCGCCTCCGCGGCGAAACGGTCCCCACCCTCGAGGCAGACACCCGCACCGTCATCGAGGTCACCGGCACGACCGCCGCGTTCATCGACATCTCCAAACGCTTGGCCGACCGGCTCGCCGTCTTCATCGGAGCGGTGGTCCTGCTGTCGTTCCTCCTCCTCACCGCGGTGTTCCGCTCACCGCTGGTCGCGCTCAAGGCCGCCCTCGTCAACCTGCTGGGGATCGCCGCTGCCTACGGTGCGCTCGTCGCGGTCTTCCAGTGGGGATGGGGCCTCGACGCCGTCGGCCTCGACGAGACCGTGCCCATCGTGTCGTTCCTGCCGATGATGATGTTCGCCATCCTCTTCGGCCTCTCCATGGACTACGAGGTCTTCATCCTCTCCCGTGTCCGCGAGGAGTGGGTCGCCACCGGCGACCCCACCGGAAGCGTGGTCGGAGGCATCGCCACTTCGGCCCGCGTGATCACCGCCGCCGCGCTCATCATGATCAGCGTCTTCGCATCCTTCGTGCTCGGCGACACCCCCGAGATCAAGATGTTCGGCTTCGGTCTCGCCGTCGCCGTCGCCCTCGACGCCACCGTCATCCGCATGGTCGTCGTCCCCGCCACCATGACACTGCTCGGCTCACGCAACTGGTGGCTACCCGGATGGCTCGACCGGACCCTGCCCAACCTCGACATCGAGGGCACCGGCACACTCGGACCCAACCCCGCCGTTGCGGGACGCGACGCCGCGCACCCCGACCGCCCGATTCCCACCCACCCCAAGGAACCTGCACCGTGAACCTCGACGAAACCCCCGAAGAGCTCGAAGCCCGCGCCCGCATGGCCACCGCGCTCCAGCGACTCGGCCACAGTCTCGTCGGCCATCGCGTCGACGCCGACCTCGCGGGTCGCATCGCCGACCTGGCCGCCGCCGCGACCGAGGAGGTCTCGGCCCGGCCCGCGCGCGACCGGACCGCAGAGATCGCCACCAGCCCCCGCTTCGCCCGCTGGCTCGGTGGCGACGCCCTCGAGCCGATCGGCCTCGACGGCGAGCCGATGGATTTGTTCCGCGACTCGGTCGTCTCAGGGCGGACCAACCCGATGGGCATCGGACTCGAGGTGCGCCGCCATGGCGACTCGGTGGTCGCGACCACGGCGCTCGGCCCAGCGTTCGAAGGGGCCCCCGGACGAGCCCACGGCGGCGTCGTCGCCGCGATCGTCGACGAGACCATCGGGTACGTCCTGCCCATCCTCGGCGAGCTGGCCTACACCGCGAACCTCAACCTCGACTACGTCGCCCCCGCACCCCTTCACCAGGAGCTGCGCGTCACCGCGTCGTTGCGCGACCGCGCCGACCGAAAGCTCTGGCTCCAGGCCCACGGCGAGTCCAACGACGGGATCTTCGTCCGGGCCGAGGCGCTGTTCCTCACCGTCGACCTGACCAAGTTCGCCAACGACGCAAGCTGAACCGGAGGCCCCATGCCCGCAGCCATCACCCCCGACCGGTACGACGCCGACACCGCCGCCGCCATGACCGCTGGCAGCATCGATGGCCTGCCGTCCTACCTCGGCATCCGAACCGTCGAAGTGGGGCCCGCCACGATGCTCGCCGAGCTCGACGTGCGGCCCGAACTCCTCAACCCCTTCGGCACCCTCCACGGAGGTGTCGTATCCGCCCTCGTCGATCACGTCCTCGGCGCGGTGCTCTACCCCGTCATCAAGCGCGGCCACTGGGCCGCCACCACCGAGTTCAAGCTCAACCTCCTCACCGCGGTGCGCGCTGGCACCGTGCGGGCACGGTCCACCATCGTGTCGCTCACGCGCCGCACCGCGGTCGTCCAGGTCGAGGTCGACAACGACGGCCGGCCCTGCGCCCTCGCGCAAGGCACCGTGCTCATCGTCGAGCCCCGTAGGTCCTAACCCGAGCACCGCCACCTCGAGCGGCGTTGGTGCCGGCAAGGAACCAGTCGACCACCGACGGGACCGAGGCGATGCTGAAGTCGTCCTCGCTCTCGAACAGGAACCGGAACAGAACCGGACCGACCAGCTGAGCAACGGCGACATCAGGATCGAGGTCCGATGGCAGCTCCCGGCGCTCGACGCCCGCGGCGATGATGTCGCGCAACACCTTCGAGCCGTCCGCCCGAACCGACGAGCTCAGGTCAGCCAGCTCTGCGTCGTCGCGAGCCTGCTGGCCGATCGCGATCATCATGCGCCCGAGTCCCGAGGTCGTCAGCGCAGCCTGGAACGCTTCCATCTCGGCGATCAGGTCCTCACGCAGGTCGCCCGCCGGGGTGGTGTGCAGCAGCCGCACCTCCTCGCCGATCAGGTCACGCAGCAGGTCGAGTCGTTGGGGCCAGTGCCGATACAGCGTCGTGCGCGCATACCCACTGCGCTCAGCCACCCGAGCCAGGGTGACCCGCTCCCACCCCTCCTCCAGCATCACCTCACGGGCCGCCGCGAGCACATCGCGACGGGTCCGGGCGACGCGGGGGTCGATCTCGGCGCTGGGGGCCACTCTCGAACCCTACTCTCAGCGCTCTAGAGGACGGAACGTCGTCTAGAACACAACATGTCCTAGAGTCCACGGGTCGACTTCAGCGAGAGGGGACCTCATGACCACCCAGACGGCGGATCCGTCCGGACCGGTAGGTGACCTGCCGGAGGGCCAGCACGATCCGGTCGAACACGACGTCGTGGTCGAGAACGCCGGTCGGCGCAGGCTCATCCTCGCTGCCATGTGTGTCGCGCTCGTCGCCGTCGTCGCCTCGGTCTCGGGCCTCAACGTCGCACAGCAGGCCCTCGCCCAGGACCTGGGGGCCACCCAGAGCCAGTTGCTGTGGATCATCAACGGCTACACGCTCGCGCTGGCCGCGCTGCTCCTGCCGGTCGGGGCCATCGGTGACCGGTGGGGTCGCAAGCCCATCCTGATGATCGGACTGGTCGCATTCGCGGCCACCAATCTCGCCTCCGCGTTCGCGACAGAGCCAACAATGCTCATCGGATTGCGGGTCCTCGCGGGTGTGGCTGCCGCCATGGTCATGCCCGTGACCCTCTCGGTCATCACCACCAGCTTCCCGCGAGAAGAACAAGCCAAAGCCATCGGCACCTGGGCGGGCTTCGCCGGCGCGGGCGGCATCATCGGGCTGTTCGTCTCTGCCGCCATCATCGACAACGCCACCTGGCCGTGGGTCTTCGCGCTCCCGATCGCGCTCGCCGCCGTCTCCTTCGCCCTCACCGCCTCATTCGTCCCGCACTCCGTCGAACACACCGAAGCCGGCTTCGACGTCGCCGGATCGCTGCTCTCGGTCGTCGCCGTCGGCGGGCTCGTGCTCGCCTTCCACGAAGGACCCGAAAAAGGCTGGACCGCCACGATCACCCTCGCAGCGATCGTCGCCGGTCTCGCCGCGACCGTCGCGTTCGTCGCCGTCGAGCTCCGCCGCGACCACCCGCTGCTCGACGTGCGGATCTTCGCCCTCCGGGGGCTCGCCGCGGGCTCGGTGAACCTCTTCGTGGTCTTCGCCGTGATGTTCTCCCTGTTCCTGGTGCTCGTGCAGTACCTCCAGGCCATCCTCGGCTACTCCGCCCTCAAAGCAGCATCGGGACTCCTGCCGATGGCGGTCATGATGATGCCCCTCTCCACCATCGCCCCGACCATCGCCGAGCGGTTCGGGTTCCGCCGAACCCTCGTGACGGGCATGCTCGCGATGGCCACGGGCCTGGTCGTGTTCGCCGTACTCGCCGACCCCCAGGGCGGCTACCTCACTGTGCTCCCCGGCACCCTCATCCTCGGCGCCGGCGTCGGCCTCGCGATGAGCCCGTCCACCGCGGCGATCACCTCGTCACTACCCGAGGAGAAGCAAGGCGTCGCCTCATCGCTCAACGACACAGTCCGCGAGATGGGCGGCGCCGTCGGCATCGCCCTCATCGGATCGGTCCTCAACGCCGCCTACCAAGCCAACGTCGAACCAGCCACCGCCGGCCTCCCGCCCGAGGTCGCCCACCCCGTCACCGAAGGCATCGGCGGCGCCCTCGCCGCCGCCGGTCAGATGGGCCCCAACGGCGCAACCCTCATCGATGCCGCCCGCCAATCCTTCGTCGATGCCATGATGCCCGCCCTGCTCCTCGCCGCCGCGGTCTGCGCCGCCGCCGCGCTCTTCACCGCCATCCGCGGACCCAAGACTGCCGCCGAAGCCGAGCCCCGTCTCCACACGCCCGAACCACAGGACAACAGCGGGGAACCGTGACCCTCCGGCGCTTCGTGTGGCCTTGGGTGCACCACAAGCTCGAAGGCGCCGGGCCCATCATCGACGACGCCGTCATCGTCCCCAACACCCCCATCGACGAAGTACGAGCCTTCGTCGACACCCCCGTCAAGCTGGCCGCCTGGTTCGGCGCCACCTTCGATGCTGACGATGCGACGCTCACGATCGCTCGCGTCCCGGACGTGCTCACCGTCGGGTGGATCACCACCGATCTCATCGACCACGGCCGCTGTCTCACCCTCACCGGCGTCATCGCTCCCGGCCCGGTCCGCAGCTACGTGACACTGCGGTCGGTCGCCTACCAACGGACCGAGGCCGATCCCGACGGGGCCGCGGTTGGCTTCGGCACCGAGGTCTGGACACACGTCGACCTCCCGCTACGGACCCCGCCCGCGGTCGTCAGGCTCCTCAACGACGTCATACGCAGAGGCAACCGCCACCTGCGCGGCGAACTCGGCAGCTGACCCGCTCGCCAGGGCGGGCTCCGACCCGCCGAAGGACGGGCTTTCGTCGCCGCCGATCAATGGAGCCGGGCTCGTCAACCTCCGTCGGCCTCCGTCGGCACCGCCAAGCTGAAGGACGCTGTCCGAGTCGCGTGATGGGAGCTGCGCCGAGCGGGCAGCGCTTCTACAACTCTCTTCTACACCGCGGGCTGGGATCGCTTGGTCCGCAGTGGTACGGACTGGACGTCGTATGCGCGAAACCCCACCTCAGAGGTTGGAAGGTACGGAACGGGACGCCAGGAGAGGCTGAGAATCGCGTCCAACCCGACGATCAGCCCGACGAACTCGACTTCATCAGGGCCCTCGCCGCAGAGATCCGGTTCGTCGTGGCAGCAGCGGACATCGATTCGGCCGACGGCGACGGCCTCCCCGACAAGGACTCTTCTACCGGATCTTCTACCGGGCGGGACGGGATCGGACGCGATGCGGCGGTACGGTCCGGCACATCCGTAGGGGCGAAAGTCAAGCTCAGAGGGAGAGATCGGTACGGATCCACATGGGAAAACACAGCGATCCGAAGGCTCATAACCCGAAGGTCG
>WBZM01000870.1_pt1 | contig 35299 bp, 33 predicted proteins | sample 5204271 | NCBI WGS metagenome assembly WBZM01 (sample SAMN12344346, study PRJNA552823) | activated sludge metagenome | biome: Activated sludge suspended growth; feature: Nitrification reactor; material: Wastewater; isolation source: activated sludge from nitrification reactor of wastewater... | reverse complement strand
TCCTGGCCGACGCCATCGTCACATCGCTTCAGGATCCACGCTCCCCCTGGAGCGACGCATGTGGGAGATCTACGCCTACCAGAACGCCGACAGCCTGTTGTCCGCCAGGCCGTGGCGCTCGATCATCCGGTAGGCGGTGCGCTCGGACACGCCCATCGCCTCGGCGACGCGGCGGCGGTTGCCGCCGTGGCGCTGCAGCAGCAGCTTCAGGTAGTGGCGCTCGATGGCCTCCAGCGTCGGCTCGCCGTGCACGGTGACCGGCTCGTTGTCGCCGCCGGGCGCGGCGGGGGTGGCGGCGCCAAGCGCCGGCAGGTGGCCGCGCTCGATGCTGAGCGCCGGCCCGGCCAGCAGCAGCGCGCGCTCCACCACGTTGCGCAGCTCACGCACATTGCCGGGCCAGTCGTACTCGCGCAGGCTGCTCAGCGCCGCGCTGCTGAAGCTCGGCGGCTGGCCGCCGCGGGCGCGCTGCGCCGCGAAGTGCTGCACCAGGGTGGGAATGTCGTCGCGGCGCACGCGCAGCGGCGGCACCTCGATGACGAAGGCGGCCAGCCGGTAGTACAGATCGGCGCGGAAGCGGCCCTCGCGCGAGGCCGCCAGCAGGTCGCGGTTGGTGGCGGCAACGATGCGCACGTCGGCGCGCAGATCGCTGGTGGCGCCGACGCGGCGGAAGCGCCCGGTCTCCAGCACGCGCAGCAGTTTGGCCTGCAGCGCCGGACCGATCTCGCCGATCTCGTCGAGGAACAGGGTGCCGCCGGCCGCGGCCTCGATCAGCCCGGGCTTGCGCCGGTCGGCGCCGGTGAAGGCGCCGCGCTCGTGGCCGAACAGCTCCGACTCGAACAGGGTCTCCTGCAGCGTGCAGCAGTCCACCGCCACGAAGCGCGCACCGTGCCGCGCGCTGGCGGTGTGCAGCGCATGCGCCACCAGTTCCTTGCCCACGCCGCTCTCGCCGGTGATGAGCACGGTCACCTCGCTGTCGCCCACCGTCTGCGTCAGGGCGCGCAACTGCTGCATGGCGGCGCTTTCGCCCAGCAGGGCGGGCGGACGGCCGGACACCGAGGCCGCCTGGTCCAGCGCGCTGGCGGCGCGCAGGCGCTGGCCGTCCAGCGCGCGGCGCAGCACGATCTCCAGCTCGTCCAGATTGACCGGCTTGACCAGGTAATCCACCGCGCCCAGGCGCATGGCCTGCACGGCGTTGTCCACCGAGCCGTAGGCGGTCAGCATCACCGTCGGGCGCTGTGCCGCCACCTCGGCCAGCGGCTGCAGGCCCTCGGCATCGGGCAGGTTCATGTCCAGCAGCACCACGTCGGGCGCCTGCGCCACGAGCTGGCGGCGCGCCTCGGCCCAGGTGCCGGCCGGCACCGGCTCGAAGCCGGCCTGCGCCAGCGCGCGACCCAGCATGCGGTTGAGCACCGGGTCGTCTTCGACGATGAGCACGCTGGGCTTCATGCGGGGTTGGGGTCGGAGGGGTCGACGGCGCGCAGATGCACGCGAAAGCGCGAGCCCTTGCCGGGGCTGCTGCTCAGCTCGATGCGGCCGCCGCGCTGCTCCACCATGGCCTTGCACAGCGCCAGGCCCAGGCCGGTGCCGCGCCGGCCGTCGGCACGGCGGCTGAAGAAGGGCAGGAAGACCAGCGGCTGGTCCTCCAGCGCGATGCCCACGCCGCTGTCCTCGACGTCCAGTTGCACCTCGCCGGCCTCGGCGGCGCGCGCGCTGACGCGCAGCAGGCCGCCGTCGGGCATGGCGTGCAGCGCGTTCTGCACCAGATTGAGCAGCACCTGGCGCAGCTCGGCCTCGTCCATCCAGGCGCGCAGCCCGGGCGGCTCGACCTCGGCGCGCACCGTCACCGCGCCCTGGCGTGCTTCCTCGCCCACCAGGCCGAGCACGTCGTCCACCGCGCTGCGCACCGTCACCGGCTGGTCCAGCGTGGCCGAGGGCTGGCTCAGGCGCAGCAGGCGCTGGGTGATCTGCACGCAGCGGTCGATCTCGGCGTCGACCAACTGCAGGTAGTCGCGCAGCTCCTCCGGCGGCGCGCCGCTGCGCATGCCGCGCAGCGCCGTCTGCAGCGCCAGGCGGATGGAGGCCAGCGGGTTGTGGATCTCGTGCGCCACGCCGCTGGCCAGCAGGCCCAGCGAGGACAGGCGCTGCTCCTGCGAGAAGCGCAGGTCCTGGTCGAGACGGCGCATCACCTCGACGACCAGCGGGGCGCCGTCGGGCCCGGCCAGCGCGGCGGCGTGGATCTCCACGTCCACCGCCGTGCCGTCGGCGCGCGTCATGCTCATCAGCGTGCGCTGCGGTCCGTTGCGCGGGCATTCCGCCACCGGGCAGCAGACCAGGGTACTGGGGCAGGGCTCCTGCCGCGCCCGGCCGGCGCGGTAGCAGGTCTGGCCGGGAAGCGCCGGCTGCGCCTGGCCCAGCATCTCGGCGTAGGCGCGGTTGGCCAGCACGATGCGGTGGTCCTGGCCGATCACGACCACCGGATCGGGCGAGGCGTCGATCAGATCCTGCAGGAAGCGCCCCTGCGTGCGCAGCGCCTGCAGATGGGCCTGCACCTGCTCGGCCATGTGGTCGACGCCGCGCGCCAGTTGCGCCAGCTCGTCGCTGCCGGCGGCGCCGGTGCGGCGGCTCAGGTCGCCGGCGGCCAGGTGCGAGACGGTGCCGGCCAGCGCCGAGACCGGCCGCAGCACCTCGCGCCGCAGCACCCAGGCGATGGCGGCGCTGAGCAGCAGCAGCAGGCCCAGCAGGCCCGGCAGCAGCCAGGTGTTGGTCTGCTCGCGCATCTGGCGCGCCGCGCTCATCGGGCTGAAGTCCAGCAGCAGCACGCCGTTGACCGGGTGCGCGGCGGCGCTGCCGTGGCAGCCCTGGCAGCGCGCCTCGTTGCGCACCGGGTAGGCAACGCGCAGCACCTCCTGCGTTTCGCGCTCCTGCCACTGCAGGCGCGGTCCCGAGGGCGTTCCGCAGCCGGCCTGCAGGCACAGGCCGGCCAGCGCGGCCGACTCGTCGCGCAGCCGGCGCTGCGTGTCGGAGGCGAAGCGCACCTCGCCCTGCACATTGAGCAGCGCGGCGTCGGCCAGACCGGGCAGATGGCCGAGCTCGGCCAGCAGCGCGTCGAGCCCGGCCAGGTCGCGCTTGAGCATGGCCTGCTTGAGCGAGGCCTCGAACAGCCGCGCCATGCGCAGCGAGGCCGCCTCGTGCTCCTGCGCCAGCGCGCCGCGGCTCATCCACAGCCAGGCCGCCACGACCAGGCCGCAGGCCAGCACGAAGGCGCCGCCGATCTGCAGCGCCAGGCGGCGCGACAGCGGGGATCGGGTGAGGGCGGTGGACATGGCGTGCGGCGACAAGCGCCTCACGTTAGCGGGGGGGGCGGCACCGCAGCCTGACCGGCATCAAGCGCCGCACGCGGCCGCGGCGTCGGCGGTGAGCTGCAGCGCCGCGCGCACGCTGCGGCAGGCGGCCAGGGTCAGCACCGCCAGCGCGGCGTAGACCTCGGTGGCCGCACGCTCGGCCACGCGGGCGGCGAACCCGGGCAGCCAGACCAGCAGATGCTCGTCCAGGAAGCGCGCGGCCTCGCTCCACTCGCCGCGCTCCAGCAGCAGGGCGACGAAGCCCAGCTCATGCGACAGGTGGTCGTCGGGCATCTGCCGCCAGTCGGCCACCTGCAGGCCGTGGCGCTGGTAGAAGCGCCGCACGGCGAAGGTGGGGGCCTGCAGCATCAGATGGTCTTCGTCGCGCCAGACCGATTCGTAGGGCGAGGCCAGCAGCGCGTGCGTGAGGTAGATGTCGGCGTAGTCGGCGGCCAGCGCGGCATCGGCCGGCGTCGGGTCGGCCGGCTCGGCGTGCAGGCGCTCGCGCAGGTCGGCCAGCGCCTGCTGCAGGGCCTCGCGCGAGGCGGTGTCGCCGCAGGTCAGGCCCTGTGGAAAGCCCTGCTCGAACAAGGCCAGCCAGCAGGCCGAGTTGCGCTCGGCAGCATGCAGCCAGGCCAGGGTGCGCAGGTCCTGCGCCAGCAGGGCGGCCGTGTCGGGAGCTTGGTCGGTGCCGGCCCGGCTCATACCCGGCCTTTGGGGTGCGGGACGAAGACGATGGACGGCTTGGTCAGCTCCGGATCGGCCATGTGCTGGACCTGACCGACCACCTGGTCGGCCGGGCCGACCGCCTTGGTGGGGTGCGTGCCGGCGCGCAACTGGTCGATGGGGCCGATGTCGAGCACGCGCATCATGCAGGCCATCACGCAATAGGGCTTGCGGCCGGCGTCCAGCTCGTCAACGCACATATTGCACTTCTTGACCAGGTTGTCGATCGGGTCGAACTGCGGCGCGCCGTAGGGGCAGGCTGCCTCGCAGCGCCGGCAGCCGATGCACAGCGAGGAGTCGATGTCGACCACGCCGTTGTCGGCCCGCTTCCAGATCGCGCCGGTCGGGCAGGTGGGCAGGCAGGCCGGGTTCGCGCAGTGGTTGCACGACATGTTCACCTTGTAGGCGAACACCTCGGGGAAGCTGCCGCCCTCGACGTACATGACGCGGCGGAAGCGCGGTCCCGGGGCCAGGCCGTTCTTGTCCTTGCAGGCGATTTCGCAGGCGCGGCAGCCGATGCAGTCCATGTTGTTGTGCACGAAGCCGAACTGCTTGGCCGGTTTGACCGGATGGGCGGTTGCGGCGTCGCGCCGCTCCTGGGCCGCGCCGACCTTGGAGCGGGCCTTGGCGTCGAGCTTGCGGATGGTGGGTTTGTCAGCCATGTCAATCGTCCCGTCGGAACACGCTGGAGCGCGAGATGCCCTTCTGGTTCCAGCCGGGCCGGTGGCTGAGCTCGGTCTTGCGGATGGCGACCAGGATGGTGTTGTAGGCAAAGGCGCCGGCCGGGCTGGGTTCGTCCAGGGTCAGGAAGTCGGGGTTGCCGGCGCGGTCGATGCCCTGCTCGTCGAGGTCCATCCAGGCGCCCTCGAAGATCACCGCCACCCCGGGCATGCAGCGCTCGGTCACGTAGGCCGGCAGCACGCAGCGGCCGCGCTCGTTCCACACCTCCACGGTGTCGCCGGTGGCGATCCCCAGGCGCTTGGCGTCGGCGGCGTTGATCGTCACCTCCTGCGTGCAGGTCTCGCGCAGCCAGGCGATGTTGTGATAGATCGAGTGGGTGCGCTCGCGCGGGTGCGGCGTGATCAGGTGGAAGGGGAACTGCTGCGCCTTCGGGTGGTTGAGCGACTCGAAGGGTTCGATCCAGCGCGGGATGGGCGGAATCGGGTGGCCGTACTGGGTCTTGGTCCAGTCGCTGATGCCGGCCAGGTAGGGGCTGAAGATTTCGATCTTGCCCGACGAGGTCTCGAAGGGCGCGCCCTTCTCGATCTGGTCGCGGAAGGCCACCAGCGGCTCGGGGAAGGTGAACTTGTAGACGCCGCGCTTCTTGAACTCGTCCCAGCTCATGGTCACGCCCTGGTGCGGCCGCACCTTGTCGTTCCACCAGGCGCTGAGGTAGGCCTCGTCCACCGCGTCGGGCTGGTGGAAGTAGGCGCGCGTGGCGCGCGGGTTGTAGCGCTTGCCGAAGTCCTTCAGGCTGGGGTCGAGCTGCTCCAGCCGGTAGGCCAGTTCGGTGAAGACCTGGAAGTCGGTCTTGCTCTCGCCCAGCGGTTCGATGACCTTGGGGCGGTGGATGTAGTAGTGCCCCTTGTACCAGGGCAGGGCGACGTCATGCCGCTCGAAGTGGGTGGCGATGGGCAGCAGCACGTCGGCCCAGATGCCCGAGGGCGTGATGGTCGCGTCCATGCAGACCACCAGCTCCAGCTTGCGGATGGCCTGGATTTCCTTGTTGATGTTGGTGAGCTGGTTGAACCAGTCCGAGCCCTGCCAGAAGATGCCCTTGATGTTGGGCACCTGGCCGTCGAGCTCGTCGTCGCGCGGCCACAGGCCCAGTTCCTCGCGCCGGATGTTCGGGTAGTTCAGCACGCAGTGCGCCCAGCGGTCGGACTTCAGCGAGCCGAACCAAACGTTGGCGTAGTCGTCGTAGGGGTAGGCGATGGACTCGCTGTGCCAGGCCTTGCCCACGCCCTCGGCGCTGCCGCCGAGCTTGCCGATGTTGCCGGTGATGGTCTGCAGCGCCGCGGCCATGCGGTTGTACTGTTCGCCGTAGGCGGCGCGGCCCGGCGCCCAGCTGGCCTTGAGCGCCGCCGGCTTGGTGCCGGCGTACAGGCGGGCGAGCTTGCGGATGTCGTCGGCCTTGACGCCGCAGATCGGCTCGGCCCATTCGGGGCTCTTGGGCGTGCCGTCGCGCGTGCCCAGGATGTAGTCCTTGAAGCTCTCGGCGTCGGCCCAGTCCTTGGGCATGGTGCCGGCGTCCACGCCGAGCGCGAAGCGGTCGATGAAGGCCTGGTCCTGCAGGTTCTCGGCAAACACCACATGCGCCATCGCCGCGAGCATGGCGGCGTCGGTGCCGGGCTTGATGGGGATCCACCAAGCGTCGTAGGCCGAGGCCGAGTCGGTGTACTGCGGGTCCACCAGCACGAACTTGCAGCCGCGCTGCTTGGCCATGCGCATGTAGTAGAAGGTGTTGCCGCCGTGGAAGGTGTAGGCCGGGTTCCAGCCCCACATGATGATGAGCTTGGAGTGCGCGAAGGCGTCGTCCTCGTTGCCGTCCTCGATGGTGCCGAAGGTGACGCGGCTGCTGAAGGTGGTGCCCTGGTAGCTGGGCACGCTCCAGCTGTTGGTGCGGCAGCCGAACATGCCCAGGAAGCGGCCCAGCAGGCCCTCGATCTGGTCGCTCTTGTGCAGCACGCCGTAGCTGGCGCCGGCATAGCTCTGGTCCAGCAGGGCGGTGGGGCCGTAGTCGCGCTTGAGCTGCACCATCTTGCGCGCCACGAAGTCCAGTGCCTCGTCCCAGCTCACGCGCTTGAACTTGCCCTTGCCGCGCTCACCCACGCGCAGCATGGGGTAGAGCAGGCGCTCGGGCGAGTAGAGCCGCGCGCGGTAGGAGCGGCCGCGCAGGCAGGCGCGCAACTGCGGTTCTTCCGCGGTGTCCTTGCCGAAGAAGCCGCCCTTCTGGTAGCGCCCGTCGTCGCTGGACAGGCGCACGATCACGTCACCCTGCTTGTGCGCCACCAGCATGTGGCGCGAGCCGCAGTTGTGCGCGCAGGAGGTGACGACGGTGCTGAGCTGGTCGTCGGTCGGGTAGGGCTCGTAGGCGAAGGCACCGGCGCGGCCGGGCAGGCCGCCCGTCACGCTGACGAGACCGCCGGCGCCGATCAGCTTGAGGAAGTCGCGCCGGCCGACCGGGGGAAACAGGGCCGAGCCGGCCAGGCGTGCCAGGGTGTGGGGATTCATCGTGGACTGGCGGCGGATGCCGGTGGATGGCGGAAGCGCGCCTCGCTCTGCGTCGGGCGGTTCTTCGCCCAGTCGGGCACGGCGGGATCCATGCCGGGCCAGGCGTTGCGCGGGTAGGGGTAGGGAATGCGGTACCAGGCCCGTCCACCGTGACAGCCGTAGCAGGTGTCGCTGTCGGCGGCGCCCGCTTTCTCGATGGCGGCGGCGTCCAGATAGCTCACCTTGTGCCGCTCGGTGCGGATGGCGGCATGGCAGAGCAGGCAGTTGTTCTGGAACATCGCGCGGCTCTTGGGCCAGGGCTCGGGCAGGCCCATCACCGTGTGGTTCATCTGGCCGTGGCACTTCAGGCAGGTGTCCTGGGTGGACACGAGCTTGCGCAGCGTGAAGCCGCCCTCGCGCTGCGAGGTGGCCGAACTCTGCGGGTTTTCGTCGCGCGGATCGTGGCCCTGATGGCAGGTGTTGCAGCTCAGGCGCATCAGCGAACGCGCCAGGTCCGACTCGCGGTGGCGGCGGTGGAAGGTGTCCTGCGGCCCCTTGTAGGTGCCGAGCTGCTGGTACCAGGCGGCGCTCTTGGCGGCCTGCACGCCGGCCGGGCTGCTGGCACTCACCGAGGGACGCAGCACTTCAGCGTGGCAGCGCAGGCACTGCTCGTCGCGGGCACTGTCGATGGCGGGTTTGAAGTGCAGCGCGTCGTAGCGCGCACGCTGGTAGTCGGGTGCCGGGTCCGCCGCGGGAGCGGGCAGGGCCACGGCAAGCAGGCAAACGCCGACCAAGCGCGCCAGCAGCGCGCGCATCAAGGGCTTCATGAACTTTGGTTGCTTGCAGCAGAAACCGGCCCCATGAACCGGCATGGGGCCGGTGGGGGGCGCTTACTTCTTGCCTTCCGGCGCGCTGGCGGCCTTGTCACCGCTCATGCCGCTCATGCCGGACATGCCCTTCTGGCCCTGCATGCCGCTCATGCCCGACATGCCCTTCTGGCCCTGCATGCCGCTCATGCCCGACATGCCCTTCTGGCCTTCCATGCCGCTCATGCCGGACATGCCCTTCTGGCCCTGCATGCCGCTCATGCCCGACATGCCCTTCTGGCCTTCCATGCCGCTCATGCCCGACATGCCCTTCTGGCCCTGCATGCCGCTCATGCCGGACATGCCCTTCTGACCTTCCATGCCGCTCATGCCGCTCATGCCCTTTTGGCCTTCCATGCCGCTCATGCCCGACATGCCCTTCTGGCCCTGCATGCCGCTCATGCCGGACATGCCCTTCTGGCCCTGCATGCCACTCATGCCCGACATGCCCTTCTGACCGGCGGGGGCGCTGGCTGCCTGCCCCGACATGCCGCTCATACCCTTCTGATCCTCCGCTTGCGCACTCGCGCACACCACGGCGCACATGCACATGCTGGCGGCAACCTTCACGACTCGCTTCATCATTGCTCCTATTGATTACGACCCAGGCCTGGACGTGCGGGCCGCGCCATACCGGGGTCTTCGGTCGGCGCGGGCAGCGGCGATGAGTGCAGCGCGTGAGCGCCGTCTCGCCGCCGTGTTCATTGCGATTCGGGATGCCAGGCACGCAGGTCGTACGGACCTGTCATGCCGGGGCTGAACATCGGGGAGTACCAGGCGCCCTGAGCGGCGATGGCGGCCAGGTTGCCGGGCAGCGGGGTTTCAACGCCGCGCAGGCGTTGCCAGCGCAGCGCCTCGGACACCGGGAAGGTCGTCAGGCGCGGCGCATGCGCGGGACGCCGGTTGCGCTGCTCGGCAGCGATCTGTACGGCCGCACTGCCGGTCGGCGTGGCGCCGGCGGTCGGGGCGGCGGGTGGCGGCGCGCTGGGCGCTGCGGCGCAACTCAGGCCGCAGCACAGCCCGATGAGCGCGGCGGCTTGGGTGGGTGATCGACGCATCATGCCCAGCGTGATGCAAGTCACGCGCCAGCCCTGCGCGCCGGGTGCCGGCACGGTCGTTCAGGGACTTAGCGGGGGCGGGTGGTGCGTAGGCCCGCCAGGATGGCAGGCCCAGGCTGCCAATGTGGCAGCCCTCAGCGGGCCGGGCGCAGCGCCGACTTCGGCCGGAAGGCCTTGCAGACCGAGTCGTTGGTCTCGATGTACGGTCCACCGGCGCATAGGAATTTCAAACGGTCTGGTCTGTGAAAAGCCTGGAAAGCCCGACTCAGAAGCTGTGAACGAACCTCGCCCCTGAAGCGTTGAGCAGTGCATGAGCGCTGCGACGATCGGGGACGAGGGGGAACAGAGCCAAGCGGGTCTGTTCGATCAAGGGGAAGTGCCAGTCGCCGCGCGTGCGGCGCAGCCGGCCCAGACGGCAGGCGCCCCGCGGGTCATGACGCCGCAGCGCAACCAAATCGAGCTGCGCGCGGTCGATCTGGAGGCGTTGCTGGCGCCCGATCACGCGGCGCGTACCGTGTGGGCGTTCGTTCAGTCGATGGATCTGGCGCCGCTGTACGCGCGCATCAAGTCGGTGGCTGGCCGCGGTGGCGCACCGGCCATCGACCCGGCCATCCTGGTGGCGCTTTGGTTGTGGGCCACCATCGATGGCGTGGGCTCGGCCCGGGAAGTCGATCGGCTGTGCGAGCGCGATGACGCCTACCGCTGGATCTGCGGCGGCGTTGGCGTCAACTACCACTCGCTGGCGGACTTCCGCACCGAGCACGAGGCCTGGCTGGACGCGCAGCTCACCCGCTCGATCGCTTCGTTGCTGGATCGACGCCTGGTCAGCCTCAACGCGGTGGCGCAGGACGGACTTCGCGTGCGCGCGCATGCCAAGGCCAGCAGCTTCCGCCGGCGCGAGAAGCTGGCCGAACTGCACGCCCAGGCCCAGGTCCAGGTCCAGGCGCTCAAGCGCGAACTGGCCGAAGACGCCGGCGCCAGTGCACGGCGCAAGCAGGCGGCCGTCGAGCGCGCCACGCGCGAGCGCGAACAACGCCTGGCGGCGGCGCTGGCCACGATGGACAAGCTCCAGCGCAAGCCCCCGCCCGAAGCCAGGACACCCAAGCCCTCCAAGCGCCGAGGCCGCAAGGGCGACGATGACCCGGGCAGCCCCGATGCGACCACGGCCAAGCCCGAACCGCAGCCCCAACCACAACCCAGGGTCAGCACCACGGACGCCGATGCGCGCGTCATGAAGATGGCCGACGGCGGCTTCAGGCCCGCCTTCAACGCCCAGCTGGCGGTCGATGCCGATACGCAGTTGATCGCCGCGGTCGCCATCTCCAACAGCGGCAGCGACATGGGCCAGATGAGCCCGATGCACCAGGACATCCAGCAGCGCTACGGCCTCACGCCCGATCACTGGCTGGCCGATGGCGGCTTCACGAAGTTGCAGGCCATCGACGAGCTGACCGCACGCGGCACCCAGCCCGTCGTGCCGCCGCCGCGCAGCCGCAACCCCGAGGTCGATCCGTTGCAGCCCAAGCCCACCGACACGCCGGCCCAGGCACAGTGGCGGGACTTCATGAGCAGCGACTTTGCCAAGGCGCTGTACATCCAGCGTGGCGCCACGGTCGAGTGCGCCAATGCGCAGCTTCGACGCCGCGGCCTGTCCAGATTCAACGTCTGCGGCCTGGTCAAGGCGCGCGCGGTGCTGCTGTGGCACGCCCTGGCGCACAACCTCATGCGCATGCGAAGCCTGCACCTGGACTTCGCCGCCTGACCGACCGAGGCTGGACAGCGCTGAAGGCGCCGCACAAACGCCAAGCAACGCTCCAGAGCGCCTGACAGCCCCACCCGGGCAACTTCGCAACGGAACCAGCATCGCGTCCGCCCGCTGCGCCCTCCGAGACGCAACGCCCGGAAGATCGGCGATGGCGAGCGGTTCGTTCACAGCTTGTCAGTCGCGGAACCAAGTTCATCGCCTTGCGGTGCGGCCTGTCGCCAAGCGCACTTCCGCCACTGTTGCAGGGCCTGCTTTCACCTCAGCTTGATTCAGAGTCCTTGGACTTGAAGCAACTGATTCACGACATCCACGGCATCACCCGGAAGCCGCCACTTGGAGAGGCCCCACGGGCGGCTCGCGTTTCCTCGATGCATCGTGCCGTGTCGTCACGGGATCACGCATTGCGGCCTTGCGAGGTGTCCGAAGGCCGTGCTCTGGTCGATCGCCGGTCCAGCCTTCGTCGTTCCAGCCCGGCAGGACGATCTGGCGTGCCGTGGTTCGCCTTGGCAGGGTCGTGTTTGCTCGAACGTTGGGCCTGGCAGGTCTTGATGTTTGAAGGGGTGAATCGACCTCTTTTGCTGGTGGTACTGCGGGACAGCGTCATAGAAAGGGAAAGTGCAGTCTCACAGAGGGCCAGCGCCGAGCGTTGTGCGTCTGAACCGATCCGTGTGGCAGGTGTCGTGCTGGTCGGGAGCAACGCTCGGCGCCTTGGCATTTGCGGGCCCCGTGGGCCAGTGCTGGTCGGCGTGGCCTGCAAGAACGCCCAGTCGGACCCTCGCCTAGCCTGCGGCATCGGCCTCGCGACCAGTCAGGCAGGGGTGAGGGTCAGGTCAAGAGTGGCGGCGCCCTCGTAGTGCCTCGCTTGCTCGGCTGATTCGTGCCGACCCGGCAGCCTCAACTGCCTGCGAGCGCCTTTTCGGTCCGCGAACTAACTCGACTCATCCGTGCCTCACGGATCGACGTGGCCACAACCAGGAGAGGCCTCGGCTTCTCTCGTTCTTGGATCACGAGTCGCGGTTTGCGGCGCCGCCCGCCAGGACAGCCCAATCCGGGCGATGATGTGATGAACGACGTGCGCAAGCCTAACTGTCCCGCCGGCGGATGCGGCAGCCTCCGAGCGTGCAGTCGCAGTCGCTTTGCATCACGTCGTCCCGGCCCACCTCGCCGCCGTGGCGCTTGGCGTCCTGCACCATTTGGCTCGGCGAGTAGAAGCCCAAGGGTTGGCTCTTGAGCATCGCCGCCAGGAACTTCACCGGGCGGTCGCAGCAGCCGCCAATGGTTATATTTCGGGCCTTCGGGGTTTGACTCTAGGCCTGAGACGCCCGATTGGCCTCATCTCGGGTGCAAATCGCAATGCGCGACGATAATGTTTATGTCAACTCGGAGCGGACATAGCCGAACGGGTGCGCTCCGTACGATGCGGCTGCAGCCCTATGCCGCCTTGCGCTTGGTCGGCGCGCGGTCAGCGCCCGCGACCACAACGTGGCCCGTGGTCTGGCGCACGAAGGTACCGGTCTTGCCCGACACGCCGCCCGCTCGCTTAGCCGTGGCCTTGCCCAGAAACACCCCGCTCGCACCCTTAGGCTCAGCCGAAGCCATCTCGCGGACCTGATCCCGAGTGAACGCACCAGAGGCAAACACACGCGCGGCTTTGTCCGCCATCCCCTGGGAGACGATGACAAACTTTCCGGGAGCAACTCGAACGCGCTTCATGGTGCGACCTTCACAGACAGGTACTTTACCGGACCCACCGCAGGGTGTCGAATAGCCCCCTCGAGCACCCGTTCGTAATACTGCACAAGGTGCGGGAACGGCTCATTGAGTCGAACTTCCGTGAGGTCGAGCAGCAAGGCGACGGCACGGGCGAACTGGAAGGCTGTCGGCGCGGTGAGGCCGCGGATTCCACGCGCGAAGGGCGTGCGCTCAAGGTACTCAAGCGACACATGGCCGCCCTTGACCTGGATGCGCCCATAGCACATCGCACGCGGGCGGCCCGCACGCACCATCGCGTACATCCAGGCGTCCTGGTGCCGCACTCGCGAGAAGAAGATTTCTTCCCAGCTCCAGTGCACCTTTCGCTTTGACCCGCCGCCTCGCTCAAACTGCAAAGCGGTTGTCCTGGCGATGGGCTGGCTGACCAACTGCAGTTGAAGATCCGGCCTGCCGAGCGTTTGGGCCAACCAGGTGTTGGTCTGATCCAGTGCCGCGGCCAGCACCTCATTCTTGTTCGTGAGCATGCGACGTCGATCATAGTTGGCCCTGCCATCCTGACCTCACGCCCTACAGGCCGACGCACTGGGAAGGCACCGGGGGTATCCAAAGAGGTTGACCGTCTTCAGAGAAGCAGTCCAACGCCTGACTCGGTTCACTTCGATGAACCTGAAGGCAAGGAGTTGCGCCTTGGGCGAGGGAATCCAGATGGCAAGGCCAACTGGCTCGGCACTCAAAGACCGGTCCGGGTTGATTCCAGTCAAAATCGCTTTGCGCCCAAGACCTGAAAATTCGGCTGCAACAAACCGCGCCAATGTTCACCCAGCATGCCCGAATCCGTCGCCTAGCAGCCAGAGTGCTGCTGGTCTGGCTGTTCGCGCTCGCGACGGGCCTTGTCAATGCCTGTGTCATCGCGCCTGCGGGCATGTCAGGCATGGCGGGCATGGGCGATCTGCGCGCGGCGTCGCAGCCGGCGTCCATGGACCACAAGGCGGGCTGCCCGGATTGCCCCGACAAAGACTCATCGGGCATCTCGCAGGGACCTTGTGCGAAGTTCTGCGTCGACGAGTCGACAAGCGTTCCGGCGGCCAAGTCGGCGTTCGATCCTTGGCTCGGACTGGACGTTGCCGTGGTGCCGACCATGGCCCTTTCCGTTGTTGCGCCGGCCCCGTTGCCGGCACAGCGGTACCTCGATGCGCCACAACCCCCGGCGCGCACCTCGGTCCCCATCGCCTTCCTTCGCCTGACGCTATGACGCGTCCGCTCGCGTCGCGGTCCCGCCCAGGGTATCGCGCCGAGCAGCCGTGCGGTTCGTCGTTCGCGACAGGCCGCGCGAGCTAGGTCCAAGTCCGCCAAGCGGACCCCCAACAAACCAAAGCGGCTTGCTGCCCGGCAGCGCCGTTCCTGTCCCCTCTCTGGAGTCCACCATGAAGTGCACGTCCCTGCTTTCGCTCGCCCTCGTCGCCGCGATCAGCGCCTCTCCCGTCTACGCCCAGCAAGCTGCGCCTGCCGCGGCAGCTGCATCGGCTGCCTCGCCGACCGCGATGGGCTGCGGCAAGTCGACTATGAAGCGCCACGACCACGGCGCTGAACGCAACACTGGGTCCACCGCTGGCGCGATGACCATGCCCTGCCAAGCGGCCGATGCCGCGTCGGCACCGGACAAGGCCACCAAGAAGAAGCCGGTCCACGACCACGCCAAGTTCCACAAGAACCAGTGATGCAGCGGGGGCCGTCGATCGATGGCCCCATGCCTCAACAGGAGACAGACCATGACCCCTTCATCACTCAGTCCCCTGGCGGAATCCCTCGGCCGCCAGGTCGTTCGCCAACTTCAAGTGAGCCGCACACGGCGCAACACGTTACTGTTGCCGTTGCTTGCCCTCGTGGGCCCGGCGGTCTTCGCCGCCTCACCGACCCGCGCCGAGGTCTGGAAGGGACCGACCTGCGGTTGCTGCCACGACTGGATCGCGCACCTGGAGGCCAATGGCTTCAAGGTGCTTTCGCACGACGAGGGCAACGACGAGGCTCGCCGCCGCCTCGGCATGCCGATCCGCTTCGGCTCTTGCCACACCGCTCTGATCGACGGCTACGCGATTGAGGGACATGTGCCGGCGCGCGAGATCAAGCGACTGCTCGCCGAGCGACCCCGCGCCGTCGGCCTGGCAGTTCCCGCCATGCCCATCGGTTCGCCGGGGATGGACGGTCCGGCCTACGGCGGTCGTCGCGATCCCTATGACGTGCTCCTCGTCGCCCGCGACGGCCAGGCCACGGTCTACCAGTCCTACCGCTGAGCCCCGACGCTCGCGCCAAAGAACAACGGAAGCTCGACATGCCCCACCGCTCCCCATACACGCCATCGGCCCGAGGCACAACGCGCCTGGCCGCGGTGCTGACAGCCACCTTCGCGCTGCTGTTCGCCTCACCCGTCTGGGCGGGCGAACTGGGTTCCGACCTGGCCGGACTGCTCGACTATGCGCGAGCCCAGAACCCGGAACTGGCGGCCATGCGCCATGAAGCGGACGCCGCGTCCGAACGAGTCCAGCCCGCTGGAGCCCTCCCTGACCCGGTGCTGCGCGTGGAACTGGAGAACGTCAACAACTACGGCACGTCGAATGCTCCCAGCCTGCTGCCATGGAAGGTCGGCGACACGAAGTACACCTTCATGCAGCCCATTCCCCTGTGGGGCAAGCGCGACCTGCGGCGCGATGTGGCAACGGCCGACGCGCAGCAGGCCTCGGCGCGTGCCGGGGCCACGTGGAACGAACTGGCCGGCAAGATCAAGGTCGCCTACGCCCAATACTTCCTCGCCACCGGCAGCGAGCGGATCACAAAGGAAGTGGTCGACCTGTTGGCGCGGATGGAACAGCTCGCCCAGGCGCGCTATGCCGGTGGCCTGGCAGCGCAGCAGGACGCCATCCGGGCGCAGCTGGAGCAGACGGCGATCCGCGCTGAACTGATCACGCTGGACACCGACAAGCGCCAGGCCACGGCCAGGCTCAATGCGCTGTTGGCTCGTGAGGCCGGCGCCACGCTGGCCGAACCGCAGGCAGTCCGGCCGTTGCCCGCGGCGACCACCTTCGATGCCGGTGCGCTGGTGCAGCGCGCCCGCGCGACCAACCCCGCCGTGGCGGCCGAGGAAGCGCGGCTGCGCAGTGCTCAGAGCAGCCGTGAGCTGACGCAGCGCAACCGCTACCCCGACATCCAGGTCGGTGTCGTGCCAACGCAGATGGGTTCGCGCATCACGACCTGGGGCCTGATGGTCGAGATGAACATTCCCCTGCAGCGCGAGTCACGGCGTTCGCAGGAGCGCGAGGCCGATGCCATGGTCAGTGCGCAGCGTGCGCGCACGCAGGCGCTGCAGGCGCAACTGATGGGTGAGTTGGGCGAGAACCTCGCCGGCCTGGACGCGGCGCGGCGCAGCGAGGCATTGATAGCCGGCCAATTGCTGCCGCAGTCGGAACTGAGCTTCCGTTCGGCGTTGGCTGCCTATGAGAACGGCAAGGTCGACTTCGCGACCCTGCTGGACGCGCAACGCCAGATTCGCAAGGCGAAGGCGGACCGCCTGAAGGCACAGGTCGACGCGCAGATGCGTCTGGCCGAGATCGAACGCATCGTGGGGGAAGACCTGTGAAGACCACCAACACCATCCTGGGCGTGCTGCTCCTCGCCGCCGTCGGCGTCGGCAGCTACATGCTGGGCACCCGCAGCCGAGCGCCTGCCGTGGATGTGGTGTCCGCTGCCGTGTCAGCCTCTGGCCCGGCCAACGCCACGACGGTCGCGCCGCGCAAGCTTCTCTACTACCGCAACCCGATGGGTTTGCCGGACACCTCGCCCACGCCCAAGAAGGACCCGATGGGGATGGACTACATCCCCGTCTACGAAGGCGAGGAGCCGGCCTCCGATCCGGGTTCTGCGAACCTCGTCCGCATCAGCACCGAGAAGGTCCAGAAGCTGGGCGTGCGCACCGAGGCCGCGGCCCTGAGGCCCCTGGGCCGCACCGTCCGCGCCTCGGGACGTGTGGAGCCCGACGAGCGTCGCATCTCGATGATCTCACCGAAGTTCGAAGGCTACGTCGAGCGCCTGCACGTCAATGCCACCGGACAGCCGGTGGCCAAGGGCCAGCCGCTGTTCGAGGTCTACAGCCCCGAACTCGTCTCGGCCCAGCGTGAGTACGCGATCGCCGTGCAAGGGGCGCAGGCGATGAAGGAGGCGGGCAGCGAATCCGCGGCCGGCATGAAGCAGTTGGCCGAGTCGGCACTGGCACGGCTCCGCAACTGGGACCTCTCGCCCGACGATGTCTCGGCACTCGCCCGCTCTGGCGACGTGCGTCGCACCGTGACGCTGCGCTCGCCCGTGGCCGGCGTCGTCACCGAGAAGAAGGCATTCCAGGGCATGCGCTTCATGCCCGGCGAGGCGCTGTACCAGGTCACCGACCTGTCCTCGGTGTGGGTCGTGGCCGATGTGTTCGAGCAGGACATCGGCCTCGTGAAAGCCGGCACCAAGGCGACCGTTACCTTGCCCGCCTACCCCGGCCAGTCTTTTAGCGGGACGATCACCTACGTCTATCCGACCCTGAAGGCGGAGACCCGCACGGTGCCGGTGCGCATCGAGTTGGCCAACCCAAAGCAGTTGCTCAAGCCAGCAATGTTTGCACAGGTCGATGTGCAACTCGGCGCCGGCTCGAACGTCCTGACGGTGCCGGACTCGGCGGTGATCGACAGCGGCAAGCGCCAGATCGTCCTCGTGCAACGCGGCGAAGGTCGCTTCGAGCCGCGCGAGATCAGGACCGGTGCGAGAGGCGACAACCACGTCGAAGTGTTGGAAGGTCTGAAAGCTGGCGAAGAAGTCGTGGTCGCGGCCAACTTCCTGATCGACGCCGAGAGCAATCTCAAGGCGGCAATCGGCGGGCTGGGTGGCCATGCTGGGCATGGCGGCGCAGCACCTGCTGCCGGCACGGCATCCGCGGCCACGCCGACACCCGCCAAGCAGGCGGTGGGCCACCAGGGCGCCGGCAGCGTCGAGAGCTTGGATCTCAAGGCGGGCACGCTGACGCTGCACCACGAAGCGATCGCGTCGCTGAAGTGGCCAGCCATGACCATGGAGTTCGCAGTCGCCAACCCGTCGCTGCTGGCCGGGCTGAAGCCAGGATCGGCGGTGAACTTCGAGTTCGTCGAGCGCCAGCCTGGTGAATGGGTGATCACCCGCGTGGCGCCGAAGGCGAACCCGGCGCATAGCGGCCACTGACGAGGTTCACCATGCTCAAGAACATCATTCAGTGGTCGGGGCGCAACCCGTTCCTCGTTCTGCTCGCCACCTTGTTCGTCGTGATCGGCGGTGTCGTCGCGGTGATGCGCACGCCGCTGGACGCGCTGCCCGATCTCTCCGACGTGCAGGTCATCGTCTACACCGAATTCCCGGGCCAGGCACCCCAAGTGGTCGAGGACCAGGTCACCTACCCGCTGACGACGGCGATGCTCGCGGTCCCAAAGTCGAAGGTCGTGCGCGGGTTTTCGTTCTTCGGGGCCTCGTTCGTCTACGTGATCTTCGAGGACGGCACTGACATCTACTGGGCGCGCAGCCGGGTGCTGGAGTACCTGAACTTCGCGGCCTCGCGTCTGCCGCAAGGTGTCTCCCCGGCGCTGGGCCCCGATGCCACCGGTGTCGGCTGGGTCTACCAGTACGCGCTGCTGGCCAAGAGCAAGACGCTGGCCGAGTTGCGCGCCATCCAGGACTGGTATGTGCGCTACCAACTCACCAAGGCTCCGGGCGTCGCCGAGGTCGCTTCGCTGGGCGGCTTCGTGCAGACCTACCAGGTCACGGTCGATCCGCTGAAGCTGCGCAGCTTCGGCATCCCTCTGTCCAAGGTCAACCAAGTCATCCGCGAGTCCAACCGCGATGTTGGCGGCCGGGTCGTCGAGATGGCCGAGACCGAGTACATGGTGCGAGGCAAGGGCTACTTGCGCGGCAAGGCCGACATCGAGGCGCTGGTGGTGAAGGCCGACAAGGGCACGCCGGTGCTGATCCGCGACATCGCGCGCGTTGAACTTGCGCCTGATGAACGACGGGGACTGTCCGAACTCAACGGCGAGGGCGAAGTGGTCTCGGGTATCGCGATGGCGCGCTACGGCCAGAACGCGCTGGAGGTCATCCACAACCTGAAGGCTCGGATCAGTGAGATTTCCGCCGGCCTGCCTGAGGGGGTGTCTATCGAAGCGGTGTACGACCGTTCCGACCTGATCCACCGCGCGATCGACACGCTCAAGCGCACGCTGCTGGAGGAAAGCCTGATCGTCGCCGCGGTCTGCGTGATCTTCCTGCTGCACGTGCGCTCAGCGCTGGTGGCCATCCTGATGCTGCCGGTGGGCGTGCTGATCGCCTTCATCGCGATGCGGCTGCTGGGCATGAACTCGAACCTGATGAGCCTGGGCGGCATCGCCATCGCCATCGGCGCGATGGTGGACGCGGCCATCGTGATGATCGAGAACGCACACAAGCATCTGGAGCGGCTTCCCGGAGACCACACGGTGCGTCAGCGCGCCGATGCGATGCTCGAAGCCTGCGTCGAAGTGGGGCCTGCGCTTTTCTTCTCGCTGCTGATCATCACCGTGTCCTTCCTGCCGGTCTTCACGCTGGAATCGCAGGAGGGGCGGCTGTTCTCGCCGTTGGCCTACACCAAGACCTTCTCGATGGCCGGCGCGGCGCTGCTGTCGGTGACGCTGGTGCCGGTGCTGATGATGCTGTTCATCCGCGGCAGGGTGATGCCCGAGGCACGCAACCCGGTGAACCGCTTCCTCATCTGGGTCTACCGGCCGATCATCGCGGGCGTCATGCGCTGGAAGGTGCTGACGATCCTCGCCTCGCTGTTTGTGCTGGCCGTCACCTGGTACCCGGCCTCCAGGCTGGGCAGCGAATTCATGCCGACCCTCAACGAGGGTACGCTGCTCTACATGCCTGCGTCGCTGCCCGGCATGTCGATCACCAAGGCGGCCGAGGTGCTGCAGACGCAGGACAAGCTCATCAAGAGCTTCCCCGAGGTGGCCTCGGTCTACGGCAAGGCCGGCCGCGCCAACACGGCCACCGACCCGGCGCCGACCGAGATGTTCGAGACCGTCATCAACCTGAAGCCGCAGGAGCAGTGGCGGCCCGGCATGACGACCGACAAGCTGATCGCCGAGATGGACAAGGCGCTGCAGTTCCCGGGCATCTCCAACGCCTGGACCATGCCGATCAAGGCGCGCATCGACATGCTGTCCACCGGCATCCGCACGCCCATCGGCATCAAGGTCTTCGGCAAGGACCTGAACGAGATGGAGCGACTGGCCAAGCAGATCGAGGCGGTGGTCAAGACCGTGCCGGGCACGACCAGCGCGTTTGCCGAGCGCATCACCGGTGGCAGCTATTTGATGATCGAGCCGAATCGCGAGCAACTGGCGCGCTACGGCCTGGGCGTCGGCGAGCTGCAGGACGTGATCGCTACTGCGCTGGGCGGCGAGATGGTGACGACCATGGTTGAAGGCCGCGAGCGCTTCGGCGTGACCGTGCGCTACCCGCGCGAGCTGCGCGGCAACCCGCAGCAGATCGAGCGCGAGGTGCTGGTGCCGACGATGGATGGTGCGATGGTGCCGCTGGGCCAGGTTGCCCGCGTTTCAGTGGAGCGAGGCACACCGGGCATCCGCACCGAGAACGCGCTGCTGTCGGCCTACATATTTGTCGACATCCGCGAGCGCGACATCGGCTCGTACGTGAAGGACGCGCGCAAGGCCGTTGCCGATCAGGTGAAGTTCCCGCCGGGCTACTACATCACCTGGAGCGGTCAGTTCGAGTACATGGAGCGCGCCGTCGAGAAGATGAAGGTCGTCATCCCGGTGACGCTGCTGACGATCTTCCTGTTGCTGTACCTGAACTTCCGGCGCCTCACCGAGACGCTGATCGTGATGCTGTCGGTGCCCTTTGCGCTGGTGGGTGGGGTCTGGCTGATGTGGTGGCTGGGCTACAACCTGTCGGTGGCTGTGGCGGTGGGCTTCATCGCGCTGGCCGGCGTGGCGGCCGAGACCGGCGTCGTGATGCTGATCTACCTGGACCACGCGTGGGAGGCGGTGCAGGCCAAATGCAAGGACGAAGGCAGGACACCGACCGCCAGCGACCTCTACGCGGCGGTCATGGAAGGTGCCGTCGAGCGCGTGCGTCCGAAGATGATGACCGTCGTGGCCATCATGGCGGGCCTGTTGCCGATCATGTGGGGCACGGGCACAGGCTCCGAGGTCATGAGCCGCATCGCCGCGCCGATGGTGGGCGGCATGATCTCCTCGACCGTGCTCACCCTGGCGGTGATCCCCGCGATCTACGCGCTCGTCAAGGAGTTCTCGCTGCGGCGCGCGGTTCGACTGCAGCCCGTGGCCGCCTAAGGTGCCCTTAACTGAGGCCGGCGACACTTGATACCAACTGGGGTATAAATCATGTCTGAATCGGGTCCTGCGAATCCCGCGCGGCGCACACTGCTCTCGGGTTTCGTCGCCGTCGCCGCTTCTCAACTCGCGGCGTGCGGCGGAGGTGGCGGAAGCAGTGGAACCGGCACCACCGTGCAGACACCGCCGGCCACGGGAGCAACCGCGACCGACCTGCCCGTCGTGCCACTGGTGCAGGGAACAGTCGACGGCTCCGGCACCCGAGTCTTTTCGCTGCAGGTTGGTGCCGGCACAACCACCTTCCGTGCTGGTATCGCCACACGGACTCTGGGCTACAACGGTGCGCTGCTTGGGCCGGCACTCCATCTGCGCAAGGGAGAACGGGTTCGCATTGATGTGCAGAACAGCCTGACGGAGTCGACCACCGTGCACTGGCACGGCCTGGACGTGCCAGCGGAGGCCGACGGCGGCCCGCACCAGGTCATTGCGCCGGGCGGCCAATGGAGCGCGAACTTCACCGTCGCAAACCCGGCATCCACTTGCTGGTATCACCCGCATACACACGGCGCGACCGGGCGCCAGGTGGTGTCCGGCCTGGCGGGCCTGCTCGTCATCGACGATCCGGCCATCGGCAGCACCGGCCTGCCCAACAACTGGGGTGTCGACGATGTGGCGCTGGTGCTGCAGGACAAGCGCTTCGACAGTAGCGGGCAGATCGACTACACCTTGACCGCCAACGACCTGCAGGTCGGCTACACGGGCGATGTGCTGCTGGTCAATGGAGCGGTGGCGCCGATCTTCAAGGCGCCTCAGCAGTGGGTACGCTTGCGCCTGCTCAACGGCTGCAACTCCCGCACGCTGAGCCTGCGCCTAGCAGGCAACCTGCCCTTGTCGCAGGTGGCCAACGAAGCTGGCCTGCTCGCGCAGCCGGTCGTGCGGAACAGCGTCACGCTGGTTCCCGGTGAACGCGCGGAGGTGCTGGTGAACCTGGGCACTGCGAGCCTGGGCCAGGACATCGCGCTCTACGCGAGCTACGCCGCCACGGGGATGGGCATGGGCAGCGGCGGCAGCCAGGGTGAGGTCGCGGCGATGACGATCCGCGTCGACAAGTTGGCGCAGGTCGGCGCGATGACGGCCGTTCCCGCATCGCTGCCCGCAGCCAGCGCGATCACGGCGCCGGCCGGCGCCACCGCTCGAACCATTCGTCTCGACGGCGGCATGATGGGCAGCCCCTTCACGCTCAACGGGCGCTCGTTCGACATCGCCCGCATCGACATGAGGGTGCCAGCCGCGACCACCGAGGTCTGGACCTTCACCAACACGACCATGATGGCGCACCCGATGCACGTTCACGGTGTGCGCATGAGCATCCTGACCCGCAACGGCGTGGCCCCCCGTGTCGAGGAACAGGGGCTGCGCGACACCTTCAGCGTCGACAGCATGGAGACGGTGCGGGTGGCCGTGCGGACCGCGGACACGCCGTCGGCATCGCCTCTGATGTTCCACTGCCACATCCTCGAGCATGAGGACGCGGGCATGATGGGGCAGTTCACGACGGCTTGATACTTGGCTTCCGGCCCGTCACGTGCTCGCAACTGATTCTCGCGTGAGGATCAGAGCCACCAGCGCAATAGCCATCGCGGCGTAGTTCACCAGCATGAACCACGGCGTGTTCCAAGCTATGCCGTCAAACCCGGCCCGCGTGAAGGGGTAGAGGGCGGGCGACGGATAGAACTCCGCAGAGTGTGTGAAGACATCAATGACGATGTGCGACCACCAGCCGACCAACGGAATCCAGACAGATCGCTTGACTACCCAGACTGCTGCCGTGACCGCCGCCGCCACCACGGCACTGTGCAAGGTGCAGTGCAGGTGATGCGAGAGCGACTCCACCAGCGGCGGCAAGCTCGGCTCCAGCCCCGGGAGCGCATTCGCATAGGCCTGCAGCGTGGCGAAGCCCCCCGGTTGTGCCACAGACAGCGCGAGCACAGGCAGCAGGTGCACGATGTCGGGGAGCACCGCCAAGCCGACCGTAAGGAGTGCGGTACGACGTGAGATGGGATTTCGCCGCGACACGGCTGCCAGCCCGATCCCTACCCACAGACCATGCGCCAGGATGTCCATCGGTCAATCCGGTACCGCTTCGTCAAGACGTAGCGACAGCGCTGCGGCGCAGCCGCAATGCGTTGCTGATGACCGACGCTGAACTCAGGCTCATCGCCAGCGCCGCGATCATCGGCGACAGCAACCAGCCAGTGAACGGGAACAACACCCCGGCCGCCAGCGGCACGCCCAGCGCGTTGTAGATGAAGGCGAAGCCGAGGTTCTGCTTCATGTTGGCGACCGTGGCCACCGACAGGGCGCGCGCAGTCGCAATGCCGCGCAAGTCGCCCTTCACCAGCGTGAGCTGCGCGCTGTTCATCGCCACGTCCGTGCCGGTGCCCATCGCGATTCCCACGTCGGCACGTGCCAACGCCGGCGCGTCGTTGATGCCGTCGCCTGCCATCGCGACTCGCCGGCCTTCGGCCTGCAGCCGGGCGACGAGTTCGAGCTTGTCGGCCGGCTTCACCTCGCCGTGGACCTCGTCGATGCCCAGGCGCTGGCCGACGGCGCGCGCGGTGGTTAGCCCGTCGCCGGTGGCCATCACAACCCGCAGGCCGGCGGCGCGCAGCGACTTCAGGGCGTCCGGCGTCGTAGCCTTGACCGGGTCCGATACCGCCAGAAGGCCGGCGAGCTGTTGATCGACCGCGAGGTGCATGACGCTTGCACCCTGAGTGCGCAGCGCCTCGGCCTGCGACGCGAGCTGGGCCACGTCGACACCGAGCTGCGCCATCAGGGCGATGTTGCCGAGCGCCAGGGACCGGCCGCCGACCCTGCCGCGCACGCCGATGCCCGATTCCGAATCGAACTGCTCCGGCTTCTCGAGCGCGAGGCCCTTGCCGCGTGCCGCGGCGACAATCGCGGCGGCCAGCGGGTGTTCGCTGCCCTGGTCGAGGCTGGCGGCGAGGCGCAGCACCTCGTCCTCCGTGTTGCCGACCACAGCGACGGCGCGCTCGAAGCTCGGTCGCCCTTCGGTGAGCGTGCCGGTCTTGTCGACGATCAGCGTGTCGATCTTGCGCAGGTTCTCGATCGCCGCGGCGTCGCGGAAGAGCACGCCACTGGTCGCGCCGCGGCCGGTCGCGACCATGATCGACATCGGCGTCGCCAGGCCGAGCGCACAGGGGCAGGCGATGATCAGCACCGCCACGGCGTTGATCAGGCCGTACACCCAGCTTGGCTCGGGTCCGAAAGAGCCCCAGGCGAAGAAGGTCAGCAGCGCGATGCCGACCACGCCAACGACGAAGTAGCCGGCTACTTGGTCAGCCATGCGCTGCATCGGCGCGCGAGAGCGCTGGGCCATCGCCACCATCTGCACGATCTGCGAAAGCACCGTCGCCGAGCCGACGTGCTCGGAGCGCATCACGAGCGCGCCGCTGGTGTTCATCGTCGCGCCGATCAGCTTATCGCCGATGCGCTTCGTGACGGGCAGCGGCTCGCCCGTGAGCATCGACTCGTCGAGCGCGCTGCTGCCCTCGACAACGACGCCGTCCACCGGCACCTTCTCGCCAGGGCGCACGCGCAGCAGGTCGCCGACGTGCACATGGGACAGCGGCACGTCCGACTCGCTACCGTCGGCGGCGATGCGGCGTGCGGTCTTCGGCGCCAGCCCCAGCAGCGACTTGATCGCCGCCGAGGTCTGTGACCGCGCCTTGAGCTCGAGGATCTGGCCCAGCAGCGTCAGCGAGATGATCACCGCCGCCGCCTCGAAGTAGACAGCGACGCGCCCCATCGAGACGAACGAGGCCGGGAACGCCTGCGGCGCGACCGTGGCGACCACGCTGTAGACGAACGCGGCGCCGGTGCCCAGGCCGATCAGCGTCCACATGTTCGGGCTGCAGTTGGCGATCGACTGCGCGCCGCGCACGAAAAACGGGGCGCCGGCCCACAGCACGATCGGCAGGGTCAGCACCAGCTCGATCCAGCTCTGCCGAGCCATGTCGAACCAGCCGGAGCGGTGGCCGAACATTGCCATCACGGTGACGACGACCGTCAGCGGCAACGTCCACCAAAAGCGGCGCTTGAAGTCGACGAGCTCGGGGTTCTCGGCCTCGTCCAGCTCGGGCAGGACTGGTTCGAGCGTCATGCCGCACTTGGGGCAGTTGCCTGGGTGGTCCTGCCGGATCTCCGGGTGCATCGGGCAGGTGTAGATGGTGCCGGGCGCCGCCTCGGCCGGCGGAGGCGCCGCGGGCTGCGCTGCCGGGGAACTGGCGGCCGCCGGCTGCGCATAGCGCGCAGGCTTGGCGGTGAACTTGCCCAGGCACTTGGCGCTGCAGAAGTAGTACGGCCGGCCCTCGTGCTGCGCATGGTGGGGCGACTGCTCGGTCACCGTCATGCCGCACACCGGGTCCTTCAGCGCCTCAGCCGTCGAGGTCGCGACGGCATCGCCGTGCATGTGGTGGTGGCCCTCGTGCCCGGAATGCCCGTCGTGGTGGTGGTGGTGCGCGTGGGCGCCGCCGTCTGGTGCGTCGACATGGGCGTGGCCGTCGCGGCCGGTGTGCGATTTCATGTCCATGGTCTCAGGCGTCCCGGTTCGTGTCGCGGCCCGCGCCGCTGTCGCGGTGCCCGTGGCCGCCGTGGAACAGGTGCATCACCGGGCAGGCCAGCAGCAGCAGGTAGGGCCAGTAGCCCGCGACATGTCCCCAGTGCTCGCGCAGCAGGAAGAAGGGGCCGATCAGCGCGGTCATGGCGACGGCGACCCAGACGGCGCGTGCGGGGCGTGATGGTGTCGGCGCCGGGATGGGTTGATGGACGTGATCGGTCGACATTTGCGGCTCCTTGTGGGGTCCTGGGAGGTCAGCCTGGCAACGGCATGGGGTCCATTTCCTGCAAGGTAGACCATGCCCTTGTGTGAAGGTCAAGCGGTTCCTTCGGCGTGGCCGATGCGCGGGATGAAGCGGGGTGTTCGCGCGGCGTAGCGCTCGTATTCGCCGCCGAAACGCGCACGCATCTCGGCCTCTTCGGTGACCGCGAGCCGGCCATACATCACCAGCAGCACCGGGAACATCACGAGCGTCAGCAGGGTCGGCCACTGCAGCAGGAAGCCGAACAGGATGAGCACGAAGGCGACGTACTGCGGGTGCCGCATGCGCTCGTACACGCCGCTGACGGCCAGCCGCTGCCGCCGCTGCGCGTGGTACAGCACGTTCCAGGCGCTCGACAGCAGCCAGAAACCCCCGCCAAGGAAGATGTAGCTCGCAATGTGCAGCGCGCCGAAGTGCGGGTCACCCTTCTCGCCGAGCAGTGTCGACCAGAGGTGGCCGGCGTCGTGCGACAGGATGTCCAGCCCCGGGTAGCGCGTCTGCAGCCAGCCCGACAGCAGGTAGATCGTCAGCGGAAAGCCGTACATCTCGACGAACAGGGCGACGATGAAGGCAGCGAAGGCGCTGAAGGTACGCCAGTCGCGTGCGCTTTGCGGCTTGAAGAAGCTGAAGGCGAACATCAGGAAGACGGCGGAGTTCAGGATGACCAGGCTCCACAGTCCGTAGGCAGGGGCGTCGTGGCTCATGATTTGCCTCCTTGGGGTGTGTCGCCGGGCACGCGCTCGTCCGTCGCCGAAGTGCCAGCATTGGCATTGCCGTGTCCGTGGTGCGATCCGTGGTGGTGTCCCTGGTGCATGAAGACGTGCATCAGCGGGCAGGCCAGCAGGAACAGGTAGGGCAGGAAGCCGAGCAGGTGGGCGCGGTGCTCGGTCCACAGGAACCAGCCCGCAACGGCAGCCAGCACCACCCAGCCGATGCCGAGGCGGCTGCGCCAGAAGCTCGGCGGGCCTTCATCGTGATGAGCGTGATCCATGGCGACCGCCTCCGATCACTTGGACGCAGGCATCGGAGCCTGCATCCGGTCCATCATCATCTGCATCATGGACTGCATCATGTCCATGCGCTTTTCCATCATCTGCTGGCGCATCTGGGGTGACATGGCGCCGCCCGGCTTGCCCTTGGCGCCGGGCATGTTGCCCATCCCCATGCCGGGGCCCATGCCGCCCATCATCGCCATGCCTTCCTGCATCAACTTCATGTGCTCGGCCATCAAGGCCTGGCGCTCTTCAGGCGTGCGAGCGGCGGCCATCTTGTCGTGCATGGCTTCCATGGCCTTCATGTGGGTGTCCATGTTGGCCATGCGATCCTGGGCGGGCGCTGCAGCCGAAGCTGCCCCTGCCGGATGGTGGACTGCGTGATCGGCAGCCGTTTGTGCGCTGGCACCCAGCGCGGCAAAGGAAAGAACGAGGGTCGACAACGTGCGGAGATAGGCCATGACGGGCTCCTTGAGGGACGGGTAGGAAAGGTGCGACTGGTGCGACACCAGCGCAGCGACCCCGGAATCGACGCGAGGTCGACCGAGGTCGGGTCGCCAGCGGACGCGGGCAGGCCGCGCGCGCCAGCGCGAGGAAGGGTCTAGATCGTCAGCCGCAGGAAGCGGATGGCCACCGGCCGTTCAGGCGGTGGCGCCGCGGCGAGCGGGCGCTCGCACGGGTAGGTGGTCTCGATCACCGCGAACGACCACAGCGCGCTCGCGACCATCGGTGTGGCCACCAAGTCAGGAACGCTGGTCGTTCCAGTCTTCGGGATGGCGCCCTGCTCGTCGTCGCACAGGTCGAGACAGGCAGTCCGCCCAGGGTCGCCGTGGTCAGCATCATCGGACACATGCCCAGAGCCCATCTCAAGCACGACCGCATGGTCTGCCGCCGCGTGGGCGCGCCCGCTGCGCGGTTCGAGCACGCAGGCGTTGGCCCAACTCGCCACGATGGCAAACAGCCAGACGAACAGCATGGTCGTAGCGACCCGTGCTGTCGTTCTCGGCTGGCGCCAAGCGTTCATGACGATGGATTCCTTGCTGTGCGGATCAGTGCAGTTTCATACTACGCGCGGAGTCTCAACCGACTTAGACATTGATCAATGTCTGGGGCCGGCGGCGAAGCGAAGCCCCTTCAGTGGCAGTGACCGCAGCACGACTTGCTTCCAGTCGGCGTCGCGGCAGCTGCGGCCTGCACCGCGACTGGCGAGTAGCCCGCCTGGCGAATGGCATCTTCCAGGTCCTGCGCGTTCATGCCGCCGCGCTCGATCGTCACCAAGTGTCGGCCCAGGTCGATCGAGACCTTGGCTTCCTGGTCGGCAGCTTGAATCGCCTTGGTGATGGTGCCGGCACAGTGCCCGCAGGTCATGTCGTTGACTTCAAAGGCAAGCATGGACTTCTCCGGAGATACGCGTTGTGGAACAGTGCAACTCTGAACCTTGACATGATGTGAAGGTCAAGCGTCCAGATTCAATGACCCTGCCGTGTTCAGGTCCGCGGCAAGCCCTCACGAAATGGCAGCCGACGGCGGGAAGCGCATCACCATTCGAACCGTTCTGTCGCCAGAGGTTGCTGTGATGTCGCCGCCATGAGCCTCCACGATGGCCTTGGTGATCGACAGGCCCAGTCCGGCGCCTTCGGATGCCGGGTGGGCCCGGGAGGGGTCACCGCGGAAGAATCGGTCGAACAGGCGCGTGAGCAGCGCCGGATCGATGTCGTCGGCTGTGTTGCTCACACTGATGGACACGCCCTCGTCGCTGGTCCCGATCTTCACGGTCACCGGGCTGCCGGGGTCACCGTGCCGCACGGCGTTGGACAGCAGGTTGCTGACTGCACGGCGGAACATGAGGCGGTCACCATCGATCTCGCCGTCGCCGGTGACGCCGAGCCGAATGCCCTTTTCCTCCGCCACTGCGTCGTAGAACTCCAGAAGGGCTTGTACTTCCTGGGCAGCGGAGAAGCGCTCGCGGTTCGGCAAGGGCATGCCGCGCTCGGCCTTGGCCAGGAACAGCATGTCGGCCACCATCCGGGCCATGCGCTCCAGTTCCTCGGCGTTGGACGCCAGGATGTTGCGGTAGGTAGGGGCATCACGTTTGCTGGACAGCGCGACCTGCGTCTGCGTGAGCAGGTTGCTGATCGGCGTGCGCAGTTCGTGCGCCAGGTCCGAAGAGAACTCCGCCAGGCGGCGGTAGTCTTCGCGCAGGCGGTCCAACATGCCATTGAGTTCGGCCGCCAGGTCGGCCATTTCGATGGGCACGGCGGCCACGGGCATGCGCTCGTTGAACTGGTGGCCTGACACGGCCGCCGCCTGGGCGCGCATCGCCCGCAATGGCGCCAGCCCCTGGTGCGCGGCCAGCCAACCCAGCAGGCCACTGACGGCGACCGCCAGCAGTGCGTACAGCAGCAGCGTGCGGCGCAGTTCAGCCAGGAAGTGCTCGTGGTGCTCGGTGTCGATGGCAGCCAGCACGTCGAGGGCACCGCGCTCATCGTAGGCCGGCGTCACCTGGAAGCCGATCGCCCGGTACTCCCTGCCCTCCGAGGCCCAATGCTGAAGTCGCAGGCCGGTCTCACCAGCTGTCGACGGGGTCGGTGGCTGAAGAAGGCCGGGAGACTGGAAACCTCGCGACTGGTACAGCACGTCGCTCCGCGCGTCCTTCACCACCACGTACAAGTCGTGATGGTGGCTCAGCGCTTCGTTCAAGCGCCACTTGGTGTCCTCGATCGAGTTGGCGCTCCGCACGATGTCCTCGATCAGGTGCTGCTTGTCTTGCAGCGTGCCGCGGTCCAGGTCGACGAAGTGCCGCGCCGTCGCCTGAATGAAGACCCAACCCAGGCCGAACACCACCGCCGCGGCCAGCACCGTGAAGAAGATCGTCAGACGCTGGGTCAGCGACAGGGCACGCAGCATCAGCGGCGCCCGGCCGCCCGAAGGCGCTGATGCGCCCCCATGGGGGGCAGTGAACCCAGTGAGCGTGGGGGGGCCATATCAAGGCTCCTCGGGCGCTTCGAGCACGTAGCCCATGCCGCGCACCGTGTGGATCAGCTTCACGTCATGGCCCTCATCGATCTTCACGCGCAGGCGGCGCACGGCCACCTCGATGACGTTGCTGTCGCTGTCGAAGTTCATGTCCCAGACCTGCGAGGCGATGAGCGAGCGCGGCAGCACCTCGCCATGACGACGCATCAGCAACTCCAGCAGGCCGAAGTCCTTGGCGGTCAGGTCGATGCGTCGGCCGCCGCGGTGCACGCGGCGGCGCAGCAGGTCCAGTTCCAGGTCGGCCACACGCAGCGTGGTGCTTTCGGCGCCACCGCGGCCACGCCGCAGGATGGTCCGCACGCGAGCCAACAGTTCGGCGAACGAGAAAGGCTTGACCAGGTAGTCGTCGGCACCCAGCTCCAGACCTTTGACGCGGTCCGTCACCTCGTCTCGCGCGGTGAGGAAGAGCACCGGCATTTGCAGCCCCCGGCCACGCAACGATTGCAGCACCTGCCAGCCATCGAGGCCGGGCAGCATCACGTCCAGGATCACCAGGTCGTAGAAGCTCTGCAGTGCGAGGTTCAGCCCCTCGGCGCCGTCCTGTGTCCAGTCGACCACGAAGCCTGCTTCGCTCAAGCCTTGGCGAAGGTACTCACCGGTCTTGGGTTCGTCTTCGACGAGCAGAATCTTCACGGGCACGAGCCTCTTGCAGGACAGTGGACAGTTTCACAGAGTTCGAGCTACCTGATAGCCAGATAACAAAAATGTAAACACCAGCTCAGCTTGATGTCGGGTCCCGGTTCTGAGAATGCCTCCAGAGTCATTTGTGAACTCTGAAGAGGCCTCATGCCAAACCCCACCCGAGAATCTCCGCGACAGTTGGTGCTCCCCGGCATCCTGCTGTTGCTGGCCGGAACGGCCATGGCGCAGCCCGCCGCCGATGCGGCGCAGCCGTCACTGCCGAGCAAGCTGCAGTACGTGTCGCCGCTGCGGGCCTACAAACCCTATGCCGACCAGCCTGTCGAGTCGTGGCGCGAGGCCAATGATCGCGTCGGCCGCATCGGTGGCTGGCGTGCTTACGCCAAGGAAGCCCAGATGGGCCAACCCGCGAAGGATGCACCCCAGGACCCCGTCAAAGCGCCAACACCCGCTGCTGATCCCCACGCCGGGCATCACAAGGGAGCCAAGCCATGAGGCGGTTGCTCGGAAACGCCCGGGTTCGACTTGCGCTGACCGGCGTGGCGATGGCCGCGCTGACCGGCTGCGCGAGCGTCACGGCCGACCAGACGATGGTCCGCGTGAACGACGAAGCGTCCGGCTTCACGGAAGGCCGCGTGGCTTTGGCGCGCAGCGACGACGAGCGCCAGAAGCGCGCTGCCGCGGCCAACCAATTGTTGGCTGCGCCGGTGGGTCAACGCGAGGCCGTGCAACTGGCCTTGGTCAACAGCCCTGCGCTGCAGGCATTGCTGGCCCAGGGCTGGGCGGACTCGGCCGACGCTGCACAGAGCGGACGCATCACGAACCCGCTCTTCAGTTTCGAGCGCCTGGTGGCGGGCGACTCGCTGGACATTGGACGGTCGCTCGCCTTCGGCCTGCTCGACGTGCTGTCGCTGCCGGCTCGGCAAGGCGCGGCCAGCCGCCGCATCGAACAGTCACAACTGCGCCTGACCGGTGAGGTGGTGGACCTGGTGACCCAGGTCCGCCAATCCTGGGTGCGTGCGGTCGCTGCAGCGCAGACGCTCAAGTACGCCCAGCAAGTCTTCGAAAGCGCCGAGGCGAGTGCCGAACTGGCGCGCCGCATGCAGTCGGCGGGCAACTACAACCGCCTGACGCGGGCGCGCGAGCAGTCCTTCTACGCCGACGCCGCCACGCGGCTGGCCACGGCCACGCATCAGGCCACGGCCATGCGCGAGGACCTGGTGCGCCTGCTTGGGCTGGATGAAGCACAGGCTCAGGCGCTGTCGCTTCCCGAGCGCCTGCCCGACCTGCCCAAGCAGGCCATGGAGCCGCAGGCCGTGGCCGCGACGGCGACCCGGGGCCGTCTTGACATTCGCCTCGCTCAGGCGGCGTTAGAGGCATCCGCCAAGGCACAGGGGCTGAACAAGGTGACGAGCTTCACCGACATCGAACTCACCGCGCGCCGGAACACGGCGTTCGACAACGCGGCAGGTACCCGCAGCACTGCGCGCGGCTACGAGGTCGGTGTGCGGTTGCCGGTCTTTGACTGGGGCGGCATGCAGCGCGACGCCTGGAGCGCCCGCACGCTGGCGGCGGCCAACCAGCTGGAAGCCACGGTTCGCACCGCAGGCTCGAACCTGCGCGAGAGCTACTCGGCCTACCGCACGGCCTACGACATCGCGCGCCACCACCGCGACGAGGTGCTGCCTCTGCGCAAGGTGATCGCCGACGAGAACCAGCTTCGCTACAACGGCATGCTCATCGGCGTCTTCGAGCTGATGGCCGATGCCCGCGACCAGGTCAGCACGGTGATGGCCGCCATCGATGCCGACCAGCAGTTCTGGCTCGCCGATGCCGCGCTGCAGGCGTCTGTGATCGGGCGCCCCACCAACACCAGCCTCACGGCGACCGCCAGCGCGTCCAGCGGTGGCGGCGCTGCCGGCCACTGAGTCCAGCCCCAGTCGGCTCCCAAGGATTGTTCATGTCATCGAGAAGAGAGTTCTTCAAGTTCGCGGGCATCGCAGGCGGTGCCGTGGCCGCCAGCGCGGTGAGCCGCGTGGCCCTGGCCGCTTTGCCGGAGCCGGTGATACAGACCAAGCCGGACACCATGCCGCCGCTGGTCCCATCGACCGGCCAGCCCTACAACCCCGTGGTCACGCTCAACGGCTGGACGCTGCCCTGGCGCATGAACCAAGGGGTCAAGGAATTCCACCTGGTGGCCGAGCCGGTGGTGCGCGAGATGGCACCGGGCTTCAAGGCCCATCTGTGGGGCTACAACGGCCAGAGCCCGGGCCCGACCATCGAGGTGGTCGAGGGCGACCGCGTGCGCATCTTCGTCACCAACAAGCTGCCCGAGCACACCAGTGTGCACTGGCACGGCCAGCGACTGCCCAACGGCATGGACGGTGTGTCGGGCCTGACCCAGCCCGCGATCCAGCCCGGCAAGACCTTCGTCTACGAGTTCGTGGCGCGGCGGCCCGGCACTTTCATGTACCACCCGCACGCCGACGAGATGACGCAAATGGCGATGGGCATGATGGGCTTCTGGATCACGCATCCGAAGGCCCGGCACCCGTTGATCGATGAGGTGCAGCGCGACTTCTGCTTCCTGCTGAACGCCTACGACATCGACCCGGGCAGCTACACGCCCAAGACGATGACGATGCTGGACTTCAACCTTTGGTCGTGGAACAGCCGCGTCTTCCCCGGCATCGACTCGCTGAACGTGCGCTTGAACGACAGGGTGCGCATCCGCATTGGCAACCTGACGATGACCAACCACCCGATCCATCTGCACGGCCACGAGTTCGTCGTCACGGGCACGGACGGCGGGCCGACACCCAAGGCCGCGCGCTGGCCGGAGGTGACCACCGACATCGCCGTCGGGCAGATGCGGCAGGTCGACTTCCTGGCCGACGAGGAGGGCGACTGGGCCTTTCACTGCCACAAGAGCCATCACACGATGAACGCCATGGGCCACAACGTGCCCACGCTCATCGGGGTCGATCACCGCGGCATCTCCAAGAAGATCAACAACCTGATCCCCGACTACATGGTGATGGGCGAGCGCGGCATGGCCGACATGACCGAGATGGAGATGCCCATTCCCGACAACACCGCGCCGATGATGACGGGCGAAGGCCCGTTCGGCTCGGTGGAAATGGGCGGCATGTTCAGCGTACTCAAGGTCCGCCGCGACCAGAAGCCGGGCGACTACAAGGACCCCGGCTGGTTCAAGCACCCGGAGGGTACGGTGGCCCACGAATACACCGGGCCGCTCATGGAGCCTGCGCGCTTCAAGTCCGAGGGCGGGCAGTCCATGCCGCGCGTGGTCATGCCGGCGCAGCCCACCGAAGTCCAGGTACGCAAGCCCACGTCCCACAGCGGCCACTGAGCGGCTGCCATCTTGCCAATCGAATCAACAAGGAATGCCTCCATGAAACATCAGGTCAAATCCATTCGCCGCCTCCTCGCCGTTGCCGCGGTGTGTCTGTCGACCGGCGCGTTTGCCGGTGGCAACCACGCGGGCGGCCACGACCACGACCATGGCGACGACGCCATCGGCAAGCCCGGCGTCGCTGCCAAGGTGACGCGCACCATCACCGTCGAGATGAGCGATGCGATGCGCTACAGCCCCTCGGACATCCAGGTCAAGCAAGGCGAGACGGTGCGCTTGGTGGTCAAGAACCTGGGCCAGGTCAAACACGAACTCAGCCTGGGCACCGAGAAGGAACTGCTGGAACATCTGGAGGTGATGAAGAAGTTCCCCGACATGGAGCACGACGAGCCCAGCAAGCTGAGCCTCGCCCCCGGCAAGCAGGGCGAGATCATCTGGCAGTTCACCAAGGCGGGAACCGTGAACTTCGCTTGCCTGATGCCTGGCCACTACGAGGCCGGCATGAAGGGCGCCGTCAAGGTCAGCAAGAAGTGACCTTGCGGCTTCGAGCCCTCGTGTCTGTTCGCAAGGAAACGAGGGCAGCCCCGCTCCCTACTCACCATTGAGGAAGTCATCAACATGATCAAGCAAGTTCTGACCATCTCTACACTCGCCTTCGCTGCCGCGCTGCCTGTGAGCAGCTTCGCTCAGGCCACCATGGATCACAGCAAGATGGACATGGCCAAGCCGGCCGCCATGACGGACGGCGAAGTAAAGAAGGTCGATCAGGAGGCCGGCAAGGTCACCATCAAGCACGGCGACATCAAGCACCTGGACATGCCCGGCATGACCATGGTCTTCACCGCCAAGGACAAGGCCATGCTCGCCTCGGTGAAGGCCGGCGACAAGGTCAAGTTCATGGTGGTCAACGAAGGCGGCAAGATGATCGTGACCGACATCCAACCCGCCAAGTAGTCGAGCCGGCGCTTCACCCCGCATGCGCCCCCGAGATGCCTTACGAGTTTGAGGAGCCGCCAATGAGAAAGCGCTTCTGGATCGGCGCCGGGATCGCGCTCGCGGTCGCATTGCCCGTTGCGGCGCGGGCCGAGGTGGTCGACATCGCTTGGGACGCCGCCGGCCGCTTCGAGAAACAACTCACAGTTGCTCCTGGAAAGTTCGCGGAAGTCTGCGGGAAGTTGAAACCACCCGCCGACGTGCAGTGGCAGTTCTCAGCCAATGTGCCGCTGAACTTCAACATCCACTACCACGAGGGCAAGGCGGTGAAGTTC
>WBZM01000869.1_pt1 | contig 35304 bp, 22 predicted proteins | sample 5204271 | NCBI WGS metagenome assembly WBZM01 (sample SAMN12344346, study PRJNA552823) | activated sludge metagenome | biome: Activated sludge suspended growth; feature: Nitrification reactor; material: Wastewater; isolation source: activated sludge from nitrification reactor of wastewater... | reverse complement strand
GGGCGAGTCTGCTACGCATCCTTTGGCGCCATGCGCTGCCGAATGCCATTGGCCCGGTGCTGATAGTGGTGGCATTTGGGGCCGCTTCCGCAATATTGATGGAGTCCACCTTGTCGTTCCTCGGCATCGGCATCGGGTCGGGTGGGGTGACTTGGGGCAGCATGTTGTCGGAGGTGAGGAGCAATCCCTCGGCATGGTGGCTGGCGCTGTTTCCCGGTGGTGCCATCTTCGTAACAGTGACCGTTTTCAACCTAATTGGCGACGGGCTGTCGGAGGCGATGGCGGAGCGGTAAAGGGGATTGAAGAATTGGTTGAATCCGTTGAATTGGGCACCAACGAATTCACCCAATTCAACTAATTTCCCTATTCAATCGAAATTTGTGGCAAAAACCCTGTAAACACTGAAACACCTGCCATGCGGCATGCGTTATTTTCCTCGTTTATAGACGCTTTTCGGGAAAAGTCCCGACTTGGTTTTCGACTTTTTGTAGTTGCCTTTCTTGTCGGGTTGCACATGGGCCGACTCGTTCATCGGACAGCCAGTGCCCCGGTTGCAAGCAGTGGAGGAGAAGATAAGGGTAAAGGCAGCGATGCCGAAAACGAACAAAAAGGGCGATTTCTTCATTTTAAAGTAAAAAATTTTTGGCGTTGCAGGTTTTATGGTTTTTGTGGAAGTGGCCACTCTTAGTCGGAACTTCCAGAATTGTTAAACCTTCAAAACCAAGCTTTTATAGCAAAACTCAATCAAGAGGAAGCGGTTGCAAAGTTGCGAATTCTTATCATCAAAAGCCAGCGGTGCGTGAAAAGCCCAATAAAATCAGGCATTTTTATGCTTAAAACGTTTGCGGATAGGGATGCTTGTATATTTTTGCGCCTCTTTTTTAAAACTGTAAATTTTTTAAACCATTTAAGATGAACAAAGGAGATTTGATCAACAAGGTAGCCGAAAGCGCTGGCCTTACGAAAGCTCAAGCCACTTCTGCCGTTAACACTGTTTTCGAGGCAGTTGGTGAGTCACTGAACAAAGGCGACAAAGTTACCATCATCGGTTTCGGTACCTTCTCCGTGTCCAAGCGTGAAGCCCGCACGGGCCGCAACCCACAGACCGGTAAATCTATCACGATTGCTGCCAAGACTTCCGTGAAGTTCAAGGCTGGCAAAGAACTGGCAGATTCTGTGAACTAAACAGAACCGCAAGGTTTAGCTTTTAAAGAGGAAAGGGCAACTTGGGCAACAAGCTCGGTTGCCCTTTTCCATTGCGGAAAATCGTACCTTTGCGGGCGCTGAACGGCTCACGGTGGACGGCTTACGGCCAACGGTGTCCGTCCGCCGCAAGCCGTCCGCCGTCCGCCGTCAACCAATAATACATGAAATTCGCAACCAAGACCATCCACGCAGGCATTGAGCCAGACCCCAGCACCGGGGCCGTGATGACGCCCATCTACCAGACGAGCACCTACGCCCAGGCCGCACCCGGCGACCACCAGGGCTACGAATACGCCCGTACCCAGAACCCGACCCGTCATGCTTTGGAGGCCAACCTCGCTGCCCTCGAAAACGGCGCCGACGGTATCTGTTTTGGTAGCGGCCTCGCCGCAATGGACGCCATCCTCAAGCTGCTCAACGCTGGCGACGAAGTGGTGGCCACCAACGACCTCTATGGTGGCTCCTATCGCCTCATCACCAAGATTTACGAGCGTTTCGGCCTCAAAGGGCACTTCGTGCCAATGTACGACGCTGCACAGTTCGAGCAATATTTGACGCCGAAGACGAAGCTGATTTGGATTGAAACGCCCACGAACCCAATGCTCAATATCGTGGACATCGAAGCCATCTGCGCTATCGCAAAACGGCGGGGCATTATCACGGCGGTGGATAACACTTTTGCCTCGCCGTATCTCCAGAACCCCTTAGACCTCGGTGCCGACCTAGTCATCCACTCCGCCACGAAGTACCTTGGCGGCCACTCCGACACGGTGTTGGGCGCAGTGGTGGCGAAGGACGCCGACCATGCGAAGCAACTGCATTTTATCCAAAATGCCAGCGGTGGTGTGCCCGGCCCGATGGACTGTTTCCTCGTGCTGCGGGGCATCAAAACCCTGCACCTGCGGGTACAGCGGGCCTGCGAGAACGCCGAGAAAATCGCCAACGCCCTGCTCGGCAACCCCAAAATCAACAAGGTCTATTACCCCGGCTTCACAGACCATCCCGGCCACGAATTAGCCAAAAAGCAGATGCGCCATTTCGGCGCAATGGTTTCTTTTGACCTAAAGGAAGACACCCTCGAAAACGCCAATAAAATCTTGACCAAAACCAAGCTCTTCACGCTGGCCGAATCGCTCGGTGGCGTGGAGTCGCTCATCGGGCATCCTTCCACCATGACCCACGCCTCTATCCCAAGGGAAGAGCGGCTGAAGGTCGGCCTTACCGATTCGCTCATCCGTCTGAGCATCGGGGTAGAGGACGTGGACGACTTGCTTGCTGATTTGCAGCAGGCGCTCTAAAGGGAAATTGGTTGAAATAGTTGAATTTGGGAAGGCCAGCTCAACCAATTTAACTACTTCAACCAATTCAACCCAATCACCACCCGTCAGACAAAGCTGGGAATGCCCGGTGACGCATTGTCTGGCAGGTCTAATATTGCTGAATTGTTTTATTGTTGATTTGTTGTGGATAGCGCAATAAGCCAACAAGCCCAAACAATTTTAACAATTTAGCAATCCAACAATTTTTAAAATTCAATGAAATTCACAGATTTGAACCTCATCGAACCTATTCTGCGCTCCTTGCAGGAAGAAGGTTACGAGACCCCAACCCCCATTCAGCAACAGAGCATTCCGCACTCCATCGAGGGGCGTGACCTGCTTGCCTGCGCCCAGACGGGCACGGGCAAGACCGCTGCTTTTGCCATCCCGATTTTGCAAAGGCTGGATGCCAAGTATGGCCCGAAGCCTCCGCACCATATCAAGTGCCTGATACTGACCCCGACCCGTGAGTTGGCCATCCAGATTGGCGACAGCTTCACGGCCTATGGCCGCCATTTGAAGCTGCGCAATTCGGTGGTGTTCGGCGGTGTGGGGCAGAAGCCGCAGGAAGATGCACTGCGCCGTGGCGTGGACATCCTCATTGCTACGCCGGGCCGCCTGCTCGACCTGATGAACCAAGGCTTCGTAAAACTCGACCAGCTCGAAATCTTCGTGCTGGACGAGGCCGACCGCATGCTTGACATGGGCTTCATCCACGATGTGCGCCGGGTCATCAAGGCACTGCCCACGGTGCGGCAGACGCTGTTTTTCTCGGCCACCATGCCGCCGGAGATTGCGAAGCTGGCCCACGACATCCTGACTGACCCCATAAAAGTGGCCGTGACGCCCGTGAGCAGCACGGCGGAACTGATTGACCAGAGCATTTATTTTGTGGACAAAAACCGCAAAAAACACTTGCTGCTGCACTTGCTTCAAACCGAAGACATCAAGTCGGTGCTGGTTTTTACGAGAACAAAACATGGCGCTAACCGGGTGGCACAAGACCTGACAAAGGCCGGTATAGAGGCTATGGCCATCCATGGCAACAAGTCGCAGACGGCCCGCCAAGCGGCGTTGCAGAACTTCAAAACGGGCGATATCAAGGTGTTGGTTGCGACGGATATTGCCGCACGGGGAATTGACTTGGAGGAATTGTCGCACGTGGTTAACTTTGACCTGCCCAACGTCCCCGAAACCTACGTCCACCGCATCGGTCGGACGGGCCGGGCCGGGGCCAGCGGGGTGGCTTTCTCTTTTTGCGATAGCGAGGAAAAAGCCTACCTGCGTGATATCGAGAAGTTAATCAACAAAAAAGTACCCGTCGTGAACGAGCATCCATACCCGTTGGGCAGTGCGCCGAAGGACGAAAGACCGGACGACGACCGCCCACCCCGCCAGCCACGAAACAACAATCCCCGGCGTGAGCGTGGTGGTGGCCAGCAAAACAGTAGGCCGCAAGGCAATGGACAGGCCCGCTCCGAACGCCCACAAGGTGGAAACCAGCAACGTCCAGTCAGAGCCGAAGCCCCTGCCGAAGGCAATGCTCCTTCGGAAGATCCCACCACACGGAACTCCCGCCGCCGGGGCCGTGGAGGACGAAACCGGGGCCGTGGCGGTCGTGGTGGCGAAGGCCAACCCAACCAAAACGGGCAGCAAACGGAGGCTACTGGCGCTCCTGCCCAAGCAGAAAGGCAGCAAGGCGGCAACCAGCAGCCTCGCCCGCCTCAAAGCGGTCAGCAGCAGCCCAGGGGAGAAGGACAAAACCGACAACAGCAAGGCAGGCCACAAGGTGGCAACCCGCAAGCTGGCAATCCACAACGGCCTCAGCAGCAGCCAAAACCACAACAACCCAAGCCGCAGCAGCCACAAAAGCCCAAGCAGGAGAGCGAATCCGATGAGGGCAGCGCCAAGTGGTCTTCCCTTTTCCAAGCCACCAAGACTGGGGCGAAGGGCTTCGTCATCAAGAGCGATCGGGACGAGATGTCGGCCAACAAGAAAAAGAAGGATTGGAAGGGCGGCGGCGGCGGCAAAGACCGCCGTGGGCCGAGGGGTGGTGATAAGCGGTAAAATTTTAAGGGCGTTGTTCGTGATTTTGCTTCAACAAAATCACGAACAACGCCCCCTTTCAGAATATGGCCAAACGGCGAAAGCTGTTTTTGCTTTCCCAGGTGCCTTTATTTTGCAACCACCAATTTCATTGTAGCTACCTGATTATTAATACTCAAGCTGGCAAAATAAACGCCTCCTTCCCATTGCTGCGTCGGCAGCACGAAGCCGTTTAATCCTTTGTTTACGTTCAATTTGGTCTGGAAAACAGCCTTGCCCGATGCATCCGTCAGCGTGAGCATAGCATCGCTTGTGGGAGTCTTTGCGGTGAAGACCAAATTGGCTTCCGCTTTTGCAGGGTTCGGATAAATGCCCATATCCGATAAGGGCGCATTTGTCAGGTTCACCGCATTCACGTCACCGACTTTTTCCTTTTCAAAAATGGCCTTTCCGGTCAGGCTGCCGCCGAAATCAGTGAAGTTCAGCTTCCAAATCTCACCCGCAGGGGTCTGCACGAAATAGGCGATGTTTTGATAAATGAGCCAAGAAGTGCCGGAAAATGCCTTCCAGTCATAGCCAATCACGTCCATATCGGCGCTGAGGCTGTCGGCCCAATCGTCAAAGCTGACCGTGGCGGGGTCAACGCTGTTGGCTTGGGCCACCTGTACGCCAGGGCCGGAGAGAACGCCCATTACGCCCGTCGGCACTAAATCAGAAGTGCCCGGTACGGGGAAGGGGGTGATGTAACGGCAGTAGAACAAGTCGAACCCATCGGCTGGCTCTACGCTGACTGTACCACCCGTTGCGAAGCTGAAATAAGCCAGTGTGCTGCCCGCATGGTCGGTCTTGTTGATGCTTTTGGTGGTCTCGTTGGAGCCGTCGAGATTGGCATAGCGGAAGGTATAGACGCCGTCAATCAGCGACTGGATTTGCAGTTTGCGGTACTGCCCATTGCGGAGCTTCACCACAAAGACCCGTTCGCCCTCCACGTTCTGCGAATTGGCGTCCTGGATGCCCCAACCGAGGTCGAGCGGGTCGGAGGGGTCGCCAATTTCGTTCAATGCGCCCTTCGACCATGATTTTTCGGCATTGAACACTTGGAAATCCTCCAAGGTGGAGGGTTCGGGCTGGTCGCCGAAATCGGTGGAAAGTGCATCGTACAGTTCGATATAGGGCAGGGGTTGGCCCATGCTGGAGCCGCTGCTCTCGTTGGTGAAGATGCCAGCCTCATCCGCCGCCACGCTGAAGGCGAGGTCCCAGGCATCGTTTGCAACGAGGGTTTCATCTCCCGAAGCAAAGCTGTAATAACTCTGATTAGCGTAGCCTGCACCGGCGTTGAGTTCTTGGAGTTCTTGTGCTGATAAGCACTGCGAGGTGGCCAACAGGAGGCCGAGGTGGAGTATTTGTCTTTTCATGTGCTGCGCAATTTTTTTTGATGAGAAATGGCTAATGGTTTGTGGAGCAAAAGTCCAATAAAATCAAATGGTTTGCGTCAGCGATTTGTAAGAATAAATGGATATTGCGCAAGCCTACTTAAGAGCCTATCCGAAAAGGATGATACGAAAATTTTGCGAGTACCAGTTTAGCGTGCCGCTGCTTTCCAGTTTGCGGAACCTCCAAGCAGTCCCGGCTTTCGGCGATGTACGGTAAACGTGTCTGGCGACAGCGCCACCAAAAACCAGATTTTACCCCCATCCGAAAAAATCAACAAAACCCCGCCCGCTTTCAGAATTAAACCTGAACTTCGCAGCCCCATTTGGATTTTTCATTATAAACTAAGGAAATTGAAAGACTTTACCGACTTATTGGGGCGTATTTTGTTGTCCTTTATTTTTTTGTACGAGGCGTACGATTCCATCTTTTTTTTCCAACAGACCAAGGCTAAAATGATATTCTACGGGCTGAAATGGCAGCCTGAATTCCTGCTCTACTCGGCCATCATTGTGCTTGTATTGGGCGGGTTGATGATATTGACAGGCTACCGCTCCAGTCTGGGCGCTTTCCTGTTGCTGCTATACTGGGTGCCCGTCACCTTCATCGTCCACGATTTCTGGCATGTGCCCGACTCCTGCAAGATGAGCATCACCTGTCCTGAAATCGGGGTGGCTGGCGAAGAGATTTACCGACGGATGCAGGGCGTCCTTTTTATGAAGAACCTCGCTGTCACTGGCGGGCTGCTCATGGTGCTGGTAAACGGCAGTGGCAGGTACAGCATCCGGCGGCTGTTCGCCACAACGAGGGTGCCGGGAGCATAAGGGATTTCGGATTTGCGATTGCGGAATTCGGATTAGAGGGATCAGCTATGTTGGCAAATAATTGAGGCAATCCACGTAATTTGCAGCAACAACACCCATCATTTCCAATGATAGCCCCCAATTCACCGTTCACCGTTCACAATTCGTAACTGCTTAGCAGGGGGTGTTTTAGGGGTGAAAATTGAAAATTTTCACCCCTAAAACACCCCAAAACGTGGGAGGAGCGAGAAAAAATGAAATTTTTTCTCGCTCCTCCCACGCCCTCCTAAGTAGTTACCAAAATTCACAGTTATGCAAGTCCTCGACGACCGGAAAATACGGCAAAAGATACGGCGGCTCGCCATCGAAATCCTGGAGCACAACCACGATGAGCCAGAACTGATTTTGGCTGGCATCAACAACCGGGGCATGGCCTTTGCCAAGCTGCTGGCGGCCGAGCTGCAATCCATTTCAAAGCTGCCCATTGCACTGACCCAACTGCGGGTAAGCCCTGCCGACCCACTTTCAACAGAAGTCACCATTGAGCTGCCCATCGAGGCACTGCGGGGAAAGGCCGTCATCGTCGTGGACGACGTGGCGAATACGGGGCGAACCATTTTCTACGCCTGCAAGCCCTTGTTGGAGACCTTGCCCAAGAAGATAGAGGTGGCTGTAATGGTGGACCGTACACACAAGTCCTTCCCAGTCAAAGTGGATTATTTCGGCATTTCCTTGGCCACCACGCTGCTGGAAAACATTGATGTACAAATCGGAGAAGAGGGTAGGCCATTTGGGGTATTTTTGAACTGATGCCCTGCCGTGAGGCCCCATCCCGCTGACGCTGTGCCGCCTTTTCACATCCCTGAAACCAGTGAAATTTGCCTTTCATGCCTATCATTTTGGGCAAAATCCTTCCTCCGTCCTTAACTTTGGAATCGCATTCCATGCACCCATCACTACGAGGACATCCCATTTGCGGACATAGGCCGGGCGATTGAAACATCAGCCCGTAAAATCCGTACATTCGGGCTAATGATGAAAAAGGGCAACCGAAGCCCTGAACAGGTTCAAAACAAGCAGTTGAAAGCATCGGCATTGAAAAAGCGCAAAAGGTATTTTGATAGATTATAGAACTTAGACAATAGACTTTAGAATGGGACGACCCCCTTTTTACTGTCTAAAATCTATCCTCTAAAATCTCATCGCTTGACGTACAACCCGCACCTTGCCCTTTGATTTTATCGAGCAGCTTTCGTCCCAAATCAGATTTAAAATTATGAAGAAATCATTCCTGTGCATGGCAATCGTGCTGTGCCTGCTACAAGCCAGCATCTCCTTTGCGCAAGACGAAGGCACATCCATGAATGGCATCTCGGCAAAAGTCCTTTTCATTGACTACAACAAGCTCAACGATTTTGGCGGGTTCAAGCCCACCAATGGCTTGGAATTGGCCTATTTGCGGAACCTGACCCCCAATATTGGCATTGGCATCCCCGTCAAGGTCGGCCTCGCTAACTTGGATGGTTCTGATGATAAAACGGTCATTGTCAGCTTGGATGCCACGGCGCAGTACCAGTTTGGCAATTCGGAAAGCATACTGAGGCCCTATATTTTTGGTGGCATAGGGATGGTTTTTGAACAATTTGAGGAAAACAACGCCCAACTGCCCGCTGGCCTTGGCCTGAACGTGCGAGCGGGGCAAAGCTCGTTTTTCACCATACAGGGCGAGTACCGCTACTCGTTCGCCGAACTGAGGGACAACCTCCAAATCGGCATCGGCTGGCACTTCAAGCTCAAGCCACAGCCCCGTGAAGACGGCCCGCTCGACACCGATGCCGATGGCCTGCCCGACGCACAGGACTATTGCCCCAACGAACCGGGCACAGCCCTTGCCGGTGGCTGCCCCGACACCGACGACGACGGAGTGCCCAATGGCGAAGACGATTGCCCGACGGTCAAAGGCCCTGCCGAGACCCGTGGCTGCCCGACCGCTGCACCTCCAACGACACAGCCTACCACCCCAGCCGTGGCTGACCGTGACGGCGATGGCATCAACGACAACCTCGACAAATGCCCTGACGTGCCGGGCACGATTGCCCTCAAAGGCTGCCCTCCAAGCACGCCCGCACAAACGCAGCAACCTGCCAATACAACGACCACTCCAACGACCACGCAGCCAACACAGCCCGTTCAGCCAGTTGCCAGTGGCGTATTGGATACCGACAACGACGGCCTCGTTGACAACCGTGACCAGTGCCCCGATATGGCTGGTCCCATCCAACTCCTTGGCTGCCCTGATACGGACGGCGACGGCGTGATTGACAAGGACGACCGCTGCCCGAACACCGCAGGTGTTGCCCTGCACAGCGGCTGCCCCGATACGGACAAGGATGGCATCGCCGATGACAACGACAACTGCCCGAACACGGCTGGTGTGGCTTCCGCCAATGGTTGCCCGGATGCCGATGGCGACGGCACCCCCGACAGCAGGGACAATTGCCCGAACGAAAAAGGACTTTCCTCTAATAGCGGTTGCCCGGTCTATGATGCTGACAACGACGGCCTGCCCGACAAGGACGATGCCTGCCCGAACCAGCCCGGCCCATCTGCCACCAAGGGCTGTCCTGATACGGACAGCGACGGCATCGCCGACCGCAACGACCTCTGTCCGACCGAGGCTGGCACTTCCGGCGCCTCTGGTTGCCCTGACGACGATGGCGACAATGTGCCGAACCACACGGACAAATGCCCCGACGAAAAAGGCACGAACCAAGGCTGCCCCGACATCGAAAAGGCAGACAAGGAGTTTCTGCTCTCCGCTGCCAAGAACGTGCAGTTCGAGACCGGCAAGGCGACCCTCAAGGCGCAGTCCTATGCCATTCTGGAAAAGGTGGCGGAAATCATGGCCAAATACCCCCGCTACAACCTCAATATTGATGGCCACACCGATGACACGGGCGATGCCGGGGCCAACCGCATCCTCTCCGAAGAGCGGGCTTCTTCCTGCTACCAGTACCTGCTGGCCCGTGGCGTTGAGGTCGAAAGAATGAACTATAAAGGCTATGGGGAATCAAAGCCAATGGCCTCCAACAGTACTTCCGAGGGCAAGGAGAAGAACAGGCGGGTGGAATTCAATATGTACGTGCGGTGATTTTTAGTTGGCAGTTCGACAGTTGGCAGCTTGCAATCGGGGGCTGCTAAACTTCGCTGACTGCTGTTTATGTCAAAAAAAGGGAAGCGTCCAGTCAAGGTGGTTTGGCTGGACGCTTTTGCTTTTTGTGGAATGCGCTACCTTGTGGCTCAAATTTAATTGCTGATGAAACGATTCGCCACCATCTTCCCAACGTTGTTTTTAACAGTTGTTGCGCTTGCGCAAAGCACCGCCCCAATGCCCCATATCCGGGTAAGCACCAACCATCGAACGTTGGAGACCACCAACGGTACTCCCTTTTTCTGGCTTGGCGACACGGCTTGGGAACTCTTCCACCGACTGAACCGGGAGGAGGCCGTTGAATACCTTGATACCCGCAAGGCGCAGGGCTTCAACGTCATTCAGGCCGTTGCCTTGGCCGAGTTCGATGGGCTGCGCACCCCCAATGCCTATGGTGATTTGCCCCTTGTGGAATTCGACCCCACCCGTCTCAACACCACGCCTGGCAATGACCCTAAAAACGCCACTAAGTATGATTATTGGGACCATGTTGACTTCGTCATAAAAGCGGCTGCCGAGCGGGGGCTGTACATCGGTATGTTGCCCACTTGGGGCGACAAGGTGGCGCATCTTTGGGGCGATGGCCCCATTGTTTTCAATGTGGAAAATGCCCGTGCCTACGGCAAAATCATTGCGGAGCGATATGAAAACAACCCGAATGTGCTCTGGATATTGGGTGGTGACCGCCCTGCCATTTACAAAGGCCGTGAGGATGGCCTCGACTACGACGACCGTCCCATTTGGCGGGCCATGGCAGAGGGCATCCAGTCCGTCTATGGCGAGCGGGAAGTGTTCATTACGTACCACCCTTGGGGCGGGGAGAACTCCACCACGCAGTACATCCATGAGGAGCCTTGGCTCGACATGAACAGTTTCCAGAGCGGCCACGGCAGCCGGGAGGCCCTTGCCTGGGACTGGGTGCAGCGTGACCTTAAAATGTCGCCACCAAAGCCCACGCTCGACATGGAACCCTGCTACGAAGACCACCCCGTGAACCCGTGGGACGGCAAATGGACACGTGCGGAGCGGGGCTATTTCACCGCCTACGATGTGCGGGCAAGGATTTGGCGGAGTGTGCTGGCCGGGGGCTGCGGCGTTACTTACGGCCACCATTTCATCTGGCAATTCTGCGACCCCACAAAGAACCCGCCCATCAACTATGGCGACACCATCATCCACTGGCGGAAGGCCCTGCATGCCGAGGCGGCCAACCAATTGAAGTTCTTGGTGAAAATGATGGGGTATGCCCCCCTCTCCATTTGCCGGGCAGACAACAGCCTCATCCTCTCCAACAACCCCACCGATTGGGACAAGCACATACAGGCCATGCGGGCCGAGGACGGCAGCTTCGCCATGATTTATTTGCCTGAAAATCAGCCGATTACCATTGATATGAGCAAAATATCTGGCGGCAGCAAACGGGTGCAGTGGTACGACCCCCGCACAGGTGCCATCGTGGTGGTAAACCGAAAGGGGAATAATACCTTCACCCCACCAACGAAAGGGAGGGACTGGGTGCTGCTTTTGGAGGACGGGACGAAGGCTGGGAAGCGGTAGGTGTGTTTATAGTAGTGGGCCGTTATTGCAGCGCAATCTTACCATTAAAAATGGCCCCATTCGCTTTCCACTGAACAAAATATATCCCCTTAGAAAGGGCCGAAATGTCCAGCCATTCGGTATCGCTGACCGTTTTTTTATGCAATTCCAATTTACCCAAGGAAGATAGCACCTGCAGCTCTCCCGGCCCATTGGTGGGAAAAGGAAGGTGGATGCTTGCCTTTCCAGTTGTGGGGTTTGGGGCAATGGTTAATGCTGCTTTTTTAATTGCTTCATGGGTCGCCAATGGGTTTGTAACAGTGGTGACGGTCGTGTTGGTCACTACAGGCTCGTTGAAATCGAAATAGATATAGGCGGTATTCTCGATTTTATCGCCAAGTTGGAGGCCGGGTTTGGCTTGGATGGAATATTTGACGAAGCCGTGGCTGGCAAGTTCGTTGGAGGTGGAATCGGGGAGGTTGATATTGTCGAATCGGAAGGTGACGATGCCGGGGCCTTCCATTGTCCAAGTCATGGGATGGCTGGAGGAAAGCACCCTAAAAGTGGCAGGGTCGAGGTTTTGCGAGAGGGTGTCCTTGATGAAGACGAAAGTAGCTGGGAAGTTTCCCGTGTTCTGGAACCGCACGGTGTAGTCGAGCGGCGACTGGTTGGCAATGCTGTCGGGCGTGAAAATGAAAGGTCTTACCTGTTTGTCGTTGGGGTCGTAGGAACCGACGACCCGTTGCCTGGATAGGTTGTAATAATTATTGTACGGTGTCGCATCGTCCTCACTTGGTATCACGTCTGCAACAAAACTTGCAACACTTCCCACTGGTACGGAGGCAGGGGTATTTATTGTGGCCGTGAAGTTGAGGGATTGCAACGGTGGCAAATCCGTGAAACTCCAAGTCAGCAAACTGTCATTTATATTGGAAGTGAGCATCGGGTCTGCGTTTATGAAATCCACAAGTGGGTGAAGTTTCAAATTCACCTCGCCACTTTCGGTGGTCGAACCCACGTTTTGTACTGTGGCAGTGAGCAACCTGTCGAATCCTGGCACCAATGGGGCGGACAGCGTGAGCGTGATTTGCAGATCCTTTATGCCCGGTGGTAAATAAACGCCAAAATCCAAGCCTGATATGGTGTCATTTGCAATATGGCAGTCTGGTGATATTACCGAATATGGTGAAGGCGGAGCCAAGCAAAGGGTATCTGGTGTGGCATCCAATATAAAACTGTACATGCCGTCATCGCCCGATGAGTAATATTTGTCATCAACGTTTGAATAAACCAGCATTTGCGGCAGTGGTGGCTCATTTGGCTCATGTATGCCATTAATATTTTCATCTAAATAAACCAAGCCGGAATAGGTATTCAATGTAGAGCTTGCAAAGCTCCTCCTATAAAAGAACGACCCAAAAACATTGGATAGTTTAATGTAAAAAGCATCATCCAAGGCCAAACCACCAGCTACGGTTTCAAATTCTGGCAAGCCATGATTGAACAAGCCCCAAGTCTGGCCAAAATCTGGCGTAAAGTACAATTGGTTTTCAATGGGGATAATGATGCCAGCTCGGCCAAAAATCGGATTGGATACATAGAAACTGTTGATTCCGGCCAAGTTCTCCAAAGGTTCTGAGATTTCGACCCAATGGTCGCCACGGTCTTGGCTCATGAAAAGGCCTTGAGTACTATAGGTGAATAGCCGACTCCCAATATTGTATATCTCTTTATAGGGGTAATTGTTGGGTAAGCCGAAGTTTAATGCGTACACTGCGTTTGGAAAAATATCTGTGGAATATTTGACACCTCCATTGCTCATATAATATAGCGTGTCATTCACATATACATAAGGGGATTTAGGGCTATCTGGTGGCAAAGCATAATTGCCTCCGGATGCATTCCAAGTTATACCACCATCTGCTGAATGGTAAATGATATCGCTGCCATTCCATACCGCCAATTCGCTCCCTTCCGTCATGAATTGAGCAGCATCTGGGGGGAACCCTGCTGTATCTATTTTGACCCAGTTTGCCAAATTGTCCGTAGCAGCATACAACCCATCAAAAGCTACAGCTCCATATTTTACACCATTCTTTTCACCTGTGGTGATAAATGTCTTTATGCTTTTTATGTCAGGCGTATGCCATATAGGGTTTTCCGATTTTCCGATATAGGATACCCCAGGGTTAGTGCTGAATACTATGCAATCACCTGCCATTGACATGTCATCAATGCCATACCCTGACCTTAATCCAGTGGCTATGTAATGCCATGTCTCTCCTGAATCATTCGATCTAATGCACCCAAGACCATTAGTTATGTAGAATGCATCTGCTGTAAAAGCCAAATTCAATAACCAGCCACCTTGGTGCATGAGCTGCGTAAAATTCCATGTGTTTCCCCAATCACTCGAAACACCTAAGTAATTATTTTTTGCCCCATAGACTTTTCCGTCGTAATATTCCAATTCGTAGATGTTGTCAATGCTCAAGTTCATATTCTCCCAGGTATTGCCGCCGTCAAAAGAACGCACATTCTTGTTGCCGCCACCCATGATAATAGTGTCACCTTCTACCAAAAACCTGTTTGTAGCATAAACGGTGTCATTGACCGTGGTCCAAGTATTGCCATTGTCCGCCGATCGGTAAATGCCGTCATATTCCCCGACCCATATTTCATCGTTGATTAATTTTGCCTGTATCCCTTTTTGGAATAAATTTAATTCTTGAATTAGTTCCCATGAGTTTCCTGAAAAATCGCCCCTAAACAAGCCTTCATCGTTATCGCCAATAAAAACATATCCATCATTAATGAAAAAAGACTGTATGGTGGATGAGTACATGCTGGGTACGTCAAAGGGACTCCAACTCGCCCCAAAGTCCAGGCTCATAAACGCTGATACTGAACAGGTAGCCAACAGGGTGTCTCCATTTTGGAAAAGCGTGAAAACGTCTTCGTTCGGTGGTGGTGCGAAAACTTTCTCCCAAACCATTCCTTGAGCAGTGTTCCGATAGACCCCCGCAATGCCAGCTAAAACCACTGTATCGTTTTTAATGGCAAGCCCCCGGCACGGCTCGCTTCCGGGCAGCATTGCTGGCTCCCATTGTGCGGAGACGCCTTTAGGGCAAAACACAAATAATAATGAAAGAAGAACCGTGAAAACATTCATCCTGATATTGCCAGCAGTAGAATTCTTGTCCATAGATTGAAGTGTTTTTTTTGCAAAAATAGCAGAACTCGCCTGTTTCATCAGTGTATTTTAAACATATCAGCCAATTGCGATTTGTGAATTTATGATTTGGAGGCTTGTATTTCAAGGTTAAAAATCTCCCTACCTTCACCCCCTCAAAATCATCATCAATGAAGCAAATCCTAACCATCCTCCTCCTCCTAACCACCCTTACCCTTTTCGCCCAAAAGAAAAAGGCGCAAAAACCCACCGCCCCCGCCAAGACCGAAACTGCCAAAAAATGGGACGTCAACAATCCCCCCGGCGCAGGCTGGAACTGGAAGGACGTCAACTTCACCACCGACGAGGGAACTTGGCTCAACCTCGACGTCAGCCCCGATGGCAAGACCATCGCCTTTGATATGCTTGGCGATATTTACACCATGCCCATTTCAGGAGGAAAAGCGACGCCCCTGCGAACGGGCATCGCCTGGGAAGTGCAGCCCCGCTTTTCACCGGATGGCAAGAAAATCCTCTTCACCTCCGACGCTGGCGGCGGCGACAATTGCTGGCTGATGGACGCCGACGGCAAAAACGCCAAACAGATAACGACCGAGGACTTCCGCCTGCTCAACAACGGCGTTTGGATTGATAATCAATACTTTGTTGCCCGCAAACACTTCACCTCCGGGCGTTCGCTGGGCGCTGGTGAAATGTGGATGTACCATATCACGGGCGGCGAGGGGCTGCAACTCACCGAGCGCAAGAACGACCAGCAGGACGTGAACGAGCCGAGCGTCAGCCCCGACGGGCGCTATGTCTATTTCAGCGAGGACATGTACCCCGGCGGCTATTTCCAGTACAACAAAGACCCGAACAACCAGATTTTCGCCATCCGCCGCTACGATAGGCAGGAGGGCAAAATCGAGGACATCGTCACCGGGCCGGGCGGGGCCTGCCGACCGCAGGTGAGCAACGACGGCACCAAGCTCGCCTTCATCCGGCGGGTGCGCACGAAGACCGTGCTCTACGTCGCCGACCTGAAGACCGGGCAGGAGTACCCCCTCTTCGACCAACTGAGCAAGGACCAACAGGAGGCTTGGACCATCTTCGGCAGCTACCCCGGCTTCGACTGGATGCCCGCCGACAATGAAATCGTGATTTATGGCTTGGGTAAAATATGGCGGGTGCCCGTCGGACTCGGCATGGAAAAACCTGCGAAGGCCGTGGAAATCCCCTTCTCCGTGGACGTGAAAATGAAGGTGGCGGAGACGGTTCGACCGAAGCAGAAAGCATTTGAGGAAGGTATGGAGGTGAAAGCCATTCGGAATGCTGGGACTTCGCCGGATGGTAACTGGCTCGTTTTCAATGCATTGGGCTTCTTATGGAAGCAGAATTTATCAACAAAAGAAATAAATAGACTTACAAGCAAAATCACCAAGTTTCCACCACAAATGAAAATTGTGGACTCCCGACCCACCTTTATGACGAAAGAACCACCATACGATTCGACGACATTTGAATTTGAAGCCTCGTTTTCACCACAAAATCAATTGATTACAACGTTCGTAAGTTGGAATGATGAGGCAATGGGAGCAGTTTGGATATTAGATGAAACGAATCCTCGTGATGTTAAAATTTCCCGTCTCACCAAATCCCCCGGCATCTACCGTACCCCCTCCTTTTCCCCCGACGGCAAATGGATTGTCTTCGTAAAAGAAGGCGGCAACGAACACCAAGGCTTTGCCCACTGCAAGGAGCCGGGCATCTACCTCATGCCCGCCGATGGCAGTGCCGAACCTCGGCTCGTGACCCCGGAGGGCGAGTACCCGCAGTTCAGTGCCGATGGCAAGCGCATTTTTTACCAAAAAGGTGGTTACCTCTTCGGTAGCCTCGTCAAGAGCGTGGAGAGCGTGGACCTGAACGGCGAGGACAAGCAACCGCATTTCGATGGAAAATATGCGCACCGCTACGTTATCAGCCCTGACAATCAATGGGTGGCGTGGTCGGAACTGTACAAGGTGTATGTCGCCCCATTCCCCAAAACAGGCAAAAAAGTGGGCCTGACGAGTGGCACGAAGGCCGTGCCCGTCGCACAGGTGGCACGGGACGCTGGCATCAATATCCACTGGAGCGCCGACAGCAAGACCCTGCACTGGACGCTTGGCAACGAGTATTTCAGCGACGACCTCACCGAGCGTTTCAAGTTCCTCGAAGGCAGCCGTGACAGCCTGCCGCCGATGGACACCGCTGGCATCAAAATCAAGCTCACGCTGCCCGCCGACAAGCCCACGGGCACCATCGCCTTCACCAATGCCCGCATCATCACGATGGAGGGCGACCAGGTGATTGAAAAAGGCACGGTCGTGGTGGAAGGCAACGTCATCAAGTCCGTCAGCCCGGATTTTGTGGTGCCAAGGGGGGCGAAGGAAATTGACTGCACGGGCAAAACCATCATGCCGGGCATCGTGGACGCCCATGCGCACAGCGGCAATTTCCGCTACGGCCTCAGCCCGCAAAAGCAGTGGGAATACTACGCCAACCTCGCCTACGGCGTCACCACGATGCACGACCCCAGCGCAGTCACGGAGATGGTTTTCGCCAATTCGGAACTCATCAAATCGGGCATGATGGTCGGGCCGAGGCTGTTCAGCACGGGCACCATCCTCTACGGTGCGGACGGCGATTTCAAGGCCGTCATCAACTCCTTGGAGGATGCCAAGTCCGCCCTGCGCCGCACGAAAGCCTTCGGCGCTTTTTCGGTGAAAAGCTACAACCAGCCCCGCCGGGAGCAGCGCCAGCAGGTCATCGCCGCCGCCCGTGAGCTGGGCATACAGGTGGTGCCGGAGGGCGGTTCGTTCTTTTACCACAACCTCAGCCAGGTCGTGGACGGCCACACGACGGTGGAGCACAACATCCCCGTCGCACCGCTCTACAAGGACGTGACGACGCTCTGGGCCGCCACCAAGACGCATAACACGCCCACGCTCATCGTCAACTACGGCTCTGTGAACGGCGAGTATTATTGGTACCAAAACACCAACGTCTGGGAAAAAGAGCGCCTGCTCGCCTTCACGCCCCGTGCCATCGTTGACAGCCGCAGCCGCCACCGCACCATGATTCCCGACGAGGAGTACCAGAACGGCCATATCCTCACCTCCCAGAGCCTGAAAAAACTCAGCGACGCCGGGGTGAAAATCAACCTCGGCGCCCACGGCCAGATACAGGGCATCGGCGCCCACTGGGAGCTTTGGATGCTGCAACAGGGCGGCATGACGAACCTCGAAGCCCTGCGCTGCGCCACCATCAACGGCGCCACTTCCCTCGGCATGGACGAGCAATTGGGTTCGATTAAAGCGGGCAAATTGGCCGATTTAATCGTGCTGGATAAAAACCCATTGGAGGACATCCGCAATTCGGAATTCGTGAAATACACGATGGTGAATGGGCGGCTGTACGATTCGGCGACGCTGAACGAGATTGGGAACTATGATAAGAAACGGACGAAGTTTTATTTTGAGATGCCGGGGAGTGGGAATAATTTTCCGTATTTTAGGGAGACGGGGTCGTTTATGCGGCCGACATGTTGTCAGATGGATTGAGTCAACATGCTCTGAATTGCCACCAATTAAGTCAGAAAACTGACTTTTGAGAAACTCTTGTTTGATTTTGAGGTGTATAAAACATAGGTTTGTTCCAAATTGAAGCCTATGTTTTATCCTCTTAAATATATGCAGTTTCTTTTATTGCTATTGCCGTTTGGAGTGGTAGCCCAATCGTTTACGGATGGGGCAGCTGGTAAGAAAAAATATACCTACTATTTCAGAGACTCTTTGGAATTAGAAAATTGCGATTCCGTCTGCTTTTCGAAGCACTTGAGTTCAATCACCGAATTCGATTCTTTAGGACGAACGTCAAAAACCGTAAGCTACTGGAAATTTCCAGATTACGACACGATAACTCGCATTTATTTGTACACCTATTCTGAAGATACGATTTTCGAAACTCATAAAACTGGGACTGGTGAAATTATACACGAAAAGATTGCGCTGCAATTGGAGTTAGGCAGGCAAGAGTTGAAAACAGTCGAAAAAGGATTGATTTCGTCTGGAAAGTATATACCATCAAAATCATTTATCGTGACTGAACACCAATACAACCCAACTGGATTTAAGACATCTGAAATTACATATCAACAGGGAGGTGACACTCTATCGCTCTATATATATGATACCGTTATTGATAGTTTTAGTAAAAGCTATACAACAAAGACTACAAATTTTAAAAAGGGTACCATCGTGAATGAATCCAAAACGATATTTGACACTGATTGGCAACTAAAAAGTAGATTAAATAAGAATCTTATTGGTGGCAAGGAATCAGAATATTTTTATTCTACTAAAGAAAGCCCTGATAAAGACGCGTTAATTTCTGTTTCTGTTTGTATAGAAGATATGGATACTTCTTGGATACAGGAGAGTGGCTTTATTTTTATTAACAACAAAAGACTCTATATTTTTCTTGAAAAAACAGAGAGCGCATCGGGTGAAAAATATAAAAATGTTTATACTCGAAACGAAATTGGAAACATTACGAAAGAAACTCAATTTTATTTAAAAGATAATTCGTGGAGGCTGACGTCTGCGAAGGATTATTATTACGATGAAAGCAACAATTGCACCTCTTCCGTGTATAGAATGTTTCACAATGGAAAGCCAAACAGTATTTCAATTGAAAAATACGTTTATCCACCATTTATTGACAAATGAACCTATCAACTATTGACAACCAATCAGGAATTTTGATGAAGAGGACAGGTCTGATACTAATCTCTATTCTCCTAACTTCTTTTGGGATGAAATCCCAAACCGTTAGGACTTATATCGAGTCAGGAGTTTTTGATTTGGATAAACCACCTTACTCAATCCACTATGTTGATACCTTGAACGTCCTCATGAAGGAATACAAGCACACGGACGACACCGCTTGTGTAAAAGCGATGATACTCTACGGGAAAACGATTGCTTGGGGACTAAAGAACTATTCTCCGTATATGGATTTTTACCGGGAAGTGGTTGATTACAAAGATATTGATACCCCAAAAAATATGACAAGGTCTGAGCAGTGGTCATCAAAAAGTGTTGCGTTCCAATGGCTTTATCTAAAAAACACGGCTTGCAAACGCTTGATGGATTACTATCTTTTACAGGGTAGATTTAGCGAAGCGCTCCAAGTTGCTACGCTCATGCAACGCTATTTTTTACCAGCATGGTGCGGAAACTACGGATGGGAGCAGCGTGCGGAACATAACGAGTACATGGCCCGCTGTTTTGCCGGATTAAGGAATATTGATTCTGTCATGCATTATTCAAAGGTTGCATTGCAGACTTTGGCTGGCTATGTTGGCAAGGATGGTTTTCATCGGGATGACAAAATGAACAGCGCAGCATTGTATCCCTACAAGCCAACCTTTTATCAATTTATGCTCGATTTTCTTTCCAAGAACTTCAACGAGGAAACTATGGCCCAATCCGTCGAGGACGCTTACAACGACATTCAATGCGAGTGGAACAAGGATACCAAAACAGTGCAATGCCACACGACTTTTATGAAACAGGTCTTTGATTTGCTTAATGAAAGATTAATCTGGGAAGGCAACAGCGATGAGACAGCAATCAATAGAGATAGGCATCGTGAAACGTTTAAACAGGGTTATCTCTACCAGTATTTCTCTAAAAATTGATTGGTTTACGCCCACTTCCAACCTCCAACCCAATCGTCTCTCTAAAACCTCAACCAATTCAAGCTTTCCCTTCAAAGGGAATCAATATCTCTCAACTGGTTCAAGCTTTCCAAGTACCAGAATTGAGAAAAACAAAATTCATCCTTTTCACGCTCCAGCATTTTTGGGGAAATACCTGCCTCGAAGCACTAACGTTCTACTTTCCCTTGTGAGCAGGCCAATGAATTGGCATAAAAAACTGGACAAAAAAAACTTCACATGCGAGCATTGTGAGCTTCAAGCAACTCAAATTGTTTCGCTTTCAAATTTGATACTTGTAACTGGATTGCTATTTTTGCGGCTCATTTATTAATCTAAACCTCTAAAAATGAAAAAAACAGGTTACATCTCTTTACTATTTACGCTTTTAGCGATGAGCTTTTTTGCTCAAACACCCACGCTTGTCCAAGATTTAAACACTGGCAATGCAGATGGCTTTGACCAATGGAATCACAAGGCTGTTAAAATGGGAAATGATTTCTATATTGCTGCAAACAATGGCACGCAGGGCTTGGAACCTTATGTGATAAAAAATGGCAGTTTATTGCTGCTAAACGATATTGCAGCAGGTAGTGAATCTTCGAATCCTAAAGAGTTCGTTGTGTTCAATGATAAGGTTTATTTTGTTGCTGTTAATTCAGAACATGGGGCCTCAATTTGGAGCACCGACGGCACGACGGCAGGCACCTCCTTGGCGATTGACTTGCCGGGCAATGACATGTTCGTGTCACCAAAAGGCCTGATTGTCGCAAAAAATGGTGCTTTGTATTTTTCCTTTGATGGAAGCTTATACAAATCGGCTGGCAGCACTGCAACTACCGCAGTTGTTCCCGGAACGCCCACGGTGGATTTTGTTGAGGATTATGTCAGTACCGGGCTTAATTATACGACCTATGGAAATGGGGTAGCTTTTTTGTCCGAGAACGGGCAGCAACTTGAGCTTTGGGCCGCCGAGGATAATATTGTCAATCTTGGCTCGATAACTTCAACCAGTTTTTTCTATGATTATTTTGGATTGAGCCAAGTTGCCGGAGGATTGGTATTTGCTGTACGGTCGTCATTTGATGCAGCATTTGAGGGGCTTTATAATTACAATCCGACCAATGGAACGTTGGCAAAAATACCTGTGAATGGCAGTAGCAACGCAGTTGTTACCAGAACAATGCCGCTGAACGATGAACGCATCGTGGTATTAGAGGCGAGTGCAGGCTTTGTAAGCGTTGATGGTACAGGTACAAACGACCAGTTAATCAGTGCAAATCAGCCAGGTTTTTTGGTGCAAAATGAAGGGCTTTATTACACTTTGGTTGGGGGCCATTTGGTGTTCTTGGAAAGCGAACCCGGCTTTGACCAAAGAATATTATCTACCGATGGTTTTGCCAATGGAACTTCATTGATAGCACAACCCAATAACTCGTTTGTGTCTAATTTTATTAATTATAATGAATATGCCGTATGGGCGTCTGGCACGTCCAATGGGTTCACGCCTGAAATATGGTATGCACATCCTGCAACTGGCACCGCTGAGGTTTACTATACATTTCAGCAAAACTCGACCAATCTTGAGTCCGTATTGCCGATTGGCGTGCAGGATGGTAAGCTTTATTATATGAGCAATTTAGATGGTGAGGTGGGCAGGGAGCTTTATTATATACCTTTCAACCTTTCAGCTGTTTCTGAACCTAGCGATGCCTCTCCCTTTACCATTTACAATACTGGACGGGAGGTTCACATAATGTCCACAGCTTCTTCCGAGCCAATTACAGTCGCTGTTTTTGACCAAATGGGAAGGATATTACAGCGGCAGGATTTATTTACAAATACCAGTTTCCAAATCGAACAAGCTGTGGGCATTTTCTTTGTTCAAGTAACTGGAAAACGGCATAAAACGGTAGGGAAGATATTTATTGACTGACCCTTTTTTAGGAGCGTCAAGTTCGCACTATTTTGCTCTTATACCTCAGCCCGGACGAGCGTTTTGGTCTTTGCGTCAGCAAAAAATCAAAACGCTCGTTAACAACTCCAACTTCAGGCCTTCAATACGCTTACGATCCCTTACCTTCACCCAAAATCAAAACCATGAAACAACTCACCACCCTTGCCCTTTTCTGCGCCATCGCCGCCACCCTCACCGCCCAAAAGCCCGCACCGCTTTGGACGGAGGCCGACCGCCAGTACCTCCTCACCAACCTAGAGCGTACCAAGCAGGAAATCATCCAGGAAACGCAATCCCTCACGCCCGCACAATGGGCCTTCAAGGAAGCGCCGGACAAATGGAATATCGGGCAGGTGCTGGAGCATTTGGGACTGTACGAGCGCATTTTTGCGCAGGAGGCCGACATTATGCTCAGCAGCGACCCCGAACCCGGCCTCGACAGCACTGCCCGACCCGACAGCACCTACGTCGGCTGGATGAACGACCCCAGCCCGCACCAAGCTTGGTGGAACGCCGAACCGCTCGGCCTCATGCACGGCAAGGACAACCTCACCTTCTACCTGTTCGGTCGGAACAATATCATCAAGTTCATTCAGGAAAACACCTACGACCTCAAGGCGCACTACACCTTCCGCTGGGGCGACGAGCGCCGCCGCAGCATCCATGCGCTGATGGTGGTGCATTGGGCGCACACGGACAGGCATTTACGGCAAATTCGGCGGATAAAGGGGAATGCGAACTGGCCGAAGTGAACAAAGCAGCCCTTTCAATGAAATAGGATAAAGTTTGGAGTAAGACCAACCTACAGCATCCCTTCCATCTGACTGAACAGCTCCACTTGGTTCCTCCCCCGCACGAGGTTATGCCCCGCATATTTCACCTTGTAATAGACATCCCCCACGATATAATCGCCGATGAAACGAACGGCCTGCATCAGCGTGATCCAAGGGCCGGCTAAGGGCAGGGCGCTGCGCTCGACAGGGGTGAGCAGGTCGCCCATTTCGGAGAGGAAACCCGCTAATAGGGCATCGTAAATCGGTTGGCGGAACTGCACTTGGCTCAGGTCGGCCTCCTCCTCGTTGGCGAGGCTGGCGGAGGTGCGCACGAGGTCGCCAAAGTCGGAGAGGACGATGCCGGGCATGACCGTGTCGAGGTCAATGACGGCCAAGGCGGTCGGGTGGGTCTTGTCGGAAGCGGCGTCGAAGAGCAGGTTGTTCACCTTCGTGTCGTGGTGGATGGCCCGGAGGGGCAGGTGCAGGTCGGCCACCCGCTGGAAGAGCGATTGGTGTTCCAAGATGGCGTCCACCTCGGCACGGGCCTCGTTGAGGCGCTCCGGCATGGCGTGCTGGATGGCCTGGTGGAACTGCTCCAAGCGCCAGAGGCCGTTGTGGAAATTGGGGATGGTGGCCTGCAATTGCGCAGCATCCAAATCATTCAAAGCCCTTGCGAAAGCACCGAAAGCCTTGGCCGCAGCGTGGGCCTGGCCGGGCGTTTCCACCTGCTCGTAGGAGGTCGTTTTATCGAAAAAAGGAAAAACCCGCCAGTAGTTGCCCGCCTCGTCGCAGTGGAGCCAGTGGCCGTCGAGCGTGGGGCGGGGCTTTAATATTCTCAGTTGGTATGGCTGTTTTTCGAGGTGCTCCGCAACGAGCCGGATGTTCTGCATGACGGCCTCCGGCTGCCGGAAGACGTGGTGGTTGAGGCGCTGGAGCAGCCAAGTTTGCCGCTGCCCGCCCACCACGATTTCGAGGCGGTAGGTGTCGTTGATATGGCCTTCGCCAAAAGGCGTCAGGCTGATGATTTGTTGGTAATCGAAAAAATGTTGAACGATAGGCTCCATTGCGTCAGGATGGTTTGCGGGCAAAGTTGCGGAAAACGCACCTAAGTTTTGCATCGCCGCTGCTCCCAGAAGGGGAATCTGAAATTTTGCGGAGCAAAATTTCAGATTCCCCTAAAAAAATTTTCCTCGGCGGCTGGTGGCTCTGCCACCAGCCGCCGAGGAAAATTTTTTGGGCTGTATCATAAGTAGTTCCGAAGAAATTGTCTCCGACAATTATTTGGCGCCCGCAGATTTTGCAAATTCACGCAGATTTTCCGTAGGAAAATCCCATGCATTCATCTGCGAAAATCTGCGCTATCTGCGGGAGAATGACTTATGATACGGCCTCTTCATGCAGTTCCCGTCTTTGCGATTGAGAAATTGGCGGTGATGACAAAAATTACTTGTTTTAAAAACATATTGTTTTAATTTTGTCTCAACTTTGAGAAAATTTAAATAATCATGTTTCAAAACGCCATAGCGCACCTCGATCTCGACGCCTTTTTTGCCTCGGTGGAGGTGCTAAAGAACAGCGCCCTGAAGGGGAGGCCGCTCATCGTGGGCGGCGTGGGCGATAGGGGAGTGGTGGCCTCGTGCAGCTACGAGGCGAGGCGCTTTGGGGTGCGCTCCGCAATGCCCGTCAGGATGGCCCTGCGCCTCTGTCCCGATGCCCTCGTGCTGCGGGGCGACCACGACGAGTACAGCAAGCAGTCGAAGCTCGTCACCGACATCATTGACACCGAGGCGCCCTTGTTCGAAAAAGCTTCGATTGACGAGTTCTACCTCGACCTGGCGGGCATGGACAAGTACGTGGGCTGCTGGAAGTGGTCGCAGGAGCTGCGCCAAAAAATCATGCGGGAGACGGGGCTGCCCGTTTCGCTGGGCCTTTCGGTGAACAAGCTGGTGTCGAAAGTGGGCACGGGCGAGGCCAAGCCGAACGGTGCCCGGCTGGTGGAGAACGGCACGGAGCGGGTCTTCCTCTCGCCGCTGTCCATCGGCAAGCTGCCGGGCGTGGGCAAGGAGACCTACCAAAAGCTGAGCACGATGGGCGTGCGGAAATTGGGCACGCTGGCCGAGATACCGCCCCGGTTGCTGGAGCGGGAGTTCGGCAAGCACGGCGTCTCGCTGTGGAAAAAGGCGAACGGCATTGACAACTCGCTCATCGTGCCGTACCACGACCGCAAGGGCATCAGCACCGAGCGCACCTTCCAGACGGACACGATTGACGTGGACTTCCTGAACGGCCAACTGACCAAGATGGTCGGCAACCTTGCCTTCGATTTGCGCAGCCAAAAAAAACTGACTTCCTGCATCAGCGTCAAGATCCGCTATACCGATTTCAACACCTATTCGTTGCAGCGCACCATCCCCTACACAGCGCAGGACGGCCCACTGCTGGCACAGGCCAAGGAGCTTTTTGCCAAGCTCTACCAGCGCAGGCAATTAGTGCGCCTCGTCGGGGTGAAGTTCTCGAACCTCGTGCATGGGCACAGCCAGATGAACCTGTTCGAGGACACCCAGGAGGCATCCAAGCTCTTGCAGGCCATGGACAAAATCCGGCGGCGGTTCGGGGAGAAGGCGGTGCTGCGGGGAACGGCGCTGGGTACCCTTTACAAAGGGTAAAGCGGAATGACCATGATTTGGGAGTTCGGGTTTCGGACTAAGGGTGTTATATTTGCAAACAGAAAACTGCGCAAAACGAACCGCTATGACCGACAGGGAAAAAAGGCTACGCCAAAGGCTAACGCTTGTTTACCAACAAATTGAACTGCTGAGACGTTACCCCGAAGAATTCCACAAGGCACTTGGCATCCAAGGTACAGCAGCATGGTTGGATGGAAAACTGGATGAAGTGATTGACCTGCGGAAAAAAATTCAGGAAATAGGCGAAGGATTTTGACGAAAATTAAGAGCCTATCCGAAAACCCCGTCTGAGTCAGAAAAAGATGGATTTTATGGTTCTGACGAAGGATTTTTTTGATGGCATAGCTGCGCTACGGCTTCAAAAAAATACAAAGTCAGGTTCATAAAAGGCGCTTTTTATCGCCAGAGGGGGTTTTCGGATAGGCTCTAAAACGACTCAATATGATAGCAACTAAAAAAATGGTGTCGCCAGCACAAATTACCGAAGAGTTACGGCAAATTAAGGTAGAAATAATGACCGAAAAACTAACATCGGAAGGCAAAAGGGCAATACTGGGTGAATTGGACAAAATCGAAGCATTGCTTTTAGACATGAAAAAGCAACTTGCCGAAACGAACCCTTGTAATGAAAGCAAACCTTAAAGCCGCACTTGGGAGTTAGAATGTTGATTTACAGCGCTTTGGAAAATACCATAACCTCCCATTATTTTAACTTTAGTACCGATTAAAAAACAGCTTACTGAAGTTTTTTTTGGTTGTGGCGGTGAAGCCGCCACAATCAAAAGAAGTTATTTTTTAATCGGCACTTAATGTTCAAGTCAAACGCAGAAAGCAGAATATTGCATGGAACCAACAGAACTTCAAACGCTCCGGGAAGCCATCAAGGCATCGCCCGACAACCTGCCGCTCCGCAAGCTCTATGCAGGCGCATTGCTCAAGCACAACCGCTTCGACGAGGCGGAGGCCGAGTTCAAGGAGGCCCTAAAGGCCTGGCCAAACGACAACAGCCTGAAGGTGGGGCTGGCAGAGGCATTTTTCAAGAACAACAAGACCAGCGTGGCGCTCATCCTCATGGAGGAACTGACGGAGTCGGGCCAACCGCCCGCATCGGTCTGGCTGCTCTACGCTAAAATCCTGCAAAAAGCAGGCGACGCCGTGGCTGCCAAGGATGCCTACGAGAAGGCCGTCATCCTCGACCCCAGCCTGCGGGACAATTTCCTGGAATCGGAAATCAACCTCGCTTCGCAAAAGCAGCAGCCCAGCGAGCCGGAGAAGATAAAACTGAGCGCCGGCCCCGGCGACGAGGACGACCCCGAGCGCATCGTGGACATCGAGCGCCCGAAAATCGGCTTCGGCGATGTCGGCGGCATGGATAAGGTGAAGGAGCAAATCCGCATGAAAATCATCTTCCCCCTTACCCACCCCGACCTTTACAAGGCTTATGGCAAAAAAATCGGGGGCGGCATCCTGCTCTATGGCCCGCCGGGCTGCGGCAAGACGCACCTCGCCCGTGCCACTGCTGGAGAAGTCAACGCCAATTTCATCATCGTCGGCATCAGCGACATATTGGACATGTACCTCGGCCAGAGCGAGCGGAACCTCGCCGCCATTTTCCAGAAAGCCCGCAGCCTGAAGCCTTGTGTCCTCTTCTTCGACGAGGCCGACGCCCTCGGCGCCAACCGTACCGACATGCGACACAGCGCCGGACGGCACCTCATCAACCAGTTTTTAGATGAAATGGACGGTGTGGGCCACGACAACGAGGGCATCCTCATCCTCGCCGCCACCAATGCCCCTTGGCACCTCGACCCCGCCTTCCGCAGGCCGGGCCGCTTCGACCGCATCGTCTTCGTGCCGCCGCCCGACGAGCCTGCACGGGAGTCCATCCTGCAAATAAAGTTGAAGGGCAAGCCCGTCGGCAACCTCAACTTTGCCCGCATTGCGCAGCAGACCAAGGAGTTCTCAGGTGCCGACCTGGAGGCCGTGGTGGACATCGCCATCGAGTCGAAGCTGGAAGAGTCCATGCGCCGGGGCCAGCCCCTGCCCATCGAGACGGACGACCTGCTGGACGCCGCCAAACGCCACAAGGCCACCACCAAGGAATGGTTCCAGACGGCGAAGAACTATGCGCTGTTTGCGAACGAGGCGGGGTTGTACGATGATATTTTGGCGTATTTGGGCATCAAAAAATAAGCGACAGTATGCCAAACACGCCACTCAATTCCAACCATGACCCTGCTGCAAGGCATCTTGCAGCAGGTTTGAAGTTGTTGGAGTTGAGGCGATTCGAAGATGCTGTGAAAGAACTCCGCCAATACCTGCAATCCCGCCCGGAAGACCCTGCCGGCCATTACCATTTATCGAGGGCGTATTATGGGCTTTCCAAACTGGACGAGGCCATCGAATGTGCCAAGCAGTCGCTTTCCATTGACCCAACCAAGGCGCAGCCGATGAACATCATTGGGTTGGCACTTTATAAGAAAGGCGAATGGCAGGAGGCAGAAAAACAACTGAGGCGGGCTGTCGAAATTGAACCGAACAATACGGAATATTGGCTCTCTTTGGCCGTGCCATACCTTTACAAAGGTGAATGGGCTAAAGTAGCGCCATGCGTGGAGGAGGTCTTGAAAATAAACCCGCAGCACCCCGTTGCATTCAATTACAAGGCACAGTTGGCCATGCAAAAAGGTGATTTTGAAAAAGCAAGGGAATACATCGCCGTGGCATTGGGCAAAGAGCCAGAAAGGAGCATGCACCATGCCGTGGCTGGGCAAATCGAGGGCATGTCGGGCAATACTGGCAATGCGAAGCAACACTTCGAAACGGCCATCAGCAAAGACCCTGCACAGGTGGGGCACCGGATGAGGTATTTGAACACACGGTTTTCGGGCAGTTTTGTAGGCCAAATTTACCGCCCATCCAGTGTGTGGGGCATCCAAACATTCAATTTTTTCTATAGACTGCTGCTGTTGAATTTGCCCTTATATTGGTTGTTTTATCTCGCCATGGAATCCGAAAATGGCATTGCCATATTGCAAGTGTTTTATGCTCCCCTTCTACTGCTTTTCGCTGTGTACGCTGCCATCCCGACGCTGTACAAAATGTATTTAAACAAAAAATATTGGGGCGGCGAAGGGGTTGACATGACGAGGGACTACGCCAATTGCGCCATGCTGACTATTGGATTGATAATATCGGCCACAGGTCTTTTCATTGTAAACAAGGATGTGATACTATTGGGGATACTGTGGCTGCTGTTTGCCGGTGGCATAAACTGGTCAAGGCAGGTGAAAGAAAGGTTTGTTGTGGTGACCCTCATCATTCTAATAGTGGCAATAATCTTCACCATGTTGGCTGTCGTCCTGCAACTCCTTGGTGCAAAATTGGGTTATCCCGATGTTCTCAAGTTTGCACAATATGGCCTAATCGCCGGTGCATCCATTCTGGCCATTAACTTAAAAGAAGCATTTTCCAAGAAAAAAAACGAAACAAAATGAACCCATACCTCGACCGTGCCCGCCACCTCCTCGAACTTGGCCGCTACGCAGAAGCGGAAACTGAGGTCAGAAAGGCATTGGCCAACGACCCCGACGACGGGGAGGCCTACCTGCTGCTGGCCATCTGCAAGCTGAACGACAGGAAATTTGCGGAGGGGCTGGAACTGGCCGAGCGGGCCGTCTCCCTTTCGCCCGACAATCCGATGGCCTACCTCGTGCTGGGCCGTGCCTGTTTTTACAACAAAAACATGGCGAAGGCAAGGACGGCCATCGAAGAGGGGCTGCGGTTGGCTCCGTTCGTGCCTGACTTCTTCCAGTTGCGGGCCGAGATGGCGTTTTTCGAGGAAAACTGGCAGCAGGCCCTCGAAGAGACCGAGCACGGCCTCGAACTCGACCCCGAGGACGTGGAACTCGTGAACCTGCGGGCGCAGGCCCTCGTGAAGCTGAACCGCAAGGCAGATGCCGCTGCCACCCTCGACTACGCCCTGTACAAGGCTCCCGAAAACAGCGACTCCCACGCCAACAAGGGCTGGGTGGCCATTGAGCAGGACCACTATGACGAGGCCGTCCGCCACTTCCTCGAAGCCCTTCGCCTCGAACCGGACAACGACTACGCCCGCAACGGCCTGAAAGAGGCCATCAAAGGCAAAAACCTGCTGTACCGGGGCATCCTGAAATACTTCCTCTGGATGAACAAATTGCAGCAACAGGGGCAATGGGCGGTCGTCATCGGGGCCTATGTACTCTACCGGCTGCTGCTGAGCCTGGGCGAGAACTACCCGGCGCTGAAGCCTTTGGTATATCCCTTGGCGGCGTTTTACGTGGTGTTCGCCTTTTCGAGTTGGATAGCGAAGCCGCTGTCCAACCTGTTCCTACGCCTGCACCCCTTGGGCAAGCACGCCCTCAGCCCCGACGAGCGGCTCGGCTCCAACGTGGTGGGCGGGCTGGGGCTTGCGAGCCTGCTGTCTTTTGTGGCCTATTTCCTCATGGGCAACGAGCTGGCCTTCCGCCTTGGGCTGGCGCTGGGCATCCTGATGATTCCGGCGGGTGGGGCGTTCAACATCCCAGAAGGCACAAGTTCCCGCCGCAACCTGCTGCTCTATGCCGCTGTGCTGGCCGCCCTTGCACTGACATGGGTGTTCACCGAGTCGGGCATGGCGATGGGGCTGTTCGCAATGGGCGTGCTGTTCTACAGCCTTGTGGCAAATTATTTCATGGGAAAAGAGGCGAGGACGTTCAGGTAACGGCACATGGACAATTCCAAAGAAATAGAAAGGGCCGAGCACTTATTGTCCATTGGCAGGTACAAGGAAGCCAAGAAGATAGTGGTGCAATTGCTGGGCATGCAACAGCACAGCCACCTGTTTCAACTGCTCGGTGCATGCGAGATGGGGCTTGGCAATTTCGAAGCTGCCCGCCGTGCCGTGGAGCAGTGCTTGGCGTTGGATGCCGAAAACGATTTTGGTCATTTCCTGACCTCCGTCCTGGAGTCGGAACGGGAGCGTTGGTCGGAGAGCGAAAAGGCCATCGGGCGTGCGCTGGAAATAGACCCGACCCATGTGCCCTACCTCTGCCAACTGGCCAGGGTTCAATTGGCCAAGGGCAACCCCGATGCGGCTGCGAAAGCCATCGAACAAGGCCTGCGCCTCGACCCCAACAACGTTGACTTGCTGCGGCTGAAGACCAACCAGCATTTTGCGCAGTTCGACAACACGCAAGCGATGGGCACCCTCATGGAGGCACTGCGGGAAGACCCCACCAATTCGGCGCTGCTGACAACCCTTGGCTACCGTCAACTCGACTTCAAGGAATATGAAAAGGCAAAGGAAACCCTCACCAATGCGCTTATCCATAACCCCAGTAATGAAACGGCCCGGCAGGGGCTTGCAGAGGCATATAAAGTGCGGTGGAAGTTGCTCAACATTTTTTACAAGTACGGCTTCGCTAGGTATAAACTGGAATTCAGCCTGTGGCGCTTATTGCTGTGGGTCGTTCTTTTCAAGACCATGTTCATATGGGGTTTTGCCTTCATTGCCTTCATCCTTTTTGCTTGGTGGGGCGATGTGCTCTTCAACTCCATCCTGCGCTTGGGGCAAAAGACCAAGTACCTACTCTCCAGCGATAAAATCAGGCAATCAAACTTCTTTCTGGCAAGCAATGGTGCTGTGCTGCTTATCGCAATCCTTGCCAGTATCCTGGACTTTCCCATCCTATGGCGGTTCACGGTTATCGCCTCCCTCGTTGTTTTCTTTGGCATCGCCTTCCTTGAGGTTGACTTGAAACGGCAGCGCCGCTCTGTCGGCATAGCTGCTGGCGCAATGCTTGGCATTCTCGCTTGGGGGAGCTTTGCAATAGAAGGCTCCGACAATTTCGGCCTATTGGCCGCCTTCCTGCTCATCGTATTCGGGCTGTTGTTCACCTTCAGGGCGATTGGCTGGTGATTGAAACAAAAATTTTCATTTTAAAACAATTTGTCGCAATTTTGCGGTTACTCGCCCACCCACTGCTTCGCACCTAAACATACGAGAAAACTGGACCATTTGCGAAGCAAAGCCCGTGTACCTGAACTGCCATACCTACTTCAGCCTGCGCTACGGCACCCTGTCGCCGGAGCAACTGGTGCTGGCCGCCAAGCGGCGGGGCATCAGTGCATTGGCATTGACGGACATCAACAACACCTCCTGTGCGGGCGAGTTCGTGCGGCTGTGCAAGCGGGAGGGCATCAAGCCCCTGCTTGGCATTGACTTCCGGGGCGAGGACGGCCAGCGCCTCTATACGGGCATCGCCCGCAGCGCTGACGGCTTCCACGACCTGTGCAAGTACCTCAGCGACCATTCCCTCGACAACAAGCCCTTGCCCCAAACCTTCGATTGGTCATTGGTCATTGGTCATTGGTCATTGGCTATTATTTACCCAAAGCTCATCAAACCCATTGAGCAGTTCAAGGAGCACGAGTACCTCGGCATCCGGCCAGAGCATGTGCACCTGCTGTATTCTTCGGAGGTGAAAAACCACCCGCACAAGCTCGTCATACTTGCCCCGGCCACCTTCCTCGATGACGAGGGCTACGAGCTGCACCGGATATTGCGGGCCATTGACCAGAATACCCTCATCACAAAACTGGACATCCCCCCCTCGCAGGGGGGGGCGCAAGGGGGGGGAGCCAAAAAAAACGAACTCCTCCACCCGCCCGACGTGCTGGAAAACCTCTATGCGGCCTACCCAAAAATCATCGAAAACACGAAAAAGCTGGTTGAAAGCTGTGAAATAAGTTTTGACGAAGGGCTGCAAGTCAACCGGCAAGCCTTCACAGGCAGCAAGGAAGGCGATTTCAAACTGCTGGAAAAACTGGCATTGAACGGCTTGCAACGCCGTTACGGGGCGAATAAAAAAGCATCGGACCGGGTGCAGAAGGAACTGAAAGTCATCCGTGACCTTGACTTCTGCGCCTATTTTCTCATCACTTGGGACATCGTGCGCTATGCGCAAAGTGCTGGTTATCACCACGTTGGGCGGGGCAGCGGGGCCAACAGCATCGTGGCCTATTGCCTCGGCATCACCGACGTGGAGCCGCTGGAACTCGACCTGTACTTCGAGCGCTTCATCAACCCCCAGCGCAGCTCGCCACCCGATTTCGACATAGATTTCAGTTGGGACGAACGGGACGACGTGACCGACTACATCTTCAAACGCTACGGGCGGGAGCACACGGCCCTGCTGGCCACCTACAGCACCTTTCAGTTCAACGCCGCCGTGCGGGAACTCGGCAAGGTCTTCGGTTTGCCGAAGGAAGAAATTGACCGCTTTGCCGACGACATCCTGAAGGCGACGGACACGGAAGACGTGCGGACGCCAGAACACGGCCAACGGTGGGCGGTGGACGGTGGACGGAACACGGCTGACGGTCAACGGTCAACGGCCAACGGCATTCTGGAATCGACTGCCCACCGCCCACCGTTGGCCGTCAGCCGTTGGCCGTCAGCCGTTGGCCGTGAAATCCTTCGCTTCGCCCGCCTCCTCCACGGCTTTCCCAACCACCTTTCTATCCATGCGGGGGGCGTGGTCATTTCGGAGCGGCCTATTTTTTACCATACTGCGTTGCAAATGATGCCCAAGGGCTTCCCCATTGCCCATACGGACATGTACCATGCCGAGGACTTCGGCTTCCACAAGTTCGATGTGCTGAGCCAACGGGGCCTCGGCCATATCAAGGACGCCGTGGCTTTGGTGAAAAAAAACCAGGGCCGGGCGGTGGACATCCACGATTTGGAAGCCATCAAACAGGATGAAAAGGTGCGGGCGCAATTGCGGAGCGGCAACTGCATGGGCTGTTTTTACATCGAAAGCCCTGCCATGCGGGGCCTGCTGCACAAGCTGCGCTGCGACGATTATGTGCATTTGGTAGCCGCCAGTTCTATCATCCGCCCCGGCGTGGCCAAGTCGGGCATGATGCGGGAGTACATTAGACGATTTCGGATTGTGGATTGCGGATTTCGGATTGAGAGGCCGAGCGTAACCCAAAACCCTGCTATCAATGGCCAACAAGCGACGACTACCTCGACGCCCAAAAACCTCTCAACTAATTCCACCCCCCAATCCGCAATCCGCAATCCACAATCCGCAATCGAATACCTCCACCCCGTTTTCAAAGAGCACCTCGGCGAGACCTACGGTGTGATGGTCTATCAGGAGGATGTGATGAAAATCGTGCACCACTTCGCCGGGCTGGGGCTGGACGAGAGCGATGTGCTGCGCCGCATGATGACGGGCAAGAAGCGGGACAGCGAGCAGTTCAGGCTGCTGAAGGAAAAATACTTCCGCAACTGCAAGGAACGGGGCTACCCCGATACGCTTACCAACGAGGTCTGGCGGCAGATAGAGAGCTTCGCTGGGTACTCATTCTGCAAGGCGCACTCGGCCAGTTATGCGGCGGAGAGCTTCCAAAGCCTCTACCTGAAGGCGCACTACCCGCTGGAGTTCATGGTCGGGGTCATCAACAATTTCGGGGGCTTTTACCACACGGAATACTATTTTCACGAGGCCCGCATGGCCGGTGCCAGCATCCATGCCCCCTGCGTGAACCGCAGCCAGTACCTCACCAGCATCGGGGGACGGGACGTTTACATCGGCTTCATCCACCTCAGCCAGTTGGAGCGGGCGACCGCCTCGAAGATAGTGGCCGAGCGCAGCCGGGGCGGGGCCTTCCGCAGCCTCGGCGACTTCACGGACCGGGTGGACATCGGCTCCAGCCAGCTCGACCTCCTCATCCGCATCGGGGCGTTCAGGTTCACGGGGATGAACAAGTGCCAGCTCATGTGGGAGAAGAACGCCGTCTTCAACCCGAAGGCGAAGTTCGAGTCGTCGGGCTTTCTTTTTGACGAAGGGCATGAAAGTTTCGAACTGCCTGAACTGGCCGAGGGTGAGTTCGACCAAGCCTTCGATGAAATAGAACTGCTCGGCTTCCCCCTGCGCTCCCCTTTTGATTTATTGGAAAAAACCGAGCCTTATACCGATGTTTTTGCTTCGCAATTGAAGGGGCTGATTGGGCGCATGATAGTCATCGAGGGCTACTACGTCTGCCGCAAGGACGTGCGCACGGTGAAGGGCGAACTGATGTACTTCGGCACCTGGCTCGACCGGGAGGGTCATTTTTTCGATACGACGCATTTCCCTGCCTTCGTCAAGCTGTCGCCGTTCCGGGGCAAGGGCATCTACCGCATCGAGGGGAAGGTGGCGGAGGAGTACGGGTTCCCGTCCATCGAAGTGGTGAAAATGGAGAAGCTGGTGTGGCGGAAGGATGAGCGGTATGAAGGGTGAGGGTTGCTACCACTGTTCCCCAGAAAGGTCGAAACGGAAAATTTGCGAAGCAAATTTTCCGTTTCGACCTAAAAAAAACTTTCCGGCG
>WBZM01000867.1_pt1 | contig 35441 bp, 21 predicted proteins | sample 5204271 | NCBI WGS metagenome assembly WBZM01 (sample SAMN12344346, study PRJNA552823) | activated sludge metagenome | biome: Activated sludge suspended growth; feature: Nitrification reactor; material: Wastewater; isolation source: activated sludge from nitrification reactor of wastewater... | reverse complement strand
CTTGACCCGAAGCGGGGGGCAGAAGATGACCCACCCGCTGACGGACTCTCGCGCGTTGCGTCGCGTCATCGATGAAATCCCGGGTGACAATGCATTCAAGGCGCTCGACCAGATCGTCGGCTGGCTGGAGTCGTTGCAGGGCGTCGCGGACTTTCCCGAAGACCGCCTGTACGAGGCGGTCAGCCGCCTGCACGACGCGGCGCAGCCGCATCTCAAGCGGCTGGCCAGGGATTATCTGCATTCGCCGCGGCTGTCCCGTTCGGAAGAAAAATGCCTGTGGACCATCAGCCATGGATTCTGGATCATGCTGGCGCTCAGCTATGAGCGCTGTCTGCCGCCAGCCGGCGCAAAAATGCCGGGCGCCCAGTTCAGGCAGGTGCTGCCGGCCTTGTGCGCCCGACTGATCGCCGCGCTTGGCAATGTGCTCAAGTGGGAGCAATTTCACTACATGGCGTCGACCGGCGATCTCTGGCAGCGTCTCGGGGCAGCCCTTCTGGTGGCCGAGCGGGCCGGGGGCGTGGGCCGGGAAAGCCATTCGCGCGATGCCGCTACGGACGTCGGCAGCCCGCAACTGGAATTTGCCAAGGTCGTCGCTTTCCATGCCGCTTCCCTGGAAAACCTGCTGCCGCTGCAAATCGAGTTGGCCGAACGGCTGATCACCCATTTCTCGCCCGGATTCGTCTTTTCCGCCGAGGTCGACCGCGACAGCGTATATTGGGTCGATCTGGCCCATGCCGGGCCGCCGACGCGCCTGGCCCGCCGGCCGCAGCATGCCGAGGCGACGCAGCGCTTCTTCAAGCCGGCGAAGGCCCATGCGGCCATCCTGAAGCTCATCCATGATCTGGAAAAGGGGCTCGATGTGCCGGGGCATGTGATTCCCGGCGGGCAATACGATGCGCAGACCCTGCTTCCCGTGCTGCGCCATCTTTCCCTCCATCTTGCGTCGGTGCCGCCGCAACGGCGCAACAAGCGCTACAGCGTCAAGCAGCGGGCCCTGGTCGTGAACGGGCTGGACAATGTTCGCATGGTGTTCTCCGGCAACCATGCCGGGCTTGGCATCCATCTGCCGATGGAAAGCTGGGTCGTCGAGGATGTCAGCCGGGGCGGTTTCGGCGCGGTGCTCAACAGCATTCCCGGCGAATGGCTCAAGGTCGGTGCGCTGATTGCCATGCAGCCCGAAGGCGGCGCGACCTGGCAACTCGGGATCGTCCGCCGTTGTCATCGCCTCGGCGAGTCGGATGCGCAGATCGGCATCGAGATGCTGGCCCTGCATGGCACACCGGTTGACCTCAGGATGCGCGTGGCGTCGACCTTCGCCGCCGTGGACAGCATCCCGGCGCTGATGATTCGCGAGGGCAACGCCGCCGGCGAGGTCCGCGTCGTCATGCCGCTCGCCTCCTTCAATCCGAACGAAACCCTGGAGTACGAAGAGGACGGGCAGTACCGGTTGCTGACGCCGGTGGCCTTCGTCGAACAGGCGGCGGACTGCGAACTGGCGCGTTACCGCAAGGGTGCCAGCGGGTAATTCGCGTTTGCGGATGGCTGCCTGACCGCCGCGGGCGGGCGCCATGGGGCACGGCGGCGGTCACGCCGCTGTGCTTGAATTTCAGGTCGCAACCAGCAACGGTCCCAGCACCTGTTCCGTCCCCGGCGGCCGTTCCCCCTGCTGTTCGAGCCAGACGAAACGCCCGGCCGGGGCAGCGGCGGTGGCTTCGGCGATGGCCGCCTGGGCGTCGGGGAGGCGGGTTTTCTCGTTGATCAGGACGACGACGCGGGCCAGGCCGGGGGTCGTCGCCAGTACCCGCAGTTCGTGCAGGCAGCCGGCGTTCTGGGCGACGAAGTTGCGCAGGTCCATCAGCACGACGTCGCTGGCGCGGACCAGTTCGGCGAGCGCGTCCTGCCAGGTGGTGTCGTGGCAGTAGCATTCGTTGACCCGGTAGCGGCCCTCGACGTCGGGGCGCAGTTCGAATTCGGCGAGCCGGCGCGGGACGTCGGCGGGGCTGCGGATGAAGCGTTCGCCGAGACGGCCGTCGATGAAGGTGAAGATGTCGTCGGGGTCGATGGTGCGGTCGGCGAGGTCGGTGCCGGCGATCAGCACGGTGTTGCCAGTGGCACGCCAGCGATCGATGACGCGGTCGAAGAGGTCCTGGACGTTGGCGTCCTGGCGGAAGACGCGCAGCACCAGGAGCGTCGGCGGCCGGCCGGCGCTACGCTGCCCGGTGACGGCCTGCATGGCCCGGGCGCCGAGCGGAATCCACAGCAGGGGCAGGAAGTCGATCAGCGCGCCCCAGCCGAGGTCGGCAATGGCGCCGAGGGCGGGGCCGGTGAGGGCGATGACCCAGACCGCGGTGAACAGGTAGAACAGTTCGGAAATCTGGCGCCGGGCGTAGGCGGCGGCGAGCCAGCGGCCGAGCGCCCGGGCCGGCCACCAGGCGATCAGCCACGGGGCGAGGGCGAACAGCGCGATGGCGCCGGTCGCCGGCAGCCAGCCGATCAGCCAGTAGATCACCGGGCTGCCGCGGTCGACGAGTTCGGAGAGCAGGTCGACGCCGGCCTGCGAGGCCCAGCAGAGGACGATGAAGACGGGCGCCAGCCAGGGGCCGACGGCGCGCGTGGCGCCACCGAGGCAGAGGGCGGTGACGACGACCAGCGGCAGGCCGATGTCGAGCGACATCCAGAACAGGACCTGGGCGAAGCTGACGTTTTCGTTGACCCGCCAGGTGAGCAGGGCGACGGCGACGACGAACCAGAGCAGCAGGGTGCCGACCAGCCGGCGGCGGCGCCAGCGGTCGATGACGGCGATCACCGGCACGATCGGCCAGGCGTAGGCGGCGCCCAGCGTCAGCACCGTCTTCCAGGTGATCGGACCGTTGGCCATGATCTGCATCTGCAGCGTGCGGGTCAGCGCCAGCAGCAGGGTCAGGATGACGAAGCCGGCGATCATCTGGCGCCGGGCGCGCCGGTTGTCGGCCAGCGATACCGGGGCGGGCGGCAGTTCCGCCGCGGCCGGCAGGCGGGCGGCTGGCGGCGCGGCGGCTGCGGTCGACGGCGAATTCCGGCCGCTTTTCATCAGCCGCTGCATTGCCGCCCGGTAGCGGTTGGCGACGATCAGCGCGCCGATCACCGAAAGGAAGGTGGCGAGGATCAGCAGGAAGGCGATCTTGCCGGGCAGCATGGCTCAGGTCGTCGCGGTCAGGCCGTGCACGTAGACCAGCCGCCCGCTCGCCGGGTCGGCGACGTAGCTCAGGCACTGGCGGCGGTTGGCGCCGCTGCCCGGCGCCCTGAGCGAGACGTGCACCCAGCCCGAGTTGGGCCCCTGGCGCGGGTCGTAGCATTCGCAGATGATCTGGTCGAAGTCGGCCAGATGGTCGCGCGCCCAGGCGGCCAGTTCGAGCGTCGCCATGCCGACGATCTCGATGTCGCAGGCTTCGCCGGTGGCGTGCTGGCTGGTGCTGAGCCAGGTCACCGGCTTGTTCTTGAGCGCCCGTTCCAGTGCCTGGCCGCGATAGACGCTGTTCGGCGTGAACGAGCCGAAGGTGTCGCGCACCGGCTGCAGCACGTGGCGGGCGAGATGGACGGCGGCGCGCAGTTCGGCCTCGCTGGCGAAGCCGTTGGCGATGCCGCGCCGGCTGGCGAGGTCGGAGCGGGTCAGTTCGTAGACGCGGAAGTTGGGGGCGATCAGCGCGCGCGGCTCGAGGCCGGCGAGGTGGATCTGTTCCAGGGGCGTGGCCGAGAGATCGGGCGCCGCCGCCGGTGCCCGGGGTGCGGCGGGTGCGGCGCGACGGCGGGCCGGCGCCTTTTTGCCGGCGGCGGTCTTCGGTTGGCGCGGACTCATTGCAGGCCCTCCCGGAGTTGGTCGAGGATGCGATGCACGGCCTTGTCGCGGGCCGGCCACAGTTCGCCGAGGAAGACGATGTTCTCGGCCAGCGAGGCGACTTCGCGCGGGCTGGCGGCGCGCCCGACAGCCTCGCGGTAGGCGCCGAGCACGGCGGCGGCGCTGTCATCGACGGTCGTGGCGCGCTGGCGCGGCGGCCCGGCGCCTTCGAGCAGCAGGCGGGTCAGCGCCAGGTCGGCGAGGCTGGCGCCGTCCCAGAAGTTGGGGTCGTCGGCGTTGCGCCGGGCGACGTCGCGCTGCAGGGCGTCGAGTTCGCGCAGCAAATCGGCCGTTTTCGGGGTGTCGACCGTAACCGCCCGCTGGCCGGCCAACTGCATGGCGGCGACGCGGTTGGTGAAGGCGTAGGCGTCGCGCCGGCGCTGGTAGGCGAGGTCGTAGTGGTGCGCCATGTTGAGCAGCGCCTCGGCGCGCCGCGCGCCTTCGTCCTCGACCTGGGCCAGGCGCTTGTAGGCGCTGCCGAGCAGGTTCAGGCGTTCGACCGTCGGTGCGCGCCGGCACAGGGTGTCGAGGTCGAGGATGGCGCTCTCGATGGCTGCGACCTGCGTCGCCCGCGCCGCTTCGCGGCGGGCGGTGGGCAACCGGCGCGCCTCGTGCCAGTGGTCGGCAGCGAGCCGCACGCGGTAGTTGGCGTACTGCTCTAGCGCGCGCATCGAGCATTCGCCCTTGTCGGCGGTCAGCGCACGCGCCAGCCAGGTGGTGGCTTCCTCCCACTTGCGGATTTCGCCCCAGGCCAGGCCGAGCGCGGTGCACACGTCGCCGCGCTGCAGCCAGGCGGTCGCCTGCGTCGGCGGGATGCGCGCCAGGCGGCGGGCGATGCGGCCGCCGCCCTCGTCGTGGCCGCCGGCGCGGAGGTCGGCGACCAGGTTCTCCAGCTCGGCGACCAGTTCGTTGGGCGTCCCGAAGGGCGGCGCCGCGCGCTGCGGCGCCGAGCCGTCGCGGCGGAAGCGGAAGTCGGGGTCGCCGTAGCACTGGTAGGCGCCCCAGGTATTGACGTCGGGGAAGCGCGACCAGGTTTCCTCGCGCGCGGCGCGCACCGCCTCGCCGAAGGCGTCGCCGGCCAGCATGGCGCGGTAGAAGGTGGCAGCGAAGGCCTGCCCGGCGCGGTCGTCCACCGCCCAGCCGGCGGCGACGACGGCGCGCACGCCCATGCGGATGAACTCCTCGCCGAGGTTGGCGGCGAGCCCGAGGCGATCGAGCTCGCGCGGGCCGTCGACGCGCCCGAGGTGGCAGCAATTGACGAAGACCAGTTCGGGCACGAAGCGCATCTGGGCGATGTCGCCGGGGGTCAGGAAACTGTCGGCGCCGATCACCATGCCGGAAATCGGCTTGCCCGGCGCGCTGGGCCGCAGGTAGTCATGCACGCCGTGGCCGGCGAGGTGGAGGATGCGCCAGCTGTCCTTGTGCAGGGCTTCGAGGATCGGCGTCGCCGCCGCGTCGATGCGGTCGGTGACGTCGTAGCCGTCGTCGGCGAGCTGCCCGGCGACCCGTTGCGCTTCCTCGCGGGCGCCGGGCAGGTCGGCGAAGTCGGGCGCGCCGCCGAGGTCGGGGTTGCCGACGACGAGCGCGGTATTGCCGGCGCCATGCACCGGCAGCTGGCGGAATTCGAGGGTGCGGAACTGGCGGACGAGGCCGGCGCTCACCGCCGGCGGCCGCTCGCCGCTGGCCCAGCGGTTCTCCAGCAGCTCCCACGGGTAGCGCGCCGAGCGCTGGTCCACCATGACGACGAGGTTGCCCTGCTGCGCCGACATTTCGCGCAGGCGCAGCGGCAGCAGCATCTCGAACAGCGTCTTGGCGACTTCCGAATTCTGTCCGGTATCGCGGCTGGCGATGCGGACAAAGCTGTCGACCAGCGCGATCTGCCCGGTCGCCAGCGTTTCCTCGGCGCGCGCGCGGTCGGTGGTGAACACGAAGCGCAGGCGTCCGCCATCCTCGATGATCTCCAGCCGCTGGTACCACTCCGGGGCCTGCTCGAAGCGCACGCGCCGGCGCCCGGCCTGGCCGGTCTCGACGGCGCCGGCCGGCCAGCGCACGGCGGCGGCCAGCGTCTCGTTCTGCAGGACGCGGGTCAGCGCGTCGGCGGCGGCGATGGCGATGTCCTCGTAGAGTTCGAGGAATTCCAGGCGGTCGATCAGCACGCGCTCGGCCAGCTCCTGCTCGGCGAGGCGGCGGTTGGCGGCGACCGCGGCGCGCAGGATGGCTTCCAGCGCATCGCCGACTGCCAGGCCGCCGGCGCCGGTGCCGACCAGCAGGCAGGTGACGGCCGCCGAGCGCGGCCGGCCGTCTTCGCCGAAACGGTCGTCCGGCCAGCGTACGACGTCGAGCGCAAATTGCAGCAGCGCGGCGCGCGCAGACTCCTCGAGCAGGGCGGGACTCAAACCGCCGACGCGACCGAGGCCGACGACGATGGCACCGCCCGGTTTGGCGTGTGGCGACTCGTTGAGGACGACCGTGTTGCTGCCGAGCGGACCGGGGTAGATGCCGAGGTCAAGGCGCCGCGTCAGGGCGCCGCCCAGCTGGCGGTCGAGTACCGCTTCGGCGCTGACCACGGTGTCGCCCTGGTAGTGCCCGACGACGACCGGGTGGCGGGCGTGGGCCAGGTTGCCGTGGCGGATGGCGACGGCGATGGTTGGCACCGGGTGCGCTTCCGTCGCGGCCGGCGGGCTGGCGCCGGAAAAGCTGAAGCCGGCGACGTCGACCGCGGCAGGGATGCCGTCGGCCGGCGGCGCGGCCGGCAGCACGAAGCGTTCCGGCTGCCCGGCGGCGCGCGCGCGGGTTGGCGGGGCGGCCGGCAACAGCGTCGTCTGGCCGTTGACCAGGAGATCGAGATAGCCGGGGAAGGCGCGCGGCTGGGCACACAGCGCGTCGTGCGCGGTGTCCTCGACGTACCAGACGGGCACGCCGGCCAGGCGGCCGGACTGCCAGCTCACCGTGCCGTCGCCCTCTCGGCTGGCGATGAAGTCGAGGCGCTTGCGCGCCGGCGGCCACCAGTCGCTGCCGGCGCTCAGTTCGTAGTCGACGACGGTGGCCGGCTGGCAGCCGGCGACGTAGAGCATGTGGCGCGGGTCGGGCGGCGCCGCGCGCAGGAGTTTCCAGGTCGCCGCCGCCTCGTCGAGGGCAGCCGCCTCGGCGGTCGGCCAGCGGGCGCCGGTTTCCTGGCGCAGCTTCTGCCAGCGGCTGGCGTCGGCGAAATCGGGGTCGTCGGCGGCGAAGGGCAGCAGTTCGAGCAGGCCGGGGTAGCGCGAAACGAGGCCGATGATCTCGTCGGTGTTCTGGGTGATGTCGAGCAGGGCGAGCTTGGATTGCGTCGGGTTGAAGCCGGTCAGCCAGCGCACTGCCTCGTAGGAGCCGAGGTTGGGGGTGCCGAGCATCAGGAAGCGGCTGCCCGGCAGGCGCACGATGCGTTGCCACAGCGCGCTGCCGGCGCCGCCGTCGGCGATCATCGCGCGCACCACGAGGCCGCCCATCGAGTGGGCGACCAGGCGCACCGGCTGGCCGTTGCGCTCGGCCAGGGCGACCAGCGGTTCGAGGGTGGCGGCCAGCCGGGCGGCGGCCTTGCGCACCGAGTAACGCCAGTCGTAGGGAAAGATTTCGACCTGGTGGCTGCGTGCCAGGAATTCGACCAGCGGCCCGTAGAACTGGTCGACCAGGCCGACCGGCGCAATGCCGTCGCGCCCCATCGCCAGGCGCTTGAGGCCGCCGCGGAGCAGCGCCCAGTAGTCGAGCCAGACGGTGTCGTCGTCGACGCGCAGCTGGCTGCCCATGGTGCCGGGCAGGACGACGGCGAGCGGCCGCGGCTTGCCGTCGCCGCGGCTGCGCGCGACGGCGTCGGCGCAGCGGCGGCCGACGGGCGCTTCGCCGGCGAGCGGCAGGAAGCCGGCCTGGTCGCCTTCGGCGCGGGCGAGGCCGGCCTGCAGCCAGCGCACGCTCTGTTCGTTGGTGAAATAGCGGAAGTGATTGACCTTGGGCCCGGCGTCCTTGCGCTGGCGGGCGCCGTTGGCCGGGCGCGGCAGGCCGCCGCTCATCGAGCCGGTGTCGACGACGAGGTCGTGCTCGTTGCGGTAGAACCAGTCGCTGGCCAGCACCTTCAGGGTGTTCCACAGGCCGTCGCCCCCCTCGATGTCGCCGGCGATGACGGTGAGATCGGCGCTGCTGACCAGCTCCGGCGTGGCGTTGAGCAGGCGGGTTAGCGCCGAGCCGGGGACCATCGCCTCGAGGCCGGGCAGGGTGCGCGGGTCGGTGCGCTCGCGGACGACGGCGAGCAGGAAGTCGAGCCCGTTGGCGAACAGGCCGTTGCCGGTCGCCGCGGCGACCAGGTAGTCGAGCACCGACAGCCAGCGGTCGAGACGCCCGGAGGCCAGCGTCGTGCCGCGCGCCGGGCAGGCGACGCGGACGAAGCGCGCGACGCGCAGCTTCTTGCCGGCGAGCAGCGCGACCAGTTCGGCGAGGCGCTGGCGGTCGGCAGCGTAGGCCTTGTCGTATTCCGCCGCGTCGTTATCGGCGAGCGTCGGCAACCCGAGCTGCGGCGCCACGGTGCGGTCGGCCGCGAACAGGGTCTGCAGGCGTTCTGCCGTCAAGACCTCGGCCAGTTTCTCGCAGCCGGACAGGGCCAGCACTTCGCCGACCAGGCCGCCGCGCGAATGGCTGACCAGGTGCAGCTCGGCGCCGTCGGGCAGGCGGCGGGCGAGGGCCAGGGCGTTGGCGATCGGGCTCTCGCTCAGGGTCCGGTGTTCGAGCGCGAAGATGCGGTCGCCATAGGTGGCGGCGAGCGCCTGACGCAGGCGGGTGCCTTCGGCGTTGCCGGCTTCCCACAGCTTGCCGAAGCTGCCTTCGGTGCTCGACGCGGTGCCGTGCAGGAAGACCAGCAGCGGCCCCTGGTCGGCGGCGAGTGGCGCGTCGTCGGCGACCGCCTGCAGCCGGAAAGCGGCGGCCGGGTCGACGCGGTAGAGGCCGGGCGGATGGTCGCCGAGCAGCTTTTCCTCGAAGCGGATCCCGAGGACGCGCGCCGACTGCTCGACCAGGTCGACGCCGAAGAAGTCGAGGACGCGGATCGCCAGTCCGGCCATGCCGCGCTCGCTGACGCTCGCCCGCTGCGGCGTCAGGCGGGCGAATTCCCAGGCTGCGGAGGCGTCGACCGCAGCCGGCGCGCCAGCGCGGGCGCCGGCCGGCGGTGTGCCGTATTCGCGGCTCAGGTCGTCGACCCGGCTCCACAGCACGAAGCCGTTGTCGAGTTCGACGCGGACCACGGTGTCGCCGGACACCTCGACCACGTCGCCGGCCCCGTCGCGGGCGCTGCCGGGGAGCAGGCGATGGCTCGGCGAATGGCCGCCGATGCGGGGGCCGCGGCCCTCGCTGCGGATGCCGCGAATCCGGTACATGGGCTGGGGCATGGAACTCTCCTCCGGCGACTGGGGGGGCAAGCGGCCTTTAAGCGAGAACCTTGCCCTTGCGGGCGCCCTCGCTGCCGACAATCTGCGGCGACTGCGGGTAGCTCGCCGACGGCAGGTACTTGACGATGGCCTTGTGCCAGTCGGCATAGGTGGCGCCCTCCTTCAATGCCTTCAGCGCCTTCAGCGCGTAATAGGTGAAGGCGCCGTTGAAACGGCCGGCGATGCGGGCGTCGTAGCTGTAGTTGTTGGGGCCTTCCTTGCAGCCTGAAAGCAGCAGGTCGCCCAGCTTGTTCGAGTAGGCGCTCATCAGCGGCGAGGTGCCGGCGGGGGCGACCATCGTCGTCGCCGGCTTGCCGGCGCGGTCCTTCGGCAGCAGTTTGGCCGGCAGCCAGTTGCCCATCGGCATGAAGCGCGGCCGGGTGTCGGCATCCTTCTCGGCCCTGGCAGCGCGCGTCACGGTGCCGGAATGGCAGCTGTCGGAGATCAGCACGATGCGCACGCCGGCCTTGCGGGCGCCGAAGATGGCGCGGATCTCGTCGTCGATCAGCGCGGCGCCGTTGGTCTGCAGGTCGTAGGGGCAGAGCGCCTCGTCGAGGCCGTCGACCTCGTCGCCGTCCTCGTCCGGCTGGTAGGTGCCGTGGCCGGAGAAGGTGATGACCAGGCTGTCGCCCTTGCTCGCCTTGCCGATCAGGTCGCTCATCGCCGTCACCATGGCGGCCTTGGTCGCCTGGTCGTCGAGCAGTTTGGCGACCTTGAAGCCGCGCTCGGCGAGGGCGGCCGCCCAGTCGTTGGCGTCGTTGACGCAGCCCTGCAGGTCCATGTGGGTGCCGGGGTAGTTGTTGATGCCGATGCACAGGGCTTTCTTGGCCATGATTGTCTCCTCGTGGGTGGTGTGGCGGGCGGTTTCGGTCGCTGCGGATGCTTCTCCTCGTTCCTTCGTCGTTACCAGAGCGTGCGCGTGTCGAGCCAGGTGACCTGGCCGGTGCGCCGCGTGACTTCCTTGACCATGTGCGCGGTGCCGCCGGCGCCGTCGCCGCCGCCGCCGTTCCACAGGCAGATGAAGCGGACGCGGTCGATGCCCTGGCTCAGCGCGCTGTAGAGCAGCCACAGGTTGCAGCGTTCGAACGGGTCGATCGTCTGGCCGTCGCGGTCGCGCGGCAGCGGGCCGAGTTCGTCGGGCATGATGCGCGGTGCCAGGGTCAGGCGTTCGCGTAGCGCCAGGTAGCGCCGGCGCCAGGCTTCGCCGTTGGCGCAGGGCAGCACCGAGGCGGCGATGAATTCCGGTTCCGGCAGCGGCAGCAGCATCTGGAAGCGGACGCCGCGCGCGAGGCAGGCTTCGGCGAACAGGAGGTCGCCGCCGGCGGCGCCCTGTGCGATGGCGAGGTCGTCGGCGCCGGCGCCCAGCGCATCGAGCGCCGCACCGATGCGTTCGGCGGCGATGCTCTCCTTGTCGGGCGGGAAGCGGGGCTCGGGGCGCCCCGGGCTGTCGATCATGTGGCCGGCGAAGAGGAAGACCTTGTCCGGCCGCCATTGGCTGGCCGGCGGCTTCATCCGCTGCATGGCCCGCTCCAGGGTCGCCAGGGCGACACCTACGTACTCGGGGCGGAAGCCGAGGTCGGCCAGGACGCGCAGGTGGCCGTAGGTCGTCTGCAGCGCCAGCCAGTCGTTGTCGGCGAGGGCGATCGCCTCGCGGTAGGCGGTGCCGACGGCGGCAGGATCGTCGCCGAGGATCGCCAGCCAGCCGAGGCAGACCTTGGCCAGGTAGGCGTTGGCCTCGTCGCGCTCGCAACTCGCCGCCCAGGTGACGCCGCCGCTCATGACGGCGGCTTCGGCGTCGTGGCGCGGGTCACCGGTGAGGTCGCGGTAGACCTGCATCAGCATCACTGCGTTGATCCCCGACAGGTAATGGCCGGGGCAGATGCGGAAGGCCGTGCTGTAGCTCCTGATCGCCTCGCGCAGCTGCGCTTCCTCGTAGGTGGCATCGCTGCGCATCTGCTCGGGCGTGCTCCCGGGCAGGCGCCAGGCGGCGGCCCATTCCTCCTTGTCGAGGCAGCCGAGACGTTCCCAGGCGCCGACATGCTCGGGGTCGACGCCGACCAGGCGCTTGAAGGTGGCGCGCGCCTCGTCGACGCGGCCGGTGCGCTGCAGGCAGATGGCATGCTGGCGGGCGGCCTCGTAGTTGTCGGGGGCGAATTCGAGGGCCAGCTCGAACTGTTCGAGGGCGAAGCGGAAATGCCCCATGCGGCGCAGGGCCTCGCCGGCCTTGAGGTGGGCGTCGACGCGCAGGGCGGTGGCCGGCGCCTCGTCGGCGAGCACCAGGATGTCCTCCGGGCGGTCGCCCTTGCGCGCGACCTCGATGCGGGTCGCCCATTCCTCGTAGTTTTCCCAGTATTCGCGGGCGTTGCCGACGCGCAGGCGGCGCCAGTCCGGCTCTTCGAGGTAGGGCAGCAGGTTGTACACCGGACTGGTCTTGCTGCCGTGCCAGGCGGTCAGCGTGCTGCGCGCCATGTCGCCGAGCGCCTTGCGGTAGATGGCCAGCGTCGCCGGGTCGGGGGCGCCGTCGACCAGGCTGTAGCAGAGCTTGCGGTCGGTGTAGATGTCGAACGGCTGCGTCGGCCGCGGCCCCTGGACGAGGATGACGCCGCGCGCACGTAGCGCGTGGCGGACGCCGAGTTCGTACCAGACATTGGGGTTATCGAGCGTCAGGTCGGCGACCACGAGGTCGGCCAGCAGCAGTTCCTGGAACAGGTCGGCGCGGATGTCGCCGGCCTCGCGCTCCTCGTCTGCGCGCAACACCTCCAGCCCGGCGTCCTCGAGCGCCGGGCGGATCAGCTCGGCGTAGATGCGGTCGAAGTCGATCGGCTGGCCGGTGCTGTCCGGCTTCTTCCCGAAGGGCATGGCGACGAAGACATGCAGACTCATGCAGGCCTCTCTGTTGGCGTTCCAACGTTTCGGCGGGCGGTTCCGCGCGCTTCGCGCGGCGCGGCTTCCCGACCGGATGCATCCTTTGTTCTTCTGCCGGCGCTAGTGAAAAGTCATAACCATCTTAGTTCCCCCGTCCACGGCTGCCAAGGAGTTTCATGCGGCCCCGGGCTCCTTCGCGACTTCCCCGGAGCCGCACAACCATGCCCGTGTAATGAAATTTCCAGCTGGTCTATCAGTGAAAATTCATGTTCGAGAATGTCAGTGACAAATTTTAACGACTGTGATTTACTTATTTGCAATTGGTTGCATGAATGTGGTAATGGCTGCCGCGGCCCGCTTCCCGCCGCGGATGTGACGTACTCACAGAGGCTGAAGTCATGCTGGATATCGCGGTCGCGTTCCTGGCGGATGAGTTCAATGCCTACCTCCAGCGGCGAACGGGGTCGCTGGCGCTTGGCCGGGCGGTCGCGGGCGCCCTGGTCAACGATGCCGGCAAGGTGGCGGTGGCCAAGGGCACCGTCGGCGTCGGCCTGATCAACATCGAGGAAGAGCGCGTCACCCGCGTCCAGCAACCCGAGCGCGTCCTGGTCAATGGCCGGGAAATCGTCCTGCCGCCCGAACTGCGCCTCAACCTGACGCTGATGTTCGTCCCCAACATGGCGAGTTACGACCTGTCGCTGCGCGCCCTGTCGCATGTCCTGACCTTCTTCCAGGCCTGCCCCTCGTTCACCGTCGACGAATACCCGGCGCTCGACCCCCGCATCGGCCAGCTGCTCGTCGAACTGCACAGCATCGGGCCGGAAACGCTCAACCAGGTCTGGGCCTGCCTGGGCGCCAAGTACATGCCGTCGGTGCTCTACCGGGTGCGCCTGGTGACGCTGCAGGACCAGGAGCCGGACGCCGTCGGGGCGCCGATCACCGACATTTCGCTGGCGCTGCACGACAAATGAGCATCCACTTCCGCCCGTTGTTCACGGTCGAGGTGACGCATGGCTATTACCGCGGCCCGTGCGCCGACATCGATTTCGTCGTCCCGCCCGGCGGGCTGGCCGGCGGCCGGCTGCTGGCGCGCATCCGCGACGGCCGCCTCAACGTACTCTACGAGGCGCGCGACGACGGCACGCCGCTCGCCGCGGTGGCCGGAACGACGCTGCTCTTCGGCCTGCAGGCGGTCAACCCGCATTTCGTCAATTTCACGCAGCCGCCGGTGGCCGCCGGCCAGCTGCCGGTGTTCGTCAATCGCACCCAGCCGCGCGCGCTCGACGCGCCGCTGCCGGCCGCCTTTGCGACGACGGTGCAGCGCGTGCAGCCGGTGCTCGCCGGGCGTCCGCTGACCCTGCGCTGGCATGACGGGGTGCGCCTGGTCGCCGCGCAGGTCGTGCCGGCCGGGCAGGGCGAAGCGAGCTTCGCGACCCGCGACTGGCCGTCCGGCATCTACACGCTGAGCGAGGACGACGGCGGCGCGCCACGCCAGTCGACGCTGGTCGTCGCGCCGGAACTGGCCGGCCGCGGCCTCTGGGGCGTCCTCGCGGTGACCGTCGACGCCGCCTTCTACGGCGCCCCGGCGGCGTTCACGATCGCCCTGGCGGCGCGCCGCGAGCAGCTCAAGTACTACGTCGTGGCGCGCAACTACGGCGCCACCGAATTCAGCCAGCTGGTCGTCAGCGATGCCGGGTCCGCCGAGCAGGGGCGGCCGGCCGTCCAGTTCGACGCCGTCGCCCGCGACCATTTCGCGGCCGGCGACATTCCCGCCGACCTGCTCGGCGACGCCGCCGCGCGCATCGTCCTCTTCCAGTCGCGCAGCGCGGTCGACCGCCGGGCCGGCGGCTATCGCAAGCTGCAGCTCGCCCGCAACGGCGAGGTGCTGGTCCAGCATCTGCCCCAGGCCGGTTCCGACCGGGGACAGTCGCACTTCATCGTCCACCTGTCCAAACCATAGAGGGGGAAGCCCATGCCCACCTACCGCACTCCGGATGTCTACATCGAGGAAATTTCGGTCTTTCCGCCTTCGGTCGCCGAGGTGGAAACGGCCATTCCCGCCTTCGTCGGCTACACCGCCAACACGACGCTGGTCACCGCCGGCGACCTGGTCAATGCGCCGCGCCGCATCAAGTCGCTGCTCGAATTCGAGAGCTACTACGGCCGAGGGCCGACCTACACGGTGACCCGGGCCAACCTCGACGAGGCCGGCAACTTCCTCTCGGCCGAGATCGCCAACAGCTATGTCATGTACGACAGCCTGCGGCTGTTCTACGACAACGGCGGCGGCGACTGCTACATCGTCTCGACCGGCGCCTATAAAACGGCCGGTTCGCCGGTCGACCGCGACGAACTGAAGGCCGGTGTGCAGGCGGTGGCCAAGGTGGACGAGCCGACCATCCTGCTCTTTCCGGACGCCGCGACGCTCGGCGCCGACGACCTGGCGGCGGTGCAGCAGGAAGCGCTCAAGCAGTGCGGCGAGCTGAAGGACCGGGTGGCGGTCCTCGACCTGCGCCAGGGCGACCCGAACGGCGCCAGCTTCCGCGACAAGATCGGCATCAACAACCTGAAGTACGGCGCCGCCTACACGCCCTGGCTCAAGCTGAACTACAGCAAGAACGTCGGCTACGCGCAGGTGCGCGACAAGGTGTTCATCAACGGCATCCAGACGCCGCTGACCGACCTCAGCAGCGAACCGGCGATCCTCGCCGCGCTCGCCGCACTCGACCAGCTGGCCGCCGACGGCGCGACGCTGGCCGGTGCGGTGACGGGCCTGGCCGGCGCCGGCGAAACCCTGTCGAGCGCCTTCGCCAAGCTGCTGGCTGCGTACAAGGCAGCACCGACGCCGACCAGCGGCGCCGCGCTGTTCGAGTTCGTCTTCGGCATCGCCCGGATGATCGACGGGCTGGTCGACGCCTCGCCGCTGAGCAACGCCAAACTGGTTGCCGACATCAACACGGCGATCGCCGGCACCCTGAAACCAGCCTTTGCCACCCTGATCGCGCTGGAGAAGGAACTGGCCGCCGCCCTCAACGCGCTGGCCGCCGCTTCCTACACCGTCGAATTCGACCAGAACACGCCGCCGGCGACCGCCGCCTGGGGCGCCATCTTCGGCGCCAGCGCGCCCGATGCCTCGGCCGGCAACGTCGCCGGGGCGACCGCGCCGGCCCTCATCGACGATGTGCTGCCCGGCCTGCAGAAGGCCTTCGCCGTCGCCAGCGGCGCCGTCGCCGGCATCGTCACGGCGATCGCCAACTACCGCACGCTCAACGAGCAGACCCTGCTCGAAAACTTCACGCCCTACCGCAACGCCGTCAAGGGCATCGGCTCGACGCTGACCCTGTGCCCGCCGAGCGGCGCCATCGCCGGCATCTATGCCCTGGTCGATAGCCAGCGTGGCGTCTGGAAGGCGCCGGCCAACGTCAGCCTCAACGGCGTCATCGCGCCGGCCGCCAGCTTCACGACCAGCGAGACCGACGCCCTCAACGTCGATGCCGTCGCCGGCAAGTCGATCAACGCCATCCGCGCCTTCGTCGGCAAGGGCACGCTGGTCTGGGGCGCGCGCACGCTGGCCGGCAACGACAACGAATGGCGCTACGTCTCGGTGCGCCGCTTCTTCAACATGGTCGAGGAATCGATCAAGAAATCGACCTACTGGGCGGTTTTCGAACCGAACGACGCCAACACCTGGGTCAAGGTGCGCGGCATGATCGAGAACTACCTGACGCAGAAATGGCGCGAAGGGGCGCTCGCCGGCGCGACGACCAAGGACGCCTTCTTCGTGCGCTGCGGCCTCGGCGTGACGATGAACGCGCAGGACATCCTGGAGGGGCGGATGAACGTCGAGATCGGCATGGCCGTCGTGCGGCCGGCCGAATTCATCATCCTGAAGTTCTCCCACAAGCTGCAGACCAGCTGAGCTGCCATTAACGCGAGAGGAAACCCATCATGCCGCAACAATATCCCTTGCCCGTCTTCCACTTCACCGTCCAGTGGGGCGGCACGCGCGTCGGCTTCTCGGAGGTCACCGGCCTGACGCAGGAGAACCAGGCCATCGAATACCGCGACGGCTCGTTTCCCGAGTATTCGTCGATCAAGATGCCGGGGCTGCGCAAGTTCAGCAACATCACGCTCAAGCGCGGCGTGATCAAGAGCGACAACGACTTCTTCAAGTGGCTGTCGACCATCAAGCTCAACACCGTCGAGCGCCGCGACCTGGTCATCAGCCTGCTCAACGAGAAGCATGAGCCGGTGATGGTATGGAAGGCGCACAACGCCTTCCCGGTCAAGGTCGAGGGCCCGGCGCTCAAGGCCAGCGGCAACGAGGTGGCGATCGAGTCGATCGAACTCGCCCATGAAGGGCTGGAAGTGCAGAACGACTAAGCGGTCATGGCCCGGTACTCCCCCCCCGTCGGCTTCCACTTCCTGGTCGAGTTCATCGGCCTCTCGGAAGCCAACGACACGCGCTTTACCGAGGTCGGCGGGCTGGCGGTCGAGATGGGCAGCGAGGAGGTCGCCGAGGGTGGCGAGAACCGTTTCGTGCAGAAGTACCCGACGCGCGCCAAATACCCGGAGCTGGTACTCAAGCGCGGCCTGCTGAAAAGTTCGGCGGTGTGGAACTGGATCAACCAGTGCGTCGTCGATTACCGGATCGAGCCGAAGAGCGTCGACATCAAGCTGCTCAACGAGGCGCACGAGCCGCTGATGACCTGGCACGTGGTCGGCGCCTGGCCGACGAAATGGGCGGTCGGCGACCTCAATGCGGCGAACAATGCCTTCGCCGTCGAGTCGATGCAGCTGGCCTACCAGTACTTCACGGTCGACAAGTCCTGAGGAGCGAAAATGCCCATCATCGTTGATGAAGTGGTGATCTCCGTCGAAGTCGGCAACCGCGAGGCCGGTGGCGACGGGGCGCTGGTGGCTGGCGCGCCATCGGCCGAAGACCGCCAGGCGCTGGTCGAGGAATGCGTCGCCCGTGTCCTGGAAATCCTGCGCGACCGCCAGGAGCCCTGAGCGATGATCCCCGCCGCCAGCGGCCGCCTCGAAAAGCTGCGCATCCAGGCCTTCGCGACGCCGGACTACAGCGACAGCGCGAGCGCCGAGTTCGCCGCCTTCGTCAATCCTGGTGAAATCTCGCTCGCCTACGAGGTCGAGTACGACGCCGCGCAGGGCTCGGGGACGACCAACAGCCGCATGGAATTCAAGAAGATGAAACCGGGCGACCTGACGCTGGCCTTCTTCATCGACGGCACCGGCGCCAGCGGCCGGCAGGCCGACGTCCAGGCCGAGGTCGAGAAGTTCCAGACGGTGACCGGTTACAACGGCGACATCCATCGCCCCAACTACCTCAAGGTGATGTGGGGCACGCTGCAGATCAAGCGCTGCGTGCTGAAGAGCGCGACCATCGTCTACAAGCTGTTCCGGCCCGATGGCGTGCCGCTGCGCGCAGTCATCACGGCGGTCTTCGCCGACAATTCCGACGACCAGACGCGCGTCGCGCTGGCCCAGGACCAGTCGCCGGACCTGACGCACAGGCGCATCGTCAAGGCCGGCGACAGCCTGCCGGCGCTGTGCCAGAAGATCTACGGCGACCCGCGCCTCTACCTGCGCGTCGCCGAGGCCAACGGGCTCGACGACTTCCGGCACCTGGCGCCGGGCCGCGAGCTGTACTTTCCGCCGCTGGAAAAATAGGCCATGCCCGAGACCCGCGCCCTGCCGATCGCCGCCGAGCACCGCGAGTTCACCGTCAAGGCGGGCGGCGAGACGGTGCCGCGCGAGCACCAGCTGCTGGCGGTCAGCGTGACGGTTGCGGTCAACCGCATCGCGGCGGCCAAACTGGTCTATGTCGATGGCGCCGCGTCGACCGGCCGCTTCCCGCTCAGCGACGGCGACCTGTTCAAGCCCGGGCAGCGCGTCGAGATCCTGGCCGGCGCCGGCGGCGACAGCGCCAGCGTGTTCATCGGCAAGGTCGTCCGCCAGGGCGTGCGCGTGCGCGAGGCCGCCGCCTCGCAGCTGGTCGTCGAGTGCCGCCACGATGCCATGAAGCTGAGCGTGGCCGACCGCTCGGCCGACTATTTCGACCAGACCGACAGCGAGGTCATCGCCAGCCTGCTCGACGCGGCCGGTGTCGGCGCCGAGGTCGAGGCGACCTCGCTCAAGCACAAGCAACTGCTGCAATACCAGTGCACCGACTGGGACTTCCTGCTCGACCGCGCCCGCGCCAACGGCCAGCTGGTCTGGTGCGAGGGCGAGAAGGTCGTGGTCAGGAAGCCGGCGCTCGACAGCGCCACGGTGTGCACCCTGCAATACGGCGCGACGCTGCTCGAATTCGAGGGCGAGATCGACGCCCGCCTGCAGCACCCGAGCGTCAAGGGCGCCAGCTGGGATGCGGCGAGCCAGGAAACCCGCGAAGTCGAGGCGGCGACGCCGGGCTTCACGGCGCCGGGCAACCTCGGCAGCGACGAACTGGCGGCGGTCGCCGACCGCCCCTGCGACGTGCGCCACCCGGCCTTGCCCGAGGCCGAGGCGCAGGCCTGGGTGGACGGCATCGCGCTCTACCGGCGGCTCGACCAGGTCTCCGGGCGCGGCAAGTGCGAGGGCATCGCCAGCGTCAAACCGGGCGTCGTCGTCGAACTGGCCGGGCTCGGCCGGCGCTTCAACGGCAAGGTGCTGGTCACCGGCGTGCGCCACGAATTCAGCCTCGTCCAGGGCTGGAAGACGCATGTCCAGTTCGGCGGCGTCGATCTGGCGGCGCCCCGGCCGAGCGCCGCGCCGCCGGCCGGCGGCCTGCTGCCGGCGGTGTCCGGCCTGCAGATCGGCGTCGTCACCAGCAACGAGGATCCGGACGGCGAGTATCGCGTGCGCGTCCGCCTGCCGCTCCTCGGGCTCGCCGGCGACGGCCTGTGGGCGCGGGTGGCCAGCCTCGACGCCGGCGACGACCGCGGTTTCTTCTTCCGCCCGGAGATCGGCGACGAGGTGGCGGTCGGCTTTCTCGACGCCGACCCGCGCCACCCGGTCATCCTCGGCATGCTGCACAGCAGCGCCAAGGCGGCGCCGCTGGCCGGCTCCGACGACAACCACGAGAAGATGTACAAGAGCCGTTCCGGCATGAAGCTGCATTTCGACGACGACAAGAAGGTCGTGACGCTGGCGACGCCGGCCGGCAATTCCATCGAACTCAGCGACGACGGCAAGTCGCTGACCCTGGCCGACCAGAACGGCAACAAGATCACGCTGGACAGCGACGGCATCCATCTCGAAAGCGCCAAGGTGGTCGAGATGAAGGCGGGAACGGATACCAAGCTGGAGGCGTCGGTCGCCTTCGAAATCAAGGCCGGCAGCGACCTCAAGCTCGAAGGCGGGGCCGGCGCCGAACTGAAGGGCGGCGGCACGGCCAAGGTCAGCGGCGCCATGGTCCAGATCAACTGAGAAGAGGGAGACGACGATGCCAGCAGCAGCCCGTGTCGGCGACATCAGCACCCACGGCGGCACGATCACCGGGCCGGGCGTGGCGACCGTGCTGATCGGCGGCCAGCCGGCGGCGGTCGCCGGCGACCTGCACAGCTGTCCGCTGCCGCCGCAGCACGGCCCCTCGGTCAGCCCCTTTCCGCTTGGCAGCACGACGGTCATGATTGCCGGCCGCCCCGCCCTGCGCGTCGGCGATGCCTGCCTGTGCGGCGCGTCGGCGGCGGTCGGCAGCCCGACGGTGACGATCGGATGAGGCCCCCGATGAAATTTCGTTTTCGGCCTTTTTCGGTCGTCGACCGCAACCGTCGGCTTTCGCGCCGGGAGGTGATGGCATGAGCGACGACGGCGAGCGCTACGAATCCTTCCTCGGCACCGGCTGGAGCTTTCCGCCGCGCTTCGTCGGCAGCGGTGCGGTGATGGTGTCGGCCGAGGCCGACATCCACGAAAGCCTGGTCATCCTTTTCGGCACCGCCGCCGGCGAGCGCCTGTTCGAGCCGAAATACGGCCTCGACATGCAGGAGCTGATGTTCGAGCCGATGAGCACGACCATGCGTACCCTGCTGCTCGACCGCGTGCGCACGGCGATCCTCATTTACGAGCCGCGCATCAAGGTGCTGGCGCTCAGCGTCGACAGCCGCGACCCGAATTCCGGCGACCTCGACATCCTGCTCGAATACGAGGTGCGCGCCACCAATTCGCGCTTCAACCTCGTCTTCCCGTTCTACCGCACCGACGGCAACGAGCTGCGCGCCACGCTGGGCGGCGGCTGAAGCGATCATGGCCGACGCGCGCATCCTGCAGAACGAAATCGCCCGCCTCGGCCAGAGCCAGGACGAACGCTCGCCGCCGGCGCTCGACCCCGGCTTCGCCCCGGTCGACGCCAGGACGCCGGGCGAGCGGCTGGCCGAGGCGCGACGCCTGGCCGCCCACCTGCGCCTGTACGCCAGCGACCCGGAAACGGCCGCCGGCGACTGGCGCGCCTTCTTCCCCGAAGGCGACGCCGGCGCGCTGCTCGCCCGCGATGACGGTTCGGTGCCGCCGCATCTCGGCCTGTTCGGCGCCTTCCTCGAAATGCTCGAACCGGCGCGCACGGCGCTCAACGACCTCGGTGCACGCCACCTCGATTTCCACTATCGCCGGGTGCTCGGCTTCGAACCGCTGCCGGCGCAGCCCGAGCACGCGCACCTGGTTCTCGAACTGAAGAAGAACGCGGCGCCCTTCGCCGTGACGCCGGCGCAGCGCTTCACCGCCGGCAAGGATGCCGGCGGGGTCGAGCGCTTGTACCGGCCGCTGCGCGAAACGGTCGTCGGGCAGGGCAAGGTGACGGCGCTGCACAGCGTCTATCGCGATGCCGGCGGCGTGCGCTTCGCGCCGGTGGCCGACTCGGCCGACGGTCTCGGCACGCCGCTTGATCCGGCGCGCCCGCAGTGGCCGGCCTTCGGCCATGCCGGCCTGGCGCCGGCGCCGCTCGGCTGCGCGCTGGCCTCGCCGGTGCTGCGCCTGCGCGAGGGGCGGCGCGAGGTCGGCATCGTCCTCGACCTCGCGTTCGCCGAAACGGCAGCGCGCGACGGACAGGACATCGGCGACGCCCTGCAGGCCTTCGTGACCGGCGCCGCGGGCTGGCTCGGCCCCTACGCGCTGACCGGCAGCCTGAGCGGCGGCCGCCTGACGCTGGGCTTCACGGTGCCCGACGGCGAGCCGGCGGTCGTCGACTACGCCGCCGCGCTGCACGGCCAGGCCTTCGCCACCGCCTTGCCCGTCGTCCAGCTGCTGCTGCGTCCCGAGGCCGCTGCCGACTACGCGGCGCTGGCGCAACTGCGTGTCGACCGGGCGGCGCTGACGGTTGCGGTCGACGGCCTGAAAAGCCTCGATCTCGAAAACGACTTCGGTTCGCTCAACCCGAAGAAGGCCTTCCAGCCCTTCGGCCCGCAGCCGGTCAGCGGGTCGCGCTTCATGGTCGGCTGTCCGGAGGCCCTGTCCAAGCAGCTGACCGACCTCGCGATCCGCCTGCGCTGGCAGGGGGCGCCGGCCAGCCTCGGCAGCTGGTATGCCGGCTACGCCCACGCCGCCGGGGTGGCCAACGGCGTCGCCGCCCGCCTCGTCTACCAGGACCGCAGCGGCAGCGAGACGACGCGTGAGCTCGACCTGATGCGGCGCGTCGACGGCGTCACGACGCTCAGCCCGAATGCGCCGCCGGCAGTCCACGGCAAGCGCGGGTCGGAAGCCGGCTTCGTCTATTCTCTGCTGACTGGCGGCAGCGCCTACAGCCGCCGTTTCGGCCGCCGCTACATGCAGACGCGGCCGCTCTTCGCGCGCGCCACGGTGCCGCCGCCGGCGGTGCGCAGCGGCTACGTCACGGTGGCGCTGGTCGACGACTTCCTGCACGCCGACTACCGCAAGGAAACGCTGCAGCACGCGCGCACCCCCGGCGATACGACCGTCCTCAACGAGCCGTACACGCCGACGGTGCAGGAAATCACGCTGGCCTACACGGCGCAGACGCCGAGCGTCGACCTGACGCGCGACGACGCCGAGTCCTTCGCCGCCGCCGCGGCCGACCTCCAGTTCTTCCACGTCGGCCCCTTCGGCCAGCGCCGCGAGCACCCCTTCCTGCGCCGCGACCCGGCCTGGGTCGCCGACAAGAGGGTCGCCCTGTTGCCGGCCTATCCGGACGAGGGCGAGTTCATCGTCGGCGTCGCCGGCGTCGCCGCCGGCGACAGCATCCACCTGCTGCTGCAGGTCGCCGAGGGCAGCGCCGACCCCGCCCTGGGCGCGCAGCCGGTGCGCTGGTCGGTGCTCTGCGACAACCACTGGCGCCCCATCGCCCCCGACGAGCTGGCGCTCGACACCAGCCGCGGCCTGCGCGCCAGCGGCATCGTCGGCATCGTGCTGTCGCGCGCGACGACCACCGACAACACCTGGCTGCCGGCCGGGCCGGTCTGGCTCAAGGCGGCGGTCGCGCAGGACAGTGCGGCGGCCTGCCGGCTGCTGGCGGTGCATGCCAATGCCGTCGAGGTCGTCCGCGACTGGCCGGCCGCCGGCGCGCCGCCGGCGGTCGAAACCCTGGCTCCGGGCAGCATCGCCAAACTGCTGCCGGCACCGCCGGCGCTCAAGCAGGTGGCCCAGCCCTACGCGACCTTCGGCGGGCGGGCCGGCGAAAGCGCCGCCATGCTCAACCGGCGCGCCGCGGAACGCCTGCGCCACCGCCAGCGCTGCGTCACGGCATGGGATTACGAGCGCCTGCTGCTCGAAAACTTCCCCGCCGTGCATCGCGTGAAGTGCATCCCGCACGCCAGCGACACGTCCTGGATGGCGCCTGGCCACGTGCTGATCATCGCCATTCCCGACCTGCGCAACCGCAACCTGCCCGACCCGCTGCAACCCCGGGTCGATCTCGACACCCTGACGCAGATGGCCGAACTGGTCCGCGCCCACGCCTCGCCGCAGCTGACGGTGCGCGTGCGCAACCCGGCCTACCAGCCGGTGCGCCTCGACTTCAAGGTCCGCTTCCGCGCCGGCCACCCCTTCGCCTACACCCGCCAGCGGCTGCACGAGGCCATCGTCCAGGCGCTCTCGCCGTGGGCCTTCGCCGCCGACCGGCCGCTGCTGTTCGGCGGCCGCATCTACCGCTCGGTGCTGCTCGACTTCATCGAGGAACTGCCCTACGTCGATTTCGTCACCGACTTCCGCTGCGGGCTGGCCGGCGCCGGCGACCTGCTGCTCAACGATCTCGCCGAGATCGCCGCCGACCGCCCGGACGCCATCCTCGTCTCGGCCGCCCGCCACCTGATCGCCGAAGCGACCGACTGAGCCGAGGCCGCCATGCTCCTCAAGCCGACCCTCTCGCCCCTGCCTGCCGACGAGGCGGCGCTCGACCAGCGCCAGCTCTTCGCGCTCGGCCTCGACCACGCGCGCCGCCTGGCGCGCCGCCTGTGGACCGACCACAACGTCCACGACCCCGGCATCACGACGCTGGAACTGCTGGCCTACGCGCTGACCGACCTCGCCTACCGTACGCGCTTCCCGATCGAGGACCTGCTCGCCGCGCCGGACGACAACGCCGCCGCGATGGAACAACTGTTCGCCCGCGCCAGCCGCATCCTGCCTTGCCGGCCGGTGAGCGAGGCCGACTACCGCAAGCTGCTGATCGACCTGCCCGGCGTCCGGAACGCATGGCTGCGCGCGGCGCCGCTCGCGCTCTACGCCGACCCGGCCGCCGGCACGCTGGCGGCGCAGCCGACCGGTGCCAAAAACGAACGCGAGATCGCCGTGCGCGGCCGTTACCGGGTGCTGGTGGACTACATGGACGAGGTGGCCGGCGCCGAACGGCGGGCGGCGGTGGACCGCGAGATCCAGGCGACGCTCGCCGCCAACCGCGCGCTGTGCACCGATTTCGTCGGCATCGACCGCGTCGAGCCGCAGCCGTTCAGCCTGTGCGCCGAGATCGACCTGACCCCCGAGGCCGACGCCGACCAGGTGGCGGCCGCCATCGCCTTCGCCGTCGACCGCTGCCTGGCGCCGCCGGTGCCCAACTACACGCTGGCCGAAATGCGCCGGCGCCGCCACGCCGACGGCACGCCGTGGACGGTGCCGGAAATCTTCGCCGGACCGCCCCTCGCCAACGGCTTCATCGACGACGACGAGCTCGCCGCCGCCGGGCTGCGTGACGAGGTACGGCTGTCGGACGTCATCAGCGTCATCATGGACATTCCCGGCGTCGTCGCCATCCGCGACATCCTGCTCAATACGCTCGATTCCGCCGGCCACGCTGTCGCGCCGGTCGACAAGTGGCGCCTGCCGGTGCCGCCGGGGCGCCAGCCGCGCCTCTCGGCGAGCGCCGGCCGGCTGCTGTTCTACAAGAAGAATCTGCCGCTGCCGCCGCGCGCCGAACGGGCCGCCGCGCTGCTCGCCGAACTGCGCGAGGCCGAGCGCCGCAAGCTGGAGGACGGCAGCCCCGGCGACCTGCCCATCCCGCTCGGGCGCTACCGCGATCCCGCGCGCTACCGCTCGTTCCAGCACCACTTCCCGTTCATCTACGGCCTTTCCGAGGCCGGCCTGCCGCCCGGGGCGAGCCGGCAGCGGGCGGCGCAGGCGCTGCAGTTCAAGGCCAGCTGCTCTTTTTCGACCAGGTGCTGGCCAACCATCTCGCCCAGCTGGCGCATGTCCGTGATCTGTTTTCGACGCAGCCCGATCTGGCGCACAGCTATTTCAGCCAGCAGGTCGACAGCTTCCCGGACTGGGCCAAGGTCTATGCCGAAGGCTTCGACGCCGCCGCGCTGGCCGCCGTGGTCGAGCCGGACGCCGGCGGGCTGCAGCGCCGCAACCGTTTTCTCGACCACCTGCTGGCGCGCCATGCCGAGGATTTCCATGAGTACGTGGCGATCATGCAGGCGCGCTTCGGTCTCGGGCCGGCGCCGGCGGCGGCCGCCAAGTGCGCCTTCCTGGAGGACTATCCGGCGCTCGGTGGCGAGCGCGGGCTGGCCCACGACATCGCGCTGCGCGAGCCGGACGAGCTGTGGAACACGACCAACGTCTCCGGCTTCGAGCGGCGCATCGCCCGCCTGCTCGGCATCGCCGACGCGCGGCGGCGCAACCTGGCGAGCGTCGCCTACGACATCTACGCCGAGATCGACGCGACGCCGGGCGACGAATTCCGCTTCCGCATCCGCCACCCGGTCAGCGGCAAGATCCTGCTGTCGAGCAGTACCCACTACCTGACCCCGGCGGCGGCGCACGCCGAGATGGAGCAGGCCATACTGCGTGCCCAGCAGCCGGCGGGCTACGAACGGCGGACGACCAGCGACGGCCGCCACTACTTCAACATCGTCGACGCCGGCGGCGAGGTCATCGCCCGCCGCATCGAGTACTTCGCTGCGGTCGACGCCCTGGAAACGGCCATTTCCGAACTGATGACCCACCTGCGCACGCAGTACGGCGGCGAGGGCCTCTACGTCATCGAGCATCTCCTGCTGCTGGCCGGGCAGCCCGGCGATCCGTTCATGGACATCTGTGTCGATGCCGCCTGCAGCGACTGCGCCGACCTCGACCCCTACAGCGACCGCCTGACCATTGTTCTGCCGGCCTACGCCGGGCGTTTCAGCGACATGGATTTCCGCCGCTTCGTCGAGGAAACCCTGCGCCAGGAAACGCCGGCCCACCTCCTGCCGCGCGTCTGCTGGGTCAACAGCGACGACATGGCCGCCATCGAGCAGGCCTGGCGCGACTGGCTGGAAATCCGTGCCGGTGCCGCCAGCGCCGGGCGCAGCGCCAAACTCAAGGCGCTGATCGATGCGCTGACCCGTGCCAAGAACGTCTATCCCCCCAGCGGGCTGCATCCCTGCGGCCAGCTGCAACCGCCGCCCTTCGTCCTCGGCCGCGCCGCCCTCGGCAGCGCCGATGACCTCACCGAATCGTAGAACGGGAGTCCGATCATGGCCGATCCCCTCAAAATCATCCGCCGCCTCGAAGCGGTGACCACCGACTACGCGGTCTTCGAGCGCGACCAGGTGCTGACCCACGGGCAACTCAACAGCGTTGCCGAATACCTCGACGACCAGGGCCGGCTGACGCGCACCCAGCTGCTCGGCGTCGGCATCGTCGGCGGCCTGCTGCCGGCGCTCGGCAAGGGGCGGATCAGCGTGAGCAAGGGCGTCGGCGTGACCAGCGACGGCGACCTGCTCGGCCTCGCCGCCGACACCGCCTTCGACCGCAGCGCACCCTACGACGAAAGCGCCCCGGCCTACGAGCCGTTCTATGTCGACGGCGCGATGCTGCCCCTGCGCGAACTGCTGCCCGTCGGCGACCCGCGCCCCGGCCAGCCGCTGGCCGAACTCGGCGACCGCCTCGGCGCCATGGTGGCGATCGCCTTCATGGAAAGCTACGAGAACGATCCCGACCTGTGCACCGGCGGCGACTGCGACAACCGCGGGCGCACCGCGCGCAACACGCAGCGCTTCCTGCTGATCGAGCGCGACGTCGCGGAGAAGATCGGCCTGGCCGCCGCCCTGTCCACCGGCGCCGACCTCGCCGCGCTGCTGCCGCGCGTCGCGGCGGCCCGCGTCGACCTCGGCACCGGCAGCGGCGACAAGGTCTCGGTGACCTCGGCGGAAATCTTCGCCGCCCGCTACCGGAGCGCCGCCGAGCAGACGGTCAAGGCCCTGCTCGGCGCCTTCGAGGCGCTCGGCCAGGCGCTCGCGCGCGGCGCCGTCGCCGACCTGCCCAGCACCGACCGCTGGTCCGCCCAGTTGGCCGCCATCGCCGGCAAGATGAGCGATACCAGGCTCGGCATCCAGTATTACCACGCCTTTCTCAAGGACGTCGTCGCCACCTGGGGCGAGCTGCGCGCCGCCCTGTTCGAGGACGGCACGGTGCTGTGCCCGCCGGCCGCCGCCTTCCCGAAACACCTGCTGCTCGGCGCGCTGGCCGACCCGACCCAATTGCGTAGCGGCCGCTACCCGGCGCCATGGCTGGCCGCCGGCGGCGCCGGCCGGGCGCGCGTGCGCCACCTGATGGAAAAGCTGGCGGCGCTGCTCGCCGGCTTCGCCATCCCGGCGGCGACCCGGCCGCAACCGAAGATCACCCCGAGCCGCAGCGAAAGCGCGCCGCTCGAACTGCGCGCCGTACCCATCTACTACCGCAACGGCGACCAGCTGCGCCTGCTGTGGAACGAGCAGCGCCGGGCGCGCGGCGAGAGCGACGACACCCCCGGCTACCAGTGGACGCCGCTGCCCGAGGCCAACGCCGGCGACGATCCGTTCGCCCGCGATCTCGGCGGCTGCGACTTCTTCCGCATCGAGGGCCACCTCGGCATGAAGGCCGATACTGCCGAACCGGCCATCGAGAAGCTGATCCGCCAGCGCAACCTGCCGATCGCCGTCATGAGCGTGCTGCTGCACAATCGGCGCGACCTCGTCATCCGCGGGCCGAAGTTCAGGAAGACGAGCCTGCACAGCCTGCACTACCTGCTGCGCCAGGACCTCGCCAGCCACCTCAAGGACAACATCGCCTTCAGCACGCGCATGATCGCCGACATCCGGGCGGCCGGCACGGCGGTGCAGAAGCCGGCGGGCAACGTGCTCAACGCCGACCTCGTCAAACAGGTCGAGGGGGCGAAGGCGAAGCTGGAAAGCACCGCCGGCGAGCTGGTCGGCAGCACCGAGCAGCCCGGCCCGCTCGCCGTCCGCAGCTACCAGGCCTTCAGCCTGCAGAACAGCGCGTGGACGGCGCGCTTCGACGAGGCGGTGGTGACCACCGCGAAGGCCAAGGCCGGGCTCGGCGACATCATGCGCACCGACCTGGTGTCGCCGGTCGACGTCGTCAGCGGCTCGAAAACCCACCTCTGGGTCAACTGGCTGGGCGACATCCTCAGGAAGCGCGACGACGATCGCAAGGACCGCCTGCTGTTCACCAACATGATCGCCGCCCATCCCGGGCTGGCGCATGCCGGCGGCTGCGTGCCCGGCGGTACCTTCGTCCTCGCCTACGACGACAGCGGCGTCGTCATCGGCGACCTGATGCTGCCCTACTGGCTCGACGACAACGACGAGAGCGACCAGGACGAGCCGCAGCTGACTTTCCCCGACATCCGCGCGCGCCTGCCCGACGACCTGCTGCCGATCAAGGTCGTCAAGCCGCTCGACACGGTGCTCGACGACTTCCGGGTGGCCGGGATCCTGCCCGAGTTGAAGATCCAGGAGAACTATTCGAAGTTCTTCCGCGAATCGCTCGGCAGCCTTGGCGACGTGCTCAAGAACACCAGCTTCCAGAGCACCGCCGGCGGCAAGTACGCGACCGGCGATCTGCTGCTCGATCAGCTGCTGGCCGACGTGGACAGCAAGAAGGCGCAGGTCCAGGGACTGCGCGACATCCGCAATGACGACCGCCTGAGCGCGGCGTCGCGGGCGAAGGTCGAGGAGCAGATCAAGCGCCTCGAGGGCGAGCTGGCCGACGCCGTCGCCGCGACCACCCGGCATTTCGCGGTCGACGCGCCGGAAGCGGTGCGCACCGGCAGCGACAAGAACACCATCTACCAGGCCATCGGCCAGGGCATCGGCACCGTCAGCGACCAGGCGGCCGGCGCCCGGCTGCAGGACAACCTGCGGGAGACGGTGAACGCCGCCAACGCGATCGACAGCGGCACCTCCAGGATCGTCGCCAACCAGGTGATGATCAACGCCGGCTTCCGGGTCGGCTGAAACGGGTGGGGCGGGCATGGCATCGCATCGCGTCCGTCGCCAGCGCTGGCAGGTCCGGGCGGCCAGCGCCGACGATGCCTTCGCCCTGCGCAGCGCCCTGCGGCGCGAGAACGAGGCGAGCCTGCTGCCGGCGCTCGAACGCGCCTTCGCCGAACTCGACGACGAAGCCGGGCGCGACATCCACCTGCCGCGGCTGACGATCAAGGTCCAGCTGTCGGCGGTCGACCGGCTGGCCGACGAGTTGCCGGAAAAGCTGCTGGCGGCGACCCGCCTGGCCCTCGCCGAAGCCCTCGACGCGGCGCCGGGGCAACGCCTGACGGTGCGCGACCTGGCGCCCGGCGCACGCCTGCGCCGCTACCTGCAGCGCGGTCAGGTCGACTGGTTCGACGGCGAGCGCGATGGCGCCGAGCTGGCCGCCGGGCTGGCCGCCGAGGCGGCGCTGTGGAGCGAAGCGCCGCTCGCCGCGTGGTCGGCGCTGCTGGCCGAGGCGCCGCCGCCCGGCGCGGCGCGCGCCGCCTTCTTCTTCCGCTTCCTGCAGCTGCTCGACGGCGCCGGGCGTGCCGCCTGGGCCGATTTTGCCGGGCGCCAGGCGGCCGTGCGCGGCGGCGAAGTGGCGGGCGCGCTGGCGGCGCTCGGCCGCCTGCAGGCCGGGCGCCCGGCCGACCATGCCCTGCGCCTGCAGGCCCTGGGCCTGCTGCTGGTCTCGGGCAACCCGGCGGCGCCGATCCCGCGCCCCGCCTGGCGGCAGGCCGTGCAGTCCTGCGCCGCCCAGCTGGCGCCGCTGTCGGCGACCGAGCGCAAGACCTGGCAGGGCTTCGAGTTGTTGCTCGGCGTTGGTCTCGGCCTCTCGGCTGCCGACGACACCGACGAGGCGCCGGCAGCCGCCGCCGGGGCAGCGGCTGCGGTCGACCCCGAAAAACGGCCGATTTTCAGCGTCGACCGCGACAGCGAGCCCGGGCTGGCGGTCCATGCCTGCGGTCTCGTCCTGCTCCATCCCTACCTGCCGCGGCTGTTCGCGGCGCTCGGCCTGGCCGCCGCGGACCCGCTGCCCGGCGCGCCGCTGCCGCCGGCCAGCCTGCCGCGCGCCGCCGCCCTGCTGCACTGGCTGGCCAGCGGGCGCAGCGAGCTGTACGAGTTCGAACTCGGGCTGATCAAGCTGCTGCTCGGGCTGGCGCCGGGCGACCCGCTGCCGGTTGCCGGCGGCCTGCTCGGCAAGGCCGAACGGGAAGAGGGCACGGCGCTGCTGGCCGCCGTCGTCGCCCACTGGCCGGCGCTCGGCAAGACCAGCGTCGACGGCCTGCGCCTCGCCTTCCTGCAGCGCGGCGGCCTGCTCTACCCGGCGAGCGACGGCTGGCTGCTGCGCCCGCAGGCCGAATCCTTCGACCTGCTGCTCGACCGCCTGCCGTGGGGCATCGCCATCGTCCGCCTGCCGTGGATGCCCGCCATCCTGCACACCGAATGGACGCCCGCCTGAACGCCACCGCGCGCGACCTCGAGGCCGACCTGCAGTGGCTGGCGGCCGTCCTGCAGCGCCGCCTCGACGGCTATTTCGGCGACCCGTCGAGCAGCCCGCCGCTGCCCGGCGAGCTGGCGCCACCCGACCTGGCGGCGAGCGATTCGCCCTACGCCCACCTGCTGCAGCAGCGCCAGGTGGCGCCCGCGCAGCGGCTGGTCCTGCTGCTGGCCCTGGCGCCGCACCTGCGGCCGCAGCTGCTCGACGTGATGTGGGCGCGCAATGGCGCGACGCAGCGCGGCTTCAGCGAATTCGGCGGGGTCGCGGGCGCCGCGTCCGGGCATTTCATCCCGACCGCCGAGACTGCTGCCTTCCTGCTCGCCGGTGACGATCTCGGCGAACGCCTGCGGGCGCTGCGCCTGCTCGGCGACGGCGCGCCGATGTCGGCCGACGAGCTGCTGCAGCCGCTGCGCGCGGCGCCCGGCGAGTCGCCGCTGGCGGCGCCGCTGCGCGTGCGCCCGGCGCTGCTGGCGGCGCTCGGCATCGCCCTCGCCGGTGACGACGGCGAAATCCTGCCGGCGCAGCGCGTCGGCACCGGCCTCGAATGGAGCGACCTCGTCCTGCCGCCGGCGACCCTGGCCCAGCTGGAGGAAATCCGCGACTGGCTGGTGCATGGCGACACGCTGCTGCACGAATGGGGCATGGGCGCCCGCCTGCGCCCCGGCTACACCAGCCTGTTCCACGGCCCGCCCGGCACCGGCAAGACGCTCTCCGCCTGCCTGCTCGGCAAGCTGTGCCAGCGCGAGGTCCATCGCATCGACCTGTCGATGATCGTTTCCAAGTACATCGGCGAAACCGAGAAGAACCTCGCCCGCGTCTTCGACGTCGCCGGCCAGCGCGGCTGGATACTGTTCTTCGACGAGGCCGACGCGCTGTTCGGCCAGCGCACGCGGGTCGACAGCGCGCACGACCGCTACGCCAACCAGGAGGTCAGCTACCTGCTGCAGCGCATCGAGGATTTTCCCGGCGTCGTCATCCTGTCGTCCAACCTGCGCGGCAACATCGACGACGCCTTCATGCGCCGCTTCCAGTCGGTCATCGCCTTCGCCATGCCGCAGCCGGAGGAACGCCTGCGCCTTTGGTCCGAGGCGCTGCCGGCCCGCCTGATACCCGACCCCGACCTCGACTTCGCGCGCCTGGCCGAGCGCTACGAGGTGTCCGGCGGCACCATCGTCAACGTCATCCGCTACGCCGCCCTGCGCGCGCTGGTGCGCGGCGACCGCCGGCTGGCCGGCGAGGACGTCGACGACGGCATCCGCCGCGAACTGCTCAAGGAGGGCCGCGGCTTCTAGCCCGGCCGGCCATGGAAGCCGCTGCTCGCCTCGTCAATCGCCCGGTGCCGCCAGTGCCGGCAGCGGCAGCGAAGGTGGCCGAAGCGGTGCCGCTGGCCTGCGTGCAGCGCCAGGGCCTGCGCGTCTCGGCGCCCGGTGATGCCGCCGAGGTCGAGGCCAGGCGCATCGCGCAGCATGTCGTCAGCCTGCCGGCGAGTGCGACGCAGGCGGCACCTCGCGTCTTCGCTGCGCCGCGCGGGCCGCAGCGCGCCAGCCTGCCTGCACCGGCGCCGCGGGCGCCGGTGTCCTCCGCCCCAAACACGGCACCGGCTGCCGGCGGCCAGCCGCTGTCGGCCGAGCTGCGCCAGTTCATGGAGCCGCGCTTCGCCGCCGATTTCAGCGCCGTGCGCATCCATGCCGACGAGCGTGCCGCGCAGGCGAACCGCCAGCTGCAGGCGCGCGCCTTTACGGTCGGCAACCAGATCCATTTCGCCGCCGGACAGTTCCGCCCGGAAACCGGCGACGGCCGTGAGCTGGTCGCCCACGAGCTGACCCACACCATCCAGCAGGGTGCCGCCCGCCAGGGCCGCGACCTGCAGCGCAGCGCGGCGGCCGAGGTGAGCGCCGCCAGCCAGCCCGCCATCCAGCGCCTAGGCATCGGCGATGCGCTCGACTACTTCGCCGAGCACGCCAGCCTGATCCCCGGCTTCCGCCTGTTCACGCTGGTGCTCGGCATCAATCCGGTCAACATGCGCGCGGTCGACCGTTCGCCGGGCAATCTTTTGCGCGCCGCCGTCGAGCTGCTGCCGGGCGGCGCGCTGATCACCCGGGCGCTCGACAACCACGGCATCGTCGACCGCGTCGCCGGCTGGGTGCAGCAGCAGTTCGCCAGTCTCGGGCTGGTCGCCGGCAGCATCCGCCAAGCCGTCGACCGCTTCCTCGATTCGCTGAGCTGGACCGACATCTTCGACCTCGGCGGCGTCTGGGAACGGGCCCGGCGCATCGTCAGCGAGCCGATCGCCCGCATCACCAGCTTCGTCGGGTCGCTGGTCACCAGCATCCTGCAATTCGTCCGCGACGCCATCCTGCAGCCGCTGGCCGGGCTGGCGCAGGGCACGCGCGGCTGGGACCTGCTGTGCGCCGTGCTCGGGCGCAACCCGATCACCGGCGACACCGTGCCGCGCAGCGCCGAGACGCTGATCGGCGGCTTCATGCGCCTGATCGGCCAGGAGGAGGTCTGGCAGAATCTGCAGCAGAGCCGCGCCGTGCCGCGCGCCTGGGCCTGGTTCCAAGGGGCGCTGGCCGGCGTCATGGGTTTCGTCGCGGCGCTGCCGGGGCTTTTCCTCGCTACGCTGCGCAGCCTCGGCATCGGCGACCTGCTGACGCCGGTGCAGACCTTCACCCGCGTTGCCCGCGTCTTCGGCGACTTCGCCGGCCGCTTCTTCACCTGGGCCGGGCAGCAGGTGATGAGCCTGCTCGAAATCATTTTCGACGTCGTCGCGCCTGCCGTCATGCCCTACCTGCGGCGCGCCGCCGGCGCCTTCCGCACCATCGTCGGCAACCCCGTCGGTTTCGTGCGCAACCTGGTGCGCGCCGGCATCCAGGGCCTGCGCCAGTTCGCGACCAACATCGTCAGCCACCTGCGGGCTTCGCTGATCGGCTGGCTGACCGGCGCCATGGCCGGCGCCAACATCTACATCCCGCAGGCGCTGACGCTGCAGGAAATCGTCCGCTTCGTGCTCAGCGTGCTCGGGCTGACCTGGCAGAACCTGCGCGGCCGGCTGGTCCGCGTCGTCGGCGAAACGGCGGTCGGCGCCATGGAAACCGGTTTCGACATCGTCGTCACACTGGTCCGCGACGGCCCGGCGGCGGCCTGGGAACGCATCCGCGAAAGCCTCGCCAACCTGCGTGAAATGGTCATGGAACAGGTCATGAGCTTTGTCCGCGACAACATCGTCACCGCCGCGATCACCCGTCTGGTGAGCATGCTCAACCCGGCCGGCGCCTTCATCCAGGCCATCATCGCCATCTACAACACGGTGCAGTTCTTCATCGAGCGCCTGCGCCAGATCGCCCAAGTCGCCGCCGCCGTCATCGACTCGATCGCGGCCATCGCAAGCGGTGCCATCGCCGCCGCCGCCAACCGCGTCGAGCAGACGATGGCCGGCCTGCTGACGCTGGTCATCAGCTTCCTCGCCCGCCTCGTCGGCCTCGGCCGCGTCAGCGATGCGGTCACCAATATCATCAACCGCATCCGGGCCCCGATCGACCGCGCGCTCGATCGCGTCGTCGACTGGATCGTCCGCATGGGCCGGCGTTTCATGGGCGCGGTGCGCGGCACCGCCGGGCGGGTCGCCGAATGGTGGCGGCAGCGCAAGCCATTCACCACCGCCGGCGGCGAACGCCACGAAGTCTATTTCGCTGGCGACGAGCGCAACCCGCAGCCGATGGTCGCCAGCAACGACCCGCAGCCGGTGGCCTACCGTCTCGAGCGCTTCGAGGCGCTGGCGCGCGCCGGCGAGGCGAGCGACGCGCAGCGCGCCGCCGTGCCGCTCATCGCCGCGACGCGCACGGCCTTGGCGCGCAACCCGGACGATGCGATCGTCGTCGCCAACCTGCGCACCCTGTTCGGTCTCTTCGACGACCCCGCGCGGCCGGTGACGGCGCGCTACCAGCCGCGCACCGGCAGCATCAGCGGCGACCCGACCGGCACCACGGTCGGCACCGGCATGCGCATCGACGGCCTGAACGCCGCTTTCGTCCGCGCGCACCCGGGCAGCGAGCCGCAGGGCGGCGCGCAAACGGCGTTGATGGACCTGCTCGAAACCGATCCCGGCCAGCGCAGCGCCTACAAGTACGTCAAGGGCCACATCCTCAACCATCGCCTGGGCGGCATCGGCAACGCCGAAAACATGTTCCCGATCACCGGCAACGCCAACAGCCGCCACTACTACAGCACCGAGGCACGGGTGGTGAACTGGATCACCGCGCGTCCGGCCAACTGGGCGATCTACGAGGTCGACGTGGTCGGGATCAGCGCCGACATCGCGCGCGGGCGGCCGGTCACGCGGAACAAGGTCGACGCCACCCTGCAATGCCGCGTCGTGCTCAAGAAACCGGACGGCAGCGATCAGGAAAGCCTGATGACGAGCATTTCATCGACCTACGCCGTGCGCCACGAGGCGGCCGCGAGCTTCGCAGCTTGAGCCGCCTGCCCGCGCCCGGCGGTTTTCCGGCAGATGCGGTCGACCGGCAAAAAAGGGTGAAAATCGAAATCGGGCGCGGCTGCCCGACGGTGGGCGCACGTTCGGCGCGCCGCCACGGGGGCGGCCAGTCTTCGGCAAGTCAGCCGCGCTCCTTGTTCCCGTAGGAGCATTCTTCGGTGCTGCCCCAACGGTCGGCGCAGTATTTCCAGCGCGCCTTTTCGACGCAATAGACGCGCTGCAAGAAGGGTTGCCGGTCGCAGGCGGCGATGTCGGCGCGCATGGCGGTCTGGGCGGATTGGGTAGATTGGGTGGCGACGGCCTTCTGCCGGCCGGCGGGCGTGGCCGGCCTTTTCGCCGGTGTTGGCGGGGGGCTGATCTGCGCGTATTCGATTCCGCCTTGCGCAACGGCGGGCGCGGCGGGTTCCGCGTGGTCGACCGTGGCGGCAGGAGTAAGCGCCGGCACGGGCATGGCGGCAACCTGCGCCGGGCTGGCGCCGACGATCACCGGTGCCGGGGCGGCTGCCAGCGGCCCGGGCGCGGCCGGCGGCGGGGCGGGGTAGAGCAGCAGTAGGCCGGCGAGCGGTGCCAGTGCGAGCAGCGCCGT
>WBZM01000865.1_pt1 | contig 35456 bp, 37 predicted proteins | sample 5204271 | NCBI WGS metagenome assembly WBZM01 (sample SAMN12344346, study PRJNA552823) | activated sludge metagenome | biome: Activated sludge suspended growth; feature: Nitrification reactor; material: Wastewater; isolation source: activated sludge from nitrification reactor of wastewater... | reverse complement strand
CCTGTCAAAGAAGAGGCGGATTGCCTCTCCTTCAACTTCGGCACATCTACAGCCTTTGCCAACCTGAATCTGCGTTTAACCTACACGCCGTCGCGACCACTACCGCGCGAGCGGTTTAGTCCGAGGGCGGTAAGCCGACGCGGCCTGCGCGGCCAAGGTGTCGCGTTCGGTTATCAATTTGTCGAGTTCGGCAACCTGCTGCGAGAGGACCTGCGTGTCATTCACGAATTCGCTGCGGACGCGCGCCGCAATTTTCTGGATGCCGGCGCACAGCGGATGCCGGGACGAGACATCGGACGGCAGGCCGACTGCCGCGCGCGCCATCTTGTCGAGCAGCTGCCGCGCCGGATGGGCATCGGCGGTGAAGAATCCCGAATCGAGCATGACCGCGCGCAGTGTCGGAATCTGCAGGCTGCCGAGCGCCGACTTGACGGCGTCGGGCAAGGTCGGCGAGTCGAAGATCGCCTCGAAGATCATCGCCAAGGCATCGATTGCCGCCGCTTCCGGTGCCCCGGTCGGCACCCCCAACTCCGTCGCCGTCAGCGGGCGGGGCGCATCCGGCTTGCCCTCGGAGGCAGGACGTCCGGCCCGCTCGAGGTCGTCGAGCCGGGCGAGCAGGCGACCGAACATCGCCTGCGTCACCAGCGACGCCGCCGCGCCTGACCACGCCAGATGACCATCCGGTTGCTGGGCAGCCGGCTGCCGACCGAGCAGGCTTCTCTGCAGAGCCACCGCCGGGTCGGGCGCCAGCGCGCCCGCCGGGGCCCCGGACCCCCCGGGCGCAGCCGAGTGTTCGACGACATCCGGGGCGGTCACGAGGGTCGGCTGCGCTGCCGACACCTTGCGGCTGACGAGGAAATCGTTCAGCGCCAGATAGACCGGCGGCAGAAACTCGGCAAGATGTTCCTCGAGACGTGCGACCCGGTCCAGCGCCCGGTCATGATCATCGTCAAGCGCCTGGGACAAGGCCGCCAGGCCCTTCGCGACTGCCTTCGGGCCGACCGGATTGTCGCCTGGCGAAAGGTCGGGGCGGCCAAGCAGGGTCACGAAGCGGAGATAGACGCGCCACAGTTCCCTGGCGTTGGCTTCGAGCAACTGGGAAACGAAGCTGCCGAGGCGGATATCCAGCGCCAGGTCATCCTCGCCAGGCAGCGATATCCGCGAGGCGGTCAGGCTTCCGAGCTGATCGAAACGGCTAGGCCTTTCGCCCGATACCATGTCGTCGAAATAGGCGCCCGTTGCCCTGGCGAAGGCGCGCAATGGCTCTTCGGGCAGCGGCTCCGCCTCCTGAAGCAGGCGAACCACCTGCTTCAGGAAGAATACCCGACAGTCCCGCAGGATGTCCCAGGCATCATCCGGAACCTGCAGGATCTCCTTACTACCCGACGGGCCCATCGCCGACCTTGTCGCAGAGTCGTAAAAGCATGAATCCTAAGGCAAATCGGAGTCCTTGGGCGCATCGGCGGTGCGCATCCCGACCACGCCCAGGCGGGCTTTCAGCGAATCCGGACGACCGGTGAACTGCATCGAGTAATACACCGAGTTGCTCATCACCTTCTTGACGTAGTCGCGGGTCTCGTTGAACGGGATGGTTTCGGCATAGATCGCGCCCTCGAGCGGCCGGTCGGCGCGCCAGCGCTTGGCGCGGCCGGGACCGGCGTTGTAGGCGGCCGAGGTCAGCACCGGATGGTTGTCGAGGTTTTCCATGACCAGACGCATGTAGCTGGTGCCGAGCAGGACGTTGGTTTCGGTGTCGTTGACGCGTCCATGGTCGTAGTTCCGCAGGCCGATCTTCTTGGCAACCCACTTGGCCGTCGCCGGCATCAGCTGCATCAGGCCCGAGGCGCCGACATTCGACTTGGCGCTGGTGATGAAGCGGCTCTCCTGGCGCATCAGGCCATAGACCCAGGCGTCGTCGAGCGCCTGATCCCGTGCCGCCGTGCGCACCTGATCGCCGTAGGGGGCGAGGAAACGCAGCGTGAAGTCGTGTTCGCTCTTGGTCCGGTCGGCGGTGTTGATGGCGCGGTCCCAGATCTGGTTGCGCTTCGCCAGATCGGCCGCCGCCAGCAACTCGCGGTCATCCATGCCGCGCAGCGCCCAGTTCCATTCGCGGACCGCCTCGGTCCGCATTTCCAGCCGGAAAAATGCCATCGCCCGGCGAATCCCCGGATTGTCGCGTGCCGCCTTCTGCTCGTCGGCGGTCGGCGCCCTGGCTTTCGACGGGATCGCGATCTTGCGTCCGAGTTCCTCGTCTGCCAGGTTGCCATAGAAATTGGCCTGCCCGGCGATCCTATCGAACAGCGCATCGGCCTCGCTGGTCAGCCCGCCCGCCTTGTGGGCCCGGCCCAGCCAGTAGATCCATTCGGGCTGCGCCGCGAGAGCCGGCGGCATTTCGCTGATCGTCGCCAGAACCACGCTCCAGTCATGGGCCCGCAGAGCCGCGCGGACCTTCCATTGCGCCGCCTCGTCGGAAAGCGGCGTCAGCCCGGCTTGCGCATACCAGGCGAGCGCCTCCCCGTAGTGGCGCTTCGCGCCCTGCAAACCGACCTGACTCCAGGCCCAAAGCCGTTCCGGCTCCTGCAGGCGCCCCTGGATCTTCTCGAGTTCGGCCGCCGCCGCGCGCGGATCGTTGGCCGCGATGCGCTGGATCGCCAGCGCCGCAAGTTCGCGACCGGTCTGGCTGGCATTCCAGTTGGGCGTTTGCCTAGCGAGATAGCCCATCGGGCTGCCAATCACCATTTCGAGCGCTTTCGCATCGGGTGCCTCAGCGGCCGGCAAGGCGGCGAGCGTGACCTTGGCCGGACCCGTGCGGTTGGCCTCGAACTGGCGACGGGCCCGCGTCCAGATGTCGTCGGTCGTGACCCGATTGTCGCGGACCAGCGCCTCGAGCACGGGTCGGCACGGCTCCGGGGGCTCGAGCATGGTCAGCCACAGTTGCCGTGCGTCATCCAGTGCCGCCTTGTCGCCGCCGGCCAGTCGCGCCTGCTGCGACCAGCACGTGACATCGGGCTCGGGACCGATCAGTCTCGGATACTCGACAACGATCTCCGTCCAGTTGCCGCGCTTGCCCAGCCAGCGGATCCAGTCGGCGCGCAGCTTCTCGGCGACGTAGGTGCCGTCATGGCGGTCGAAAAATCCGCGCAGGGCGGGCGAGTCGCCCTGATCCATGGTCATGCGCAGCTGATAATTCTCGACATAGGGCGCCAGTTCGTGGTTGCCGATCTGCGCCGCGGCGCGGTCAAGCCGCGCACGGTCACCGGCGCGGAAGGCATCGCGGGCGGCAAGGTAGGTGGCGTCGCGACCGTCCTGAGCCGAAACCGGCAATGAAACGAAGAACGCGAGGAGAAGGGCGGGAAACTTCATGCTAGATTTCACGTATGAAAGGTCGTTGCGAGGATAACACGGCCCGGCGACGGGCATTGCGCCAGGAAATGGTCGCGCGGCGGGCGGCCCTGAGCGATGCCGAGCATGCCGCGTTGTCGGCGCGCATCGTCGTCCATGCGCTGGCTGCCCTGCCGCTTCCGGTGGTCGCTGCCTTCTGCTGGCCGATCAGGCACGAACCCGACGTCCGCAGCCTGCTCGCCCGATGGGTCACGTCCGGCACTCGTGCCGCGTTGCCGGTCGTCATCGCCGAGGACGCGCCGCTGCGCTTTCGCGAATGGACGCCGGATGGCCAACTCGCCGCGGACCGCTACGGCATCCCGACGCCGACCGCCGGCACCTGGCTGACTCCCGACCTGATCCTGCTGCCGCTCAACGGCTTCGATGACGCCGGTTATCGCCTCGGCTACGGCGGCGGTTACTTCGACCGCACGCTGGCGGCGCTCGTTCCGCGGCCGCTGGCGGTGGGCGTCGGCTTCGCGATCAACCGCATCGACAGCATCCGGCCCGAGCCGCACGACCAGCGACTCGACTGGATCGTCACCGAGGACGGCGCGCTCAGGCCAGCCGCCTAAGCCCATGCACCGCCAGTGCCAGCAGCAGCGAAGCGCATCCCGCGAGGACTGCCTGGCGCAGGTCGTGCAGCCCGGTGCTGACGGCCAGTTCGAGGGCATAGCCATGCTGCAGGGCGAAAACCAGCGAGGCGATGGCCAGCGCCAGCCAGGAGCGCCGCGCCAGCGCACGCTGCTCCCGGCGCAGGAACAGTTCGGCTGCCAGAGCGGTGGCATAAGACTGGGCGAGCAGTGCGCCCAGGAGCGCGCACACGGCCAGCGAAAACGAACTCATGCCGCCTTGCAGCCTCTGGCGAAGCGCCCGAGCGCGTCGTCCAGCGTGCTGCGGGAGCAGCCGAAGTTGAGCCGCAGCCAGCCCGGCGCGCCGAAATCGGCGCCATCGGAAAGGCCGAGGCCGTGCGCCTCGAAGTGGGCAGCGGGGTTGGCCAGACCAAGTTCGCGGACATCGATCCAGGCCAGGTAGGTGGCCTCGACATGGCTCATTTTTGCCCTTTTTTCGGCGTCGACCGCAGCCGCCACCTGGTCGCGGTTGCCGGCGAGATAAGCGATCAGCGCGCGGTGCCAGTCGCCGCAATCGCGGTAGGCCGCTTCGCAGGCGGCGAGCCCGAGCACATTCACATGCGGCACGATGCCGCCCATGGCGCGCAGGAAGCGACGACGCAGGTCGGCGTCGGGAACCACCGCGAAGGCGCAGCCGAGGCCGGGGATGTTGCAGGTCTTCGACGGCGCCATGAGCGTGATGCTGCGATGGGAGGCATCGGGCGACAGGCTGGCGAACGGGATGTGGCGCTTGTCGGCGTCGAGGATCAGGCCGCAGTGGATTTCGTCGGAACAGACGATCAGGTCGTTGCGCTCGGCGAAGGCGGCAAGGTCGCGCAATTCGGCTTCGCTCCAGCAGCGGCCGACCGGGTTGTGCGGGTGGCAGAGCAGGAACAGGCGGGTGGCTGCGGTCGACGCGTTTTTCAGGGCGGTTTTGTCCCAGTGCCAGCGACCGTCACGGCATGCGAGTTCGACACGGTTGAGTTTCCTTCCCGACAGGCGCGGCGCCGACAGGAAGGGCGGGTAGATCGGCGTCGCCGTCAGCACCTCGCCGTCGACAGCGCGACAGGCGACATTGAGCCCCGTCACCAGCCCCGGCAGCCAGACGATCCATTCCGCTTCGATCGCCCAGCCGTACTCGCCTTCAAGGTGAGCGAGCACTGACTCCGTCAGCGCCGGCCACGGCCCGCCATAGCCGAAGACGCCGTGCTCAATGCGCCGCTGCAGGGCGGCAAGCACCGGCGGCGGCGCGGCGAAATCCATGTCCGCCACCCACAGCGGCAGGATGTCGCGACCGCCGTACCTGCCCCACTTGATCGAATCGGAGCCGCGCCGGTCGGGCGGCGTGTCGAAGATGCTCAAACCTCGATATGCTGGAACAGCGCGGTCGACAGGTAGCGCTCGCCGAAGGACGGGATCACGACGACGATCAGCTTGCCGGCGTTTTCCGGACGCCTGGCCAGTTCGAGCGCAGCCCAGGTCGCGGCGCCGGAGGAGATGCCGACCAGCAGCCCTTCCTCGGTCGCCATGCGGCGGGCGACGGCGAAGGCATCGTCGTTCTTGACGCGGATCACTTCGTCGTAGATCGCGGTGTTCAGGATGGCCGGCACGAAGCCGGCGCCGATGCCCTGGATCGGGTGCGGTCCCTTGACGCCGCCGGAAAGCACCGGCGATGCGTCGGGTTCGACGGCGACGACCCTGACCCCCGGCTTGCGCGCCTTCAGCACCTCGCCGACGCCGGTGACGGTGCCGCCGGTGCCGACCCCCGACACGAAGATGTCGACCTGGCCGTCGGTATCCTTCCAGACCTCCTCTGCCGTCGTGTTGCGGTGGACCTCCGGATTGGCCGGATTTTCGAACTGCTGCGGGATGAAGTAGCGCGGGTCGGCTGCCGCCAGTTCCCTGGCCCTGGCGATGGCGCCGCCCATGCCGTCCGGCCCCGGCGTCAGGATGAGGTCGGCGCCGTAGGCCTTGAGCAGGAGCTTGCGCTCGCGGCTCATCGTTTCCGGCATGGTGAAGGCGCACTTGATGCCGCGCGCCGCGCAGACCATGGCCAACCCGATGCCGGTGTTGCCGGAAGTCGGTTCGAGGACGACGGTGTCGGGACCGATCTTGCCGGCGGCCTGCGCGGCGTCGAGCATCGAGACGGCGATCCGGTCCTTGACGCTGTGGCCCGGGTTGAAGAACTCCAGCTTGGCGACGATGGTCGCGCCGCAGCCTTCGGTGACGCGATTGAGACGGACCAGCGGCGTATTGCCGACCAGTTCGGTAACGTTGTTGGCGATTTTCATTTTCAGGCTCCGATCGAGAGATGGGAATTGTAGGCGACTCCTTGCCTGCCGTGGGTGGCCCGGCAAGCCGCCTGCGGCTCGCCGAACAAGGCGCCCTCGCCCAATTCGACAGCAGCAGCGCGGGCGGATTCATATTGCGCAACACTTGCGATCCCCGATTGCAGCAAGGTCACCCGCCCCTGACGGAGCAGCGCAATCGTTTCTTCCGCCGTGCCGGCCGGCAGCCGGATGACATCGGGCGCGAGTTGCAGCGCCTGCATCGCCGCCAGGGGACTCCCGATGCCGCACAAGGCGAGGCGATAGCCGCGTTGCCGATAGCTGCCGAGGGCTTCGGCCAGATGGGCGCAGCCGGCGCTTTCGCAATGGTCCAGCTCGAGAATGATGTCCTCGGGAGCCAGACCGCAGCGCTTGAGGATCGCCTCGAAGATGAGGCCGTGCTGGCTGCTGACCGCACGCAGGTGCCGGGCGTGCACCGGCACGAGCAGGAAGCCTCCGGCATGGCGGCTCTGGGACAGGAAGTTGAGGGCGTGCAGCGTGCGAACCAGGCGATCGAACGGGACAATCGCTTCCGGTGTCGCGCTACGGGCATAGGCGTCCTCTTCGCTGACGGCGCTGCCGTCGTCGAGACGAGCGGCCAGGCTGGCCTGATGCCCGACGATGCGCTCATTGCGCAGGTCGACAATCGGCGCGAACAGCGAGCCGAGGCGCATTCCGTCGTGCCAGGCGGCGATCCGCCCTCCCTCGTCGTAGAGCGTGCTATCGCCGCTGCCGAAAGTGGCGTTGAAGTAGCGGATCAATTCGCCGAGCGGCATGTCGCCCCCTATTTCTTCAGGTAGATCTGGTCGAAGGTGCCGCCGTCGGCGAAGTGCGTCTTCTGCGCCTTAGCCCAGCCGCCGAACGTATCGTCGATGGTCACCAGCTTCAGCTTCGGGAACTGCTTTGCGTGCTGTGCGGCGACCTTGGCGTTGCTCGGCCGGTAATGGTGTTTCGCCGCGATTGCCTGCGCCTCCTCGGAGTACAGGTAGTCGAGGTAGGCCTGCGCGGTGAGGCGGGTGCCGCGCTTCTCGACCACCTTGTCGACCACCGCCACCGGCGGCTCGGCGAGGATGGAGAGGCTGGGATAGACGATCTCGAAGCGGTCCTTGCCGAGTTCGCCGGCGGCCAGCAGCGCCTCGTTCTCCCAGGCGATCAGCACGTCGCCGAGGCCGCGCTCGACGAAGGTGGTCAGCGAGCCGCGCGCGCCGGCGTCGAGTACCGGAACGTTCCTGAAGATGCCGGCGACCAGTTCCTTCGCCTTCTGCTCGTTGCCGCCCGGCTGCTTGAGCGCCCACGCCCAGGCGGCGAGGTAGTTCCAGCGCGCGCCACCCGAGGTCTTCGGGTTGGGCGTGATGACGCCGACGCCCGGCCTGGCTAGGTCGCCCCAGTCCTTGATCGCCTTGGGGTTGCCCTTGCGCACGAGGAAGACGATGGTCGAGGTGTAGGGCGAAGAGTTGTTCGGGAAGCGCTTCTGCCAGTCGGCCGGGATCAGGTTGCGCTCGGCCAGCGCGTCGAGGTCCGACGCCAGAGCCAGCGTCACGACGTCAGCCTCGAGCCCGTCCGCGACCGAACGTGCCTGCTTGCCGGAACCGCCGTGTGACTGCCGCACCTTGACGTCCTGGCCGGTCCTCGTCTGCCAGTGCCTGTTGAAGGCGGCGTTGAAATCCTTGTAGAACTCGCGCGTCGGGTCGTAGGAAACGTTGAGCAGCGTGGTCTGGGCAATGGCGCTGCCGAGAGTGAGCGTTGCGGTCAACGCCGCAATAATGGCCGATTTGCGCATGAAAGACTCCAGTCAAATGAATAAGGGTTCGTCACGACTGGAGTCTAATCGGGTTCATTATTCACTCAAAGAATGAATATTCACTAAAATATACCACGATCGAATTAACAGGCCGTCGAGGGGGCGGCGCTAGAACAGGAAGGCCTGCTTTTCGGACGTCGACTGCGGCTGCTCGCCGGGGCCGAAGACGCGCATCTGGCGTGGGCGGAACCACACCTCCTGGCCCACGGAGAGCTGCAGCGATTCGTGCCGTTCGCGCGACAGCTCGACCTCGACGATCTCCTGCTCGTGCTGCAGCTCGACGCGAACGACCGGCCCGATCGGATGCACGTGCAGCACCATCGCCGGCATGCCGTTCGCGAATGCGGCGTGCGCGATGTCGATGTCGTGCGGGCGGACGAAGGCCGTCGCCTTCTCGGGCTGGTCGCTGCGCTCGACCTCGGCAAAACCGCCATGGACGCGGCTGTGGAACACGTTCACGTTGCCGAGGAACTGGTAGACGAAGGGGGAGGCCGGGGCCGAATAGACCTCGTCGGGCGAGCCGATCTGCTCGATGCGGCCGTGGTTCATGACGACGACGCGGTCGGCGACCTCGAGCGCCTCCTCCTGGTCGTGCGTAACGAAGACCGAGGAGATGTGCATGTCGTCGTGGAGGCGCCGCAGCCAGCGGCGCAGTTCCTTGCGCACCTTGGTGTCGAGGGCGCCGAAGGGCTCGTCGAGGAGCAGCACCTTGGGCTCGACGGCCAGCGCTCGGGCCAGCGCGATGCGCTGGCGCTGGCCGCCGGAGAGCTGCGACGGATAGCGGTCGGCCAGCCAGTCAAGCTGGACAAGGCCGAGCAGTTCCATGACCCGGCGCCTGATGTCGGCGTCGGACGGGCGTTCCTTGCGCGGCTTGACCCGGAGGCCGAAGGCGACGTTCTCGAACACCGTCATGTGGCGGAAGAGCGCATAGTGCTGGAAGACGAAGCCGACCTGGCGCTCGCGGGCGTGCAGGTGGGTCGCCTCGGCGCCGGAGAAAAGCACGTCGCCGCCATCCGGGCTCTCCATGCCGGCAATGATCCGCAGCAGTGTCGTCTTGCCGCAGCCGGAGGGGCCGAGCAGGGCGACCAGCTCGCCGGTCGGGATGTCGAGGTTGATGTTGTCGAGCGCGACGAAGTTGCCGAAGCGCTTGGAAATGTTGCGGATTTCGATACTCATCAGGTTTTCTCCGGCGCCAGCACCGTATTCAGCATGTCGGTCTCCTTCTTCATCCGCCACTCGACGATGGTCTTGGCGACCAGCGTGACCAGCGCGAGCAGGGCGAGGATGGAGGCGGCGGCAAAGGCGCCGACCGCGTTGTATTCGTTGTAGAGGATCTCGACATGCAGCGGCAGGGTGTTGGTCTCGCCGCGGATGTGGCCGGAGACCACCGACACGGCGCCGAACTCGCCCATAGACCGGGCGTTGGCGAGGATTACCCCGTACAGCAGGCCCCACTTGATGTTGGGCAGCGTCACTCGCCGGAACATCTGCCAGCCCGAGGCGCCGAGCGAGACGGCGGCTTCTTCCTCGTCCTTGCCCTGCGCCTGCATCAGCGGGATCAACTCGCGGGCGATGAAGGGGAAGGTGATGAACAGCGTCGCGAGGATCATGCCCGGTACGGCGAAGATAATCTTGATCTCCTTGGCCGCCAGCCACTCGCCGAAATAGCCCTGCGAACCGAAGAGCAGGATGAAGATCAGACCGGCAACCACCGGCGACACCGCGAACGGCAGGTCGATCAGCGTGATCAGCAGGCTCTTGCCGCGAAAATCGAACTTGGCGATGGCCCAGGCCGCCGCCACGCCGAACAGGATGTTGAAGGGCAGCACGGCCAGCGCGATGACGATGGTCAGCCAGATCGCCGAACGGGTTTCCGGTTCCTTCAGCGCTTCCAGATAGACCGGCAGGCCCTGCGCCAGGGCTTCGACGAAGACGGCGACCAGCGGCAGGCCGAGGAAGAAGAAGAGGAAGCCCAGCCCGGTGGAAAGCAGCAGGGCGCGGACCCAGCCGGGTTCCTGTGTGGCGCGGTTCGATTTCATTCCGCCCCCGCTTTCGCCTTGCCGGCCGCGGCTTCCAGCGGTTCGCTGTTCTTGTGGCGGTTGGCTGCCCACCATTGCAGCCCGTTGATGCCGAGCAGCATGACGAAGGAGATGGCGAGCATGACGACGGCCAGCGCCGTGGCGCCGAGGACGTCGTACTGCTCGAGCTTGGAGATGATCAGCAGCGGTACGATCTCGGAGACCAGCGGGATGTTGCCGGCGATGAAGATGACCGAGCCGAATTCGCCAATGGCGCGCGCGAAGGCAAGGGCGAAACCGGTGAGCAGGGCCGGGAAGATGGCCGGGAAGATGATGCGCGAGAAGGTCTGCCAGCGCGAGGCGCCGAGCGTCGCCGCCGCCTCCTCGACTTCCGGCTCGATGTCCTCGATCACCGGTTGCAGCGTGCGCACGACGAAGGGCAGGGTGACGAAGGTCAGCGCGACGACGATGCCGGCTGGCGTGTAGGCGACCTTGAACCCGAGCGGCTCGATGAAGCGGCCGAGCCAGCCGTTGCCGGCGTAGATCGTCGCCAGCGTGATGCCGGCGACGGCGGTGGGCAGCGCGAAGGGGAGGTCGACCAGCGCATCGACGAAGCGCTTGCCCGGGAAGGGGTAACGTACGAGGATCCAGGCGACGATCAGCCCGAAGAAGCCGTTCACCGTGGCGGCCAGCAGCGAGGCGGTGAAGGTGACGCGGAAGGCGGCCAGCGAGCGTTCGCCGAGGGCGATGTCGATGATCTGCGACCAGCCGAGGTCGGACGCCTTGAGGATCATGCCGCCGAGCGGCAGCAGGATCAGCAGCGAGAGATAGACCAGCGTGTAGCCCAGCGCCAGGCCGAAGCCGGGCAGCACGCGGTGGGTTTTCGTGGACATGGAATTCAGCCGTTTTGGCGCGTCGACCGCAACCGCCGGCAAAAGCCGCGGCCGGGCACGGCCCGGCCGGTTTGCGGCGGCGCGCGGCGCGCCTTATTTCGCGACGTAGACCTGGTCGAAGGTGCCGCCGTCCTTGAAGTGGGTGGCGAAGGCCTTGTTGGCGCCGCCGAAGACCTCGTCGACGGTGAAGGTCTTCACCGGCGGGAAGAAGTGCGCATATTTCTTCAGCAGTTCCGGGTCGCGCGGGCGCAGGTAGTTCTGCGCGGCGTTCTCCTGGCCTTCCTTCGACCAAAGGTAGTCGAGGTAGGCGGTGGCCTGCTTGCGCGTGCCCTTCTTGTCGACGACCTTCTCGACCACCGCGACCGGGAATTCGGTCTGCATGGTCAGGCTCGGGTAGACCACCTCGAACTCGCCCTTGCCGAATTCCTTGGCGATCATCTCGGCCTCGGACTCGAAGGTGACCAGCGCGTCGCCCATCTTGCGCTGCATGAAGGTGGTCGTCGCGTCGCGGCCGCCGGCGGCGAACAGCGGCGCGTTCTTGAGCAGCCTGCCGACGAATTCCTGCGCCTTGGCATCGCTGCCGCCCGGTTGCTTGAGCGCCCAGGCCCACGCCGACAGGTAGGTGTTGCGGCCGTTGCCGGTGTTCTTGGGGTGCGGCAGGATCACCTGCGTCCCTGGCGCGACGAGGTCGGACCAGTCCTTGATCCCCTTCGGGTTGCCCTTGCGGACGATGAACACCATCGCCGAGGTGTAGGGCGAGGCGTTGTTCGGGAATTTCTTCGCCCAGTCCCTGGCGACCAGCCCCTTTTCGGCGAGGAATTCGATGTCGTTGGCCTGGTTCATCGTCACCACGTCGGCCTCCAGCCCGTCGGCCACGGCGCGCACCTGCTTCGACGAGCCGCCGTGCGACTGCTTGAGCTCGAGCGCTTCGCCGGTGGTCGCCTTCCAGTGCTTCTGGAACATCGGGTTGTAGTCCTTGTACACGTCGCGGGCGACGTCGTAGGAGGCGTTGAGCAACGTGACGTCGGCGCTGGCGGCGCCCGCAAGCAGCCCGAACAGCACGGCGAAGATCGTTCTGGGGAGAAGATTCATGGCAACTCTCTCGGATAAAGGAGCGAATTTAGCCGAAGTCTTTATAACTCCAAAGAAGAAAATCGAATGTGCTTATGCGTTACCGAGATGATGCAATGGCCGGTTGCGGCAGGAGATCGGCGGTGTGCCCGAGGCCGACAAATTCATGGCGCGCCGCCCGGTACCCAAGGATGCCGCCTTGGTGGGCGAACGAAGTCCCGGCGGTTTGCGGGAACTGAACACGGTAATCCGGACCCACAGGCGGTCCGGCAAACCTTCGCCCGGGGCGCGGAGCGCCTACTCCGTCCGCGTGTGCAGTTCGTGCTGTTTCTTGATCAATTGCTGCAACATCGCCATCAGCGCGGCGCCGCTCATGCCCACCATCAGGACGCCATTGACCGCCTCCAGCGGCCCGAGCAGCTTCCAGTCCTTGCTCATGACGATGTCGCCATAGCCCAGCGAGGCGAAATTGACCCCCGAGTGATAGACGGCTTCGTAGAACTCGGTGAACTCGCCCAGCGCCAGGAACAGAATGCCCCAGAGCGTGATCTGCAGCAGGTTGCCGGCGGTCAGGATCAGCATCGAAATCAGCAGCGGCCGTATCTCGACGCGCGCGCCGGCGGCGGCGTCCGAGTGCGACGCGCGCACGTAGTAGCGGACGGTCCAGAAGGTGAACGTCGTCTGCAGGACCAGGCAGAGCAGCATGGTCGGCAGGCCGACAAGCAGGTTGTGCAGCATCGTCAATCTCCTTTTTTCAGCCGCGGTCGAAGAACAGCGCCTCGCTTCTTGATGCGCGCCAGCGTTCGAGCAGCCAGACTGTCGCCCAGGCATAGAGCGCAACGCCGACGAACAGTCCGACCCGGACGGCGGACGCCGCCAGCACACCCGTGCCGCCGGCGCTGTCCTCGATCGCCGGGCCGAGCAGGATCAGCATGGTCATCAGCGCGTCGTTCCAGAACACCGGCGGGAAGGTCGTGCGCCTGACCCCGAAGAGCCGTGCGCCGGCCCACAGTGCGGCCGCCATCATCCACAGCAGCAGCATCCACAGGTTGGGCCAGAGCGACAGGCCGCACCAGACCACCAGCGCCATCGCCGCCCCCATCAGGGTCGACCCCACCAGCTCCCGGCCGGCCGAGCGCGTGTCGGTCAAACCCGCCTGCTGCCCGAGGGTGGCGGTCTTCATGATCGCCGCCAGATAGAACGAGGGGTTGGTCAGCGCCAGGACGAACACCGGCATCACCACCAGCGTGCCGCGCAGCGCGATCCAGCTCGCCGTCTCGCGGCTGGGCGGCGGCGCCTTGGCGGCCTTCGCGGCCGCCCCCGGCGGGTCGGGAAAGAAGGCGTGCGACAGGCTGCCGACCAGGCCGCCGACCGCGATCCCGACGGCGATCGTCACGCTGATCATCGTCACCAGCGCCTGCTCGGCGACGCCGGCGACCGGGATCAGCGTGAACACCACGACGAGGAGCATGGTCAGGGGGTTGCCGGTGCGGATGCCGAAGAAGAACAGCGCGTACAGGATCACCCCGGTCAGCAAGACCGCGGCCAGCGCGTAGTTTTCAAGCAGGGGAACCATCAGCACCCCCGTCACCAGCAGGCCGGCGAGCAGCAGCGCAAAAAACGCCGCCTTGAGCGGCGGAATCGGCGGACCCGGCTTGCACAACACAATCATGGCCATCAGGCAGACCACGTGCGGCATCTGCAGCGCGAAGCCGTAGGCGACCAGGACGGCGAGGCCGAGACCCACCGCCAGCCGCAGCACCGCCTTGTCCGCTGGCGCGATCATCGCTCGCTCAGTAGAGGTAGGAGAGCAGGCTCATCAGCCGGATGTAGCCGGCGCCGAGCAGGTTCATCAGGAAGTTGTCGCCGGTGAAGACCATCACCTCGGCCTGGCCGCCGGGCCGGACCTTGCCCAGGCGCTCCGCTTCGGCGGGGTCGAACTCGATCGCCACCGGGAAGCGCTGCGCCTGGCGCAGCCAGTCGCGGCTGTTCTGGATCGTCGGCAGCGTCCCCGGCGGTGCCTGCTGCTGGCCCGAGCTGACGCCGGCGCCGACGCTGCGCACGCGGCCCTTGAGCACCTCGCCGGGCAGCACGTCGAGGACGATCGCCACCGCGTCGCCGGGATCGATGTTGCCGAGGTTGTTCTCGGTCAGGTCGGCGTTGATCCACAGGTCGTGGATGGCGATCAGCGTCATCGCCGCCGCGCCGGCCTGGGCGAAATGGCCGACATCGGTGCGCAGGTCGGTGACGACGCCACGGCCGGGGGCGACCACCTGCGTGCGCGCCAGGTCGAGCTCGGCCTTTTCGATCGCCGAGCGCGCGCTGCGCAGTTGCGCGTTGTTGTCGCCGCTCTCGCCGGCAGCTTCCTGCGCCTTGCGCAGGTCGGCCTCGGCGGCCTTTTCCTGGCTGCGCGCCTGAATCCGGGTGGCCTGAGCGACCTCCAGCCGGCGCACCGAGATGGCGCCGGGATCCTCGGCGTAGAGCGTCTCCTGCCGCGTCGCGTCCTTGTCGGCCTTGACGTGGTTGGCCTGCGCCGCCTGCAGCGAGGCGCGTGCCGCCTCGACGGTCGCGGATGCGGCATTGACCGAGCGCTGCACCGACTCGTAGTCCGAGCGGCTGCGCTGCAACGCGATCCGGTACTGGCTGGGATCGATTTCGAACAGCGGCTGCCCCGCCTGCACCTCGTCGTTGTTCCTGACGTGCACCGCCAGCACCTTGCCCGCCACTTCGGCCGCGACCGGCACGACGAAGGCCTGCACCCGCGCCTGCGTGGTGTGCGGCGTCAGCCGGTCGGCGGCGAAATACCAGAGCAGGCTGCCGGCGATCAGCGCCAGCACGGCCGTCGCGCCGATCCTGGTCGCCTTGCCCGGCTGCGGCGCCTCGTCGCCGGTTGCGGTCGACTGGTTCTGGCTGGGCGATTCCTCGGTCATCGTTCTTCCCTCCCCGGTTTGATCTGTGGCGGGGCGGCATCGGGCGGCGGCAGCGGCACCGCCAGCATGTCGCGCCAGTCGCTGCGCTCGGCCATCGTCTCGCGCGTCGCGTCGTCGACCAGCGGCCGGCCGCGCGCCTGCTGCCAGCCGCCGCCCATCGCCTTGTACAGCGTGACCAGGCTCTGCGCGACGTTGCCGAGGTTGTTCACCAGCCGTTCCTGCTGGTTGAACAGCGCCCGCTGCGAATCGAGCACGCGCTCGAAGCCGGCCATCCCTTCGCGGTACTGGATGGTGGCGATGTCGAGCGAGCGCTGCGCCGCCTTGACCGACTCTTCGAGCAGCGGAACCTGTTCGCGGTTGGCGACGAAGCCGACGGCGGCGTCATCGACCTCGCGCGCCGCCTGCAGCACCGTCCCCTGGTACTGCTCGTAGAGTTGCTGGAAGCGGGCATCCTGGACCAGCACCTCGTTGCTCAGGCGGCCGAAGTCGAAGACGTTCCACACCAGGCTGGGACCGATCGCCCAGTCGAACTTCCTGGGGGCCCCGGACAGCGACGTCGTCGACACGCCGAGCGAACCGAGCAACGCGATCGACGGGTAAAGGTCGGCGACGCTGACGCCGATCAGCGCCGATTGCGCCGCCAGCTGCATCTCGGCGGCGCGCACGTCGGGGCGGCGGCGCAGCATCTCGGCCGGCATGTCGGCGACGATCGCCAGTTCGGTCCGCGGGATGCGTTCCCGGCCTGCCGCCATTTCCGGCAGCGGACCCGGCGGGCGGGCGAGCAGCACGGAAAGCGCGTTCTGCGTCTGGCGCAGGCTGCCCTCGATCTGCGGGATCGTGGCGAGGGTGCTCAGGTACTGCGATTTCGCCTGCTGCACGTCGAGTTCCGAGTCGTTGCCATGCTTGAACAGGCGCTCGGTGATCTCCAGGCTGCGCTTCTGCAGCGCGGCGTTTTCGCGGGCAATCGTCAGCCGCAGTTCCAGCGTGCGGATTCCCGCGTAGAACGATGCCGTCTGCGCGGCGACCAGCACCTGCACGTCGTCGTACTGGGCGATGCTGGCGAAGTAGGCCGCGTCGGCGGCCTCGATGCCGCGCCGGAACTTGCCCCAGAAGTCGATTTCCCAGCCGACGCCGAAACCGATGTTGTACGCCGTCAGCACCGTGTCCGGCCCGCTGCTCGCTTCGGTGCCCATGCGCATGACCTTGCCGGTTACCTGCTGCTGCTGCGGGTAGAGCAGGCTGCCAGCGATGGCGAGCTGCGCGCGCGCTTCCATGATGCGCATGCCGGCCGTGCGCACGTTCGGGTTGACGCGCTGCGCCTCGGCGACCAGCGCGTCGAGCAGCGGATCGTCGAAGTTGCGCCACCAGTCCTCGGTCCGCGCGCGCGGCCTGCCGCGTTTTTCCTCGGCCAGCGCCGCCAGCGAGCCGCCCGACCAGTCGGCCAGCGTCGCGACCTCGGGCCGCTTGAAATCCGGCCCGACGGCGGCGCAGCCGCCGAGCAGCAGCGCGGCGGCGAGGACGAACAGCGGAAGTCCGGGCGCCCCGGCCGGGCGAATCCTCACCGGGTCAGAGTGTCAGGGAACCCGACTCGCCGGCATGCCGCGCACGCTCCGGGTTGTCATCGACCCAGCGCATGAAGATCTGGTAGCCCAGCGCGAGCGCAGCGGCGCCGACGAACATGCCGAGGATGCCGTCCGTCGCCATGCCGCCGAGCGCGCCGATCAGGATCACCGGCATCGGCGCATCGACGCCGCGGCCGAGCATCAACGGCTTCAGGACGTTGTCGACCGAGCCGGAAACCACGATCAATGCCGTATAGACGATGGCCGGGGTCGTCGCGTAGTCGCCGGCCGTCCACATCCAGCCGATGACGGGCAGCGTGACGATGGCGGCCGGCACCTGGACGATGCCAAGCAGGAGGACGACGAGCGCCAGCACGCCGGCGAACGGGACGCCCGCGATGATCAACATGATGCCGACCAGCAGCGCCTGGATGCAGGCGATACCGATGACACCCGCGGCAACGGCGCGCAGCGTCGCGGTCGCCAGCTTGGTAAATTCGGCGCCGCGGGCGACGCCGGCGAAGCGCTCGAGGATCGCCTGCATGGCCCGCCCTCCCGATTCACCGAAGGTCATCATGATGCCGGCGATGATGAACGAGAACAGGAACTTGAGCAGGCCGCCGCCGAGGCTGGCAACGATGCCGAGCGCCTTGCCCGCCAGTTCGCCGATCTTGGGCTGCATGCTCTTGACGAGTGCGGGCAGGTCGTTGTGCGCCAGCGACCAGGCAGCATGGGCCTTCTTGCCGACAATCGGCAGTTCCGCGACACTTGCGGGCGGTGCGGGGATGCTGAGCGTGTTGTCCTTCACCCCGTTGATCAAGTCATGGACCGAATCGCCCAACGAACTGCCCAGTATCACCGTCGGCACGACGATCAGGCCGAGGCCGAGGACGACGATCAGCGTCGCCGCGCGCCCCTGCCTGCCGCCGATCCGGTTCGCCAGCATCTGGTGCAGCGGGTAAAGGGTAACCGCCAGGATCAGCGCCCACAGCATCATCGTCAGGAACGGCGCGAAGAAGTGGAAGCACAGCCACACGAGGGCAAGTACAAGGCCGACGCGGATGAAGACGTCAAACAGGCGGCGCGCGAGGCGCTCTTCCAGTTCGTGATCGGGTTCGCGGGGGGTGGGCATCGTGACGCTCCTTCTCGGCGGTGGGGGTACGGGGCCGGCAGTCGTACCGGCGGCGAGCCGCGGCAGGGCGGGCACCGAAATTTAGCACGCGGGAGCGCCGCGCTTCAAACTGCAGCGGCATGCCGCGGGCGGGGCGGTTGCGGTCGACCGCGAAAACCGGCCGGATTTCTTGTCAGGCCTTGAGGAGATGCCTCCCGTCGAGGATCGCATGGGCGATTGCGGCGGGAATGCGAAAGCCGCCATCGGTCGCCTAGGCGCTATCGAACAGTGCTGCATCATCGGCACCTTCCAGCGCGGCGGCCAGGCGCTCATACAGTTCGATGGGAATCACCGCGAATTCGCGCTTGCCATCACGTTCGACGAATTGAATGCCAGTCATTGATAAGCACCTCCACGCGGCGCTGAAGCAACCCCTTCAGGTCGTATGCAACTCTTCGCGAATGATCATGCGCAGATCGGCCTCCAGGCGCTCGCCGGCGACTGCGCGGCGCAAGGTGTCGTTGATCAGCGTCTGATAGCCGCGCTCGCCGGCCAGCGCCTTGAAATGCTCGACAATCGGTGCATCCAGCATGATGTTGATGCGGAGCTTGCCGGTCTTGGTACGGACCGCCGATTGCCATTCCGACTTGCTGGCATCCTGCCCGGCAACCTTGAATTTGGCGCGGTCGAAATCGGCCTGCGTCAAGCGCGGCGCCTCGTCAGAAATATCCGGCGTTGCGGTAGAAGAGGTCTGTTTCATCGCTTTCGGCCTTTCGCATGGAAATGATACGGATGCTGGCCTCGCCCATCCTCGAACAGCACCTGCGGCCGGGCAAACACCTTTTCCGCGTCGGCAAAATCGAGGTCGTGCTTACTCAGGTTGGCCAGACGCTCGGCTTCGCTCCAGAGATAGCGCATGGATTAATGATACACATAAACATACACATATCAGGCCTTGGCGGGTTCCAGATTCAGCAACCAACAGATCAGGCGATGGCCACGGCCACCTTGCGGCCAGCGCGCGTCGCCAGCGTGACGAGCATATCGAGGCTGAACTTCTCCCACTTGCCGCGCACAAGGTCGGAAACGCGGGATTGCCCGATGCCGAACTGGCTGGCCGCTTCCGTTTGCGTCCAACCGCGTTCGGCGATGGTTTCGCGCAGGCGCGCCATCAAATCGGCGCGCATGGCCAGCAGCGCAGATTCCTCGGCCGAAAAACCCAGGTCGGCAAACACGTTGCCTGAAGACTCGCTGAGCGCTTCCATCGTTCAAACTCGGATCTGCCGGCCGTATGCCGCCGGCCGGTTCGGCAGGCGCAGAACCGGCGACAGGGTTCAGGCGGCCTGTTGCAACGGCGCGTGTTCGTGCTTGCTGGCGCCGAGAACTTCGATGCCGACGACGTTGCCGGCTTCGTCGTAGTCGAGAACGATGCCCGGCTTGATCTGCTCGGATTCAATGATGGGTTGGTCGTTCAGGCGAACGTAGAGAGCGTCGGCAGCCGGGTCGTACTCGAGTTTCATGATGCTCCCAATTCGACCGTACCGACGGCGTCGGCGGTCACGTCACGCGGCAATGGCTGGCTCGTGCCGAAGCGGCATCAGCACGTCGAGCGGAAGCGGCTCGATGGCGTAAGCGATGCCATCCAGATCGGCGAATTCGACGAGCACATGCATAGCGTCGAGGATGTCGACGATCGTGCCGACCTGCCCGAGCACGAGACGACGATCGGGTAAATTCTCGCGAATCGCAACGACATCAAAGAGTTTCATCGCATTCTCCAACTATGAAGCACGTGGTCAGTGTAGTGCTTTGATTACGGCAGAGCCATCCTGTTCTTACCTTAGCGCAGCGGTGACCACGAACAATGTCGATATCCACGCGGAAAAGCGTCCCCCATGGCGAGACATCGGTCGGGATTGCGTCGGCCGCGGGCAACTGTTCAATGATCGCCGCCGCCAACCACTCGCTGTCCTGGGCGGTCAGGCCAAGTGCGGAGAGGAAGACCCGCGCTTTATGACGCCCCTCGGGATGCTGCGGGTTGAGAACGTAGTCGCGGAGCTTCCGGATGTCGATTTTGGCTTGGGCATGGTTGGGCAGCAGGACCATTACCGGCTCCGTTCCAAGTTCAGCGCCAGCAGGCGGCGGAGGATTTCTTCGTCGGGCATTTCGGGGGTGTAGTCGGACCAGCCGTAGGCGGCGGCGACGGCCTGGTCGAGCGCCTTGTGGGCGAGGTCCAGCCAGGCCGGGCGGGCGTTGTAGAGGTTGGTCAGGGAGCGTTTCCTGAGGTCGGCTTCGTGGCCGGGTCTGGCGACCGGGCGTCTGGGGAAGCCGGCGGCTTCCTCTTCCGGGGTGATGACCCAGTGGACCCATTCCGGCGGGTTGAGCCAGGCCTCGCGCAGGTCGTTGAGGCGGCGAGCGGCGGCGGCGATGTTCTCGCCGAGGATGTCGCCGGCCATGCACGGCGGCGAGCCGTGACCGGCCCTGGGCGCGGTGTCGCGCGGCGTCAGGCCGGCGGGAAAGGGGAAGGTTTCGAAGGTGGTGGAAGACGTGTAGCGCGGACGGTCCTCGAGCGCAGTGCCGAGACGCAGCGACCAGAGTTCGTGGAAGCGTGAATGCAGGATGCCGAAGGTGGCGTCGTCAGAGCGAGCGATGACGACGAGATTCTTGTCGGGAACGATGGCTTTGGCCACCCAGACGAACACACGGTGCTTCGCGACCTCGGGCGTTGCGATGAACCGAGGTAACCGAGTAATGGCAATCTGCATTCCTGGCGCCGTTTCATTGAACTGCCACCAAATGCGCCGTCTACGCTCCCTTGCAACCAGCGCGCGCTCCGGTTTGACATGCTCCGTAGCGTGCGCGAAGGGCAATTCAAACAGGGCCGCTTCCACCTCAGAGAAAGCAGAGAACTCGACAATCCAGCTATCCGAGCAACGCTGCGTAACGTCTTTCCCGTTCCGCCAAGGGCGAACGACCGTCGCATTCGGCAACCCGTTCGGGTTCGGCAACTTGAGCCATTCGCGTGCCACGGTACCCGGCACGTCGAAGGCACCACCTTTGGTAATCCCCTGAAACGCAGCCTTGGCGTTCTCTGCCAATACTTTCGCCCGCGTCAGGTCAACACCTTCGGCGGCACTCAGGTCGGCATGAATCACCGGCACTTCCACGCCATCCAATCGGCTGCTGCGGTCGACCCCGAAAAATGGCCCAAATCCAATGAGCGACACCCGCACAGCGGCGCCGTCGTTGACCCAGTCCTCGCTGCTCCACGCCTCGGCAATGCGCGTCGTTGCGAGCACCCGCTCGAGCACCTTGCGGTTGGTACCGCCGCGGATCGAGTCGGTGGCGACCAGGCCGGCGCCCTTGAGCCGAGCCGCCGCGATCTGCGCCCGCGCCTTCTCGAACCAGTAGGTGACGAAGTCGGCGCCGCCGGGAACGCGGCCTTCGTAACAGCGGCGCAGCGTGGCCACGTAGGCGTCGCCGAGACGGGCGCGCATCAGCTTGTCGCCGATGAACGGCGGGTTGCCGACGACGACATCCGCCTCCGGCCATGCGGCCTCGCTGCCATCGGCGTTCAACAGCGCATCGCGGTGTTCGATACCGTCGAGCGGCTGCAGGATGGGGTTGGTAGCGTGGGCGTAGCCGTTGCGGCGGCACCACTGGATGTCGCCGATCCACACCGTCACGCGGGCGAGTTCGGCGGCGAATTCGTTGATCTCGATGCCGAGGACGTTGTGCGGGCCGGTGTGCATGCTCAGCTCGGCGGGCAGGCCGAGCTCAACCGCTTCGACGTGAGCGCGCTTCTCGATGTCGCGCAGCGCGGCGAGGGCGAGGTAGAGGAAGTTGCCGCTGCCGCACGCCGGGTCGAGGACGCGGAAGCGGTTGAGGCGGAGCAGGAAGCCCTGCCAGGCGGCCGCGGCCTTCTTCGGCCGGGCGGCGATCTCGCGCTTGACCGCAGCCCATTCGGCGGCGAGCGGCCAGCGGATCAGGGCATCGATGAGCTTGGCGATGGTGCCGGTGTCGGTGTAGTGGGCGCCGAGCGGGGCGCGGGCGGCGGGGTCGAGGCCGCGCTCGAAGAGGGTGCCGAAGATGGTCGGGTCGATGCCGCGCCAGTCCATGTCGGCGGCGGCGCGGTGCAGCGCGGCGAGGTCGGCTGCGGTCAACGGCGGAATATCGACCGTTTTGAACAGGCCGCCGTTGAACCAGGGGATGTCGTGGTCGCCGTATTCGCCGCCGCTCTGCGCCATGGCGAGGAACAGCTTTTCGATGCGGCAGGCGGCCTTGCCGGCGTCGGCCCGGGCGTGCGCGAGCAGGTCGGTGAAGATGCCGACGGGGAGCACTGCCTCGTCCTCGGCGAACATGCAGAACAGGCACTGGACGAGAAAGTGGGCCACTTGTTGCCCATTCGGCTGGCCATCCACGCTGCGCCCGCGCATGGCGGCGGCGAGGTCGGCGAAGTGGCCGGCGGCGTGGGCGGTGATCGCCGCGGTCGACTTCTCCGGGCGCAGTTTTTCCGGGTCGGTGAATACCCAGCGCAGGATCTGGCGGACCTTGGCGTCTACCAGTTGCTCGATGCGGATTTCGCGCGGCTCGTCGGGGTAGCCGGTGAAGGCGGTGTGGATGACGATGCGCTCGCGGTCGCTGACGACGAGCAGCGGCGGGTTGTCGAGCTGCAGGAAGTAATCGGTGAGCTGCTTGAGCGCGGCCGGCAGGTCGCGGCCGGGCTTCTTGTTCTCCCAGCCGAAGCGGCCGCGCATCCAGACGTCGGCCCAGCCGTCACCGCCGCCGGACTTGCCGGCGCCGCGCTCGAAGCAGTAGTTTTCGGCGTCGCGCGGCTTGTCGACGCCGAGCAGGTCGCAGAGGTCGTCGAACCAGGCCTGCGCCCCGGCGCGCTCGGTCAGCGGGTTGTCCTTCCAGAGGGCGATAAACTGTTCCGGGGTCATGGCGCGGCGCGGGCTGGCGAAAACCGCAGTGTAGCGATGCAGCCGGAATTGCGGAACCGGCTGGAGCAAATCAGGTGGCACGCGGCGGCATGCCGGGAGAGTCGGCCGCGGTCAGATCCTGAAACATCTCGCGTCAAGGGCGCGATCGAGGAAATCGCGGACGGCGGCGAATTGGCGGCCGATGTCGCCGTAATCGTCGTGACTGCCGGGAACGAGGAGCAGTTCGACGGCATCGCTGGCTCGCCCGGCATGAATCCGCTCGGCATCGGCGACCGGCACGGTCTCGTCTTCCGAACCATGCACGAGCAGCACCGGACAGGACACGCGGGCGATGGTGTTGCAGGGCGCGATGTCGGCAAAGCGTTGGCCGATCACCTGCTGCACGTAAGCCAGCACATAGGCGCCGAAGGGCCAGTAAGGGACGCGTTTCGAGGCCAGCCAGCGCTTCATCATCGCCGCCGGATGGGCGAACGCCGCGAGGCTGACGACAGCGCGCACGTCGGGGCGCCGCGATGCCGCCAGCAGGGCCGCGCCGGCACCCACCGAATGGCCGACCAGCCCGAGGCAGCGGTGATCGATTTCCGGCTGTCCGCCCAGCCAGTCGAGCGCGGACTCGATGTCCTCGGCGAAACGCGGCAGCGAAGCGAAACTGTCGTCGTCGCTGCGCCCGTGGCAGCGTGCATCGACCAGGAGCAGGCTGTAGCCGGCCGCGTGCAGCGGGGCGGCGAGCGGCAGCATCATCTCGGCATTGCCGCCCCAGCCATGCATGACCACCAGCGCCGGACCGCACCCGCGTGCCGGGATGAACCAGCCGAAGAGGCGCTTCCCGTTCCGCCCGGGCACGCTGACTTCGCGCCAGGGCAAGCCTTCCGGCCGGCCGCGTTCGCGAATGCGCGGCGCCGACAGGCCGCGCCGGATGCTGCGGTTGATCAGCCACAGGCCGCCCCCGCCGAGCAGCACGACCCACCACCCGGTCATGCCCGGCTCAGGGATGGGGCTGGAAGATGGCGCCGCTGGCCAAGCCGCGCGCCGTCCTGACCAGCGTGACCGCCCACAAGAAGCAGAGCAGCAGCCAGGCGGCGATCGCGATCGCGAAGGTGCTGGTCCAGCCGAGCATGTTCGTCAGGCGCAGGCTTTCGGCGACGAACGCCCCAAGCGGAAAGGTGAACCCCCACCAAGACAGCGCAAAGGGCAACTGGCCAGCCGCGCGCGCGGCCAGCGTCAGCAGGCTCGCCATGACCAGCCACCAGACGCCGAAACCCCAGACCAGCAGCATCAGCACCAGCGCAGCCTCGCGCGCCGCCGGAAAGGGCAGTTGCTCGAGGAGGTTCATCAGGCTGACGGGGATGACGCCGATCGGCGCGAGATGGACCCACACCGTTGGCGTCAGGATGCCGAAGGCCGGCCTGGCCATGTAGTTCCGGAACAGGGTGATGCCGAGCAGGCCGAGGTACAGCATGCTGCCCGCGCCGAGGCCGATGGCGTTGATGGTCAGCGCCCACTCGCGCAGCGCGCCGTCCATGTGTGGCAGCAGCGGTGCTCCCGCCAGCGGGATGACGACCAGGCCGACGGCCGGGATGAATTTGGCCGGCGTGACATGGTCGACCGCGACATGTTCGCCGCGGAACATCAGGAACAGCACCGCGAAGCTGAATACGAAGTGCAGCACGACGCCCGCCCACCAGAGCGCGAGCGCCACCCCGACCCAAGGGGTGAACACCAGCCACTGGGCGGCCAGCACGAGCAGCGCGATCGAGAAGGTCGGGTAGAAGTTGGCCTGTACCGGATGCATCATCGTCTGGATGGCCGCCGGCCGGAAACGCAGCCAGCGCGTCAGCCAGGGCACGGCCAGGACGATGAAGAGCAGGCTGTTGAACCAGTGCAGCGCCTCGGCGAACGGCGCCAGTAACCGCCAATGCTGGCCAAGGCTGCGCGCGGTCAGGGCGAGGACGCCGGTGCCCATCACGGCGGCGAACCAGCCGGGGGCGAAAGTGCGGGCGATATCGGCAACTGCGGGATAACTCATCGGGCGACCTGAAATATAAGTGTCCGCTTATTTTACATCGGCGACGGGGAAATGGCCCTGGTGATTCAGCCCCGTACTCGCCCGAAACGGAAAGGGGCATTCCGGCATGGGCACGCCGTTCATCCTTGCCAGCAAAACCGATGTTGTCGGCCTGGTGTTCGTTTGCATTCCGCCGTCGGAGTGTGCCGCGCTAGCCGAGGAACAGCTTGTACGCCGGATTCTTGCTCTCGTCCCAGTGGGCGTAGCCGAGATTCCTGAGAAATTCGCGGAACTGCCCCATCTCGCCGGGCGGCACCTGCATGCCGACCAGCACGCGGCCGTAATCAGCACCGTGGTTGCGGTAGTGGAACAGGCTGATGCTCCAGCCGCTGCTCATGCGGGTCAGGAAGTTCATCAGCGCGCCCGGCCGCTCGGGGAATTCGAAGCGGTAGAGCAGTTCTCTCATGCCCTTCTCGCAGACCTGCGGCGCGTGGCCGCCGACCATGTGGCGAACGTGGTTCTTCGCCATTTCGTCGTCGGTCAGGTCAAGGGTCGGATAGCCGTGCTGCTGCAGGTTCCTGACCAGCTTGAGCAATTCATTGCGGTCGACGATCTGGATGCCGACGAATACGTGCGCCTCCAGCGCCGTATGGTAGCGATAGTTGAACTCGGTGACGTTGCGCTGGCCGATCAGGCCCAGGAATTTCCTCAAGGCGCCCGGCTTCTCGGGCAGGGTCACGGCGAGGACGGACTCGCGCCGCTCGCCGACCTCGGCACGCTCGGCGACGAAGCGCAGGCGGTCGAAATTCATGTTGGCGCCCGAGGCAATGGCGACCAGGTTCCTGTCCTTCAGGCGGTGCTGGCGGACGTATTCCTTGGCGCCGGCGACGGCGAGCGCGCCGGCCGGTTCGAGGATCGAGCGCGTGTCCTCGAAGACATCCTTGATCGCGGCGCAGATGGCATCGGTGTCGACCTGGACCATTTCGTCGACATATTCCCGGCACAGGCGGAAGGTTTCCTCGCCGACGATCTTGACCGCGGCGCCGTCGGCGAACAGCCCGACCTGGCTTAGGCGCACGCGGTGGCCCCTGGCCAGCGACCGGCTCATCGCGTCGGCATCGCTGGCCTCGACGCCGATGATCCTGATTTCCGGGCGCAGCCGCTTGACGTAGGCGGCAACGCCCGAGATCAGCCCGCCGCCGCCGACGCAGCAGAAGATGGCGTGGATCGGCCCGTTGTGGCGCGAATGCTGGCGCAGGATTTCCATGCCGATGGTGCCCTGGCCGGCGATCACCTCGGGATCGTCGAAGGGGTGGACGAAGGTCAGCTTCTCCGACTTCTCCAGCTCGATTGCATGCGCATACGCCTCGTCGAAGGAATCGCCGAACAGCACCACCTCGCCGCCACGCCGCCTGACCGCCTCGACCTTGATCACCGGCGTCGACACCGGCATGACGATGACCGCCCGGCAGCCAACCCTGGCCGCCGACAGCGCGACGCCCTGCGCGTGGTTGCCGGCCGAGGCGCAGATGACGCCGCGCTTCAGCTTTTCGGGCGACAGGCTGGCGATCTTGTTGTAAGCGCCGCGCAGCTTGAACGAGAACACCGGCTGCAGGTCCTCGCGCTTGAGCAGGATGCGGTTGCCGACCCGCGCCGAAAGGTTGCCGGCCAGTTCGAGCGGCGTTTCGATCGCCACGTCGTAAACCTGTGCGTTGAGAACTTTTTCGAGATAATCCGGATGCATGGCGCGAATCGTGAAGGCAAAGGAAGGATTCTACGGGTGGAGTGGCTGAACGTCACGGCGGAGGCGGGACTGGGCGGTCTGTTCCTGGCCAGTTTCCTGGCGTCGACCGTGCTGCCCGTCAGTTCGGAACCGCTGCTCTGGGGTTTCCTGCGACTCCATCCCGGCGAGCTGTGGCCTGCCCTGGCGCTGGCGACGGTCGGCAACACCGCCGGCGGCATGACCTCGTGGTGGTGCGGCCGCTTCCTGCCACGCTGGCAGCGTCTCGCCACCCTGCCCCACAAGGAACGCCTGGAACGCTGGGGCAGCCCTGCCCTCCTCTTTTCGTGGCTGCCGCTGATCGGCGACGCGCTATGCCTCGGCGCCGGCTGGCTGCGGCTGCACTGGCTGCCGTGCTGCGCCTTCATGGCTGCGGGCAAGTTCGCGCGCTACTGGCTGGTGAGCCAGGCCGCGCTGCCCAACTGAGCGCGGGGCCGTCCTTGCTATCCGGCGCCGGCGGCATGCTGCGCTGCAATACGATAAAATCGGTCTTTTGACGGATCCCGGCTGTACCGATGACTGCCCGCCTGCGCGAAATCCCCTACAACTACACGTCGTTCTCCGACCGCGAGATCGTGATCCGCCTGCTCGGCGCCGAGAACTGGGCGGTGCTCGACGAGCTGCGCGGCGAGCGCGTGACCGGCCGCTCGGCGCGCATGCTCTACGAGGTCCTCGGCGACATCTGGGTGGTGCAGCGCAATCCCTATCTGGAAGATGACCTGCTCGACAACCGCGAGCGGCGCGAGGCGCTGGTCGGCGCGCTGCGTCACCGTCTGAGCGAAGTCGAGAAGCGCCGCCAGACCACCGAGAACGAGGATCGCGAGCGTTCGGCCAAGGTCAGGCGCCTGGTCGACGCGGCGCAGGTGGCGGTCGACCGCTTTTCCGAACATTTCGGGACGACGATCGATCTGCGCCGCAAGGTGCTGAAAATCCTCGGCAAGCACACGCGCCGCGACAACATCGCCTTCGACGGACTGGCCCGCGTCTCGCACGTCACCGACGCCACCGACTGGCGGGTCGAATACCCATTCGTCGTGCTGACCCCGGACAGCGAGGAGGAGATCGGCCACCTCGTGCGCGGCTGCATCGAGGCGGGGCTGACCATCATCCCGCGCGGCGGCGGCACCGGCTACACCGGCGGCGCCGTCCCGCTGACGCCCTACTCCGCGGTGATCAACACCGAGAAGCTGATCGACATCGGTCCGGTCGAGGAACTGGTGCTGGCCGGCCACGACACGCCGTATGCGACGATCCGCACCGGCGCCGGCGTCGTCACCGAGCGCGTTGCCGAAGCGGCGTCCGCCGCTGGCCGCGTCTTTGCCGTCGACCCGACCTCGGCCTCGGCGTCGTGCATCGGCGGCAACATCGCGATGAACGCCGGCGGCAAGAAGGCCGTGCTCTGGGGCACCGCGCTCGACAACCTGGCCTGGTGGAAGATGGTCGACCCGGACGGCAACTGGCTCGAAGTCGAACGCCTGAATCACAACTGCGGCAAGATCCACGAGCAGGAGAAGGTCGAGTTCCGCCTGAAGCGCTTCGACCCGGGCGGCCGGAAGCTGCTCAAGGAAGAGATCCTGACCATGCCCGGCGCCGCCTGCCGCAAGACCGGCCTCGGCAAGGACGTTACCGACAAGTTCCTCGGCGGCGTGCCGGGCGTGCAGAAGGAAGGCACCGACGGCATCATCGTCGCCGCGCGCTGGGTCCTGCACAGGATGCCCCCGGTGACGCGCACCGTCTGCCTCGAGTTCTTCGGACAGGTGCGCGAGGCGGTGCCGGCGATCGTCGAGATCACCGACTGGTTCAAGCCGGGCGGCGCCGGCCACGCGGCGGGCGTCCAGCTCGCCGGCCTCGAGCACATGGACGAGCGCTACGTGAAGGCGGTCGGCTACGCGACCAAGGCCAGGCGCCACGGCCGGCCGAAGATGGTGCTGCTCGGCGATCTCGTCGGCTACGACGAAGACGCGGTGATGGCGGCGGCATCCGCCGTGGTCCGCATGTGCAACCGGCGCGCCGCCGAGGGCTTCATCGCGGTCGACGCCGAGACGCGCAGGAAATTCTGGCTCGACCGTTCGCGTACCGCCGCGATCTCGCGCCACACCAACGCGTTCAAGGTCAACGAGGACGTGGTCATCCCGCTGCCGCGCATGGGCGACTACTGCGACGGCATCGAGCGCATCAACATCGAGCTGTCGACGCGGAACAAGCTGGCGCTGTGCGATGCCCTGAGCGAATTCCTGAGCGGCGACCTGCCGCTGCATTCGGGCGACGCCAACCTCGACAAGGACGTGCTGCTCGGCGACCGCCGTCAGGCGGCGCTGGACCATGTCGCAGCCGTTCGCCGGCGCTGGGAGTGGCTGCTCGACAGCCTCGACCTGCCGCTGGCCGAAGCCGAGGCGAAATTCGCCGACTACGGCGTCGTCGCCGGCGAGTTGACCAACAAGGCCCCCAACCCGACGCTCTTCCACCGCCTGCAGGATTACTCGGTGCGCACCTCGTGGAAGCAGGAAGTGCACGCCCGGTTGGGCAAGATCTTCGACGGCGGCGTCTACCGCCCGATCGGCGAGCGCATCGAGGCCATCCACCGGGAAGTCCTGCGCGGCCGCGTCTTCGTCGCGCTGCACATGCACGCCGGCGACGGCAACGTGCATACCAACATCCCGGTCAACTCGGACAATTACGCGATGCTGCAGACGGCGCACAAGGCGGTCGAGCGCATCATGAAGCTTGCCCGCTCGCTCGACGGCGTCATTTCCGGCGAGCACGGCATCGGCATCACCAAGCTCGAGTTCCTGACCGAAGAGGAAATCGGCCCCTTCCGCGCCTACAAGCAGATGGTCGACCCGGAGGGCCGCTTCAACAAGGGCAAGCTGATGCCCGGCGGCGACATGGGCGATGCCTACACGCCGTCGTTCAGCCTGCTCGGCACCGAGTCGCTGATCATGGAACAATCGGAGATCGGCAAGATTTCCGACATGGTCAAGGACTGCCTGCGTTGCGGCAAGTGCAAGCCGGTGTGCTCGACCCATGTGCCGCGCGCCAACCTGCTCTACTCGCCGCGCAACAAGATCCTCGCCACCTCGCTGCTGGTCGAGGCCTTCCTCTACGAGGAACAGACCCGGCGCGGCGTGTCGCTGAAACACTTCGACGAATTCAACGACGTTGCCGAGCACTGCACGGTCTGCCACCGTTGCGTCAAGCCCTGCCCGGTCGATATCGACTTCGGCGACGTTTCGGTCGCCATGCGCAATTTCCTGCGCAAGCAGGGCAAGAAGCGATTCAGCCCCGGAACGGCGACGGCGATGGCGTTTCTGACGGTCAAGGACCCGGCGACGATCAAGCTGATGCGCGCCGTGATGATGGACTTCGGCTTCAAGGCGCAACGCCTGGCGCACAAGGCGGCCAAGGCCGTCGGCCTGGTCGGCGAGACCCGCGTCCATCCGCCGGCGACGCTCGGCGCGCCGACGGTCAGGACACAGGTCATCCACTTCCTGAACCGCCCGATGCCTGGCAACCTGCCGAAACGTACGGCGCGCGCGTTGCTCGACATCGAGGACGACAAGATCATCCCGGTGATCCGCAACCCGCAGAAAACCACCGAGGAGTCGGACGCCGTCTTCTATTTTCCCGGCTGCGGTTCCGAGCGGCTGTTCTCGCAGGTCGGCCTCGCCACGCAGGCGATGCTCTACGAAATCGGCGCCACCACCGTGCTGCCGCCCGGCTACCTGTGCTGCGGCTACCCGCAGACTTCCGCCGGCGAGGAGGTCAAGGGCCAGAAGATCACCACCGACAACCGCGTTCTCTTCCACCGCGTCGCCAACACGCTGAACTACCTCGACATCAGGACGGTGATCGTTTCCTGCGGCACCTGCATGGACCAGTTGCAGAAGTACCAGTTCGACAAGATCTTTCCCGGCTGCCGCCTGCTCGACATCCATGAATACCTGATGGAAAGGGGCGTCAAGCTGGAAGGCATCGCCGGCACGCGCTACCTGTACCACGACCCCTGCCACACGCCGATGAAGGCATATTCTCCGCTCCAGGTGACCGGCGCCCTGATGGGCCAGAACGTTGCGCTGACCGACCGCTGCTGCGGCGACGCCGGCTCCTTCGCCTATTCGCGCCCGGACGTGGCGACCCAGGTGAAATTCCGCAAGCAGCAGGAGATCGAGCAGGGCGCCGCCCGCCTGCGGGCCGGCGGCTTCGACGGCGACGTAAAGATACTCACCTCCTGCCCCGCGTGTCTGCAGGGGCTCTCGCGCTTCGATGGCGACGCCGGCACGAGCGCCGACTACATCGTCGTCGAGGTGGCGAAGCATCTGCTCGGTGAAAACTGGGCCGCGCAGTACGTCGACCGCGCCAACAACGGCGGTATCGAGCGCGTATTGCTCTGATTCCGGCCCGATTTCGCCGGTCGACCGCGCAATGCTCCGCCACGGCCGCGGAAGCACTTGCAGTATTCCCATGCAGGTGCAATCCTTGCAACATTGCCGAGTCGAGGGAGGGGGAATGGACGGCGGGAATTGCGAGTTTTGCGCTGGAGCGGGCGGGACGCTCCTCTGGGAGTGCGCGGCCTGCCGCGTCGTGCTCGTCGATGATGCGGATTACCCCGGGTTTTGCCGGGTCGTGTGGAACGATCACGTTCGCGAGATGACCGATCTCGACCCGGGCGAGCGCATTTCCCTCATGAACGTGGTTTTCGCCGTCGAGAAGGTCGTGCGCGCGCTTTTCGCTCCCCACAAGATGAATCTCGCCAGTCTCGGCAACATGACGCCGCATGTGCACTGGCACGTCATTCCGCGCTGGCGTGACGACCGCCATTTCCCCGGGCCAATCTGGGGAAGCCCCCAACGCGATACCCTTCCGCCACGCCCGGTCGTCAGCATCGACGCCCTGCGGGAGGCGCTGTGCAAGCAACTTCAACCTGACGAACATCAAGGCTGACAACCATGAACATGCCATCGCCCTCGCTAAATATCCCCGACCTGCAGGCGGGATCGCACTACATATCCCAGTTGTCGCTGGCCAACCCTGATCTCGCCGAGCAGCAGATCATTGCCTTTCTCGACGCACTGGTCGAGAACCCGCCGGATGCCGGCGTCCTTTTATCCCTGCTCGAGCAGACCAGGGTTCCGCTCTGCTTTACCGAGGAAGAGATCGCCCGGCGTTACCACAACAAGGCACTGGTTCTCAGCGATGAACAGGAGGAGAGCTTCCAGCGCGTGATTTCGGCGTGGCGTCGCATGACCACGGGCTACGCGCTGTGCGCGCGCATGCAAGAGGCGGAGCCCGACGATCCCCACTTTTCGACTCTGGTCGCAACCATCCAGCATCGTTGCATCTATTACACTGGCATGATCGTGATCGAGCACTTCCGCGCACGGCGCGAATTGCCCGCCGGTATCTGGCAGGAACTTCACCGCTATTACGAAGCCGCCGAAAAGAGGGGCGTCAGTTGCACCCCGGTCAATGATTCGCTCGAAAACGATTTGCAGGCGACGCACTGTGCGGCGGCCTACGTCACCCTGCTCCTGATCGAGATCGCCAATCCTTACGCCACCAGTATCCGCGACCTCGGTCTCATCCGCCGCTGGGCCGGCATGTGGGCACCGCTCGTTGCACTGCATCCGGTCGAGGACGAGTACGAAATTCCACCCTATGTCATCGAGTTCACGAAGGACCAACCGCTGCATCAGACTGGCTCCGGCGACAACATTGGCGGCGACGCGCGCTGGCTCGACACGACCCGTCTCGGTCTTCAGATCAGCCACATGGTGTCGCAGCTTCATCAGCGTCTCACGCCCTCGCAACTCGGTCTCGGCGAGGAAACCTCTGGACATGCCCGCAGGCTGCTCGAGCGTCTCTCGCGGCCGTGGACCCAGTCGGCGTCTCCACGCCGCTTCCGCCGCTTCGCTTCGGATGGCACCGCAAGGGTTGCCGTCGGTTTCGAAGCCATACACTATTTCGTCGGCGGCAAGGAATTCGTCCAGCCGGATTCGGGCAGCATCTACGGAAGAGGGCAGTTCGACGAGGTTTTCACTTTCCGTGACCGCGCCTCTCCGGGGATGACCCTGAACATCAAGCCGCGCGTCAATTATTCGGCCGACGATTGGGCAGTGATCAATCATTCGGCCAACGGATTCCGCCTTGGACGCAGCAGCGCCGGTGAACGGATCGCCCACAGCCAGTTGCTGGCAGTCTGTCCGCACGACGGCGAGCGCTTTCTCCTCGGGCAGGCAACCTGGCTCATGCAGGAGCAAGGCGGGGGCATCCTGGCCGGTGTGGCGGTCCTGCCGGGAATGCCCGAGGCGGTTACCGTGCGTCGCGCTTCGACCCAACCCGGGCACGCCGACCGCTTTGTTCGGGCGTTCCTGCTGCCGCCGGTCGAGGCAATCGGCCAGGAAGGCTCCCTCGTGCTGCCGACCGGCGTCTACCAGGCCAGCGGAGCGCTGGAACTCATCGGCGAAGGCAAGTCCTGGACGGTGCGCATGAAGCACGTCAGGCAACGCGGCGTCGATTTCGAACGGGTCTCTTACGAAATGCCCTGACCCGCCTCGTCGCCCAGGTGGCGACGAGTGCGCTAAACTAGCGGCCTTTACTGGAGGCTGTGATGGCTGGCATCGAACGTGACACCCCGATTCCCACCGACATCAGGTTGCACAAGAAGTCGCGAATCCTCGAGCTCTGCTATGCGGACGGCGAGCGCTTCGAACTCGGCTGCGAGTTCCTCCGGGTATTCACTCCTTCGGCCGAGGCGCGTGGTCACGGTCCCGGGCAGGAAGTGTTGCAGACGGGCAAGCGGAGCGTCGAAATCGAGCGCATCGAGCCCGTTGGAACCTATGCGGTGCGCCTTGTCTTTTCCGACGGTCACGACAGCGGCCTTTACTCCTGGGATCTTCTGCACAACCTTGCCCGACATCGCGACGAACTGTGGCAGGAATACCTGAAGCAGATCGAAGCTCAGGGCCTCTCGCGCGATATCGACACCAGTTCGCGCCCCAGCGGCGGCAGTTGCGGTCAACATCACTGAAACCATGAAAAGCGAAACCACCCACTTTGGCTACGAGACGGTCGAGGAGCGGCAAAAGGCGCGGCGCGTCGCCGACGTCTTCGACTCGGTCGCCAGCCGCTACGACCTGATGAATGACCTGATGTCGGGCGGCATGCACCGCCTGTGGAAGGCCTTCACGATCCAGCGTAGCGGGGTTCGCGAGGGCTCGCGCGTGCTCGACGTCGCCGGCGGCACCGGTGATCTGGCGCTGGCCTTCGCCAGAAGCGTGGGCCAGAGCGGCCAGGTGTGGCTGACCGACATCAATAATGCCATGCTGGCCCGTGGTCGCGATCGTCTGGCCGACAAAGGCTACATGGTCCCGACCGCGCAATGCGATGCGGAGAAGCTGCCTTTTCCCGACGACTGGTTCGACTGCGTTACGGTGGCCTTCGGGCTGCGCAACATGACGCACAAGGATGTCGCCCTCGGCGAGATGTACCGTGTCCTGCGGCCCGGGGGCCGGCTCCTTGTTCTCGAATTCTCGCAGATCTGGAAACCGCTGGCGCCAGCCTACGACTTCTATTCCTTCCACGTGATCCCACGGGTCGGCAAGCTGGTCACCAATGATGCCGACAGCTACCGCTACCTGTCCGAGTCGATCCGCGTGCATCCGGGTCAGGAAGAGCTCAAGCAGATGATGGAACGGGTGGGGTTCGAAAAGGTCGAATATTTCAACATGGCGTTGGGTGTGGTCGCCCTGCACCGCGGCTACAAGTTCTGATCGGGGGTGTCGATGCGTAAGTCCACCCCTTTCCGATGGCCGGCGCCGGACTTCCGGCAACTGGCCTGTCGGTTAAGGATGTCGAGGCGCAGCGACCTGGCGGCGGCAGCTTCAGGGGATTGCAGCCAGCGATCAAGGGGGCGACTCACGCAGGTTTCGATCAGATCCTGGAAAATCCGGAGGGCGACGCGCTGCCCTTCGACGCAGTCTGGCACCTGCCCAAACCCGCCCATGGCAGACGCGGCCGGCTGCTTGCCGGCATCCGGTGGGTGAACTGATGGCCGCGTTGGTCGACCTGCTGGTTCCTGTCCTGAATCACCTTCTGGCGCGCGAGGACTGGGCGCGCCAGCGGCTCGGGCCTTACGCCGGGCAGACCTTCCGTATCGAAGGCGGTCCCGCTCCACTGCCGATTACCGTGACCGAGAGCGGATCCCTGCGCTCGGCCAATGGCGACGAATCACCTTCGGTCACTATCGCCTTCCCCGCCGATGCGCCGCTCCGGCTGCTGTTCGATGCAGCGAGCGTTCTGGCATCGGCAAGGCTCAGCGGGGCGGCGAGTTTTGCCGAAACCTTGGCTTTTGTTTTCCGCAATCTGCGCTGGGACTATGAGGGCGACCTCGCCGGCCTCGTCGGCGATATTCCTGCCCACCGGATCGCAAAGCTGCTTGGCGAGGGGTTTGCCTGGCAGCGCTCGACGCTGCAGAGGCTGGGGAGCAACCTGGCCGAATTCGCGACGGAAGAGTCGGCGCTGGTTACGCGGGCATCGGAGGTGGATCTCTTCTGCGCCGATGTCGATCGCTTGCGTGACGATCTGGCGCGTCTGGAAAAGCGGATTTCCCGGCTGTCGTCCTGAGATACCGGCAGCGGCAACAAAGAAAAGGGCAGCCGAAGCTGCCCCTTTCTGGTTTCTGCCGATTCAGTGGATGGCGTTGCGCAAGCGCCGGATGGCCTGCAGTTGGGCGATCGCCTGAGCGAGTTCGGCTTCCGCGGAAGCGTAGTTCGTTTCGGCCTGGCGATTGGCGAGAGCTTCTTCGGCACGCTTCTTGGCCTCAAGCGCCTTCGCTTCGTCCAGATCGTGGGCGCGAATGGCGGTGTCGGCCAGTACGGTTACCATGCCCGGCTGAACCTCCAGCATGCCGCCGGACACATAGACCAGCTCGAAATCGCTTTGCCCCTGCACCTTGAGACGGATGGTGCCCGGCTTGATGCGGGTGAGCAATGGCGTGTGGTGCGGCAGGATGCCCAACTCGCCGG
>WBZM01000864.1_pt1 | contig 35457 bp, 20 predicted proteins | sample 5204271 | NCBI WGS metagenome assembly WBZM01 (sample SAMN12344346, study PRJNA552823) | activated sludge metagenome | biome: Activated sludge suspended growth; feature: Nitrification reactor; material: Wastewater; isolation source: activated sludge from nitrification reactor of wastewater... | reverse complement strand
CGAAAGCACCTGCAAGCTCGTCGGTACGACATCGGCCACCGTGATCGTGAAGGTCTCGGCGTCTTCGAGTGGCGGCAGGCCATCGTCCGTCACCCGCACCGTCAGCGTGAAGCTGCCGGGGCCGTCTGCTGCCGACGGAGTCCAGGTGAACACCCCCGTCACCGGGTCGATGCCGGCGCCCGCCGGGGCACCCGCGTCGAGGCTGTAACGCAGTTGCTTCGCATCGCCGTCTGCGTCGCTGGCAGTGGCGACGACGCGCAGCAGCTCGCCTTCGTCCACCGCCTGCGAAGCGATCGCGTCGAGCTCTGGCGCATCGTTGACCGGCGTCACCGTCAGGTGGACCGTCGCCAGGTTGCTCGTGCCGCTCGTATTGTAGAGGCCATAGCTGAAGCTGTCGCTGCCGAACCAGTCGGCGAACGGCCTGTAGGTGACGCGCCGGTCCGCTTCGATCGTCACGTTGCCGTGCGCCGGCACCGCGAGCAACTCGAGGTCGAACGGACCGCCGCCCGGGTTCGCATCATTGCCGAGGATGTCGATCGTCACCTGGCCGTCTTCGGCCACGCTGGCGCTGTCGTCGGCTGCCAGCAGGGGTTCGATCGCTGGCAGCACCCGCACGCCCGAGAAGAACTCGGAGGCCCCACCATCCTTGTCGGTGAGGACGCCGCGCACGGTCAGGATGCCTGCCGTGTCGAGCAGTGCCGGCGGCACGTCGACCGTCGCCGCGGTCGAGCCGCTGATCTCGAAGTCGCCGTCGTTGTCGAAGTCGTAGGCGTAAGTGAAGCCGGCGGCTTCGTCCGCCGCTGACGGGTCGCTCGGCGCCGTGAAGCTCACCGTCGCCGTCCCGCCCGGCGCGACCGGCCCGCTGGCGCCCTCGGTCGAATTGCCGAGTTGCGCCAGCGGCGCCACGTTGCGCACGTCGACGTCGAGGGTCGCTTGATTGACGAAGCTGCCATCCTCATCGGTGAGCATCACGCTGATGCGGCGCAGGGCAGTACCGTCGTCGTAGGCGTGCGTGACGCCGAGCGTGGGCACGAGGCCGCTGGCGGACGCCGGCGGGGCGCTCACGATCTGCACGGCCGAGCCGTCACCCCAGTCGATGCCGTAGGCGGTGACGGTGTCGTCGCCCGGGTCGTCCGGCGGGGCGATGCGCAGCACGAAGTTGGCGCCCTCGTTGACTGCCATCACGGTCGCGGCCGGCGGCGGACCGGCGAGCAGATCGGCCGCGGTGCCGACGCCGCCGAGCGTGGTTTTCGGCGCCACGTTGCGCACGGTCACGGCATGCGTCACGGCATGGGCGCCGTCCTCGTCGGTCGCCGTGGCGACGATCTGCAGCGCCGTGCCGCCGCTGTCGTCGGCGTAGCGGTGCGCAGCGCTCCTGGCATTGCCGCGCAGGGTCTCGCTGCTGCCATCGCCCCAGTCGATCTGCCAGCCGGTCAGCGTGTCGGCGCCGGGGTCGCTGGCGGCGAGCGTCAGCGTGAACGGGGCACCCTCGTCAACCGCCGTCGGTCCCGAAAGGCTCAGTTGTGGCGCCTTGTTGGCGACGGCGAGCGGCTTGCTCGCCTGATACAGGCCATCCTCGTCCTGCGCGGTGACACTGATCGTCAACGTCCCGTCGTCGGCAAAGACGTGCGTCAGATCGGCGGTCGGCGCGTCGACGACTTCCCTCGAGCCGTCGCCCCAGTCGATGCTCCAGCGGCTGACGGTGTCACTGCCCGGATCGCTGCTGGCCAGCGCGAGGCGGTAGCTTTCGCCCTCGGCAGCATTGCTGGCGCCGCCCAGGATCAGCGTCGGTGCGACCTCGCGCACGAGCACTCCGGTCCAGGCTTCGAACGAGGCACCGTCCTTGTCGTAGAGGACGCCGCGTACCGTGCGCACACCGGCTTCGCGCAGGTAGCTGGCCGGCACCTCGATTCCGGCCGGCGTGAGTGGCGCGACAGCCGTATCGAGCTGGCCGTCGTTGTCGAAGTCGAAGGCGACGCTGTAGCCGGCGGAGCGGTCAGCAGCCGACGGGTCGTCGGCGCCGATGAAGCAGACGCTGGCCGTGCCGCCTTCGTCGATGGCCGTGCCGGGCGCCGGTGTCGTATGGACCAGGCGGCCGGTCGGCGCCGCGTTGAGCAGCGTCAGCAGCGCACTGCCGGTCATCGTGTCGATGCCCGGGCCGCCGCTGCCGTCGCCGTAGACGACCTGCACGGCGATCGGACGGCTGCTGGTGCCGTCGTCGAAGCCGAGGGCTTCCAGGTCGGCCGCGGTGAGCGTCAGGTCGCCGTCCGCGCCTTGCCCATGCCGGCTTTCATCGCCAAAGACGCCATCGCCATCGAGGTCCCAGCGCAGTGTCGTCGGGCTGCCGGCAACGGCAGCGTGCAGCCGCACGCCCAGTCCCTCGACGGTCTGCAGCGCAACCGCGGTGCCCACGCTGGTGATGCTCGGTACGCTCGGGGATACCGTCACTTCGGGACCGCGAGCGGCGTAGCCCGGTGTCGACGGCACGTCTCCGAGCACACCGCTGCCATCGTCGTCGCTGGCGACGACGATCGGCGTGTAGCGGCCCGGGACGAGATAGACATGAGTGGCCTGCGCGGCGTCGCTCGGCAGCGGCCCGGTCGTCGTGCCGTCGCCCCAGTCGATCGACCAGCCGGCGATCAGGTCGTCACCCGGGTCGCTGGCGGCGAAGCCAAGCTCGAACGGCTGTCCGAGCCCGGCCGTGGCGCTCGCCTCGCCGCTTGCCACCGCCAGCGTCGGCGGCGTGTTGATGATTTGCAGCCAACCGGTGTCGGTGACCGCTTGGCCGGCCGTGTCGCTGACTTCGAAGCTGATTTCGTAATTGCCGTCGTCGTCCAGACCGAGCGCCCGCAGCGCTTCCCAGCTCAGTGTCGGCGAGCGGCCCAGCGCGTCGTCGAAGACGCCGTCACCGTTCACATCCCAGCGCTCGCTGACGATGTTCGTACCGGTGGCGGCGGTGCTGCTGCCTGCCAGTGTCAGCGCCGCGCCCTCGACGATCGCGTAGGGACCGCCGGTGTCTGCTGTCGATGGCTGAAAGCCCGGAATCGACTCGATCGCCAGATAGGCGAGCGTCCCGAAGTCCACGCCGTCGACGCGGATCGATCCATCCGGGGTCAGTGGCACCGATGGATCGATGGCGCCGCCGCCGGCGTCGAAGCGCAGCGTGTCGGCGCCGGTTCCGCCGTCGAGCGCGATCATCGCCGTTGCCGGGAGCTTCTCGCCGGCGACCTGCGCGCCGTCATCGCCCGCCCCGAGCCGCAGCGTGAAAAGGTTGTCGTCCGCCAGCTCGCGGACGACGAGTTCGTCATCGCCCGCGCCGCAGTCGACGGCCAGAGTCAGCGCCCCGGCGGTATCAGAGCGGACGCTGATGCGGTCGTCGCCACTGCCGCCGTCGACCGTCGTCGCCACGCCAAGGTTCAGCAGGTCGACGCGGTCGAAGCCGTCGCCGGTGTCGATCGCCAGCGTGGTCAGCAGCGGCGGATCGATCTGGTGAATCGCATCGTCGTACACCCCGGTCGTGAGCGCCAAGCCCTCGACGCCAGCGAAGCGTACGCTGAAGCGCTCCGCCTGCGGGGCGGCGCTGTTGACCGGGACGAATGCGGCGAGTCCGCCGGGTATCGTGCCGAAGCCGTGCTCGGCGGCGACGTAAATGGTTCCGGCGGCGTCCTGCGCGACCGCCGCCGGCGCCGCCAGTCCTGGCCCGCCGCGCAGGACTTGCGCGAAGCGCAGCGTGCCGGTCGCCGGGTCGCGGAAGAAGGTCGTCAGCGTGTTGCTGGCGCGGCCGCTGGTCAGCACGTAAAGTCGCGTGCCGTCGGCGCTGATCAGCAGGTCGGCAGCGCCTGCCAGGCCGCGGACGCCGTCCGCATTCTCCTGCAGCGTCTGCAGCAGCTTCAGCGTGGTGCTGCCGAAGGTTCGTTGGAACACCTGCAGGCGGCCGCCCGCGCCGGCGACATAGACCTGCTCGTGCAGCCCGTCGCTGCTCGCCGCGACACCGAGGACGTTGGCGCCAGTGATGCCGCTCGGCCCGCTCGCCGGCGACAGGTCACTCGCGGAGCGCAGTTGCAGTTCGTCGGCGCACGCGACGTAGAGCAGCAGGCCGTCGCTGCTGTACGCGAGGTCGCTCGTGCCGCTGAGCGGCTCGGTCTTGCCCGCGACCAGCCGGCCAATTCCGGCGCCGTCGGTCTGGCGCAGGAATTGCACGATGGCGTCCGGGCCGGCGACGACGAGCTGGCCGCCGTCGTCTGGCTGCAGCGCGATGCGGTCGAAGACGTCGAGGCCGGCGCCTGGATCGATCGCGTGTACGAAGCTCAGGTTGCCACTCGCGTCGCGCGCGAAGACCGAAACCGTCGCATCGTCGCGGCTGGCGACGTAGACGTTGGCGCCATCTGCACTGGCGGCGACTGCGCTCGCGCCAGCCAGCGTCGTGACGGCGTCGGTGCCGTCGCTGAAGTGCTGGCGGACGCTGAAGTCGCCCGAGTTCACGACGAGCAGCGCATCCTGCGTCGGGCTGAGCGCGTAGATCTGCCCGCCGGCGACAGCCAGCGCGTTCAGTCCGGCAATCGTCGGCTCGGCCGGCCTGGCCTCGATGTACGCCACCTCGCCATCGGCGAGACTGCGTCCTTGCAGGCCCTGCACGCTGCTGATCGGTCCCCCGACCGTCGCGTCGAGCTCGATCGCGACATCCGGGATCAGCGTGGCCCAGACCTCGTGCCCGTTGAGCACGCCGAGCCGGACGTCGGGGCCGAGACCGCCGATGCGCAGATCCTGGACGGACGATGCGGCTGAACCGGCTGCTGCGACGCCGAGCATCGGTGTGCGCAGCTCCTCGTTGCCGAGGTTGATGAACAGCAGCATGTCAAAGTGGTCGTAGTCGGCGCCGTAGGCGGCCGGTCCGCGGTCGAGCCGGACGACGGCGGCGACGGCGGCGGCCGGCGCAGCGGCAGTGAGCGCGGTGAAATCGGCTGCGGTGACGCCCTCGAGCAGGCCATAGGCCTCGGCGCCGCCGCGCAGCCCGGCGATCAGTGGTGTGGCCGGCGTGCCCGCGACGAACGGGTTGGGCCGCAGTTGCCGCAGCGGGTCGTACGCTTCGAGCACCGTCCCGACGAGTGCGGCATTGAGGGTGCTGGCGTTGGCCTCGAGCAGATAGCGGCCCGCTTCGCCGCTCGCCGCGGCACCGGCGCCGCCCGAAGTGTCCACGGTGACCGCACCGCTCCCCGTGATGACCGATCCGGAGAGCTTGATCGTGCCGCCGGCGCCTGCCGCGCCTGCCGCGCCTGAGCCACCGCTGCCACCGACGCCGCCCGGTCCGCCGCTGCCACCGGCGCCGCCTCCGCCTCCGACCCCACCGTAGTATCCGCCCCACGATTCCCGGCCGCTGTGGATGTAGTCGTTGAGCCCAGCGTTCTGGCCGTTGTTGAGCAAGGCATCGCGCCCTTCGTTCACCCCGGCGTTGTAGCCCAGGTTCGTCGCTGCCTGCCCGGCCGCTCCCTGGGCCTGCAGGCGTGATGCGCTCCCGATGACGATCCGGCCCTGGGCGACGATCTCGACGGCGCCGCCGCCACCGCCACCCAGTCCGCCGCTGCCGCCATCCCCACCGTCACCGCCATCACCGCCGCGACCGCCGTCGCCACCATCGCCGCCCCTGCCGCCGTGCAGCTCGTTGCCCACCCAATAGTTGTATCCCTCGCCGCCGCCGCCACCGCCGCCGCCGCCGGATCCGCCACCTCCGCCGCTGCCGCCGGAGCCACCGCCGCCGCCACCGCCGCCGCCACCGCCACCGCCGCCGGAGATCAGTGCGCCCAATCCGGTGTTGCTGCCAGCCAGGCCGCCATTGCCCGCGCCGCCGGTGTTGCCGGATACGCTCGCGCCAGCGTAGCCGTTGCCACCGGCGCCGCCGGCCTCGCCGTCGCCCCAGGCATCGGGAGCACCGCTCCCGCCGTACCAGCCGAAGTTGGTACTGATGGGTCCCTGCGCGGTCGGGTTGGCCCCGCCGCCGCCCATGCCGCCGAGCCCCGAACCACCCGCGGCGTTGACGCCCGCCGCGCCAACTCCCCCCGTTTGGCCGACTGAGCCGCCGGCGCCGGGTGTCCCGTTCGTGCCGTACCCACCCACGTTCCCGGCCTCACCCCACTCGATCGTCCCGGAGTAGTAGCTGCCCCCACCGATGCCACCGGACCCCCCGGCGCCGCCGCCGCCGCCGTCGCCGCCGGCGCCACCGCTGCCACCAGTGCCCGCGCTGCCGCCAGCGCCGCCGCCAGGCCCCGCAACGGGGCCGACGAGCATCGAAGAGGTCGCCACCTGTGTGATCGACAGCGCGCCCTCGTCGTCGAGCACCGTATCGTTGAAGAACCGGTTGCCCGGTCGATCGATGTCGGTAAGCAGTTCGACCGTCCTGCCGCCATGGATCAGGTAGACGTCAAGGTCGCGGGTCAGCGGGTGGCTGATATCGACGGTGACGTTGACGTCCTTGACCGCGCCGAGGTCGCTGACGCTGATCGACGAGTTCAGCGAGCCAGAGGAACCGAACAGCGGCCGGTCGGGAATCGTGCCGCCGCCTCCGCGCTGCGTGAACACCTCACCGGTGCTGAGCGTGATCGTCAGCGCCCAGTCGTTCAACCAGCCGGCATCACCGTAGGCGTCGTCCTGGACCAGCAGGGTCCAGGCTCCGGCGGTGCTCTGGTTGTCGAAGGCCGTGAGCGAACCCTCCGGCCGGAACCCCCCGCCGGCCGAGGCATCGACGACGACCCGCTCTCCGACGATGATGTCGTTCGTCGCCGCCAGCGACAATCCGAACTGGCCGCTGACGTCGATCGTCGTGTCTGCCGGCAGCAGCAGGTCGCCCGCGAAAAGGAATTGGCGCACGCCGTCGACCAGTGATGTCGTGAACAGCGGATTCCTCTGGCCGGTGGCGTCGAGCCTCTCGCCGGAAAGTCGGCCGTTGATCGTCGCGTTCGTCGTGTCGATCGTGACCACGCCGCCCCCGTTGGCGAGCAGGGTGGATTGCGGGATCGACAGCAGCGGTTCGCTGCGTGCGACGAGTTCGGCGCCGAGCCCGACGTTGTCCATCAGCACGGCGCCGTCGGCCAGCCAGTCGAGCCGCGCCAGGCTGCCGAAGAGGGTCGCGTCGAAGGTGACGCTGCGGCGCGCGCTGCCAGCCGCGGGGTCGAGCGCGACGTCGAACGGTCCGGCGACCGGCTGGTCGTTCTCGTCGTAAGCGATGAAGCGGACCATCCGCACGTCGCTGGTCAGCGCTGACAGGTCGATGCCCTGAACACTGAACTTCCCGCCGACGACCGCGCTGCGCAGGCTGCCGCTGTCGATCAGCAGCGCCGGACTCGGGCTGCCCGCCGGCTCGCGGGCCAGCGTGCCGGCGCCGGCGCTGAAAACGAAGCCATCTTCGCGGTAGCTCGCAGCACCGGCGATCAAATCGTCGAAATCGACGACGCTTCGCAGCCCGCGCAGGTCGGTGGCGACGTCGTCGCGCAACAAGACCACCGCTTCGGCGAGGACGTCGATGCGGTTGCCATTGATCGTCGCTTCGACCGGGTTGCTGGTCGTCTGCACCGTCAGCAGGTCGCCCGCGGCGCTGCCGGCACGCAACAGCAGTTGGCCGGCCGCATCGGCGTAGGCGATCGGCGCGCCGTTGCCGAGCAGCCGGCCATCGATGAGCTGCCAGTCGACGGCGCCGTCGTGGGCGTGGTTGTCGACCTCCAGGGTCTCGACTCCGGAGAGGCCGAGATCGTCGATCAGGCCGGCATGCAGCGGAGATTCGGGGGCGGCGGGGATGTCGAGGCGCACCTGATCCTGACCGCTGCCGCCGACGATCTGGGTCGCCGATCCGATCCGGCTGATCGTCACCTGGTCGTCGCCATTGCCCATGTCCGCGGTCAGGGCGACGGCGTCGAGCGCGTCGTCGATGAGCAGCCCGTCGCTGCCGCTGCCGAAGCGCAGCCGGGCGGCGTCGAAGCCGACGAAGGTCGCATCGATCACCGGGCCGATGCCGCTGACCTGGCCCCTACCGCCGCTGCCGCCGAGCACGGCCCCCGTGACGGCCGCCGTGCTGCCGCTGACGTCGAAGCTGACGGTGTCGACACCCTCGCCGGCGGCGAGTGTCAGGGCCGTACCGGCGAGGACCGTGACCTCGTCGTCGCCGGCGCCGAGGTCGATCGTTGCACCCGCCGCCGCATTGCGCACCAGTACCCGGTCCGCGCGACCGGCTGCCGTAGCGTCGGTGCGCAGCGTCGTCGTGACCGCGGTGTCGACCAGCGTCAGTTCGTCGGCGCCGTCGCCCAGCGTGAGGTCGAGCGATTCAAAGCCGCTGAAATCAAGCCCGGCTGCAGCGCCCATGCCCAGGCCACGGATACGGCCGACGTCGACGATCCCCGGCGCTGCCGTCGCCAGGAGGGCGGCGTCGTCGATCAGCAGTGCGTCGTCGCCGCTGCCGCCCTGCAGTTGCAGCGTCGCCGTGATGTCGGTCAGGTCGCGCCGCGCATCGGCGTCGGCTGGTTGCGAGTCGCCGATCGTCACGAGGTCGGCGCCGCCGCGCAGGTCGACCGTGGTCGGTGTCCGCAGGGCGCCCACGCGCAGCGTGTCGGCGCCATCGCCGAGTGCCAGATCCACCTGGTTGGCGGCGATCGTCTGCAGGACGAGCGTCCCATTGGCGCCCGGCGCGCCCGCGTGCAGCGCATCGTCGGCGAGTCGCCAGTCGGTGGCGGCGGTGTTGGCCGAACTTGCGAAGACGACCCGTTCGGCTGCCGTCGTCACCAGGCTCGCTTCCGCGGCCGCAGAGGCCGCGTTGCCGCCGAGGCTGGCGACGACGAGGTCACTGCCGGCGCCGGTGTCGACAACGAGGTGCTGCGCCAGCGCGGGTGCCTCGAGGCGGTCATTGCCGCGGCCGAGCCGCAGAGCGACGGTGTTGACAGCAGCGTCGCAGCGGATGGCCTCGCCGCCCAGCCCGGTGATCGTCCCTCCGGCGACGGTCACGACCGCATCGGCGACCGCGGCGCCGGCGTCGACGAGCAACCGCTGGTTGCCGCCGTCGCTGCCGAGAACCTCGATGCCCGCAGTGATGCCGGCCAGCGTGCCATCCTTGCCGACGGTGACGGTGTCGTCGTCACCGGCGAGCCGGACCGTCGTCGGGCCTGCCAGCCCCTGCAGCGCAATCGTGTCGGGACGCGTGCCGGCGACGATGTCGACCGGTCCGCTGATCGTGCCGGCGACGTGCACGGCATTGCCGCCGAAATCGGATCCGAGCTCGAGCCGCAACGCTTCGACCTCAGCCAGGCGCAGGCGGTCGTCGATCGTGCCGCCAGTTGCTGCGGTGCGCTCGACCAGCAGGTCGCCAGCGAAGAGTTGCAGCGTCGTCACGCCATCGACCAGCCTGCCATCGCTCGTGATGCGCACGCTGTCGACGCCGTCGCCGCCAGCGAGCAGGACGTCGTCGTAGACCGCTGCGAGCGTATCGTCGCCGGCGCCGCCCGCGAGCGTCACGCCGATCAGATCGGCGACGTCGATGCCCGCGCTGCCGGCGGCGAGGGTCAGCAGGTCATTGCCGCCGAGACCCTGGACGAGCAGGGTGTCGCGCGCCGGCCGGCTGTTGATGATGAAGAAGCGGTTGTCGCGGCCGGCCGACTGGTCGCGCAGTTGCAGGATCGGCTTGGCGATCTCGACGCTGCCGCCGCCGGTCGGGTCGGCGCCGAGGTCGGTGCGATTGAAGGTGGCGTACACGCCTTCGATGCTCAGCCTGTCGTCAGCGGCCGTGCCGGCGAAGACGACGCGGTCGCTGTCGAGGCTGGTGATTGGCTCGTCGGCCGCCTTGAGGTCGATTGCCAGCAGCGCCAGGCCGGTGCCGTCGATGTCACCGACGGTCACCAGGTCTGAGCCGCGGCCGGCGTTGACCGACAGGCGCTCGATGTCGCCGAGCCGCAGGGTGTCGACCGGCGCCTGACCGTCGCCAACCTGCAGGCGCAGCGTCCACTTGCCGCCGTCGTCGATCCTGTCGATTGCCAGCACGTCACTGCGCGTCGTACCGGTGACGGTGAACGCGTCGCTGGCAGCCGCGTCGGGCGTCTCGGAGACGAGGTCGCTGCCCTGGCCCGGGGTCCAGTCATAGGTGTCACTGCCGCCATCGCCGGCGAGGTCGTCGTCGCCGCTGCCGCCGGCGAGCCGGTCGTCGCCGGCGCCACCGCGCAGCGTGTCGCGGCCGGCACCGCCGCTGAGACGGTCGTCGCCGTCGCCACCGTCGAGCAGGTCGTCGCCCGTGCCGCCGGTGAGGCGGTCGTTGCCAGCGCCGCCGCGCAGCGTCGCGGCACCGCTGCCAGCGTGGGACAATTCGTCGCTGCCGGCGCCACCGATCAACTCGACCGGCGAGCAGACCGTCCGGTCGACGACGATCGAGTCGTCACCGCTGCCGCCACTCCCGATGATTCGCTTGACGCCGCGGAAGGTCTGCTGCGCGCGCTCGACGCGATTGCCCGATCCATCGGGCACCAGGAACTTGACGACGACCGTCTCGCCGCCATCGGGATCGCTGGCGTCCGTCAGGCCGTTCGACCGGATGTCGAAGCCTTCGTCGATGACGCTGTCGGTGCCGGCACGGTTGACGCCGGTGTTGACCCGCCGGTGGGCGGTATCGCCCATGAAGAGGTTCAGGGTGCCGTCGCCAGCCACCTCGCCGAGCACGGGCGGGTTCACCCGTACGCCGGCGAGCACCTGCGCGTCGCTCAACTGGTAGATGTTGAAGTCGTAGATGTTGGCCTGCAGCAGCGTCCAGGTCTCGTCGACGAGGACGATCTTGAATGGCCAGAAACCGACCGCCATGAAGACGAAGGCCTCGAGCCCGGCATAGAGTGCACCGGACGAGTTGGTGAAGCCCGCCGGGTTGGCGTCGTAGGCCAGCGCCAGCTCGTTCAGCCGCACCCGTCCGTCGTAGGTGAAGGGAGCCTGCGGTACCTCGGGAACGTAGTAGCCCTCGAGCAGGCCGTTGACATAGTCGAATTGCACCGGCGACTGCGGTTCCGGCAGGTCGTTGAGGTCGATCCGGACTTGTGTATCAAAGAACACGCGGACGCCGGCCTGCAGCTCGGCGACGTAGAGACTGGGTCCGATCGCTGCGCCGGCGGTCATCTTGGCCGACAGCTTGAGTTCGGGCTGGTCGAACTCGTGATCGCCGTCGGCGACCTGCGCCGGCGGCGTGCCGGCGCCGAGGTCGTTGGGATCGGCGCCAATGTGGTCGTCAAAGTAGAGACCGTCGCGCAGGCGATGAACCTGCTCCTGCACGCTTTGCTGCAGCGCTGCGTCGCTCGAGAAATCGAGGTTCCTGGTCAGCAGATTGGCGCCGAAGAGGTCGTAGCCGACGTCGAAATCGAGTGTTGCCAGGAAGGTCAGCGCCAGCTCGACTTCGAGGAGTGGCAGTGCCGGGATCGGGAACTGCTTCTTGAACGTATAGCCGAGGTTGAACTCGAAGCCGGCTTCGACGAGTGACGCGGTCGTCTTGCCCTGCAGCATCCCGAGCACGGCGGTCGGGTCGTTCAGGAACGGGAATGAGAGGTTGCCACTGATGTCCGAGAACACATTGTCGAAGGTCTGGTTGCTGTCCTGGACCTTCTTCAGCGCATCGGGATAGGGATTCTCCTTGGTCAGCTTGATCTGGCGTTCGACATCCGCCGGGTCATCGTCGGCGCGGCCGGACTGCGTCAACTGCATCCGGAAGTTGCCCAGGTCGACCGTCTGCGGCAGTCCTTCGCCGATCGGCTTCAGGTCGAGGAAGACGTCGACGACGCCGAGCACTTCCTTGGCGGCAACCAGCCGGGCGAGCTGCACGTCCTTCTGCTGCTGCGTCAGGGTCGGGTCGAGATAGGTGGCGGTGACGCCGAGGTCGATCGGCGTCACCGATCCGTAGCCGATCGCCTCGCCGATCTCGCTGAGCACCGGGATCGGGAAGGTGAGGAAATCGACGATCGGCTTCAATGGCGCCAGCGCGGACTGGATCGACTGGACCGTCGGGTCGAAGAACTCGGAGAAGAAGGTGCCGAGATCGAGGCGCACGCCCTCGTAATCGATGTCGATCGGAGCGCCGAAGGAGTCGGCGCGGGTGTCGGCAGCGCTGAACAGCTGCGTGATGTGGACGTCGGCCTCGACCGCGAGGTTGAAGACCCGGTCGGACTGGGCGACGACCGCGAAGTCCGGCACCATCGCCGCATCGATGTCGAGGTGGATGTCGGACGCGCCGGTCACCGTCGCGCCGACGACGAGGGCCGGGATCTCGGTCGCACCGAGGTGGCGGTCGGCACCGCCCCCGGTGACATCGACGTCGAACCGGCCGCTGAAACGGCTCGGCAGGGGCGCTTCGGGGCCGCCGTCTGCGTCCGGCTGGCCCTGGTCCTTCCGGATCAGCGCGCCGAAGACGCCCGCCGTCCCCTTGGCAGCGAGCACGCCATCGTCACCGCCGTCGAGCACGGCAACGACATTCGTGAGCTGCAGTTCGTTCGCCGACGTCGAATCGATGTAGAACGACGAGCGGCCCTGTGCATCCTCGTCGACTCCGAAAACGAGTTCGAAGCGCCAATCGAAGCCGAGGTCGACCTCGTCGTGTGTGCCGAGTCGTGCCGAGATCAGCGGATCCTCGCCGAGCGCGAGGTCGAGGTCGATGCGCTCGTTCGCGCTGCCGGCAAGCGTCAGCGAGAAGTCGTAGTGGCTGTGCTCGGCGTTCGTCGTGACGTCGATGCGGCCGTCTTCGATCAGATCGCCCAGTGCGGCCTCGAGGCCCTCCTTGACCGCGTCGGGCGTCACCCGTTCGCCGGGTGGCGTCGGCAGCGAGAAATTGCGCAGTGCATCGGCGATGTGGCCGGCGATGTCACCGGACTCGATCGTGACCAGTTGGGTGCCGATGAGCGGGATGGGTGCGCTGAATACGTCGCTCTCCAAGCGCGACTGCACGGCATCGAAATAACCCGCAAGGCCAGCCGCGTCGACGACAGCGAGATCAGCCGACAGCAACATCCGGGGCTCGAGGGACTCGAAGATCAGGCCCTCGCGACGCTGTGCTCGTGGCGCTGGCTGCGGATCCGCTCGCCGGGCTTGCCGCCGGAGGCGGCGCAACATGCGGCCCAGCCGGCCGATCCAGGCGTCGCCAGACCACGACGCACGCGGGCCGGCATGCTGGCGTTTCTTCTCTTCGTTGCCGCTACTGCTCACGACTCGCTCCGCCAAAGGAGAGGGCGATCTGCTTGCATCCAGGAACACGATGCTCAACCATGATAGTACAAATGTCTTTGCTTTGCCGGTGCGTCTCGCAGGCCGTCATGCGGATGGAGCTGCTGTCCCTCGGGTAGAGTCCGGTGTGCGACCGGCGGCCGGCGAAAGACGGGACGTGTCGCGGCACGGCAGGGCAGGATCGGGAGCATGTTGCCCCGCGGCACGATCAACTGAATCAAGTGGTCTGGCTGACGACGCTCCTGCGCCTCGACCTGATCCTCCTCGGCGTGATGGCCCAGGGGCGCCTGACACCCGATGTGGCGGTCTGCATCGCCCCGCTCAACCCGCCAAGGGTCTCCCGCACCGCGGCTATGGCGATATTCGACCGGCAACTGATCGTCTTCGGTCCACTGCCGCTGCGTGATCAGGATCCGGCTTTCGACAAGTCGGGGACGAACGAACGAAAGCCTGTGGTCTGATGGGGAAGGCTACGCGCGGAAGCTTCGCGACGTTGCTGGTGCGTCCGGCCGTGACCCCTCAGTCGGCAAGAGCGGGCGCCCCGCCACCCGGTTTTTGCTAATCGGCGACGGTGCCGGTTACCCCTGCCGACTGCCTGGCCAGCCGGATCCGAGCCCTGACTAAGCGCATTCACAAGCGCCCGGCTTCCAGGAAACTGAAGTAGCCAACGCGATTGAAGATGATGTGGTCGAGCAGTACGATGCCGAGGATATCGCCAGCAGCCTTCAGCTGGGCAGTGATCCTGATGTCGCTGGGGGACGGTTGCAAGCCACCGCTCGGGTGATTGTGCGCGACGATCACCCCCGAGGCCCGATCGGTCAGTGCATCAGCGAAAACCTCCCGCGGATGAACCGGGCTGCGGTCAATCAGCCCGATCGAAACGACACGGACATTCAGGATCTCATTGGCCCCGTTGATGCTGGCGCAAAGGAAGTGCTCCTGTTTTCGGTCAGCGAAGTGCCGAACATGGGGCAACAAGTCTGCAGGAGTTTCGATCTTTGCGCCCTCCGGCTTGATGCGTCGGCGGGCGAATTCGATCGCCGCGAGAATCAAGGTCGATTTCGCATCGCCAATGCCTGCAAACTGTGTCAGGTCTTCGGCACTCACACTCAGACCCTTTTCATCGATGACGCGCGCCAGCTTTCCCGCCAGCGTCATCACATCCATTCCCAGCGTTCCCTTGCCCACCAGTATTGCAAGCAGCTCCCGGTCGCTCAAGGCCGCCGCGCCTTTTCGCAGCAGCTTCTCGCGTGGCCGGTCGGCTTCGGGCATCTGCTGAATGGATTGGCTCATCGCCTCATGCCGCGCAGGCAAGGTGGTGCCGGATGACCGTCACCGCCATGATGTCGAAAATGGCGCCCGTATCGGTGTACTTGAGGTCGGAAAGCTCCTCATACAGCCCGCGTTCGCCGTAAGCCGCTTGAATCTGCCCATTGACCTGTACGCGGTACGCGCCTTCGAGATAACTGCCATCGTCCCGGTGCGCGACTACCGTGTTCTGAATTGCCAGGTCCGCAGATTTTTCCTCAGTCACCTCTTTGATGTAAAGTGCTTCTTCGTCCGAGATGGCATACTTGGCCTGAATCTCCGCGATCATGTCCTGAACCGAAACCTTGACTTGCGGTGGGGCAGAACCCTTTTTTTCGCCACCGGACTTGAGCTTGACGGTCCCACCGTTGCCCGACTCGACACCCTGGTATTCGACGTTGGCTTTGATGACTTCGGTCTGGCGAATCAGCTTCATCAGGTCGGACACGCTGCCCGCCTTAATAAGTTGTGGGCCAACGTATTCGGCAAAGGTCGCAAACTCCTTGATCTCCGGCGCAAACGTGAAGAAGCAGGTGAGGAAATGGAAGCTCTTCACGTAGCGGGCAAGCTGATAAACGTAGCCCTTCCGGGCGTCCAGGTCGCCGAGATTTTCGTGAAAGCGCTTCCGCAGTGCCCCGACCACGAGCTGTACTTGCGCGTCGGTGCCGGTTGCCAGCAGCTTGCCAAGGTCGGCGGCATCCTTCTGGGTAAAGACGCCCGCGGCAATGATTTCGGCGTGCAATTTCGGGCACAGCGTCGCATCCGGCTCTTCCGGTTCAAACGGGGTCCCTTTGCGATAGTTGACGAAAGCCTTGAGGATCGCCCTGGCGTTGTTGGTGAAGTCCACGACGACGACACGATCCTTGCCGTCGTGGCAACGATTCAGGCGTGAAACTGTCTGCACCGCGTTACGGTCCATCACCGGCTTGTCGAGAAACATGCCCGCGAGCAGGGGCTGATCGAATCCAGTCTGGAACTTGTTGGCGACAATCATCAAGCGGTAGTCGTCACCCTCGAAACGCTGCTCGATCAACTCGCCGTCTTTCAGCTCATTGACCGCGTGCTCGCGAACTTCGGCGTTGCTTTCCGGATGTGTGAAATCCGAGAAGGCATAGAGAGCCTTGTAGGCCGCACCGCGCTCCCTGAGCTTCTCCTTGATGATCTCGAAATAGCGCAGGCCGGCGACACGCGAACTGCTGACAATCATGGCCTTGGCACGGCCGTCGATGAGCGGCATCACGTCCGCCTCGAAGACGCGCACCATCACTTCGGCCTTGTACTGGATCAGGCCGTCGTCCTGGAAGGCGACGTTCTGGAGCGCTTTCGATACCACGCCTTTGGGATATAGCCTTTCCTCGTCCGGCTTGGGTACCACCGCACAATGCAGGTTGTAGAGCGTCTTGTAGGAGATGATGCTGGCCGCGACATCGACGATGTAGCCCTCGGCAATGGCCTCTTCCTCGGTGTAGGTGTCGAACGCCTCGCCGAAAAGACTAACCGTCGCCGGCGCTGGCGTCGCTGTGAAGGCAACGATCATCTGATTGACATCGTGTTCGCGGATGATCTTGGCGAGATGCTCCTGCGGGTCCGGCTCGCCCGGCTCATCATCCGCCTCTTCGGCCTTCCGGAAGGGCAAGCGGATGGCGGCGCCCATCTGCCCTTCCTGCGATCGGTGTGCCTCGTCAATCAAGAACGCCACGCGCAGGTTCTTGAGTTCCGGTTTCTTCTCGATCTGCTCCAGTACCCAGGCGAATTTCTGCTGTGTGGACACGATGATCGGCGTGCGCTGGGCCATGAATCGCGGCAGATCGTCTGCCTTATGCGCCAGGCCGATCACGTCCCTGAGGTGCGTGAAATTTGCGACCTCATCCTTGATGTTGGTGTCGAGCGATTTGCGGTCGGTGAGGATGAAGACGATATCCACCAGCTTTTCGCTGGTACCCGGCTTGAACAGGCTGTGCAGCCGATCCGCCAGCCAGCAGATCGTCAACGTCTTGCCGCTGCCTGCCGAATGCTTGACCAGATACTTGCGACCGATATCGGCTTTGTCGGCAAAGCGCGCCGAAATGTCATCCGCGATTTTGCGCACCAAACGGCTCTGGTGGTAGCGCGGGAAAAGGGTGAAAGCTGGGCGCTCCGGCACGTCATCGGCGGTATCGCGATGGGGAACGCGAACGAGAAAGAACGACAGCGCTTCCAGCAAACTGTCCTTGGCCAACACCTCGCGATAGAGAAACTCCACCGGGTATTCGCCGCCATCCTTGGTAATCGCTTCGTTCGTCAGGCCGGTGTTGTGCCAGCGGAAGTTCTGTTCCCGGCGCGGATCGGTGGCGGCCTTGACGTCGCTGGTGTCGGCGGCCAGATAAAGAAACGGGTGCTGGAAAATCTTGAGCGTGTGGTTGCGCCCGGCGAACTGGGTCACGGCATCGTGCACTGTCTGGTTCTTCTCGTGCTTCAGTTCCAGAGCGACGATGGGCAAGCCATTCAGGAACAGGACAAAGTCGATTTCCTTCTTTTCTTCGCCGAAATAGAAATGCGGGCGAAAGGTGACGCGGTTTTCGCCGTATTTCCAGACGGCGGCGCTTTCGACAGAACGAGGTTTAGGGTAGAACAACCTAAACTCCAGGCCGCGTACCTTGAGGCCGCCACGCAACAACATCCAGAGCGGTGTCTGCTCCAGTGAATTGCGCAGTGCCTTGAACACCTCGTCCCGGGCGTCGCTGCCGTAATCGTCGGTCAGTTTCTTGAGTGTATCGGCCTGGGTAGCTTTCAGGAAAGCCCAGAGTTGATCCTCGGCAACGAAGTGTTCGGTATCCGTGATGTCGGATTGTTCGAGCACGCCATAGCCGTGCACACCGCGCAGAAAATCCGCGATGTGCTGCTGAAACTTGAGTTCCGGTGCTTTCTTGGACATGTCACGCGGTAGGCCACTGCTCCAGACACTCCACCCAGGCCCGGAACAGCGGGCATTCCCGGCGGATCGCATCAAGGCCGATCTCCAGAACCGCCAAGGTGCCCATCAGGGGCTTCTCGTACTCGGGCAGCAAGCCAAGGATTCGCTTCGATGGAGCCGTCAACGGCGAATCGTTGATTTCCTCGGGCGTAGAGAACTGCCCGCGGATCGCCTCGAAGGCCGGTGTCAGATCCGGTCGGCCGATCCCCTCGCCCAGCTTTGTGGCATCGCTGAACAGCAGCCCCTCGAACTCATGCATCATCACGTACGGGACAAAACGCCGTGGGTCAAAGTCAGCGCCCATCTCCGCGCAAATGTCGTTCCTCAACGCACCCTCAACCGTACAAGCCTTTTCGGCAAACGCCCGCAGACCCGCATCGGAACGTCCCGGCCAGGCCCGTTCACCGCTTTGTGGCAATGCGTAGTAATCCACCATGGTCGTGGACAGGCACCCGGTATCCTCCTTCAGGTGGCGCAGGATGTCCTTGCGTATCGAACTCCAGGCGCGGATGCCGCCGCGCCGGTCCCGCTGGCGGGCATTGCCGACCAGCCGCGCGCTGACCTTGGTGTAGCCGAACCCATGCAGGTGGCCCGCGAGTACCTCATTGACGAACGACTCCTCGGTCTCCCCTTCAACATGAACCAGCAAACGCGCCATGTTCTTACTCCGCCCCCGGCCGGCCGCCCAGCTCGTTTTTCTCCCAGAGCTGCCCCAGGCTGTAGTCCTCCAGCCAGGAATCCAGTCTCGACGGGTCCAGGCGGGTGAACTGCGTTCCGCCATCCACCCGTTCGGCCACCAACACGTCTTCCGGCTGAAAGTGGTCGAGCAGAAGCGGCGACTGGGTGGAAATGATGACCTGGGTTTTCGTCGATGCCTGCTTGATCAGGGAGGCCAGCAAGGTGATGGCGTACGGGTGCAGGCCCAGCTCGGGCTCATCGACCAGAATCACCGACGGCCGATAGCTCTCCGGCTGCAGCAACAGAGTCGCCAGCGCGATGAAACGCAAGGTGCCGTCGGACAGCGAAGGCGCGTCGAAATACGCATCCGATCCCTTGTGTCGCCATTCCAAGCGGATTTTGTCCGCGTTCAGCTTCTGCGGCTCCAACTGGAAGTCATCGAAAAACGGCGCTACCCGCTGTACCGTTCGGCGGATCAGACTGTACGACTCCTCGTGTTTCTCGCGCAGGTAATAGAGGAAAGCCGCGAGATTCGAGCCATCCGGGCGCAGATAGCGGTTGTCATTGACGTCCGCCGTCTTCTTCATTGGCGACGTGGAACTGGTGTCGTGGAAGTGATAAAGACGCCAACTGCCCAAGTGATCGCGCACGTAACCCGCGATCGTGGAGGATGTCTTTCCGCTGATGCCGGCTTCCTTGCCGGCACGCTGGATCACCTCGCTATACGGTTGCGGGTACTTTGCCTTGTCCCAGAAATAGACCACCTCGAAGCTCGGAACGAGCTCGTCGGCATCGGTGGGTTCGAGGTGAACGGCGTACTGGTTGCGTTCGTTTAGAAACGCAATCCGAAATCGCGCCTTCTCGGTTGTCTTCGACCCGAAATGCAGCACCTTGTCGGCGCCGCCCGCCTTGATCACATAGTCCTGCAGCCGCCCGTCGCGAATGGCGTTCAGGAACGAAAACACGCCGATGAAATTCGACTTGCCCGAGCCGTTCGGCCCGATCACGACATTGATCGCCCCGAGCTTCAGGTTCTCGACCGACGCAATACTCTTGAAGCCCTTGACGGTGATGGTTTCGAGTTCAGGCATGGAGTACCTCTTGCGTTTCCAATGCGGAAAGATCGTCCTTCCTGGTCAGGACCCGCTGTAGCTCCCCTTCGCCAATCCGCCGCTGCCCGGTGACACATTCATGAATCAGGGATTTGCGGTACGCGTTGAGGGTGGCGATCTGGCTTTCGATGGTTGTGACGATGCTTTTCAGTTCGCCGAGTTTTTCCTCAAGGTGAGCGCAGATGGCTTCCTGCTCGACTAATGGGGGCAAGGGTACCGGGAACTGACCTACCTTAGTCGCGTTGGTGCAGGCGAGGTTGGTCGTTTTCTTTCCCGTCGCCTCGAAGTAGTCGCGCCCATATTTGGCGGCGGTCACGTAGGCGAGAAACATCGGTTTCAGTTTATGCAGGAAGCAGCGAACCGCGAAAATGTGGTTCTGATGCAGGCAATCTGGAATCTCGCCTTGCCACAAGGTGCCTCGGCCAAGCTTGTCGAGATCGCCGCCTTCGGTCATCAATACGTCGTCAGGGCGAAGCTCAACCCCTGCCGCAACGCCCGGTGGAAGTTCGATCACGGAAACGTCAGCTAAATCGAGGCGGCCGTCCTGCACATTGCCAACACGGAGATAAGGACGCTCGACAAGCGCGCCCTCGTATTGTTTGCCGAGCGTGAGCCCCCCTTGAATTTCAGCAATGCGCTTGAGGCAAACGACTTTCCAGCCGCTCGGAATTTCGTCCAGCCAGGCGTTGCTCGTCGATTTCAGCCTAACACTCTCGGCGATGCCCCGCGTCACGGCGCGCTGAATGTTAGATTTTTGTAGCGCATCGAGGGTTTCGAGCTGTCGGCGCTTTGCAGCCACTGCGGCATCAATCGCAGTACAACTGGCATCGAGGTAGGCCGCGATGCGTTGCTGTTCTTTCCACGTCGGAAGAAAGAGGCGAGTGTCCTTGAGAAAGTCGGATGAAACACGCTTTTGCCCGGCAGCACCGACCATGTTTTCCGCTGCATAGGCGCGAAATACTGGATTGAAGGTCGCGTAGTAGAGGAACGCTGCATTAAGCTTCGTGTGTGGGCGCAGAACGTGGAATTCTGTACTTCCGAAGGCATAGCGAGTCGGGAGCGCACGAACAAGCGCGCCTTTCCCGTTTTCCATGCAAGGGGTGATCTTGGCGAAAAGCACGTCACCTGCCTCAAACAGCGGCAACCCCGTTGACACCTCATCAAAAGTCTGCTGATTGGATAGGTCGATAGTTCCATCCACGGAAACAGCTTCCATAGGAACAACAGTGCACATTTCGTCAGCCACCGGGGGGGTACCAGAAAAGGTCGGTGACAGTTCCGTGACGTTCCGAATCCGGCTACGTTGCCATCCGGCAGGCAGTTCATCAAGCCATACCTCGCTTGAAGTCGGGCTGTTCACTTCTCCAACCCTTCAAGCATCTTCTCAGCCTCCTTCTCCAGTCGCCAAAACTCGGCCAGCAGCTCTTTTGCGGGCGTCGGCGGTTGATAGCGATAGAAGTATTTGTTCGGCAGGATTTCGTAACCGAGCTGCGGGCTGTCTTCCCAGCGGATGATCGGCTTGGCGATTTCCCGTTCCAGAAAGGCCGCGATGTCCTCGCCGTGCGGAATGTATTCGTCGTCCTGAACGTAATGCCGGTGCGTCCATTTGACGCCCAGGATCTCGGGCTGGTGGCCCAAGGCTTCCTTGAGTTTCCTCGCGGCGCTGTCACCCGGATGGAGGGCGATGCTGATCGTTCGTGCCCGATCCCCCGGCCCCTCGCCCGCGAGCGGGCGAGGGGAGTAGGTGACATGGAAGCTGATTTCGCTGTCGTGAAACTCCTGCTCCTTCTTGATATTGGCAGCGGTAAAGGCTTTTTCGTAGGCTTCGGTGATGGTTGCGGGTTGATCGTTCTCGTCGGTCTGCCAGAAAACGACCTTGACCTTGTGGAAGGCAAAGTCCTTCGCGCCGAAAATCTTGACCTGGGCGTGGTCGAAGCCGGGCTGCCAACCCTTTTGGTAGCGCTCGGCGATCCAAAGCCGGTGCGCGTCGGTCATTCGGTTGCGTTTGTTGCCGAAGGCTTTCGGCTCCTTCTCGAACTGCTGTCGGGCGTCGATCAGCATCACCCGGCGGCGATGCTCCGCTGGCTTGTCGTTTCGCAGCAGCCAGATGTAGGTAAAGATGCCGGTGTTGTAGAAAAGCTGGTCGGGCAGCATCACGATGGCGTCGAGCCAGTCGTTTTCCAGAATCCAGCGGCGGATTTCACTTTCGCCGGAGCCGCAGTCGCCATTCGACAGCGGCGAACCGTTGAAGATGATGGCGATGTGTCCACCGCCTTTTTCCGGTGACGGCATCTTGGCCAGCATGGTTTGCAGGAACAGCAATGCACCGTCGTTCACGCGCGGCATGCCGGCCTGGTAGCGGGTCTTTCCCAGCTTGCGGGCATCCTTCTCGTAGCCGTCCTTGCCGCCCCAGGTAACGCCGAAGGGCGGATTGCTCAGCATGTAGTCGAAGCGGAACTTGCCTTCGGGGAGCTGGTCGCCCGCTTCCTTGCTGTGCGCTTCGTGCGGGATGAGCGAGTTGCCGAGAAAGACCTTGGCCTGCGGGTCGTTCTTGATCAGCAGATCGGCCTGGCAGATGGCGTAGTTGGTCGGCGACAGTTCCTGTCCGTGCACGGTGACGAACTTCTCGACATTGGCGCGCTGCTCGGGCGTTTCGGCGCGGTCGAGCAAGTGCTCCTTGGCCACCGACAACATGCCGCCAGTGCCGCAGGCCGGGTCGTAAATGGAAAGGTGTTTGTCCGGTGTGGGGATGGCGAGCAGTTCCACCATCAGCCGGATGACTTCGCGCGGGGTGAAGTGCTCCCCTGCCTCTTCGCCGCTCTGTTCCGAGAAGCGCCGGAGCAATTCCTCGTAGATGTAGCCCATCTCCAGGCCCGAGAGTTGATCGGGGCCGAGCGGCAGTTCCTTGTACTGGTTGAGGATCGGGGCGAGGCGGTTGTTCTTCACCATCGTGCTGATGGTGGCGCGGTAGTTGAAGTGCTCGATGATGTCGTCGACGTTTGGCGAGAAGCCGTTGATGTAGGCGCGAAAATTCTCTTCGAGCAGCGCGTGGTCTTCCTCGTAGACCTTGCGCAGGCTGAGGTCGGTCTTGTTCGAGAACGGCGACTGTTGCGGATTCAGCTCCAGCTTCTTGACGAGTCGCGCCAGCTCGGCCTCGCCGATCTCAGGTCGTTTTGCCAACACCTCGGCGCTCTTGGCCTGACGCCAAGCCACCAACACACATTCCAGCCGCCGGATGACGATGATCGGCAGGATGACGTTCTGGTACTCATACGACTTGAACTTGCCGCGCAAGCGCTCGGAGGATTTCCAGATTTCGTTTGCGAGGTTGTCGAGCCTTGTTTTGTTCAGCGAAAGGGCCATCTGTTCAACTTCCTGCCTTTGGCGGGTATCTCTCGGCGCTATTTGCCGCCTTGCTCCGTGACGGCGCTCCCATCTTTCCGAAGCTGTCTCGAATAACGGTTCAACCATGTTGGCGAGGCGGTCGTGCTCGTGCCTGGTGCCAGCGCCCAGCGCCTCCTTGAAGCCTGCTCCGAGGCAAACGCTCAGGTGGCGTTCCCGGTACTGCGCATGACCTTCGCCCGGTCAGCCCGGATGGTACGGTCGCCCGGGAATGTACCGTAAAGGTCGGCGGATGCCAAACGAACCGCGAACGAACGGGGAGCGAGCCGATGGGATTCGAGGTGCTGGCGGCTGAGCCGGCTGGACGCTCGTGCCGCTGCCGTCGCCCGACAGTCGCGAGCGGTGCGGCCCGCGGTAGCGCTTCCTGATGTTCGGCGCCCCAGGCATGTCACCAGGCTGCTGCAACGGGGAGCATGTTGCCCTGCAGCACGATCACCGGAATTTAATCCAGCTCAAAACATCGTTCGGCGCATGTGCCGACAATGTGCGACGGGTTGTCGCAGTGCTCCTCGGGAACGAAGACGCCGGCGTGGAACCCGGTTCAGGGAGATTCGGGACGAACGGATGGAGATGGTGGTGCAACGGCCGGGCGGTTGCCGCGGATCGCAGGTCGGACTTCGGGCGGCGTCGGCACTGAAGCAGCGGTTCAGCGGCCAGTGGCAGGATGCCGGCGGGTCGCGCGCGATCGACCGCAGTGAGCCTGCCGGATGAGCGGGAAGAGCGGCGACGAGCGCCCCGCGGCAACCCCGCAGCCGCCGCCCGAGGCCGGCCTGCCGGCGGCCACCGGCAGCCGGCGGCCACAGGCGCCGGTGCGCCGGCTGTCGAGCCGGCGCCGCTTCCTGCGCTCGGCTTTCCTCATCGGCGGCGTTCTCGGGTTGGCGATGCTCGGCTACGTACCGGTCGCCGGCGCCCACCGGACGCGCCTGCGGCCGCCCGGTGCGCTCGAGGAAAGCGACTTCCTCGCCTCGTGCATCAAGTGCGGACAGTGCGTGCAGGTCTGCCCGGTGGCGGCGATCCGGCTCGACGACATCGACAGCGGCTTCGGCGTCGGTGTGCCGTGGATCGATGCGCGCGCGCAGGCCTGCGATTTCTCCTGTGATGCGGTGCAGTGCGTCCTCGCCTGTCCGACGGGCTCGCTGACCTATCGCAAGCCGGCCGCGCTGCTCACCCGTCCCGGCATGCCGCTGGCGCGGGCGCCGCTGCTCAAGGCGAAGGCGAAGGACCCGGAGCCGACGCTGAACCTGCCCGAGCGCATGGGGATTGCCCGCCTGTCGCGCCCCGACTCGTGCCTGGCGGTGCAGGGCAAGGGTTTTCGTGGCCAGGCTCGAGGCGCAGACTTCCGCGGCAGGCTGCGTTACGTCGAACGCGACCGCTGGCGCCCGGTGGCCGTTCGCGACCACCCCTACGAGCGCGATCTGTGCAACCTGTGCACCAGCGAGTGCCCGATCGGTGAGGCGATCACGATGCGGGTGACGGTGGCTGCCGACGGCAGCCGGCAGTACCGGCCGCAGGTGCTCGAGCAGTGTGTCGGTTGCGGCGTCTGCGAGATGATCTGCCCGGTCGATCCGGCAGCGATCGTCATCGATGCCCGCCAGCCGTGGGAGGGCTGATGAGCGCCAGCGAACGCCTGCGTGTCATGTTCGGCGCCGCGCCGCAGAAGCCGGAGCGGATCACACCGGCAGCGCAGCAGGTGCACCAGATGAAGCGCATGACCAAGGCCGACTTCGCAGCGCTCAAGCAGCATGCGCACGACCACCAACTGGTCAACCACAAGTGGCGCAACCGCCGCTGGGCGGTGCTGATCCTCGTCAACCTCCTGTTCACCTTCTCCTTCTGGCTCGACATCCAGATGCTCGAGGGCTCGCTGACCGCGTCGCGCTTCGTCGGCTTCCACCTGATCGACCTCAACTCGGCGCTGCAGGTGATGCTGGCGCACCGGCACGTCATCGTCAATCTGTTCATCGGCACGGCGACGGTCTTCGTCCTCTGGGTGGCGCTCGGCGGCCGCTCCTTCTGCTCCTGGGTCTGCCCGTACCACCTCGTCGCCGAATGGTTCGAGTGGCTGCACCTGAAGCTGGTGGCGAAAAAACTGGTCAGCGACCACGAGTTCCATCGTGGCGCGCGCAGCATCTTCTGGCTCGCTTTCGCACTGCTCGCGCTGCTCAGCGGCTACACCGTCTTCGAGACCATCTCGCCGACCGGCATCCTGTCGCGGGCGCTGATCTACGGACCGTCGCTGGCGCTCGGCTGGGTGCTGCTGCTGCTGGTTTTCGAGGTGCTCTACTCACGCCGCGCCTGGTGCCGCTACGTCTGCCCGATCGGTCTGACCTATGGTATGGTCGGAGCCATTTCACCGCTGCGCGTCGAGTACCGGCTCGAGCACTGCTTCCACGAAGGCGATTGCCGCAAGGTCTGCCTGGTGCCGCACGTCCTCGACGTCGTCATCAAGGGGCGCGCCGCCGAGCTGAAGACGCCGATCGGACCGGATTGCACCCGCTGCGGGCTGTGTGTCGATGTCTGCCCGAGCGGTGCGCTGGTCTTCGACGTCAAGGGCCTCAACAGGCTGCTCTGAACAGGGTTGCGCATGATCCGTCTCACCAACGTCGGCAAGGATTTCCGGAAGCAGCGTGTGCTCGACGGGGTCAACCTCGAGATCGCCCCGGGCGAGCGGATCGCACTGATCGGATCGAACGGCGCCGGCAAGACGACCTTGATCCGCTGCCTGCTCGGCGAGTACACGCATCAGGGCGAGGTGACGATCGCTGGCCTGGCACCGCGCGGCGAGCGCACGCAGGTGCTCGGCAAGGTCGGTTTCGTGCCACAACTGCCGCCGCCGCTGAAGATGCCGGTCGGCCAGCTGCTCGGCTTCGCCGCCGCCGTCTGCGCCACCGACGCCGAGCGCATGCACGCGCTGGCGCGCCGTCTCGGCCTCGACGTCGGCGGTATCCTGGCGCGGCCGTTCAATCGCCTGTCCGGCGGCATGAAGCAGAAGCTGCTGATCGCCATCGCGCTGGGCCGCGATACTGAACTGCTGGTGATGGACGAGCCGGCCGCCAACCTCGACCCCGAGGCGCGCCACATCTTCTTCAGCCTGCTCGCCGAGCGCCTGGACAGCACGACGATGATCATCTCCAGCCACCGCCTGGACGAAGTCGCGCCGCTGGTCAACCGGGTGATCGAGATGGACACCGGCCGCATCGTCCTCGACGACCGCGTCGCCGAGGAGTCGCGCCTGTCGACCCTGTTCGAGGTCCATCTGACGCTCGCGCGCGCCGACGCGGCGATAGCCCGCACCCTCGGCAGCTGGCAGTTTGCCGACCGGCGGGCCGGCGTCGAGTGGCACGGGACGGTGTCCGGCGCCGATCGCCTGCGCTTCTTCGGCATGGTTTCGCGCTACGTCGGCCTGCTGTCGCGCATCGAGATGCACGAAGTCGACGCGGCGGTCGTCCTGCAATGAAGCGACGCCGATTCCTCGAGATCGTCCCGGCCGCCGTCGCCGGTCCTTGCTGCCGCAGCGTGCTCGGCGGCGGCATGGCGGCAGGGCTCGGCGGCTGCATCGGCGAGCCGGCGAGCGGTCCGGTCGACATCAAATGGGACCGCGAGGTCGACCCGCGCTGCGGCATGGTGATCAGCGACCGGCGCTTCGCGGCGCAGATCCGCGCGCCCGGCGGCAAGGTGGCGAAGTTCGACGACATCGGCTGCGCCGTTTTCTGGCTCGCGCAGCAACCTTTCGACGAGCAGACGCCGCAGCTCGAGTACTGGGTCGCCGACTACCGCAGCGGCGCCTGGATCGATGCCCGGCGGGCGCACTACCTGGCGGGGAAGAAGAGCCCGATGGGCTATCACTTCGCCGCCCTCGCCGTCGCCGAGGAGGGGACGATCGCCTACCCCGAGATGAAGGCGCGCATCGTCGCGCGCGGCAAGTGAGGCGCCGGCGATGAACCCGCTCCTCCTCACCGCCCGCCTGGACATCGTCGAGTCGCTGCGCGCCCGCTGGTTCCTGATCTACAGCCTCGTCTTCGGCGGCATCGTCGCGCTGCTCTTCGCCTTCGGCCTCACCGAGTCGCGCGTGCTCGGATTCATCGGCCTGTCGCGGCTGCTGGTGACCTACATCCAGCTGACGATGGCGATCCTGCCGGTCTTCGTCCTCATCACCACCGTCCGTTCGGTGGCCGGCGACCGCGAGGCGGGCGTCTTCGAATACCTGCTGTCGCTGCCGGTATCGCTGTCGGCCTGGTTCTGGGGCAAGATCCTCGGCCGTTACGTGGTCATCTTCCTGCCGGTGTTCGTCGCCATGCTGGCTGCCGTCCTCTGGTCGCTGATCCGCTCGATCGAGGTGCCGTGGGCGATGTTCTTCTACTACACCGGCCTGCTGGCGGCGATGGCGTGCTGCTTCCTCGGCATCGGCATGCTGATCTCGACGCTGGCGCGCGGCACCGATGTCGCCCAGGGTGCGGCCTTCATGGTCTGGCTGACGATGCTGCTCTTCCTCGACTTGATCCTCCTCGGGGTGATGATCCAGGGGCGGGTGACACCCGAGGTGGCGGTCGGCATCGCCCTGCTCAACCCGCTGCAGGTTTTCCGCACCGCGGCGCTGGCGATGTTCGACCCGCAACTGATCGTCCTCGGGCCGTCGGCCTACGTCATCCTTGATCTCTTCGGCAGCAGCGGCTTCCGCATCTATGCGCTGCTCTATCCGACCGCCGTCGGCACGCTTGCTGCCGTTGCCGGTTACCTGAGCTTCCGGCGCAGTGACCTGCCCTAGCCGACTGTCGCGCCGACCGTGGCGTCCGCTGTCGCGCCTGCTTGCCACGGCCCTCTGCGTGCTGCCGCTGGCGACCGCGAGCGCCGCCGAGCCGCCATCGACGGCGCCGTTCTTCGCGCTGACGCTCGCCGATGCCGACAACCGGCCGCTGCCGCTGGCGTCGCTGCGCGGCCAGCCGCTGCTGGTCAACTTCTGGGCCCGCTGGTGCGCTCCCTGTCGCAAGGAGATTCCTGAGCTCGCCGAGCTGCAGAGGCGCTACGCCGGCCGCGGGCTGGTCGTCGTCGGCATCGCCGTCGAGGAGGCCGACAAGCGCGTGGCGCTGGCCGATTTCGCGCGGGCGCATGAGCTCGACTATCGCTGGGTGATCGGTGGCACCGAGCGCAGCATCGAGCTGATGCGGGCGCTTGGCAACAGCAAGTCCGGACTGCCGTTCACCGTCTTCATCGGCCGTGACGGGCGGCTGCAGCAGGCGCGGTTGGGCGCCATGAGCGGGGCGGAGATGGACGCGGCCGTGCGCTCACTGTTCTGAGCGGTGGACGGGGCGGCAATGGCGGTCACCGCTTTTCGTGCTCGTTGCCAGCCGGGGCCGGCTGTGGCGATAATTGGCGGCTGCGATCGCGCATCGGCGTTGCCGGAACCTGCTCCGGCAGCACCTCGTGAAGGATCAAGATGAAGAGACTGCTGTTCCTGCTGTCGTTCCTGCTGCTCGCCGGCTGCGCCGCGCCGACCCTGCGCGGTACCGGCGACCTCGGTGTCGTCATCGAACGCGGCAGCGGCCACGTGACCCTCGTCGACACCACGCAGCGGCAGCCGTACGCGCGCATCGGCGGCCTCGGCGACCTGTCGCACGCGTCGGTGGTGTTCTCGCGCGACGGGCGCCATGCCTACGTCTTCGGCCGGGACGGCGGGCTGACCAAGATCGACCTGCTGCAGGCGACGATCGTCCGCCGCGTGCTGCAGTCGGGCAACGCGATCGGCGGCTCGATCTCGCAGGACGGACGCATCGTCGTCGCGCAGAACTACACCCCGGGCGGCATCAAGGCCTTCGACGCCGGCACGCTCGAGCTGCTGTCGGAGGTGCCCGCCGAGTATGCGCCGGGCAGCTTCTCGAAGGTCGTCGGCCTCGCCGACCTCAGCGGCAACCGCTTCGCCTACGCGCTGTTCGAGGGCGGCGAGATCTGGGTCAGCGATCTCTCCGACCCGAGACGGCCGCAGACGCAGCGCTTTGCCGCCGGCCTGCAGCCCTACGACGGGCTGGTGACGCCAGACGGCCGCTTCTACCTTGCCGGCCTGTTCGGTGAGGACGGCGTCGCGCTGCTCGACACCTGGCTGCCGGAGCAGGGCAGTCGCCGCATCCTGCAGGGCTACGGGCGTGGCCAGGAGAAGCTGCCGGTGTACAAGATGCCGCATCTGCGCGGCTGGTCGATGGCGCAGGGCCGTGCCTACCTGCCGGCGATCGGCCGGCACGAGGTGCTGGTGGTCGATGGCGGCACGTGGCAGGAGGTCGGCCGCATCCCGGTCAAGGGGCAGCCGGTGTTCGTCATGGCGCGTCCGGATGGCCGCCAGGTCTGGGTCAACTACGCCTTCCCCGACAACGGCTGGGTGGAGGTGATCGATACGCTGAGCGGCAAGGTGGTGCAGACCCTTGCACCCGGGCGGGCGATCCTGCACATGGAGTTCACCCCGCGCGGCGAGCACGTCTGGCTCTCCGCGCGTGACGACAACAAGGTGCTGATCTACGATACCGCGCGCTTCGAAAAGATCGGCGAATTCCCCGCACAGGCACCGAGCGGCATCTTCTTCACCAGCCGCGCGGCGCGTACCGGATTCTGACGGCGATGATCGACAGCGGCGCCCTCGACTTCCGCCTGCTCAACGACTTCCAGCGCGATTTCCCGCTCTGCCCGGCGCCCTTCGCCGAACTGGCTTCGCGCCTTGGCGTCGGCGAAGCGCGCGTGCTGCAGGGGCTGGAAGCGCTGCGCCGCGAGGGCAAGGTCGCCCGCGTCGGCGCCGTTTTCGCCCCGAAGCGGATCGGCGCCAGCACGCTGGCGGCGCTGGCGGTGCCGTCGGAGCAGCTGGCCGCGGTGGCGGAGGCGGTGAATCGCTTCCCCGAGGTCAACCACAACTACGAGCGCGAGCACCGCTACAACCTCTGGTTCGTCGTCACCGCCGGCTCGGAGGGGCGGCTGCAGGCGGCCCTTGGCGCCATCGAGCAGCTCGCCGGCCAGCCGCTGCTGCGCCTGCCGATGCTGCAGGAGTACCACATCGACCTCGGCTTCGCGCTGGGCGGCAACAGCGGGGCTACCGACCGGAGCGTGCCGCCGCGGCAGCCCTTCGTGCCGCCGCAGGCGCTCGACGAGCGCGAACGTCGCCTGGTCAGCGCGCTGCAGGAAGGCTTGCCGCTGTTCATCCGGCCGTTCTCCGTGCTCGCCAGCCGCATCGGCTGCGACGAGGGCGAAGTCCTCGAGCGCATCAGCCGCTGGTGCGCCGACGGGATCATCAAGCGCTTCGGCGTCATCGTCCGGCATCACGAGCTCGGCTACACGGCGAACGCGATGTTGGTGCACGACGTCCCCGACGGCGAGGTCGACGCGGTCGGCGAGCGTCTGGCGCGCGCCGAGGGCGTCAATCTCTGCTATCAGCGGCCGCGGAGTCTGCCACAGTGGCCCTACAACCTGTTCTGCATGATCCACGGCCAGGCCCGCAGCGAGGTGGCGACGACCATCGCCGACTTGCGCCAGCGGCTCGGGCTGGGGAATTACGCGCACGAAATACTCTTCTCGCTGACCCGCTTCAAGCAGAGTGGAGCCCGCTATGCCTGAGCCGGTGCTCATCGACGAGGTGGACCGCGCCCTCATCGACCACCTGCAGGGCGGCTTTCCGATCTGCGAGGAACCCTACGCCGAGGTCGCCGGCTGGCTCGGAATCGACGAGGCGGAGTTGCTCGAGCGCATCGAACGCCTGCTCGCGACGCGTGTCCTCACCCGCTTCGGGCCGATGTTCCAGGTCGAGCAGATGGGTGGCGCCTTCGTCCTGGCGGCGATGGCGGTGCCCGATTCCGACTGGCGGCGGGTGCGGGCGCTGGTCGATTCGCTGCCCGAGGTCGCCCACAATTACCGCCGCGAGAGCGAGCGCCACACGCCGTTCAACATGTGGTTCGTCCTCGCCACCGAGAGCGAGGAAGGAATCGCCGCCGCCCTGCGGCGGATCGAGGAGGGCAGCGGCTTGCCGGTTTTCGCTTTCCCGAAGCGGCGCGAGTACTTCGTCGAGATGAAACTCGAGGTGCGGCGATGAGCTGGCGACTCGACGACATCGACCGCCGTCTCGTGCTGGCGACGCAGGACGGTCTGCCGCTGGTGCCGCGCCCGTATCACCACCTGGCGGCGCGGCTCGGGATCGAGCCGTCGGAAGTGATGGAACGGCTGCTGCGCATGCTTGCGCGCGGCGTCATCCGGCGCATCGGCGCCGTCCCCAACCACTACGCCATCGGCTATACCGCCAATGGCATGAGTGTCTGGGACGTTCCGGACGAGGCGATCGACGAACTCGGCGTGCGCGTCGGCGAACTCGGCGTGCGCGTCGGCGAACTCGACTTCGTCACGCACTGCTACCACCGGCCGCGCCGGCTGCCGGAGTGGCCGTACAACCTCTTCGCCATGGTGCATGGTGGTTCGCGCGTCGAGGTGTTGCACCAGGTGGACGAGATCGCCCGCCTGCTCGGTTCGGCCTGCCGCGCGCACGACGTGCTGTTCTCGACCGAGATCCTGAAGAAGACCGGCCTGCGCATCGGCAGTTGAGGCGGCGGGCGTCGCCGCCGGCCGCCGGCAAGTGGCAGAAGGAGTGGAACATGGCTTCGATGCAGGCGCACAGGCGCAGCTTCATCCGCCATCCGGCGGACATCCCGCTCGCCATCGCCGTAGACGGCGGGCACCGCCGTTCGGCACCGCGGCTGAAGGACGTCAGCGAGGGCGGCCTGGCGTGCCTGAGTCGACGACCGCTGAGCGTCGGTTCGGCGGTGGTGCTCTCGATCCCGCTCGTGCAGCCGCCGTTTCGCGCTGCCGGGGTGGTCGTCTGGTGCCAGCGGCAGGGGGGCGCCTACGAGGTCGGCATCCGTTTCGCCGACGCCGACGACCTCTTCGCCGCGCGCATGGTCGAGCAGGTGTGCCAGATCGAGCACTATCGGCAGCAGGTCCGTCGCGACGAGGGTCGGCTGCTCGACGCCGAAGCAGCGGCACGCGAATGGATCGAGCGTCATGCCGCGAGTTTTCCGGCGCTCGGCAACGGCCGTCCGCACTGACGGGCAGGCGCGCGGGCGGGACGGATGGCGAAGGAGCGACTGCCGGTGACGCCGGCGATCCGCCTGCTGCGCGCCGCCGGCGTCGTCTTTTCGGATCATCCCTACGCCTATGAGGAGCGCGGCGGAACGGCGGCCAGCAGCCGTGAGCTCGGCGTCGACGAGCACGCGGTGATCAAGACGCTGGTCATGGAGGACGAGCATCGGCAGCCGCTGATCGTCCTCATGCACGGTGACCGCGAGGTGTCGACGCAGAAGCTCGCGCGCCGCCTGGCGGTGAAGTCGATCGTTCCCTGCCGGCCGGAGGTCGCCAGCCGCCACTCGGGCTATCTCGTCGGCGGCACCAGCCCCTTCGCCACGCGCAAGCCGATGCCGGTGTATGTCGAGCGCAGCATTCTCGGCCTCGATCGGATTTTCATCAACGCCGGCCGGCGGGGCTACCTGGTCGGCATCGCGCCCGCGGTGCTCGTCGACCTGTTGCGGCCCGAGCTGGTCGAAGTCGCGGTCTGAAGCCTGCCGGTTGCCGCCAGCGCCGGTGCGGCGCGACCCGCGCTCTCAGCTGCCGCCGGCATCGCCGGCCGCAGCTGCCGGCGGCGTGATGCGGACGGCGAGCGGCTGCGAGCTGTCGAGGTGCAGGTCGCGCTGCGGGAACGGGATGGCGATGCCGGCGGTTCCCAGTCTCTTCTCGATCGCGTAGCGCAGGTCGCTGTCCACGCGGCGCCCCGGTGGCCGCTGCGGCCCGAGTTCGACCCAGAAGACCAGCACCAGGAGCAGCGCGCTGTCGGCGAAGTCCTCGAAGAAGACCTCCGGCGGCGGATCCTTGAGCACCTCGCCATGGTCGGCGGCGCAGCCGGCGATGATCTCGGCGGCGCGGCGGGTCGGCGAGCCGTAGGCGATGCCGATGCGGATTTCGCGCCGGATGCGTGGATTCGAGTAGGTCCAGTTGACCACCTGGTTCTCGAGAAAGCTCGAATTCGGGATCAGCGCCTCGACGCCGTCGAAGCCGCGCACCGTCGACGCGCGCAGGTCGACGGCGACGACGTGGCCGGTCGTTCCACCGAGCTGGATGATGTCGCCGACGCGGATCTTGCGCTCGAAGAGGACGATGATGCCGCTGATGACGTTCTTGATGATCGTCTGCGTGCCGAAGCCGACGCCGATCGCCAGCGCGCCGCCGAGAAAGGCGAAGACGGTCAGCGGGATGCGCGCCAAGTTGAGGATGAAGACCACCAGCAGCACGCCGAGCGCAATCATCGCCCAGCGGCGGATGACGCTGGCGAGCTGCTGGTCGACGCCGAAGCGCTGCACCATCAGCCGTTGCAGGCGCCGTGACAGCGCCGCGAACAGCCAGTAGCCAAGCAGGAAGAGGAGCAGCGCGCCGATGCTCTTGCCAATGGTGACGCCGTAACTGACGGTGACGCTCTTGCCATCGATGATCGTCGACTCGTCGACGGCGAACATCTCGAAGTTCCAGATCCCCTTCAGCGTCTCGCTGACCTGTGCGGCGGCCAGTTTCCAGTCGCCGTGGTGCGCCCCGTCGCCGCTGAAGCCGAAATCCGCCAACCAGCGTTCGAGCTGCCGCAGCAGGGTGGTACCCATCCGTTCGACCCGCTCGAAAGCGACGCTGCGCTCGCGCAGGGCGGCCAGCAGTTCCGCCTGCTGCGCCGCCGTCGCCGGGCCGGCAGTACCCGCCTCGATGCGGGCCTCCTGTTCGCGGAGGTCGGCGCGCGCTTCCTGCGCCAGCTGCTGCACGAGCTGGCGGCGGTTTTCGAGTTCATCGCGGGCGCGGGTCAGCCAGGTGACGACGGTCTGCCGGGTCGCCGCGTCGGGCGCCTGCAAGCCGACGTAACGCTGCGCCCAGGCGTCGATGCTCGCCTGCGCCAGCGTCTGCGCCCAGTTCAGCGCCAGCAGGCGGATGCGGTCGCTCTCCAGTCGCGCATCGAGCAACTGCAGGCGCTGTGCCGATTGCGCCGTGGCGCGGCCGGCGTCGGCGCTGGCGACCAGGCGTTCGCGCTCGGCCGTGCGGCGGCTGTTCTCGGCAAGCAGCTTCTCGGCTTCCGATTGCAGCTGCTTCAGCTCCCTGCGCAACAGCACCTGCTGCTGCTCGAGTTCGTCCTTGCTCAGTTCCTGCGCCGGCAGCACGCGCGCCAGAACTCGTTCCATCTCGCCGTCGCGTGCCTGCAGCGCCTTTCTTTCGCTGGCGATCTTGTCCTTCGCCAGTCCGATGGTCAGCAGCTGGGCCTCGGCCAGCTTGCGGCGCAGCAGGTTGGTGTCCCGGTTGTCCCGCTCGCGGTCCTTCTCCTCGTTGCCGCGCGCGCGGCTCAGCCGGTCCTCGGTCAGACGAACCGCTTCGCTCGCCTTGCGCTGCTCATCGAGCTGCCCGGTCTGCAGCGTGTCGAGGGCGCGGTCGGCCGCCGCCAGTCGCTGCATCAGGTGGCGCACGGCGTGCTGCGCGTCGCGCAACGCATCGACCCGTACCGCCGAGTACGGTCCCGCGCCGCTGAAGCTGGCGAGCAATTCCTGCTGCTGCAGGTCGGGCGGTCGCGGCCGGGCGAGGTTGTCGATGTCGTCGAGCAGCTTGATCTGTTCGCCGTAGGAGACGACGAGGCGGTCGAGCAGCCGACGGCGCTCGCTGACCAGCGGATCCTCGGTGGGCCGCGCAACCCCTTGCTCGATCCGGAACGCCTCCTGCTGCCGGCGCGCCTCGGCCAGGTTGCGCGCCGCCTTGTCGCGCGGCTTCTCGGCCGGCTCGGCGCTCGCCGCCGCGGGCTCGCTCTTCGCCTTCGGCCAGGGGAACTGTGCCTCGGCCGGCGTGCTGAGGAGCAGCAGGAGGAGGGCGAGGATCGTCGGCCAGGCGAGCAATCGGCGCCACCAGGCATCACGTGCGGCAGGCAGCAGGCGGCTGTGCCAAGGCGGCGAACAGTCGCGCCGACGACCGGGCGAACGCGATGCGCGGATGGCTGTCGCACCGGCGCGGGGAGCAGGAAAGCCGTTGGCGGGAGTTCTCATCATATGGCGGCCGATGGTAGCGCAAAGCGGACCCCGCAGGCTGGCACGCTGCGGTGGTGCGAGAGTCCTGCACACGGTGATTGCCGTACCGAATGGTTCAGACTCGACATTGCCGTTGCTTGGTAAAGGCTCACATTCTCTCGTTGCCAGCGTTGGATTTCCTATCCTCGCTGCCGCGTCGCATTGCTGTTCCACCCCACCATTGCTTCGGTCGTCAACCCGCGGGCATCGTCGCGCTTCCCTGGGGCGCACGACTCTCACCCGACAGCGCTTGCAGGCACTGGCCATAGCGCGCCGTGTCGGGAAAGCGCGTGCGCAGGCGACGGTAGATATCGACCGCTTCCGCGCGCGCTGCAGAATCGCCGGGCGGAATGGCGGCGACGTTGAGCAGAGACACCGCCAGATCATCCAGCGACTCGGGCGTGCCGCCCAGCCGCTCGACCAGCTGGCGACTGAGCGCCAGGCTTTCGCGATACACCGCCTCGGCCTGCGTCCAGTCGCCCTGCGCCTGCGCCACGCGGCCCAGGTTGTCGAGCGACACCGACAGGTCGCGCAGCGACTCGGGCGTGCCGCCCAGCCGCTCGACCAGCTCGCGTCTGAGCGCCAGGCTTTCGCGATACACCGCCTCGGCCTGCGTCCAGTCGCCCTGCGCCTGCGCCACGCCGCCCAAGTTGTTGAGCGAAACCGACAGGTCGCGCAGCGACTCGGGCGTGCCGCCCAGCCG